>ERZ791825.148-NODE-148-length-75478-cov-50.414529_pt1 | contig 75478 bp, 63 predicted proteins | sample MGYA00510298_ERZ791825 | MGnify/ENA primary metagenome ERZ791825 (study PRJEB30046, sample SAMN00792010) | human gut metagenome | study: EMG produced TPA metagenomics assembly of the A metagenome-wide association study of gut microbiota in type 2... | reverse complement strand
AACAAGCGGAAGCGCTCCTGAAAACAAACAGTTCTATTTTTTATATTTCTATACATTTTGTTGGCATACAATTAACATAACCTGCAAAAATCCGTAACACCACCTACAGGCGGCAGTTCATACGTTAAACTCCGGTTTTAGAATGGAAGTCCCCCTAAACCACCCATGCCACCGGTGATTTTTGCCATAGAGCTCTGGCTTTCCTCATCGAGTTTACGGAATGCTTCATTGGTAGCTGCCATGATAAGATCCTCTAACATCTCGATATCATCCGGATCAACAACTTCCTCGGATAATTTGATCTTTGTCACTTCATGTTTTCCAGAAACTGTTACTTCAACTGCTCCGCCGCCTGCTGTTGCAGTTACTTCTTTTTCTTCTAACTCTTTCTGAGCTTCCTCCATCTGACGCTGCATTCTCTGTGCCTGTTTCATCAGATTATTCATATTTCCAGGCATACCACCTGGGAATCCACCTCTTTTTGCCATTGTAATTCCTCCATAATTGTTTTCAACTCATGATATATAAAGACTGTCGAGCAAGGCTCGTATAGATAGCGATCATGAAGCTATGCTACATGATAATATAATTTTCCAGATTCGTCCAGCTGGAAATTAGAAATCATCTTCTTCAATCTCAAAATTGATAAGTTGTCTGAGATCCGGATAAATCTCCTCACTCGCGTGTCCGGTGTCATTTTGTTTCACCTGAAGTTCCACTTCTTTTCCAATCCGCTCTGCAATCATCATTTTCAGACTGTCCTGACATTCTGAACGATTTTCCGAAATGTACTCATACGCATTCGGATCTTCAAATACCAGAAGCAGACAGTTATTTGGTCCAAGTGTTGGAACTGCCTTATTCAGATAGGTTTTGGTAATTCCGGTAAGCTGGGACAGGATTCCCTTCCAGTTTCCAATAATCTGTTTGACATCCTCCGGGATTGCTTTTGGGAGCTCCATTTTTGCAATTTCTTCCGATGCAGTTACCTCACTGCCCTGCCTGGGGCTTTGGGATTGTGCAACAACAACACCTTTTTCCAGCTTTTTTTCCAGACTGTCCACACGGTCTATGAGTGATGTATAATCTTTTTCCATTTCTGGTTTACATAACTTTATTACATTTATTTCAATCAAAATACGCTTCTGCGTTGCATATTTGATCTGATTGCTGAGTTCTGAAAAAATACGGATGTATCTCATTAAGATTTCCGGATCGACCATTTCCGCTTCTTCTTTTAACAATGCAAGGTTATCCGCAGAAATGTCAAGTACATCTTCCATATTATCTGAGCTCTGGACAAGAAGAAGATTTCGCAGATACCATGTAAAATCTGTTACAAACTGCCCCATCTCGCGTCCTTCAATGACCATCCCGTCAATCACCTGAATTGCCCCGGTCACGTTTTTATCCAAAATCTGTCTGAGCAAGCGGCTGAACACTTCCGTATCTACTGCGCCAAGCGTCTCAAGCACTTTTTCATATGTCAGTTCCTGCCCGAGATAGAATGCAATACACTGATCCAAAAGGCTCAATGCATCCCGCATGGAACCATCTGCTGCCTTGGCAATGTAACGGATTGCCCGCTCCTCCACATTTACCTGCTCTTTTTCCATAAGATTCGTCAGGCGTCCTGCAATCGTATCAATGGAAATTCTCCGGAAATCGTATCGCTGGCAACGGGATAAAATCGTAATCGGAATCTTGTGTGCTTCCGTTGTGGCAAGAATAAAAATAACGTATGACGGTGGCTCCTCCAACGTTTTTAGCAGTGCGTTGAACGCTCCTATGGAAAGCATATGAACCTCATCGATAATGTATACTTTGTATTTTCCCTCGGTCGGACGGTATTCCACTTCCTCACGGATCTGACGGATATTGTCCACACCATTGTTGGACGCCGCATCGATCTCGATCACATTCATGGAACTGCCCGCCGCGATTGCTTTACAGGTCGGACATTCCCCACAAGGGCTGCCATCCACCGGATGCTCACAGTTGACTGCTTTTGCAAAAATTTTTGCGATCGTCGTTTTACCGGTTCCTCTTGTTCCGCAAAATAAGTAGGCATGTCCGATACGATCTGCTTTTATCTGGTTTTTCAAAGTTGTTACGATATGATCCTGTCCTTTTACATCTTCAAATTCCTGTGGACGGAATTTCCGGTACAACGCCGTATATGACATGCTGTTTTTCCTCTCTTAGTTATGCCCGGCTCTGACGATGCAGTTTGCCGGGCATTCATTTTTTATGTTTTTAATCACCAAAACTGATTCCAATACGTTTTGCTTCCTGAATCATCTGGCAGTCCGGATCAACGGTTTTCAATTTGCCGGAAACCTCTGCCAATGGCACACGTTTTGTCTCTCCATTGATCATTGCAATCATGCAACCGTAATCTTCCTCAATGATTGCCTGTGCTGCTGCAGAGCCAAGTCTGGTACAGAGCACTCTGTCATATGGACATGGGCTTCCGCCCCGCTGTGTATGTCCCGGAACCGTAACACGGACCTCAACGCCTGCTGCTTCATAAATCTGATCCGCAATCTCATAGGAAACGGACGGATATTTGCGGTCAGCCACTTTTGCCTTGTATGCCTTCTTCGCAAGTGAAGCATCCTCCTTAGAAATCGCACCTTCCGCAACTGCAAGAATTGTAAATCCTTTTCCTGCTTTTGTTCTCTTGTTGATAGCTCCTATCACTTTATTGATATCATATGGAATCTCCGGAAGCAGGATAATGTCCGCACCACCGGCAATTCCTGCATATAACGTCAGCCAGCCGACTTTGTGTCCCATAACTTCCACGATAAATACACGGTTGTGGGAAGCTGCTGTCGTATGAATGCAGTCGATCGCCTCTGTTGCAATGTTGATCGCACTCTGAAAGCCAAAAGTGACATCTGTTCCATAAATATCATTATCGATCGTCTTAGGAAGATGAACCACATTTAAGCCCTCTTCCCGAAGAAGGTTTGCCGTTTTCTGCGTTCCATTGCCGCCAAGAATCACAAGACAGTCAAGATTTAATTTATGGTAGGTCTGCTTCATTGCCTCCACTTTATCGAGACCATTCTCATCCGGCACACGCATCTGTTTGAATGGCTGACGGGAAGATCCTAAGATTGTTCCACCTTTCGTAAGGATTCCCGAAAAATCTGCTGACGTCAGAAGACGGTAATCTCCATAGATCAGCCCTTTGTATCCATTGTGAAATCCGTATATCTCAAGTTTATCTACATTATTGCTCAGTCCTTTTACCACACCACGCATAGCAGCATTCAGTGCCTGACAGTCGCCGCCGCTTGTCAACATTCCGATTCTTTTCATACGTAAACATTCCTTTCTCAACGCTATATTAAGTTATTTCATTGCTAAATAGATTATAATATATTTTTTTTGCGCACACAACTATTTCAAAGCTTGCAGATTATAGAAAATATGGTATACTAAACAAGTATTTTTATACAAAAAGAAAAGCGTATCACGTTTTTCTATGGAGATATACCCAAGTGGCTGAAGGGTCCGCACTCGAAATGCGGTAGGTCGGTAAATGTTCCGGCGCGCGAGTTCAAATCCCGCTATCTCCGCTAAAAAAGGATATCGCATGGTAATTCCATGCGATATCCTTTTTTGCTGGCTACGCTTTATACAACTGCTTCTATTAAAGTTTTTCCGTTTAAAATAACGTCTTTTACACCAATCTGTTTATTTTTGTTAAAACAAAAACTCAGCATATAACCTGTTTGCAAATGATAGTAGTCCAGATAATCTGCTAACTGTTTCTCGCCTCTTTCATTATATGAATTGCCATGCCAGATTTTCAGTTCAATAATCGCCCGTTCTCCGCCATAATCTACGATCACATCTGTCCTCTCCCTGTCTCTGGTTTCCGATTCAATATAATAATTACCGCTTCCGTTAATAATAGGTCGCAAATATAGCAGAAAGTATCTTCTTCCGTCTTCTTCACGAAATGTATTTTTCTGGTCACCATACAAATCATTAAAATGAACTACAAACTTTTCAAGAATTAATCTCATATCCAGTTGTCCATTTTTTATAAATTGATTTTTATCCTGTAAAGCAGCGTCATACATTTTACTGTTTAAAAATTCTTCTGATAAAAAGTAATTATACAAAACCGTTTCAAAAATTCTGTTAGAAATAACCGCCGTATCTTTTTCTCTTTTTATAAAGCCAAACATTTCAGCAATTGCGATTGCTGGATTCAGCGGATTGTACGGAATCATTTTTCCATTAAACAGCAATGCATAGATTACTTTCCTCAATTCTGGATAATCCGTTAATTTATTTACCAGTGATTCAAATAATGTATTTTTCTCCTTCAGTAATATGTTTACCGCTTTCAGCACTCCCTCTTTTGTCCATGGATGAATCTGAAACTGCGGATCTTCTGTTACCACTTCGTCTATTAGTTTACATAATTTTGATACTAGATATGGATATCCAGAAGTGTACTCAAAAATCATTTCAGCAATTGTATTGATATCCATTCCTGTTTTATGATCTTTTTCATAATCATTGAGCATACCTGCAATATCTGCTGTTGAAAAACTCATATCTACAAGATAATCAGCTGCTATATTCCATGGACTGTTTAATTTATGCTCACCATTTTCAAAAATTTTTCGCTTGATATTTTTAATATCATGTACTCCTGCCAAAATCACTGATTGAAATGTTGCTTTTCTGTCCCTGTTAATATAATAGCCACGTAGCTGTGCCAAAAAGTCTAAGAACACCTGATTGTTAGAAGCACTGTCGACTTCATCGATCAGAAGCACTGCTTTCTTCTCTGACTGATCACACCATTGGCTCAGACAGCGAAATAGTCTTGAAAGTGTAACCTGTCCTGCATTTCCGTTGGCAAAATCCTGCAAACTCGTTTTTGCACTATCCGGGATTTCTTCCGGTCTTTGAATACAATCTAAAATTTCACCTGAAAATGCCATAACAAAAGCATTTTCATTTTCAAAATCCGCATAGCTCATGCGTTGGAAATCCAGGCTGATCACCGTATATTCTTCCCGAAGAAATTCTTCTAAAGCCCGCAGTGTTGTTGTTTTTCCATATTGTCTTGCGCGATTGATTGTAAAATACTGCCCCTCATCCACCATATTTTTTATCTGGCGCAGACGCTCTGAAATATTAACCATATAGTGCAGATTTGGTTTACAGTCTCCATTTACATTAAAAATTTTTGCCATGAATACCTCTCTTTTCCCTGACAATAACATGATATGTTTTTAATTATAAGCTATCATTTCTGGGAAAGCAACAGCCACCGGAATCCGATTAGGGTTGTTTCACGAATGCATCTAAACTCTCTTACCAATCCTTATCTATATATTTCAAACCATTTCTAAACAATTACCCTTTTTTGCTAAAAATGCGCAAAATTCCCCTATTGTCGGTATCACCATTTTTTTGGTATGTTATAATGCATTTATCAGAGGTGCGCTATTCCTCTGAACGCATATTTTTCTATCAGAGTCAGGTCGTCATTGAATTGGTCGCGCATTTCAGTTGGACCTGATTCTGTTTTTTCCCGAAGGATCGCAATCCGAAGCAGATTATAGGCTATTTTTCTTATGACAGCCAGATTATTCTTGCTTTTTCTTGCCGAAGATCTGTCCTCTCTGAAAAGGTCGTCCAATACATAGTGCAGGCTGTTTTCTATTTTCCAGTGATCTCTTTTGATTTTCAGGGTTTCCTGTGCTGACATTTCTCTGCTGGAGATCAGTCCCACCTGATGAATGTCGTCTGTAAGATCGTCTCCAGTCGTTATCCGCGGTCTTCTGACAGTTCCATTTTTTATGAAATCTTCATAAGCAGGAGTTATATCTTTCCCATCCTTATCTTTCTCCATCGGAATCCTTATCTGTTCAAGCCATCCTACCGTTTTTATTTCCTTCTGTTTTTTACAGAGGGTGATCAGATCCGTGTTATGGCAGATCTGCATTGTCCTGTATTCCATCCGGCTCCGGTTCTTTTCGATGGTTTTAAAAACATCATAAGAATCCATCTGTTTTTCATATGTCACGGTCTGATCGGGATGCGCAGTGATCCGTTCATTTTCCTTTCCCAGTTCCGCGAACATTTCTTTTGTTTCCTGATTGACTGCTTCTGCTTCTGACAATGACCTGCCCGTATTTCCTTTCTTAAGTCCTGCCTCAAGACATGACTCACATGGATTTTTGTACAATTGGTTTTCCATGAAGCAGATGCTTCCTGAAGCAACAGTTACTAAACTTCTTCTTGATTCTGCACATGATGCGATGCCTTACTACGATTATTGTATAAAAAACAATATTGCTCCTTTTATTGACCTGAACTGAAAATGCGGAAGACCTCCAGTTTATAAGGATGACATCACCATAGGCAATGATGGTATCCCTCTATGTCCCAAATGCTTTTCTATGAAACAGGCAGCAATTAAATCAAAAAAAGAAGGATTAAATACCGCTGTCCAAAAATTACTTGCAAAGGCGGCACTGTACATTGCACATGCGACAATCCTTGTTCTAATGCAAAGTATGGAAGAAATGTTCATCTTGTACTGAAGAACAATCCAAGGTTCTTCAATACTCCTCCACGCGGTAGCAATGAATGGAAGTTGGAATATAATGCAAGAACATCTGCAGAACGTTGTAACAAACGTAAAAAAATAGACTATAAATTAGAAGACGGCAAATACCGTCCTTCTATGATGTGGTACTGCCGCCTGTTTGCCATCATGATGTGTCAACATCTTGATGCGTGGACTTTGCCAAAGACTTCCCCGCTAAAAGATTTCTTTGAGCAAGCCGCTTAACTACATAAGCAATACCATTATAACTTCATTTTGACGTTAGGTCTATTAAAGTACGCCATTTTTTCAAGTTTTATTCTTGCCATATCCCTTCTGGACAATATTTACTTTTCAAAGTTCATCCGACCGATGGACTTGGTCGGGAAGCTCAAGATTCTGCTAGCTTATTAATTTATTCAAACTCAGCACATCTGTTGTAGAACTTAGATATTTTTGTTTAAGTTTTGTATTTCTTCTGCTGATATTTGTCCCAATTATACAGAATAAATATCCAATACAGATTCACATACCATATTTACTTCTGATTGTAGTTTATGTAAAATTTTATCATATTCCTCCAATCTATCCGCTATTCTTTCCTGTGTCATAAAATCCAACTCACCTTTTTCGTCAATAGGAAAAGATAATTTTATGGCACGTATTTTTTCTTTACTTGCTGTTTTACTCCATTCAAATAAATCAGAAGATAATAATTCTTTTTGTAGAATAGCACGAACATATCTCAAACTAATTTTTCCTTCATATTCCTCCTTTAATACCATTGGACGATGATGATCATTAGTAGTAAATTTGTGATCATGATAAAATACATAACCAACAGATCCCTCTCTGTTCCATGCCAAACAATTTTCAAAATATTTTACATTTGGCAAATTATCCGCTATACAACCAACTGGATCTTCAAATTGTCGTCCTCCATATACAGGAATATTCCCCGGGTTATTTCTAATATATTTTTCAGTTAATCCTTTAATGGTCGGAAATTCAAAATATGTTTTTAATGTCTTTTCTACAAAATTATGTTTCTTTTCGACTTTTGGCAATCCTTTTTTAATCACATCTTTTAAATATTTATTAACATTGGTCAACGTCTCAACGAACTCGCCTTCTGACACTTTTTTCTCTGGTTTGACTAATCCAATTTCTATTTTTTCCTCTTCTGTCAGTTTTTTCTCAATAAGCCAATCCGAATATGTATCAAATTCATCAAACTTTATTATCTTTGATCTCGTTGATTTACCAATACTTATCCCACTTTTATATGCAATAAATTGTTGTGTACAATCATCTAAGTCATTTCGAATTGGTTCGCCACGTTCATCTTTTATAAAACGTTTGGTGTCTCTAGTTTCTCCTATTTCACCTACCACATATGTAAAAACTGAACTGCTTTGTTTTTCTCCTCTTCCTTTCTTTGTCAACGATAAAATGTATGTTTTTTTAGGAGTAGCATAAAACGTATTTTTAGGCAACGAAATCACAGCATTAACTATGCATTCATTCTTCATATAAGTCAAAACATTTTTCTGAGTCATCAACCCATCAGGTACAACTACCCATGCTTCACCACCGTCAACTAGATTTCTTATTATCCACTGAATTGCTAAGGTTTCTACTCCTCTACCTTTAACACTGTAATAAGGTTTCTTTTTCTCATCTAATATAGCTGCCGCTGCTTGTTTTATATTAGCTGAACTATTTGTAACATATGGTGGATTCGTTAATATCAAATCGAATTTATCTTCTGAAATTTTTTCAAATGTTCCTAAATTCGATTTTAATAAGTGAAATACACTATTAAATGCATTGTTTGAAAAAGAATTCAAATGCGTTTGTGTATGGTATTTTGCCAGTAGATCCGAAAAATAGATTAACATATTAGCTTTAGCCAATATAATTGTTCTTTCATCATCTTTTTCATCTGTACCTTTATCAAATCCTAATAATGTGATTTTCGGTGAAATCACTCCATTCCGAGGTTCAAATTCTTTAAAGATATTCTCATTCTCCACAATTGCTTCAAGTAGAAATCCGCCAACACCACAAAATGGATCACAAATTCTTGCACCTTTTTTTAATGATTTCGCTGAAGACATTCTAACCATTGCTTGTACAACATTTCTTGGTGTAAAATATTGTCCTAATTTTTTTACACCTGCACTTTGTCTGAGAAACGTTTCATACAATCTAGTCTTAAATTCTTTTGTCACATATCGGAATGATCCATTTTTCTCATCATAATGCTGAAAGCTCTCCAAAACTTCTCCAAACAATTCCGCCTGTGCTGGATTGGCTTCACCCTTTTCGTTAACAAAAATTGTCCCATTAAAAATAGTTGTTCCGTCTTCACCTTTAGGGAACATCTCATTTTTAATCTTTTTTCTACATACATCTGCATAGTATTTCAATGCTTGAAGATTATCTGTTTTATCTTTTCGATCATATACACTATTAAAATTTGTATATGAATCTAAAACTCCTATGTCACTCAAAAATTTGAATACAAATATTTCAACAACATTATATAAACATTTTTCTGGCTCTTTTCCTGTATTAATCCATATTTTTTGCCATACTTCTCTAGCCAAAGGTGTCGGATCAAGAATCTCTGGCTCCAGCAATTCATTGTTGTCATCAGTTAATGAAAACTCTGCTTGATCAATAAGATTCTCCAAATCAATTTTTTCTTCAATTGAATAACTATCTGCGACAATTCTTCCTGCATCAAACACTAATCCAACATCTTTGCCATTACTCTTAATATATTCACCATTCAATGCATTAATCCAAAAAGTTTTAGTTCCATCACTTACAATCAATAGTTTACATAAAGATTTTGCAACCTTTAATTCTTGCTGTATTGCCTTCTCAATTTGCTTCTTACTTGCCAATTCTTTAGGTTGTTTATACTCTATAACAGCTTTAACTATTCCTCCTGGTAATACAATTAATCCATCAGGCTTTTTATCCCCTACATTTTTTGAGATCTTTGCAACAATTTTAGCTTTTTTTAACTGATTTAACGTGGTACTTCCAAGACGATAATACGCATACCGCCCTATCCAAAAAGGGGTTGTTTGTAACAATTCCTCACTCATATTTATTCCTCCGTACCATTTTGTGTATTTTTTAGATATCTTTCTATTTCAGAAAATTTAATTCTCCAAGAACCACCAACTTTAGATGCACAAAGCAACCTTTTCTTAATCAACCGCCTTACTGTTTTATCACATACCTTTAAATATTCTGCAGCTTGAACAATTGTATATAATTCATCTTCCATATTACTATCCTCCATGTATTCATTGTACTAAATCATTACATAAAAGTATAGACTTTGTTGGACTTTTTTTCTATATTTTAGACATATATTCACATATAAAGTTTATCTTAACTTTCTAAAATTTTACCACTCAAACAGTCTGTCATCACTCGCTTACCCCATATTCTTCAATTAATCTTTTTACGGCTGTTTTAGGAGAGTCATTATTTATCTCAAACCTATTATTTACCCCTATTTTAGAATAAACATTTTCATACCATTCAAAGTCCGCTTTAATATCAGACAAGTAATAGTCTCGACGTTGATTTTTGTAGTCATCATCCTTATATATTGTGTCATCTGCATCGCTAAAAACCAGTCTGTCAAATATATTAACCGGGGTATCTACTAGTATAATCCACGCAAATTAGAAGCCTGTTTCAAATTAGCATTTTATGCTAATTCTGGATAGACTTTCTCTTTCGTGAAATTGGTTTTGGTGCTTTTTTGTTTTTGTTTTCTGCTGAAGCAGCTTTTGCATTCACAACCTCATACACTATGGAATCAATATCTTCTTTAGAAAGATCGATGGTATCCATTTTATATGTCCATTTGTAGGGCACAGGTTCTTTGTTGATTTCATCAAAGTATCTGTAGATTCTATCTTCGAGTTCTTTCTTGCTTTCCACACGGATTCCACCCAGCATCTGCTTTGTCATTTTACTGAAAAAACCTTCAATCATGTTTAACCAGGAACCATGTTTGGGTGTAAATACAAACTCAAAACGTCCAGAAACCGTATTCAGATATTCCTGGGTTTCTTTGGATGTATGTGCAGAGTGATTATCCAGAATAATCCGAATGATATCGCCCTTTGGATATTTTTCATCAAGTTTCTTTAGAAAAGTCACAAAGTCAGAACTTTTATGAGTTTCACTTACTAATGGAATTGCTTCTCCTGAGAGCAGATCAATCGCTGCAAGCAGAGAGGGGGTTCCCAGCCTGACATACTCATAATCTCGCTGACAGCCACTGCTTTTATCTGTATTCGGAATCGGTGGACGGTCTTCACCCGTGGTGGCAATTGCCTGAATTCCTGGCTTTTCATCATAAGACAGCGTATGTACGGCATCTTTCTCACAAGGAATCAGTTTTCCATCCTTGTCAAACCGCATTTCAATCTGCTTGTAGATAACAAGGACATCATGCATTTTTGCATCAAACTCAGGATCCCGTCTTTCGCAGTAATAGGACACCTGAAATGGTTTGATTCTTGCATTGCTCAGGATTTTCCGAAGCGTTGTTTCAGCTACTGTTGCCATACGAGGATGTCCTTCCGCTTCAGCTATAGAGTTGATGAATTTCCTAAAACTCATGGGATACCAGAATTCAGCAGAATAGCCGTAATCCTTCGGTTTTTGGCAGGCTTTACTGATTACCCAGGTGATATCGTCATCGGTGATTTCCGCTTTTCTTCCACGGCCTTTGTTATCACATAAAGAAGCTTCAACACCGTTCTCTTTAAATTTGTTAAGACAACGTTTTACCACACCGATTCCAATATCCAGTTTGTCAGCAATTGCTTTGTTAGATGCACCCTCAGATTTGAGCAGAAGGATCCTGGCACGTTGATAAACGCGAATTTCCAAAGTGCTCTGAGTCAGCAGTTTATTTAAGTAAGATTTATCATCATCTGTTAAAGAAATAGTTTTAATTGTATTAGGCATAATTGGCACCTCCGATGGTTCAATTATACCATAATAGGAATGTGAATTAAAATAGTTTGTTATTTAAAGTGGCGTATACTATTTCAAATGAAAGTATGTTATCTTCCGTTATGCGCTTGCCGAAATTATCTGTATATGATATTGGTGAAATTACAAAAACCATGTTTTCTTCCTTTGATAGTATCTTTTTAATTATTCGGTCTCTTTTTTGGTCTCTCTAGCGAAGATTTTCTGTATGTACAAACTCCTCAAGAGTCATCTGAAATTCTTTCTTTACTTCCTCGTCCAGATCATAAAAACTATACCCCTAGCTCTTTTGCAAGTATTGTTCCAATTGTAGTTTTTCCAACATTACTTATCCCAAAAAGAAGTATCTTCATCCAACCGCTTTCCCTCTGGCAAAAGCTAAGATTTCTTCATAGCTTTCTTTTGTCACTATTTATAACCGCATTCATTAATTCTTCCTTGCGCAGTTCATTACGCATTTTTATAAGTTCTGCAAGAGCATCCTTTTCTGCTTTCTAAATCTTGTTTATGCTATCAATACACTAAAAATGTCAGTACACTTATTTACTAAAGTCAATAGTAAAGAATTATACTATGATATTCTGCCCTTAGAGGTAATTAATACTATGTCACAGCCATTTTATGTAAGAAAAATTAGGGATTTGTGCGAAGATCATGACTTAACACAGCAACAAATTGCAGACTATCTTGGAACCTCACAGACAATGTATGCTCGCTATGAACGTGGGGCTAATGAACTCCCCATTCGTCATTTAATTTCATTATGCAATCTATACCATGTTTCTTCTGATTTTATTCTTGGAATTAATAATAAAAAAAATAAATATCTAATATTTTAAAAATGCCAGTACACAATTTACGACTTGTATACCGGCATTTTTTATTTCTTATTTCACATCTGTCACTTCGTAACCTGCATCTACAACTGCCTGTTTTAATGCTTCTACAGAAGCATCGCCTGTTACGACTGCATTTTTGTTTTCAAGGCTTACGGCAACTTCTGTTACGCCTGCGACCTCTTTTAATGCTTTCTCTACATGTGCCTGGCAATGGGCACACATCATGCCTTCGATTGAAATTGTTGTTGTCATAGTTGATTCTCCTTTATCATTGTTTGTTGATTTTATATTATTATCCAGTGCATTGTGCTGGTTAATATCTGCAATTGTACTTGCAGCGACATCCTGATACGGTTCACTTTGTGTCTTTTTCGCATCGTGCAGTTTTACCCATCTTAACCGGAGTGCATTACTTACCACACATACGCTGCTCAGACTCATGGCTGCTGCACCGAACATTGGGTTCAATTTTATCTGGAAAAGCGGATACAAAACACCAGCTGCAAGCGGGATTCCGATACTGTTGTAAAAGAATGCCCAGAACAAATTTTCTTTGATGTTGCGGATCACGGCTTTACTTAATTTTACTGCACCTACAGCGTCAAGTAAATCGTTTTTCATCAGTACGATATCAGCGCTCTCGATCGCTACGTCTGTTCCTGCCCCGATCGCAATTCCCACATCTGCGGAGGCAAGTGCCGGCGCATCGTTGACGCCGTCACCGATCATCGCTACTTTATGTCCTGCCTGTTTTAAGGCTGAGATTTTCTCCTCTTTCTGTGTTGGCAGAACCCCGGCGATCACCTCATCGATACCAACCTGCTCCTTGATCGCCTGTGCGGTCACTTCGTTGTCACCAGTTAACATAATGACATGTATGCCGTAATCACGGAATTTCTGTACCGCCTCTTTACTGGTCGGTTTTACCACATCTGCAACTGCCACAATTCCAAGGAACTGTTTTTCATCTGCAAAAAGAAGTGGTGTCCTGCCCTGTTTGGCAAGTGCCTGGATCTGGTTTTTCTGTTCTGTGGAAAGGCTGATTCCTTTCTCTTCCATCATCTTCTCATTTCCGGCATAGTAGTGTGTACCGGACACTGTACCTTCGATTCCTTTTCCAAATAAAGCGTTGAAATCTGTTACTTTTTCCAGGGAAATATTGTTTGTCACACAATAGTTTACAATCGCCTCGGCAAGCGGATGTTCGCTGCCTTTTTCAAGGCTTCCTGCAATCTGAAGAAGCTGCGTTTTATCTGCATTCTTTCCGGCAGCACAGATAATATCTGTCACGACAGGTTTTCCCTGCGTGATAGTTCCTGTCTTATCTAACACAACGGTGTCGATCTGATGTGCCGTCTCTAATGCGTCACCGGATTTGATGAGGATTCCGTTCTCTGCTCCTTTTCCGGTTCCAACCATGATTGCTACCGGTGTTGCAAGACCAAGTGCACACGGACACGAGATCACAAGCACTGCGATCGCAGTTGACATGGCAAACTCAAACGTTGCGCCGGAGATCAGCCAGATAACTCCTGCGATCAGTGCAATGGTAATAACGGTTGGCACAAAAACTCCAGCAATTTTATCCGCCATTTTTGCAATCGGGGCTTTGCTTGAGGAAGCTTCCTCAACCAGCCGTATGATCTGTGCGATTGTGGTATCCTCGCCGACTTTGGTTGCTTTTGCGCGGATCAGACCGGATTTGTTCATGGATGCAGAGACAATCGTGTCTCCCTCCTGTTTTGGCACCGGAATACTCTCACCTGTGATCGCCGATTCGTCAAAAGAAGATTTTCCCTCCAGCACGATACCGTCCACTGCAACCGATTCACCCGGTTTTACAAGGAAGATTTCTCCTTTTTCCACATCTGCTGCATCCACGACCTGCTCCACACCATCTCTTACGACCGTCACCGTCTTTGGCGCGAGATTCAAAAGCTTTGTGATTGCCTCGCTTGTCTTTCCCTTGGACTTTGTCTCAAGATATTTTCCAATGGTGATCAGTGTCAGGATTGTTCCGGCTGACTCAAAGTATAAGTCGTGGGCATACTGATGTACGACCGCCATGTCGCCATGTCCCATCGCATAACCGATACGGTAAATTGCAAAAATACCATAGAGAATTGCCGCACCCGCACCGATTGCGATCAGGCTGTCCATGTTTGGACTTCTGTGCCACAATGTCTTAAATCCGTTTTTAAAATATTTCTGATTTGCGATCAAAATTGGCAGCAACAGTAAAAACTGCGTAAACGCATAGGTGATTGCATTCTCATTTCCATGCAGAAAGTTCATGGTAAACGGCGGCATCGGAATGTTGAGCCACTGATATATCATATGTCCCATGGACACATACATCAACGGTATCCAGAAAATCAGTGAGACGATCAGTCTCTTTTTCATGTTTTTCACATTCTGCTCTACGGCTGAAAGTCCGCTGTTTTCCTGACTGTCCGACTGTCCGGACGTTTTTGCCCCGGATTTTGCGTGCTCGTCTTTCACCGCCGCACCGTATCCGGCATCCTCCACTGCCTTGATAATTCCTGCTGTATCAAGTTTATTCTCATCAAATTCGACCTGCATACTGTTTGTCAGCAGATTCACGCTGACATTTTCCACCCCGGTGAGCTTGCTCACGCTTTTCTCCACATGGGAAGAGCAGGCGGAACAGGTCATGCCTGTAACATCAAATCTCTCTTTCATGTATATCGTCCTTTCCTGTTATGTTCTGTTTTTGAATATCCGGAGTTCTGCTGAAACTTCGGATATAACTTTGTCAGAGTTCTTTATTTCATCAGTTTCTTCAAAAGTCCGCACAGTTCATCGACTGCCTCTTCATTTCCTTCGCGGATGTCCTCCGAAACGCAGGTTTTGATATGTCTCGCCAGAAGTTCTTTGTTAAACCCATTCAAGGCCGCCTGGATTGCTGACACCTGTGTGAGAATATCCACGCAATAACGGTCGTCCTCCACCATCGCCCTGATTCCACGCACCTGTCCTTCAATACGACTTAAGCGTGTCATGAGCGCTTTCTTCTCCTGCTCATCACGCTGTTTATGTTTTACATTGCCATCCTCATTGCCTTTACAACAACATGTCATAACCTCCACATCCTTTCTGTCCATCGCACCCTCATTTTGTTATCTGAGTATTATTTTCTACCACTTATGATATTGTCATTCATTATATTCAATATACCCCTGTGGGGTATATTGAATATAGTACAGGATAACAGAAAAGTCAAGCATCATTATTTACTATTTTTCTCAATAACATAATTGCTAGCCGCTTAACTTAACAATGCAAACAATATAAGTTCATGCTATAATATACATATGCAATGAGCAGTGCCAATCGAGACTGTGCTTCATGATATAAGAAAGACTATAACGGATAATTGCGAAACTCCTAAAAACGTGAATGAAATTGTTCAAAATTAACAAAAGCTTGAGAAAACACTGGGGAGCGGTCGGCACTTAGAAGGCAGGTGCGGCATAAGCCGTGACTGGCTTCTTAGTACCGCTACCAGCGACACGTAGCGGAAGCGTGTTTTCGAAAATTTTGTTAATTTTGAACAATTTAAAGCAACTTTGCCAGAGTTTCGCATTCCCCAAAAAACCAGAGAAAGGACTTCCCTATGCTTTTGAAAAAAGAAAAACCCGCCCAGATCGATCCCCTCGAAAACTGGCCGGAACATTATTATGAAATAGAAAATGCCAAAGAAAGAAAAGAGCTCCTCGCTCAGGCGATCAGCCGGGGGCTGGATCTTCCAAATGATAATTACCGTATGAAATTGTTGGAAAAACGTTATGGAAAAGACGGCAAGAACGATGCCTTCATGAAAGCATGGATGATGATCAAAGCATCCGGTGCTGCCGGAATTTCTTTTTTCAACAAGCGGCATCTGCAAAAAGAATTAAAACAATATATGAAAGATCTCTGTCTGCTCGAATACGCACCTGAGAATGAAACAGAACAGGCAGTTCTGCTGACAGAGTGGGAAAATTTTGCGAAAGTTCTGCTTGCCTCCTGCACGGGAAGCAAAACTTATTGCTCCACTCTTTTTGGCATTGTGCCGATCAAAGATGCATCCGTTGCAAGAAAAATCGCGGAAGAGATCGACTTCGTCACAAGAACTTACCCACAAAAGCTCGAACTTGCTGACGAATTCGCTCCGTTCCGCGAAGTGATGGTCAACACCTACTGTAATATGATAGAAAATGGTTCTTCCTACTGGTACGAAGTTGTAAACTCCTGATCAGAGTAATCCCTGATGAGAATCAATAAAATCAGATTAATCCCTGGATTAGGATAAATAAAATCAATACCGGAAGCACAAACTGGAAATATGGTTTTAATCCTTTTGCGATCTTAAGACCTTTTCCAGTATTTGCTTCTTCCAGATAGTTATCAAATCCCCATCCCCATTTTGTGACGCAGAATAACAGATAAATAAGGGAACCACCCGGTAGCAACAGATTGCTCACAATAAAATCCTCACTGTCTAACACATCCCTGCCACCGATCAGGTGCAGATCACTCCACACATTATATCCAAGTACACATGGCATGCTGGCAATCAGTATGATCACACAGTTGACCAGTGCCGCTTTTTTCCGATTCCAGCCAAACATATCCATACAAAATGACATGATGTTTTCAAATACCGCAATAATCGTGGAAAAGCTTGCGAAAGTCATAAACAAAAAGAACAGTGTTCCCCATATACGACCGCCTTCCATATTTACAAATACGTTTGGAAGCGTGATGAAAATGAGTTTTGGTCCTGCCCCGACTTCCACGCCGTAGCTGAAACATGCCGGGAAAATGATCAGTCCTGCCATGATTGCCACAAATGTATCCAGTGCACAGATTCTGACACCTTCTCCTGCAAGGCTGTTATCACGACCCATATAGCTTCCAAAGATCTCCATGGCTGCAACTCCGAGACTTAAGGTAAAAAACGCCTGATTCATTGCCGCTGAAACGGCATTTCCAATGCCCACTTCCCTCACCGTTTCCATATTTGGGATCAGATAAAAACGTACACCCTCGCCCGCACCGGATAAAGTAAAGCTGTGTACCGCAAGGATCACGATCAGGCCAAGCAAGGCACTCATCATGACTTTGCTTATTTTTTCCAGACCATTCTGCAATCCTCTGCTGCACACAAAAAAGCCCAGAATGACCGTGAGTATCATCCAGAAACTCATCTGCAACGGGTCTGCAAGCAGGTTGGAAAATACTGCTCCGGCAGCCTCCGCATCCATGCCAGCCTGAAATTCACCCGTCAGGAATTTATAAAAATAAGTTGTCATCCACCCGGAAACTGTCGTGTAATACATCATCAGCATGTAGCAGCCAAATATCGCTGCCCAACCGTGAAGATGCCACTTGCTTCCCGGTTTTTCTAACGCCTTGTAACCTAACACGGCACTCTTACGGCTTGCACGTCCCACGGCAAGTTCCATCGTCAGAACCGGAAGTCCCATGGCAATCAGGAACACGAGATAAAGCAGCACAAATAGCCCTCCGCCGTTTTCGCCCACGACATAAGGAAATCTCCACACATTTCCGATTCCGATGGCGCATCCGGCACTTACCAGAATAAATCCCAGACGTGATTTAAAAGATTCTCTTTTCATAATCTGATCCCTGACTAGATGTTTAACAGATCACTATATACTTTTAATGCTCCGTCTGTGTCATGTGCAAGAACACGTTTTGCAAGAACTTTTCCAAGCTGAACGCCTTCCTGATCGAAGCTGTTGATATTCCATAAGAATCCCTGGAACATAACTTTGTTCTCAAAATGAGCAAGTAAAGCGCCAAGAGTCTTAGGATTTAATTCCTCACCGATGATGATGGAAGATGGACGTCCACCTTCAAAATTCTTGTTGCGGTCGTCGTCTGCCTTACCACATGCAAATGCTACGATCTGGGCTGCAACGTTTGCGCAGAGTTTCTGCTGGCTTGTGCTGTCCTGTATCACAACATCCGTTCCGATCTGGCTGTTCTTAAATCCGATGAACTGAAGCGGAACAATATCTGTTCCCTGATGTAATAACTGATAGAAGGAATGCTGCCCATTTGTACCAGGCTCACCGAAGATCACCGGTCCTGTCACGTAATTTACAGGCTCACCAAAACGGTTTACAGATTTACCGTTAGACTCCATGTCTAACTGCTGTAAATGTGCAGGGAAACGGCTCAAAGCCTGGGAGTATGGTAAAACGGCTGTAGCCGGGTAGCCGAGTACATTACGCTCATAAACTCCGATCAATGCGTCGAGCATTTCCGGATTCTCTAACATATTTTTATTTAAAGAAAGTTTGTCTTCTTCTGCTGCACCGTCTAAGAACTGTGCAAACACCTCCGGTCCAAATGCCAGGGATAATACAGCTCCGCCAACTGCTGATGTAGAAGAGAAACGTCCTCCGATATAATCATCCATGAAAAATGCTGCCAGATAATCATCACTCTTTGCCAGAGGAGATGTCTCACTTGTAACAGCGATCATATGCTTAGAAGCATCCAGTCCTGCATTTTTCAATGCATCTTTTACGAAAGACTCATTCGTCAATGTCTCTAATGTTGTACCTGATTTTGATACAAGTACGAAAATGGAATGTGCAACATCAATAGAAGCTAATACTGCTGCTGCATCATCCGGGTCTACATTGCTGATGAATTTTGCTTCCATCTTGAATGTGTTGTTTTTCTTTGCCCAGTTCTCCAGTGCAAGATACATTGCACGTGGTCCAAGGTCACTTCCGCCAATACCGATCTGAACTACAGTTGTAAACTTTTCACCTGCTGCATTTGTGATCTCTCCGGCATGTACCTTGTTTGCAAAATCAGCAATTCTATTCTGCTGTTCTACATAAAAAGAACGTTTGTCTACGCCATCTGCCTCGACCGCATCACCCAGCTGTCCGCGTGTCATATGATGAAGCACAAGACGTTTCTCGCCTGTATTCACAACTTCACCATTATAAAGAGCTGCAAATTTTTCAGAAAGCTGTGCTTCCTCCGCTAATTTTGCAAGTGCTGCAAGTGTGTTATCATCCACTTTTTTTGCAGCATAATTATATGCAAGTCCCTCTGCCATCGGTGTGCTGTATTTCTTCACACGCTCTGCGCCGTTTTCTCCGGACATTACTTTTGTCAGGTCAACCTCTGCAACCTTTGACAATTCTTCAAAAGAAGTAAGGGTATCTAAATTCTTCCACTCCATGGTGTTATCCTCCTTAATTTGCCTTTTATTTATACAACCGTGAAAAATTATACTATTAAATGTAATCGAATTCAAGTAGTGCAATACACCAAAAAAAGAGTCTCTTTCGAAATTTTGCTTAAAAATTTCACAAAAGAGACTCTCTTTTTATTTTCTATTTCTGATTTGCCGGTTCCATATTCACGGAACGTCCTTTGATCTTCACATTTTTCATGGCTTCTAATACTTCTTTGCCATACTCTCTCGGCACTTCCACGAAGGTGTATTTGTCGTACATATCGATCGCACCAACGAGTTTTCCAGGCATTCCTGACTCACCTGCGATGGCACCTAAGATATCGCCCGGTTTCACGCGGTCTTTTTTACCGATGTTAATAAAGAGACGAACCATACCTTCTTCGGCTCCGGTGTTATCCCAGTCGATCTCGCCATTCTCTCTGTCATTTTCCAGATTCACCTGACCGAGTGCCTGTTTTAAGAAGGCTGCTGCAATATCCATTGCGGTATAATCGGAATCATTGACCTGCTTTTCGATGATCTCGATCATCTCTTTTAAATCTTCATTCTCAATGATCTCACCGATTCCCTGCATTACTTTCTCTGCCTTGATCTGTGCCACATCATCCGAAGATGGGATTGGCATTGCAAGGATCTTGGTCTTGCAGTAACGCATGATATCTTTTAACTTGTAAACCTCTTTTCCTTTTACAAAAGTGAAAGCACGTCCGGTACGTCCTGCACGTCCGGTACGTCCGATACGGTGTACATAATACTCGTCATCCTGTGGAATATCATAATTGAATACTGCTTCCACATCATCAACGTCAATTCCTCTCGCAGCAACATCTGTTGCGATCAGAATCTCCACACGTCCGGAGCGGAATGCCTTCATGACACGGTCACGCTGTGCCTGCTTCATATCGCCGTGAAGCCCCTCTGCCATATAACCGCGGCTCTTTAACTCCTCGGAAAGCTCGTCCACCATTTTCTTGGTATTACAGAATACGAGGGAAAGCTTTGGATTGTAGTAATCTAACAGTCTTGTCAGGACTTCGGTCTTGTCCTTGCGTTTGACATCATAATAATACTGCTCGATGCTTGGCACGGTCAGTTCTTTTTTTACCACCTTAATGGTCACTGCGTCATGCTGATATTTCTTTGTGATATCTAAAATCGGCTTTGGCATGGTCGCAGAAAACAGAACCGTCTGTCTTCCCTCTTCCGGGATATATTCCAAAATCGTCTCGATATCCTCACGGAATCCCATGTTCAGCATCTCGTCCGCCTCGTCTAAAACGATCGTATTGACTGCCTCGCAGCGGATCGTTTTTCTGCGGAGATGATCCATGACACGTCCCGGTGTACCGATAATGATCTGTGCACCGCCTTTTAATGCCTTGATCTGACGGTTGATATCCTGTCCGCCGTATACCGGAAGGATTTTCACGCCATGCATATATTTGCTTAATTTACGGATTTCTTCCGACACCTGGATTGCAAGCTCTCTGGTTGGTGAGAGGATGATCACCTGTGTCTTTTTATTATTTGGGTCTACTTTGTGAAGCACCGGGATACCAAAAGATGCTGTCTTTCCGGTTCCTGTCTGTGCCTGTCCGATCACATCGACTCCTGACATCACAACCGGGATCGCCTGACTCTGGATCGGAGTCGCCTCTTCAAATCCCATCTCTTTGATAGCACGGAGTACCTGTGGATATAAATCTAATTCATCAAATCTTACTGTTTCCATATATTTTCCTTTCGTGCGAATGCGCAGTCGTATACGTTAGCATATTGTCGCCATTTTGTCAACTATTTTGTCAGAATACCCGTATCACATCCGGCACGATCTATGTACCCCGGCTTCCATGAAAAAGAAAGCTGGGTTAATATGAAAAGCAATCGAATACTCCCTGTTTTTCATCCATATCCAAGCAAAATCCAGTCGTCGTACACTCCACATGTATTTCTGTTTTTCCCCTGTAAAAATGTGATATGCGCCGTCACCTCTAAAAAAAGCTGCCGTAGCAATAGTTCGATTGCGGATTGCTCATTATAACTTATGCCAATTTTCCTCTAAGGTTCCACTTTTTCCTGTTTTGAGGATAAATCCAGCTCCTGTCCGCGGATATCCGCAATACAGATATCATTTCTGCTTTTCTTCTTTACCTGATATAACAGCATATCTGCAGTATGTAGAAAATCCCAGCTCCTGTTTCCTTCCTCCGGAACTCCATACGAAATACCCTGGGAGATTGTCACGATTGGCAATGCTTTGGAATACAAATGCTCCAGTTTGAGATTCATAATATTCTGCCGCAGCGCGCCTGCCTTCGCATGCACTTCCTCTGCACTTATACCCGCATAAATGATAATAAATTCATCTCCGCCATATCTCGCGCAGAATGTCTGCCCATCTTCCATCTTTTTCAGCTCATTTGCAATTGCAATAATGCACTCATCGCCCTGCTGATGTCCATAATTGTCATTATACTGCTTAAAAAAGTCAATATCTAAAATCTCCATTGCAAGCGGAAGCCTGTGTTCATAACAGTAATCTAATACTTTGTCCGAATAATCATTCAGGCGGTAACGGTTTGCCAGTCCGGTCATCTGATCTGTCTCCGACTGTTTCAGCAGTTTCACATTGACTGCTTCCATCTCCCTGCGGCTCTCATTTGCACGTTCGAGAGAACTTCTGACATAAAGCATGTTGACGATCATATCTTTGTTCTCGCGCTCCATGATCTCGGAAAGCTCATAATACAGACCAGCTGCCTGCAGATAACCTGCATTGTCCTGATTCTTGCGGTAGCCTTTGATCTTAATGGAAATGACTCTGCGCTGCAGATTGATCACACCTGAATCTTTCACGATCCGATCCAGCTTCTCAACGATCATCCACAACACATCATCCCGGCCGATCTCCAGCATCAGCCCGCAAAAATCACAAAGGTCGTCAAACACCTCCATGATCTGCACATTTTTATTGATTATTTCTACAATCTCCTGAATCTGTGCATCTCGTCTCACATAATTGTGGGTCAGATGATAATATCTTGCCTTCAGGCAGTCCACATATAAAATGTCAATATCCTCATAATAAGACGCACATTCCGCATCCAGTTTTTCTATATAAGCATGTGTCTTATCTAACATCCCCTGCAGCATATAGCAGCGTGCCAGATTCACGTAACTGGCCATCAGTCCGACATAATTTTCCTTCACATCCGGATTACTTCTGCAGTATGAATAAGCCTTTTCGAAATAACTTTGCGCCTCGTGATACACACCATTTTCCATGTACAGATTACCAAGATTCTGCATGATGCTGATCTCCATCTTAGTAATCCCATATTTGCGGCAGTAATTCAATCCTGTCAGATAGTAATCCATCGCTGCAGACACATTTCCCTTGTTGACAGAAGAGATTGCCATCAGGTTGTAAGACCTTGCGATCAGCTCCCACTGTCCGGTCTGTCCTAGCAGATGGATTGCCTGCGCAATGTTGCGGAACATGTGCTCCACATCATTCAGCAGATAGTAAGTTTCCCCACTGTAAAAATATGCAAAACCAAGAAGTGCCGCATCTTTATGTTCCTTTGCATACCGTTCTATATCAAGACAGCATTTGAGTGTATGCTCTGCGTCCTTTCCTCTGCTGTTCAAAACTTCCTGTTTCCATGCGTTTACCACGTCATTTGATCCATGAACTCCCATGCAGTCTCTTCCTTTCTGCCTGTTTTCGGTATTTCAATAAAATTTATTATAATCCAGAAATACCGTGTGTTCAAGAAAAAGGAAATTTTTGCTATTCAAAAAATTCGATCGGATCGACCGGTACCCCATCTTTTCGAAGTTCAAAATACAGGTTACTGCCCTCAACAGAATAATATTTTGTCGGTTCCGTCACATAACCGATCACATGACCTGCCTCCACATAGTCTCCCACTGCAAACTCCGGTTCCTTAAGCTGTCCGTAGACTGCGAGATACCCATCTCCCAAATCTTCTGTCACGGTACATCCTGTCACTTCATTTGTCTCAATACTCTGGATTTTTCCTTTTGCTACCGCATAAACTTTGCTGTTGACATCCCCGGCAATGATGACCGCCGGATTGTATTTGTACTGGTCTAACGTCGCAAAATACACCGTCGAGTCCATGCTGTAATCTAAGATCACATTTCCTTCCATCGGCCATAAAATACCATCTTCCGCAGCGAAATGGAGTGCCTGGGAAGTGTTTCCTGTCGGTGCTACCTCTTCCTGTCCACTGTCTGCTTCCTCACTCTCCTTTTCTACCTCTGCTGTCTCTGTGCTCTGTGTCTGCGGTTTTAAAATAGAAGCAACCTGATCTGCTTCTGTCTCTTCCTCCATTGCCACTTCCTGGTTCTCCGTGTCCATCTCTGCTGCAATTTCCTGTTCTAACTGCTTTCTCTCCTGTTCCTGTCCTCTGCTATATAAAACAGTCATGCCGACTGCTGCAAGGATTACCAGCGTGCCTGCGATGATATACTGTTTTTTCTGCCAGAAGGCTGCCCATCCGTGATTCTTTCTCATATTTTTCACCGTCCATTGTTTATTTAGCAGAATACATTTACTGCTATTAACAATAGTGTTGCCACATTCAGACGGTTTATTCACAGTAATTGGAATCGTTTTTCATTCCACATTTTCCAGCTCTGTACCGGGAAAAAAATACTGTAAAATTTTTCTGTAATCCTCCCCTTTTTCAGCCATTTTCTGTGCTGTATACTGGCTCAGGCCAAATCCGTGTCCATGTCCCTTCGTTACGATCCGGATCTTGCCAGGTTCCAGTTCTGTCACGTTGAAATTTGCGGATTTTAACCCAAGTTCCCCACGCAGTTCCTCTCCTGTGTAGGATTTCCCATTCATCTGCGCCTTTGTGACATACCCGGCACTATCCTTCTCTTCGATCGTGATCTCCTGATCCAGATACAGCACCGAAAGATAATCCGGCGCCTGTGCATCCTCATAACATGCCACACCTGAAAGATATGGCATATCCGAATCCGGATATAATTCTTCCATATTTCTTGTATTGCCCGCACTCACTGCATGGTATGCAGCATATATGTAATGGTTCCGGTACTGCAGCGTCTCTCCGTCTGTCTCCTGTATCGCCTCCTTTATCTTCCCTTCCGCCTCGGAAAAATAGTCGCCCCACAGCTCCTGTAATTCGCCCATTGTCATACTCCCCGGAAGTTCTGTCCCCATCTCCTCTGCTGCCTTAAGGTTTGTGCGGGCGATCACACACTGGGCTTTGATACATTCCTCCGGTGCATCTGCGCTTATCTCCTTTGCGACAATGCAAAAAAGCATGTCCGCATCCTCCTCTTTTTCCGCTGTCCGGTTTACATTTCCCAGCAATTCTTCCAGCTGCATTTTCTGGCAAAAAATGGTGAGAAAAAGTGGTATGAGCAGCAAGAGCAGAAGTATGGTCAGCATCGTGTTTATTCTTTTTGCCAAGTTTTTTCTGTGCATAAAAAATCTCCATCCCATATACAAGTATATGAGACGGAGTCAGCTTTTATGAATCAAATTTTATCCGGAGTTCCTGTGGAAAGTTTATGACTGACCTTAGGGATTCTGTTGTCTGCAAAAAGTTATGATACACCGATACGAATATGGCAGGTGCTTTCGAATGAAAATATTCGGCTTGTTGATTTGTCTGATGTCATGTTTGGACTTTCTGATTATTTATGTTCATTCAGAGCTGGACACTTCACGCCAAATGTGCGCCCGGGACAAACTCATTGCGAAAGAATCGTGCAGGAGTTAATACAGCAATATCAGCAGTTGTCCAGTCAAAAATTATCTGAACAGCTTAATTTTTGACTGGTTATAAACAATGCTGATAGCTGTATTTACTCCTGCCAGATTCTTGAGTTGAGTTTGTCCCGGGCGCACATTTGACGCGGAGTGTTCAGCTATGAATGTACATAAACCGTCAGTCCAAACATGACATCGGACAAATTTACACAATCCTCACGAATTTTCATTCGAAAGCACCTGCCATATTCGTATTGGTGTATTTTTACGTTATGATCAGACAACAGAATCTTTGAGGTCAGGCATAAACTTTTCACAGGAACTCCAGACTTCTATTATATTTTGCTGCCGATGATGTTGCTGAGCTGTGCGAACTGCTGAAGTGTCAGTGCTTCGCCACGGATGGTGACCGGAACGCCAAGTTCCTCAATGCTTTCCTGAATCACTTCTTTGGAAAGATGAATGTCCGGCGCATTATTCAAGCCATTGGCAAGCGTCTTTCTGCGCTGATTGAAGGATGCACGGATGATCTTAAACATTAATTTTTCGTCATTCACCTGCACCGGCACTTCTTTATGTCTTGTGAGACGGATCACTGCGCTTCCGACATTCGGGCGAGGCATAAAGCAGTTCGGTGGAACGATCGCAACAATCTCGGGTTTCGCATAATACTGCACTGCAAGGGAGAGTGCCCCATATTCTTTCGTTCCCGGTCCCACCTGCATACGGTCTGCCACTTCTTTCTGCACCATGATCGTAATGCTGTCGATCGGCACATGGCTTTCAAATAATCCCATAATGATCGGTGTCGTGATATAATATGGAAGATTTGCCACAACTTTGATCGGCTTTCCTCCATTTTTTTCCTCTGCCAGCTTATTAATATCCACTTTTAAAATATCATCATTGATGACTTCCACATTGTCGTATGCGCTGAGTGTGTCTGCCAGAATCGGGATCAGATTTTTATCAATCTCCACCGCCGCCACTTCTCTTGCATTCTCGCAGAGATACTGCGTCATTGTGCCGATTCCAGGTCCGATCTCCAAAACAAAATCATCCTTTGTGATTCCGGACTCCTCAATGATCTTCTCAAGCACATGCGTATCGATCAGAAAGTTCTGTCCAAACTTCTTCTGAAAATTAAAATTATATTTCTGTAAAACCTCTATGGTATTCTGTGGAATTCCTAACGTTGCCATATACTGCCTTTCTCTTCAAATAAACGATCTAAAAACTCTGCATACAGGCGGTTAAATGTTTCATGAAACGTAACTGCCACATTTACATCCTGATTCCCAGACATCTGTGCCTCCTCAAAAATAGCAAAGGCTGTCTCATATAAATCCGGGTTTTTGTCATAAAATACTTCCGTCAGACCATCCTGAAAGGCAAACTGCGCCTCCTGGGAAAGATTGTCCTTAAAATCCTCTTTGGAAATGCATCCACCCTCCTCGTAATCGGACAAAAAAATGTGTCCGCCTGCGGAGGTCACGAAATCCTCAAATGCCTCTTTTACATCCTCATAGGTTACCGGAACATAATTTTCCTCCCAGTAACGGTCAAATGTTTCTCTATCCGGAAATGCTGCTAAAATATCTTCCATACCTGCGCTCCTTTGTGTTTTCTGCTCCATTTATACTATCATACTTTGCAATCGTTCCGCAATAATGTATACAGGGTTGGCTCTAAGTGAAATTCCCTGCACATGTTTTCCACTTCCGCTAAATATTTTTTCTTCGCAGAGGACGGTAAGACCGGGCGGCGGACCGCACGGATCAAAATGTTTTTCGGTGTGTGTTCAAAGTCAATAAATTCCAGCAGCTGGGTTTTGTATCCGCAGCACTCCAAAAGATTCGCCCGGATCGCATCTGTTGTCAGTGCAGAAAAACGCTCTTTGATAATGCCGTATCTTGTGAGCAGGGAATAATCCTCACTCTGGATCTGCTTATTCACCTCATGCTGACAGCATGGTACGGAAAAAATCATTTTTGCATTCCATGTGATTGCATTGTAGAGTGCAAAATCAGTCGCAGTATCACAGGCATGGAGCGTCACGACCATATCCACGTCAAACGGCGTCTGAAATCCATTGATGTCACCAAGCTCAAAGCGCAGATCGTCATAGCCATATTTTTCCGCCGCCCGGTTGCATTTTTCGATGACATCTTTTTTCAGGTCGAGTCCAAGCATCTGCACTTTCATATGCCGGATCTCTGTAAAATAATAATACATGATAAAAGTCAGGTAAGACTTTCCGCATCCGAAATCAATGATGTGTATTTCCTCACCTTTATATTCCCGGATCGCATCATCGATCATCTCGATAAAACGGTTGATCTGGCGGAACTTATCATACATGGACTTTACCACTTTTCCCTCTCCGGTAAAAATACCCATATCCACCAGCGGCGGGATCACCTGTCCCTCATCCAAAATGTAATTTTTCTTCCGGTTATGCTCTGTGACTGTGTCTGGTGCTTCTTTTGAAGCTTTCGCCCTGAGTGTCACCGCACCTTTCTTCGAGATCAGAAGACTGTATTCTTTTTTCTCATCCCATGCATTTACCTGCAGGAATGTATCATGTATGGCTTCCATCAAAAAGCCCTGCAGATCTTCTGCGCCAAAATTATCGTGAAACACCTGTTTCTCTGTATACTTTGCCGCCTGATAACCATCGCCTTTCTTCTCCACCACAATCTTTCTGTACTGGCAGTCTTTCGCCATCGGCTTACTGATAATTATTTTCATGAGCGGATTTGCTGACAGCTTTTCGATTGCCGCAATCCAGTCCTCATTCGCCTCAAATGTCTTTTCTTCTCCCTCTTCATTTGCGAGAATCACAAGACATTTTTCTTTTTCTCCCGGCTGCCGCTCTTCGCAGCCGTATTCTCCATCAAAAATCTGTTTTAGTTTCCACATGATCTATGCTCCTTACTGGGATTCGGAAATACATTCCTGTTCCAGCTTTATTCCTTTTTGTAACATATAAGTGATGAGTTTTCTCTCTTCGTCCGGCAGTTCCATTTTTTCTAACTGCATCAACCGCTTTTTGTCATTTTCTGTCAATGGCTTCGCATAATCCTCATACTTTTTCAATGTTTCAATGTCCATTTGAAACATTTGAAATGGGATCCCTGTTTTTCTTTTCAAGTGTTCTAAAATATAAAATCCACCTGCATCCAGATCTCCAAAATGATAATACTGTGCATCCGGCAATTTCTGATAAATCTGCATCAGCAGATTTCGTCTGCTGCGATTATGATAACCGCCAAGATAGATCACCAGACTGTGTTCCTGTTTAAAACGGTAAAAAGAAGTCAGATTTTCAATTGTGAATACTTTATCAATCGTCTGATCCGGACAGATATCCGGTACATCCTCCTCACTCCCCACCGCAACAGCGATTCCTTCCGGGAAAGCACTGATATCTGCAGCCTGCTTCCCGGCGCTGTAAATCTGTACGTTTCCCTTCATATACACATAGCCCGGCGTTTTATAAATCTGATACTCCGCAAGAATTTCTTCATTTTCAAATCCTGTCAGTTCTTCATTTTCCTCCCGGAATATTTTACAGATTTTTGGGATCAGTGTCTCGAATACTTTGCTGTCATGAAAATGTTCTATGGAAAATTCCCTGATATAACATTCTTTCCTGTTCTGCTCTACTTTATCTAAAGTGTCAATCAGTTGTTCTGTTTTCCTGTGATCCATAATGTCGAGATATTCTTTTACTGACTGTTCGCTTTCCAGCCGCGTTATCATGCGGGACAAAAAGCTTCTTGTTATCTCACCCTGCGTTTTCTGATAAAACTGCTCCAAAATCTGTTTTGTACGTGCCTCGGCTTCCCTCTTCGGCTTCCTGCCAAGCCTCTCATATGCCTCTTCCACATGATCCTCACAGAGTACAAGCTTCTCGATAATATATCCGGGCTTCTGGTTTTTCCATGCGATTGCGACCAGTCCCTCACGCTCCATCTGTTCTGCGGCTGCGTGAATGGTTTCTATCTCAAGCGAGCTCTCATCGAAATACTTTGGCATCGTCTTCTTATTGAACGGAAATGCAATATGGATCGCTCTCTGGTTTTCTCCTCTGGAGAGCTTACTGTTTTCGTATTTGTCCAATAGATCATTCAATATCTTATTTTCGACCGGATGCATAACGATACTCCTCCACGAAGCTTACTTTATCGTCTGTCAGTACTAATAATGTCTCCTGCATTTTCGGACCGATATACTGGATTTTATCCGGCGGCGCTGCGATCACGATCTGAAGCGGCAGTCTGTTCATAAACTCAAGAACTGCCCCGATCCTCTCATCATCCATATTGTTAAATGCCTCATCAAACATCACCAGCCCGATTGCCTCTCCGCCGATATTATTATTGTACAACTGGACAAAGGATGCGGCTACCGTCACATAGAACGGGGTCTGTGTCTCGCCTCCGCTCTTTTCCTCACAAACCTTAGAGTAAAGAGAATAGCTGCCATCCTCATGTGTGATCTTAATATCATAATCCATATAGGTGCGGTAATCCGTAAATTCATCTAATGCCTTGATCCCATTGTCCTGATCCAGTGCGAGCTTTGAAAATAGTTCATCAATGACTTCCTTATGATTCTCATGAAACAGACCGCTGAAAATGGACTCTCCCTGCACTACATTGAAATCGTCCATGATCATATCGTAATATTTTCCATAGCTTTTGCTCGGCAAATATAAAAATTCATATCTTTCATTGCTGAAGGTGATATCTTTCAATGCCTTATTGAGTTCTCTAAACTCTCCCTGTGCCTGCTTCATATTTTCCTGAAGCTTGGATAAAAACTGTTCCCGGAATTCTTCCTCTGCCGATAATTTTGCTTTTCTTACTTTTTCTTCATAATTCAGAAGCTCGGAGTTCACCAGTCTCTCCTGAACTGCCGCATACTCCGGATATGCTTCTAACGTAGCTGCTGCACCAAAATCAAATGCCGTTTTGTAATCGTACATCGCACTTGTCATTTTCTTATCCGCATTCTCTTTTGTTGTATTATTCGCCTTACGTCTCCGGTCAAAATTCTGCCGGAACTGCTCTAATGTCTTATCACCGGTCTGTTTTTCGTATTCTTTCTTCCAGAGCACGATCTCGTTTTCTGCTTTCTGGGCAATGTCTGTGATCAGTTCATTCTTGTGTATGCACTCATCCTCGCACTCCACAAGCCTGTCTTTTGCATTGCTTATTTTCAGTTCGCAGGCTCCGCTTTCCCTGTCACTTTTGGAAATGTGGCTTTTCAGTTCCTCACACTCTTTCCGCATTTCATCCGCACGGATCTGCTTTTCGATCATGGTCGTATTCTGCTGCAGATTACGGATCTCCGTCTCACATTTTTCAATCTCAAGTCCTGTCCTTTTCAGTTCTGATACAATTGTAATCCTATACTTCACATCTGTATCATCATCCCACTCGAGCCATTGCAGCGTCACTTCCATATGTGTCATACGGTCTTTGCATTCTATTTTCTGCCGGTTTAAATCCTCCTTTTTCTGCAGTGCCTGCTCATACTGGACTTTGAATGCATTCTTGCCGATAAATGGAGTTGTATAGATTTCCGGTCTGATCGCAGATGCGACATGATTCTGATAGCGCATGCAATTTGGTGTGATAGAAACCGGATACTGTTTTAATTCATCCACTCTCTTACACATATGTACCTTACCAAGAACCATATTCACATACCGCTTCGCATAAATACTCTTCGACTCCACAACTGTTGCCAGACTTCCTGCTGGTGCAATGTCATATTCCTCGAGTTTGCCGGAATTGATCAGTCCCACACCGTATGCTTTCTTTTCTCTTCTCAGTTTTTCGTAAATACCAAGGGCAATGTCAAAATGTTCCGGCTCTACCAACACATAAAATCGCTGTGTATTCAGATAGCCCTCCACTGCATTTCTCCATGTCTCATCCGTGATTTCTAACATTTCACACAAAATCCTCGGCTTTGCCGTCCTTCCGATCTTGAGCAATTCCTGCTCCACACGCGACATCAGAAGCTGGACTGCCGAGGGATAGGAAAACCGGTGCTGTTTCAGATTACTGATCCGCTGCTCTGTCTCCTGCAGGTCTGCTGCGATCTCATTCAGTCGGCTTTGGATCTCTAAATTTTTCCTCTGCAGTTTTGTACTCATATGCTTCTTGTAAGCGATCGCCCGGTCAATCAGTTCCTGTGCACTAACAACGTCCTCCGTATCCTTCAGCCGGTGTAGCAGCTCATCATACTGCTTCATGCATTCATCCACATCCGGTATTTCAAGCAGTCTTTTTACTTTCTGTCCTGCTTTTTTTCCGCTCTCTAACAGTCTTTTCTTTTCCTGATATTGTATTTCTTCTTTTTCCTGTAATTCTTTCAGATATTTTTTCTGCTTTTCCAACGTCTGGAAATCTGAGTTGGCGTTCAGTTCCGCTAAAAGCAGTGTGCGGACTTCCTCCTTATTCTCCAGTTCCTTTTTCATGCTGCTGCACTTTGCATTCAGCTGTTCCAGACGGTAACTTTCGCGCCTGATCTCATCCTGCAGAACGCCGATCTGTTCTTTGGTCAGATCCAGATCCGACTGTGCCATAAAATATTCATACATCCGGTCAGATTGTATACAATCCACCACTGCTTTGTGGTGGCATTCGATCTCTGACAGTTTTTCAATTCTGTTTTTCACACCCTCCAGCGTTTTTTCCAGCTCCTGATAGCTTCTTACATTTTCGCGCAGATGATCAATATTGACTTCTTTTTCATCCAGCACATAGGAATAGACAAAATCCTTGATATCATCAATTGGTTTAAATGCCAGTGCCTTTGGAATCAGCTGGAAGAACTTATCCTCGATTCTTCCAAAACGCTGTTTCATCATCTTTTTGCCTTCCGCATTCGTCTTTGCAAATAATTTGATGTTTTTATTGTTAAACGACCTGAATTCTGTGATGGTCCGTGGTCTGTTTCCGATCTTAAACATCTCATCCTCTAACATCACATTGTCCATGAGATAACGCACGACTGTCTCCTGCCCTTCAGTTGCCGAATCGATCACTGCCCCGATGACAAAATACTTTTCCTTGCTCTCCTCATAAAATTCCAATGCGACATGCGCACTGATCTCTCCGGTTCTCTCATAAGGATGATTTTCACGTCCGGTCTTACACCGGATATAACCGGTCAGCTTTCTCTTGCCGTTCTCATGGGCAGCCTTATTAAAATGATTTGTGGAGCAGGTCACAACAAATTGGATTGCATCTAAAAGTGTGGATTTTCCAGCTCCATTTTCGCCGGAAATCAGAGTTGAGTCCCCAAAATCTATCGTAACATCCGAGAAACGATGCCAATTAATCAGTTTCAGTCTGGTCAGCTTCTTCATCTTTTAATTTTCCTTTCCTATAACTGTCAACTTTTTCATAGACACTTTTGATGTCCTCAACCCGCACTGCCATCAGGATGGAATTATAGATCAAAACTCTGGACTCCTCATTTTTCAGATCCGATTCCAGCAGCTCGATCAGCTGATATCTCCGGAAAAGACGAAGCGCATTTCCCATCGTTGTCTTATCGATCATTTTGTCACGGATCTTCAGGCTTAAAAACTTGTCCTGAATATCGCCCAGATTCACAATGACTTCATCACTCACAGACAATTCTCTTTTTTTCTCATCAAACAAAATGCGCAATATCAGCAAAATAACGGACTCATATAATTTTAAATTCTGCCGGTTTGTGTTCAGGGCATTCGTGAGCTGCACCACTCCGTATTCGTCATTCATTTCTAATCTGTAACCAAGCACTCCCAGTAGTTCTTCAAATTTTTCTTTGTACTTTTCTATAAAATAAAAGTCACTTCTTGTTGCCTGATTCTGCCTGCATATGAAACATACATTAATCAGTTTATTACATATTCTGCGGAATTCATCCTGATCCTTCTGCAGCATGCCATTTAATAAATCCATTCTGCTCTCCCTCTGCTATGCGCTGTCAGCGTTTTATGATTGCAAAATCCGGGAAATCAAACTCTCCACTGATTTTATTCGCACCTTCTGCCTTTTCAATCCGATATCGCATCTTTTTTCTGGAACCATACAGTCTGACATAGATCAGCCTGATAAAATCATCCATTGTTTCCATCGGAAGCTCAGACGCATAGATTTTTTCCCTGTCTCCTAATTGTTCTTCTACAAACCGCTCTATCCGTTCCGGGCTTAAAATGCGCTGCATCTTTTCGGTCATCTTCCGAAGCTTTTCCTGCCGGAGTTCCACATCCGGCATTACTTCTGTCAGTTCCTGCGGATGAAACTCTTTCTTTCCCTCGATCGGGCTGTAAAACGATTTCTCATCAATAAAACTGCTTCCAAACAGCCTCACCAGATTGTCCAGATACTCGATCTCATAAATCCCATTCAGATCCAGCTGGCTCTGTTCCATCTGCTCTCCAATGTATAAAAGGATTTCTTTCATCTGTCCTCTGACATCTTCCGTCCCTGCCAGCAGAAACTTTGCACGGTTTACCGCCGCCCTCTGGTATTGTGTGTTTTTCCGGTTGATCTCTGCCAGAATATCATCCATATTCCGGAACGCTTCCACAATCTCATGCAATGTCTGATATACCAGTTCTTCTGCCTGCCCGACCGGTATCTCCCGGATCGCTGCCAACTCTTCCGACGTCTTTGCGATATAACGTGAGCTATGCCCATTTGCTTCCAGCCGCTCTATGATCTCCGGCCGGAACTTTGACACATTGTCTGAAGTCAGTAATCTGTGGTAAGCTTTATCTACAATATTCGTAATATAATCATTAAACAGCGCATTCATAATCTCCGCTACGGTCTTATGCTTTGTCAGTTCATCAATGTAATGCTTGATATTCGAATTGAGGTTCTTTAGTCCTGTGATCAGCATATCCGTATTATCCCGGATCTGCTGTAACACAACAGCCGGATGATCCGTATTGGTCCGCACAAGACTGTAAATGGTATAAATATAGCCCTGATATTCCACCTTTCGTCCGTCTGAAATCTCAAGAAGCGTTTTCATGACTTTTACGGCATAATCATAAAAATTGACTCTCTGCACATAACTCTTATCCGTCTCAACCTCAAGCCAGCCGTACTTCTCCAATAAGCGCAGCATCTCATTTGCCTTTTTTCTGGAATCCATGCCATTTATGTCATCTTCCTCAAATTCCGCTGCCTGATTCTGTTCAAAATAAAACTGTAATTCATCCACAAGGATTTCTCTCTCGATCCCAAAGGAAAGCTGTGCACTCATTGCCTGAAACAACCGGCACAGACAGTCCCAATATACAAGTCTGTTCGGCGATGCCAGCGGTGTGAAAAATTCTTTTGGAATAATACCAAATAATGGATTGGTCTGCTGTGCCTGTGCGTCATCCATATCTGAAACTCCTGTCCTTCCCTCTATTATGCCATGGTGATCCGCTCAATTTTGCAGGAATGTTTTTTATAATCGTCCTTCTTTAACTCTTTGCTCTCATAATTGATCCCAACAAGTATCACTTCGCCCCTGTAATCCTTCAGGCTTTCGACATACTGTTTTCTTTTGATCTGTGTGATCGCTGCTTCCGCTGTCTGATTCCATTTCAGCTCTACAACGATTGCCGGTGTCTGTGTCGTTTTTCTTGGAACAAACACCATATCTGCAAATCCTTTTCCTCCGGCAAGTTCCCGGTATACTACATAATTCTTCTTCGCTGAATAATACGCAAGTGCGATCACACATGCCAATGAATTTTCATCATTATAGGCAAGTATGGATGTATTCTCCTGATGTGCATTCTCTATCATCCGGGCAACCGTTTCTTCCTCACCGCGGATTGTGGCTGCAAGCAGCTCTTCGGATTTCCGGATTGCGTCCATAACCGGTTCCCAGCCACCATCTTCAATACAATTAATAAATTCCTTCTGTACTTCCTGATTCGGGATATGAACGGTACATGTATCAAAATCATAAGTCAGATATCCCAGATGTACCAGAAGTGTCAAGACATCATCTGCACTTGCAAATGTAGTCATATCATTCTGAAATTTATCTGGATTTATCTCAATAGAACTTCCCGCAATCAGTCTCGTTACAAGTTCTTTCAAATTATACATATCCATCTGGATATACTTTTTTAATGCCTCATAAGTCTCTGTTTTGGTCCAATAGCTGTCAAAATCATGTCCTGAAAGTGACATTACGACTGATCTCGGATTATAAATCTGTATCCCTTTTAAATCATAACCGTCATACCACTGTTTCATTTTATCATATGACATGTCATACTGCGGGCACAATTCCTGCACTTCCTGCTCCGTAAATCCTGTAAATTCTGCCAGCTCACGCTGATTGGTCATGGAATATTCATCAAACATATTAAGGGCAGAATGTTCTCCATATTTTTTAATCGGAAGGATTCCGGTCATATAAGCCAAAATGCAATAAGGCTGGTTCTTTAACAAATCTCTCAGGAAATTCAGATACAATTTTTGTGCTTCTGTATCTTCCCCTTTTACACGGAAAATGCAATCCCACTCATCAATAATAAAAACAAAAAAGCTGTGTGTCTGTGCATAAATCTCTTCTATCACAGACACTAAGTCTTCTTCGTAGTACGTCACATCTGCAAATTCCCGCTTCAATTCGCGTGTTACTTTTCGTGAAAGCAATTCCAACATCTCATGTATTGTCTCTGTCCGCCCCAAAAACTGCTGGATGTTTAAATGAATGACATTATATTTATTTAAATGTTCTTTAAAACTGCTGTCATCTGCTATTTTAAAATTTTCAAACAATTCCTTCGAATCGCAGCCTTTGCTGTAATATGCCACCAGCATATTGGCTGCCATTGATTTTCCAAAACGCCGTGGTCTGCTGACACAGATGTTTTTATGTTCACCAAAAAGTTGTGAATTTGTAAATTTAATCATCTCAGTTTTATCAACATATATTTTAGAATGAATCGCTGCATTTCGAAATTCTTCATTCCCCGGATTCAAATAAAGTCCCATTTTGACCTCCTTTGCTGTGACGATCAGTCCACGATCAACACTGTCTTTCCTTCAAATGCAAAGCCGTACTCTTTAATCTGATCTTCTGTAATTCCTTTCATTCTCAGTTCTTCGCTGTATTTTCTTTCCCGGATCTGTGTGATTGCAGACTGCGCTGTCTCTTCCAGACTTTTTTCTTTTCTTGTGCTGCGCACTTTAAATTCCAGAATCACTGCGTTATCCTTTCCCGGGTTCTTTGGTTCAAGCATGATATCATATCTTCCAAAACCACTTTCCCGGTTCGATTTCAGATAATATCTGTCCTGCAGATCAACAAGCAATCCTAACACAAATCCATGATAAAACCGTTCCGGTTCTGCTCCCGATGCTCTGTCTCCGGTATCAAAATAGCTGAATGTCTGCAAGGCCACCCGGTTCATATATTCATTCATCGCATCCAAATCACCGGCAAACATTGCTTTAATAAAGTCATTGTAATCCGGTCTCGCCATTGCAAACCAGTCATGAATCATTCGATGGAACATCAGTTTCACTTCCCGATTCGTAAGTGCCAGCTGATACTTTGGCTCAGTTCCCTCCGGGATATCCTTATACTTTTCATAAGAGAGGACTTTTAAGTAACCACTTGCCAGCAGAAGACTCCACACCGCCTGTTCATTACCGTTGAGCTGATCATAAACAATCTGTTCATCTATTTCTGACCATATACACTCTCCGCAAAGCAGTTTCTCGAATTTACTTTTGATATTGCGGTTTCCCTCACGGACTAATTTTGCCACCAGACTGTTTGCGCTTGTATTTGCCCAATATGTTGTGTACTGCTGTGAATCAAGATAATTTAAAATTGACCACGGATTATAAATATCTTTATATTCTCCGAAAATAAAACCATCATACCATCTTTTCACTTCGCTCTTTTCACTGTCTAATCCGCACTTTCCCAATGCTTCAAAGACCTCTGGCTCTGTGAAACCAAATGTTGTGGCATATTCATCAGATGTCGTTGTAACTACTTTCAGATTATTCAAATCGGAAAAAATAGACTCCTTACTCACCCGTGTGATGCCTGTCATAATGCCACGTTCCAATGCCGGATTTGTCTTGAAAGTTGAATTAAAAAGACTTCTTGTAAATGTCACCAGTTCGTCCCAGTAACCATCTACAAAAGCTTCCTGCATTGGAGTATCATATTCATCCAATAAAATAATCACTTTTTTCCCATAATATTTATATAAAAATCCTGATAAATAGTTTAACGAAAGCGTAGCATCTACATAGTCCATATGATTCATGATTTTCTTATACAGATTCACTTCTTCCTTAATCAAAGCATTGCTCTCTGTTATAAAATCAAATTTGAAATATAATTGTGCAATAAGGTCGCAGATTTTCTTTTGTGTCAATTCATAGGTTGGTTCTTTTATATTTGCAAATGAAAGACTAATGACCGGATATGTTCCCTGCAAATTGCGGTATTTCTCGTCATTCCAGATTTCCAGCTCCTCAAACAGATCAGATCGTCCCGCATATTCCATTGAGAAAAACTGCTCCGTCATGCTCATGGTCAACGTCTTTCCAAAACGTCTTGGTCTCGTGATCAGTGTAACACTGTCACCACTATCCCACCATTCCTTCAAAAAGGCTGTTTTATCCACATAAAAATAATGGTTTTCTATCAATGTTGAAAAATCCTGCACTCCAATCGCAACATTCACTGACATATTCTGCCTCCTTTTTGCTATCTTTGAAGAAAGCCTTTAGACTTATTATAATCTAAAGGCCTTGTGATCATCCTATGATATTTACTTTAAAACAATCGAAAGGCTCTCGCATATGCCATATGAAATGAATATTCGCCGCCCTTCTTTACTTCAGGCTGCATGTTTGCATAATTACGTTCCTTATATGACCAAAACATTTTATTCTTCCGCTTGCCATTTGGCAAAGTTTCATATATTTTATAACAAATGATATTCGTATCATATAAAAGCTGTAAGGCTTCACTCGCAGTCTCCATAAACGGTGGAATCTTCCGTCCTAATTCTCTTAAATACTTTATATATTCTAAATGTTTTTCCTCAAAAAATTTATAATTGAAATTTCTATGCCCCTGAAAATAATCAAAGAATATACTAAAATTATTATAATCTGAATCATCCATATAAATTAACATATAATCTTTCAATTCGCCTTTTAAATACGTCGAATAATTGGATAAAATACCTTCAAAATCAGAATGTTTAAACTGCGTACCACTTGTTGCATCAACCATCTCGTTTAACATGGTTAAAATATCTCTTGGTTTGTATAAGGAATACCTCAAGAATTCAACAAACGGATTATCTGGTGCTTTCCGTTTTTCCTGATATTCCACCTTGTATGGAAAATAATAATTCCAGCATTCTCCCAGTTCATATGAATAATCCTGCTGCTTCATAAAATAATCGTCTGCAATCTTAAATAACTTTGAATCAATATATTTGCGATAAGAAGTTACCCAATTTAACAACACCGAATTATTTCTAAGCTTCTGATTCATATTATGAACTGGCATTTTATACATAATGTCCGGTCGGATCAGCAACATAATTTTGATCTGTTTCTCTTTCAGGAATGATTGATTCATTTCTAAAACTGCATTTACCAGTCCAACCAAACACTCAAAATACTGCTCATTATCAATATCTCTTGGTCTTGCATCAATGCCATCCACAAACAAAATCGTTGGTTTTTTCAAATTAACACTCATAAATGCTTTTTCAAAACCATCCCTTATCTTCAAAAGACTAATCTGAAAACTCTGTTCCACATACTTCTGGGACGTTTCCGCAGATGCCTTAGTTCCAGTTGAAAACAAGCCCTGTTTCATCATCGAATTAATAGATGCAGAGGCATTGTCGACAAATTCAAAGGCATTCACAAATTCCGGTTTAAAAGCATCACTATAAAAAACATCAATTGCCTTCGATAATTGTTTATACTTCATGCTGCTGAAAAAAGTCTCACCATATTCTTTTCTGATCTTTTCTGCAAGAATCAAATAAATCAAATTGATCCATACATCTTTGAAACTTGAAAGTTCCAATGCTTTCTGTCTTTTCATATTAAGAAATCTCTGATACAGCGTATTTTCCACAAGTGAAATGGAACAAAAACTATTTATCTTATCAGATTTCGACATATACACCGAATATGCTGTTTTTCCAGATCCTTTTTCTCCAATCAAAAAATATTTATCCGGTTTGCAAATTTCTTCTACAATATCGTCTACCAAAAATATTTTTTCAAACAGATCTGTATCTTCATTTCCGGCAATGTAGTAATCGTATGCATCACCTTTTCTTTCTGGCAACTCAAAACTCCTCCAACATGAAACTGTCGTTACTCCATACCTTTTTCATTCATTATCATTAATAGTAGTATAACCCATCTTATTCTCAAATGAAATAGTTCGCATAAAACTTTCTATTTTCAAAATTCCCTAAACCAGCTCCCACTAGTTATATTCACCACACAATCACACTCTCTACATCGAAAATATTTTACACATCTTTGTATATATATAATGATCTAAATACTTTTTTATATCGTTTGATATGTTCTTTCAAATCATTTATTTCATTCTGCGCATTTAATACTTTTTTACAAGCATCCTTATATTTTTCATTCACATCATTTTTTTCTTGCAATACTCTTGCAACAGTATCCGAAACCTCCTCCAACTGATCTATTAATTTTGCATTTTCAATAGATAACTTATTTATTTCATCTAAAACGGTTTTTACCATTTTTTCATCTCCCCAATGATTCTTTTCCTCAATGTGAACAGGCTCGATTGCTAAATATTGCTTTTTTGATTTGTTGGCGTCTACATAAATCAATCCACACTTACAATTAATCCCCTGTCTTTTATAATTTGAACATCCTAATGCATAATGTCGACTAGATCGCATATTTTCCTTTGTTGAACGGTAACTCATATCTCTAAATATTAATTCTCCAACGCCACAAGAACTACACCTTATGATATCTGTTCTTCGTAAATTCACCCTACCTATTACATTTTTAATACGTGTTTCTATTTTTTCTGTATGTTTTAGCATTCCAAGATGATCTTGTTTTGTGAAATCATGTTTCTTAACTTGAGTTATAAATGTCTGATACAACTTTTCTACATCTAATCTGTCATCAAACTCTGTTGCAAATAAATACATTAATTTCTGAGAGAATTCCTTTTTATCAAATATGTAATCATTTATAAAAGGCGATTTTTTTAACTCAATCTTACCATTTTCAAGTAAAATTTCTATAGAAATCACTTTTTCTCTTGGAACACTAAGTTCAGAGCAAAAAACCAACTTGTGAGTATGATTTTGATTTATAGGATTTGATACCATTTCACCATTTATTAATTTCCAAAGGGGGGCATCATAATCAAAATCTATATAGCACTCATTTTTTATTTCAATTAAAAATATTAAAAAGGGCGTAAAAATCAATATATCAAATTCTGCCGTAATATATCCTTGTTCACCATAAACTGATTTGAAAGGAAGTATCGCATTCCTAACTATTCTATAGTCATAATTCATTTTATCCAATATATTCTTTACTGCTCCATATACCAAAAGTTCCCCTTCCTCTCCTTTTTGTTCACAATATCTACTCATTATTTTTCGTCCCATTCTTACTTATACATTATTTTATAAACTACTAACATTAGGCATGTCTATATTATACTCTCTCTTCCGCAACTTATGTAATTTTTTTCATGTATTATTTATATTTTTGTATCATCTCATGAATATAACACCTTTTTCTTAATTGCGGACTTTTTACAGCCCCTATTTTAGATTCTTTGGAAAATCATGTAGAAAAGAATATCGTTATGAATAGAACACCTAAAACCACGCCCCTAGAAAAACATATGTTGAAATATGTCGGAATTTGATATATTATTTACTCAACCAAAGCAGTATTCTTATCAGATTCTAATATTTATGCATTTTGTAAAAATCAGAATCATGCATTTTAGTGGATCTAATGAAGCTACACTCATTCCTTTTGTTCTTTTTCATGAGGTAAATTTTGAACAATTAGATTCGTTATATGAAGTTATTAACACTGAAATTAATAGTAAAAAAATTAATAGCGGTAGTCAAGAACAAATTGCAGAAAACAGATTAAAAATTGTTCAGTATATGTATTCTGATTTTTGGCAATGAATTTTATCAAAGATGCATGAAAAATGATTTGATCTCATAAAAATCCTTGCAATTATTATAGCAGAAAATGTGGTAAAAGTCAGTAAAATCAAGTGTTTTTAATTTGTTCAGCAGACACTACGTATCATTTCTTTGTGTCACTGGCATACATCATTGATGCTTCCGGATATTTAACCCATGCTCTTAGATAAAATTTCATTTTAAAATCAATGACTGTTTTCAGAAAATCTATGTGCCACAGCTATTTTCTTTTCCCAAATTTCCTTAGTTTCCAGACCTGCAAAATCTGTTAATTTCTGTATATAGACCTCTCTCATATTTGAAGACTGGACATAGACCACATCTGCTCTGACAACCCCCGGCACCGTACAATAATACTTCATATTGTGATATTCTCTGCCATTAGATTTTGTAAATTCCTCAACATGAAACGGAACAATATACACCAAATTTTCTGTATACAACTGCAAATTACGACTATAAAATTCTTCCGGCAAGCTTATCGCCTGATTCCACTCGTCATATGGATTCTGTATAATAATCTGCCACGGATGATGCATTCTTATATCAAACATTCTATAATCGACAATATTGGTATACGATGTTATCCCTTCATTTGTTAATTCCTCAATAGATTTTTTTACATATTGTTCTATCTCGCCAAACTCATTTTTTGATGCATAACATATCCCATCATATTTTTTGTAATAATAAGGTATTGGCACAATATTGATATCTGTATTTTCCGTCATACACAACTTCTTCCAATACCACTCTATATACTTCCAATGTTCTGCCTTTTCTATATAAATAACTGCCTCTTTACAAGATAATATTTCTGCCTGTAACATCCGTTCTGTATCTATTATAGTACTCTGCAGTTTTTCCAGATTTGCAGAAATATCTTCTAATTGTCCTAACACTACTGAACACTCATATATGAGTTCACACAAATCCTCCAGTTGCTTTACCGTCTGTGTTCCCTCTCCTTTGACTGTTTCAATCAAAGTTCCCATCTCGATTGCGGTCTGCTGCATCTTTTGGAGCTTTTCTAAAATGTCCTGCTGCTTTTCTCTTATATGCCAGACATGTTCCAAGCAAGAAACCGATTTCTTCAAATCATTTATGTAATCTTTTAAAATCTGCTTATAGCCACCGTTAATTTTTTTACAGCAAATCTGTTCTTCTGAAAACCTATACTCTGGCATCGGAAAGTCCAATACTTCCTGAAGCTGTCTTTTCTGTTTCTCAAAAAACGGATAATCATGCCATTCAGAGTCGCGGACAGGTTTCATATAATCCCCATATTCCTTTACTAATATTTCATGATAATTTATTGGTGCAGGAATTCTTATATTTTCAAATGGCAGTTCTACTGTCTGTTCATAACATTTTTTTGGAATACGAAATTCATCTGATTTCAGTCCAAATGGAACCAGTAATGTAAGCTCGTCCGCTTCGTCCTCTGTAAACCAGCCAAATAAAATCTCCACTACTTTATACAATTCCTTACGCATCTCAATATTACTTAAATCTCTTGGAATATGAATTGTGCATGCCTGTTCTAATTTTTCCAGCTCGTGTTCCATCACACCAGCATGTATTTTTCCTTCACCAACCATGTCTGCAATTGCGATCGTACGAAGTGCAAGCTCATTTCTTTTTCGCTCTGCTTCCTTATCTTTCGACACAAAATCCATAACAAAAATATCTACTCCCGCAATGTATGGGAACTGGTGAAAACGTTCTAAATGGTCTTCTTCAAAGCAAATCCTTCTTTTCCCCGCCACTCTGCCGCAAAAAAGCCAGAAATCGTCATGATTTCTGAAATCATACGCAAAAAATCCTTCCGGCAACTCAGTCTGTGCAATCTCCATAAAACGATGATAATCCTCTCTCTTCATCGTAATATCAAGATCATCATCCCATGGTATAAATCCCTCATGCCGAACGGCTGCCAAAAGAGTTCCCCAGTCAGCAAAATACTGTATATTATGTTTTTTACATATTTTATCTATCTCTGAAAGTACTTCAAGTTCCGCTGCCCATGCCCTTTTCATTTCTGACGGCACGAAAAAACCGTCACGAACTTCATCTTCAAAATATGCGTTATTGAATACCATTGGTTTTCCCCAATCCTTTATTTCAGTTTAAATTCACTTTGTTCTGTTTCATTCGTACACTTCTTAAGTTCCTTTTTATGCTCTGCTGCATCCTTAAAAAAACTGATCACAATTAAAAGCATCACAATACCAATTGGAAATGCTGCAATAATACTCACGGATTGCAAACTGCTCATTGGACTTTCTGCAAACAACAGTGCAATTGGCAGCAAGATCAATAAAATACACCACATGAGCTGAATGCCCTTATGAGGCTGTTCTTTTCCAGCTAATTTATGATAACTATAACATGAAGCTGTTAATGCAATCGAATCGAATGAGGTAGCGTAAAACGCAACCATAGTAAATACGACGAGCATAAGTACAAACGGTGCGCCCGGAAGCGTTTTAATAATATTCACAATTATGGAATACAAATCTCCTGCCTGCTCATACTCAGAGATAAAATCCGCTATTCCACTCATCTGCATTCCCATTGAGTAATTGCCCAGAACAATAAAACTGATTATGGTTGATCCTGCTCCAAATGCGTACCCTCCAAGAATTATCTGCCTTATACTTCTTCCCCTTGAAATCTGTCCGATAAAAAATGGAGCAGCAACGCACCAGACCATCCAGTATGCCCAGTAATAAATGGTCCAGTTCTGCGGAAAATATGAATCTCTCAATGGATCTGTGTAAGTAGCCAGGCTCACAAAATTCTGCACCATACTCCCCAAAGAGGTCAGTCCGCTTTCAATAATATAGCGTGTTCTCCCTCCAAACAATAATACATACAAGAGTATTCCAAAAAACATATAGATACATATTTGGGCAAGAACGCTAATTCCCTTAAATCCATGAAGTAAAGAATATGTATAGATCATGCAAGTAATAACAAGAATGATCAAATTAATTACTGTGCGGTCTGCCTGTATATGAAAAACTTCCACTAAAATTTCTGACATAAGCGGTGTAGCGATGCTAAATGTTGTTGTTGTGCCTGCGATCAACGCAAATACCGCCAACAAGTCAATCAGTCTTCCCCAAATACCATCTGTATGCTTTCCCAAAATCGACCGGCAGGCTTCTGAATATTTTTGTTTCTCTCTGTTTCGGACATGCAGCATAAATCCAAACGCTACTGCAAGTACCAGATAAAAGCTCCACGGTATAATGCTCCAGTGAAACAACGGATATACCCCCGCCCACTCCTGAACAGTTCCCAACTCCACAATATGCGGATCTGAAGCATACATCATCCATTCGGAGAAAGAATAAAATAAAATATCTGCTGCCAATCCGCAGGTAAACATCATCGCTCCCCATGAAAAAAAGGAGTGCTGTGGTTTTCCTTCCTTATTTCCCAGGATGATATCCCCATATTCTGAAACAGCAAGATATATCGAAACGCCAAGAAATACAATTCCTATCATAATATAATAACTGCCAAACGTATTCCCTAAGAAAAACCGTATCCTGCCAAGGATCTCATTGGATCGCTCCGGCAAAATAATAAACAATACAAATAAACTGATAATCAATACAAATGGCACTATTGTGATCAACCAGTCAATTTTCTTCCCTTTTTCTTTTTTCACCTTATTCTTCCTTTTCTCTAAAACACTCATAGCTATTGTCCAAGTCAATTAATTCATCCAGACTATCTATCTCTATTACGTCGTCCGCCTGCATTTCAAAAATCCCCAGCTGATACTCTTCTGGATGACAGAACATAACAATATCATCCCAATATATCTGTGTGTGATGCCTTTGTTCAAATTCAAGTTCCAGATGTTTTTTTAATTTTCTGCCATCTTCAGCCGTCCAACGTGAAATGCTGTATAGCTGCCATCCACATTTTCCTCCAACTCTACTACAAGCTGTCACAATTCCATCTTTAACAGTCTGAAGCCACTCATCCGTTTCTTCTGACGTCCATACACTGTTATAACCCGATTGACAGAACTCAGATGTCAAAATTCTCTCATTATGAATGATCTGATCTCCATCCAAAATAATTGCATTTTCAAGATAGTCCCTCGCAACATACAATGATGAAATGTTGTTGCATGTTGCATAATATGGATTCTCAATCAATGTTATTCCCTGATACTCCTTTAGAACTTCTGAAAATTGCTCTTTTAAATAACCTACTACGATATAAATCTCTGTAATACCATTATCATAAAGTGCCTTTATTATTGTATCAATCATCCGAACACCATTTACCTTCACCAAAGGTTTAGGTGTTTTTAATGTAACCGGATTCATTCTTTTTCCTATCCCTGCTGCCAGAATAATCGCCCGTTCTACTTTATGCATGTAATGTTTTCTCCATTTTCCGTAATTCCAACTGAGCAATATGCGAATACTCTTTCGCATACTGATATTGCCGAGTTGCATACTCCCCAAAGCAGATTCCCAGTTTTTCTTTATATTCGCACCAATTGCTCCACAAAAGACCTCCTGCTGCTATATAACAATATATCTTTATTCTGGTTTCTCTTGAACAGCCTTCTGCAAAATATGCATCTATTAATTGATCCATATGTTCTCTATCATATAACGAATAAATACCAAACATAGCGATATCCACATGTGGATCCTGCATTCCCGCATACTCCCAATCAATCAGTCGTATTTCTTCTTTCCCGTGTTGATCTTTTACAAACAGGAAATTATCCGGGACTGCATCAATATGTGTCAGTGTTTTTTCCACTGCATGTTGTTCTATATATGTTTTCAGGAAATACACATCTTCCTTTGTTTCTTCATAATCTTCATACATCGATTTTGTATTTCCCAAAAGCTTTTCATATTTTTCAATCTGTCCAAAAATATCAAATTCATGATTGACAACCAGTTTTCTGTTATGAAAACTTCTCAAAAATTGCATACATTTTTTCACATCTAGACTATCTGCCGGATCACATACCCGCGAGTGTTCCAAAAATTCCGTTATCTTATACCCTTTTTCAGGATTTACATAAATGACCTGATCGCAAATATCCTTATTTCGGATTGTTTCATATACTTCTTTCTCCTGATACCGGTCGATCAGTTTTTCTGTTCCGGCTCCGGAAATTCGAATAATATACCTTTTTCCTTTACATTGAAAGATAAAGGCACGATTCGTCATTCCTTTTTTCAATATTGCAATATCTGTGATATCTTCGGTATTAACTTCAAATTTTTTACAGATTGCTATAATTGCTTCTTCATCAAGTAACTCTTTCTGTTTTAACTTCAACGTACAATCCTCTAATTAGTGTCTGCTGATTAAGCAGCTATTTGCAGTTTCCGACTCTTATATCAGTTCCAATCATGCAAAAATCGGAACTGATACAAAAAAGTGCAAAGTATTCGTCTCAGAATCCTGAACAGATTCGTTACGAATACAGATAATGTGATAGATGTCATCTGCGTTTCCTGCAGTTTTGTGGTAATGCAGCTCATGACATAACAGCGTTTGCCCAGCTTTTGAGTTTCCCTCTGATAATAGATCAAATCCATGGCTGCGCAATACTTACAATGTGATACTCCACAGAATGGACTCTGTTATCATACATATACTGTTGCTCATACAGCCTCGTGATGGTAAGATATGAGTTGATGTCCTTACCCGTCATGGCGTATCCTTCACTCAGGAACTGTTCCAGATACCGGTGATCCCTTTTCACATATGCAGGCTGTTTACGAAGTGCGTTGCGGATCTTCTTTGATGTATGTTTTTTGCTCTTGGCAAACGCAAGATACTCTTTTCTGGCACGTTTACGGTATCTTCTTGGCAGCTTAAGACTATAGCATTTACAAAAACGATAAATGATATTTTCCAGTTTTTCCCTTGCTTCGTTCAAAAGCGAGCCGTCCTACGAATAACAGATGTTTGCAGGCGAGCAGGTTGCATCAATAGTCAGTGTTCCTTTATTTGTATCTTCTTTTGCAGTATCATCGTCACTGTTTTTTCTCCGGATAGAGGAGCAGAGGCATCTTTATCATCATCCTTGTGATCAAGAAGATACTCATTTGCTTCCATCAGCATCTCTGCCGAAATGCGTTTGCGGAAAAGAACCAGTGTACTTGCATCAAACGGAGCTTCTTCCTGAAAGCCCAGAAGCCCGATAAAGTACTGCAGATACAGATTCGCAGCGATCTGATTGATGAGTTCACGGTCGGAATACTGAAAGCTGGTCTGAATGATCAGGTCCCAATGCCATACGGAGAGACTTGGCAACATTACCTGTACCACTTGGAAACAGTCTGACATATTTTGCTTCAAACTCATCCCATGGTATCCGGTCAGCCAGTTTTACCCAGCGGTTATCCGGATTCATATGGAGTCCCATAGGCTGGTTGAAATCGAGGAATGAATGCTGTAACTTGTCAATCGGTCTGTACATTGTTTTAGTACCTTTATCCTTACAATCTGCAAGAAAGATGCATGAAAAATGATTTGATTTCATAAAAATCCTTGCAATTATTATAGCAGAAAATGGGGTAAAAGTCAGCAAAATCAAGTGTTTTCAATTTATCCAGCAAACACTACGTACCTCTTACATATTTCCTCTTTCTTACTTATCATATTAGATTAAAACCTTATTCTCCCATCATCTCATCCCATGTCCTGCATGGTGCACCTTCGATCCTTGCACCATTCCCTGTATTATAAATGACAGTACCTGTCAGATTTGCAATCCTTCGCTCAATCCATTTTCTGTATATATCAAGATTTTTGCTTGTATATATTTCTTCGCCTAAACAACTGATCACTTTTCTCAAACTCCCTGTATCAGTAATTCTTCTGCCCACACCTTCTGCATGGGAGTTTCCACCGGTATATGCAAGGTCAACTCCTACAAATATTACTTTTTCTGCCTTAAACTGCAATGCAATATCCAGCGCCGTTGTAGTCACAGAACCTCCTGTTTCGAAAGCTTTTGCCCCGATTTTTTCTGCTATTTCTTCTGCCTTTCGATACCCATTCTGATATGCGATATAAACAGGTCCCTCATAATAATCCAGAACAGACGAGGACGCTGTCGACAGAAGAATCAATGGAATCTTTTTTGTATCCAGTCCCTTCACCTGCTGATACATATGCGGCTGTGGATCTGTTATGATGATAGCATCCGGGATAATGCCTTCCCTCAAAAGTGTACCTGCAATATGACCGGTTGCAAAAATCGTGATATTGTTTCGATATTGTTTCAATGACGGTAATTCCTGATTTACAGATGGTCCTGCACCAACAATTACAACATTTTTTTTGTAAAATAAACTTTTTATTTCACTGCATTCCGGCAAATGACGTTCACTGAGTTTCTCGAAGTTTGCATCAAGAAATCTTTCCTGCTCGCGCATACTGCTTGTCGTAATAAAAAAATCTTCCAATAATGTCCTGATGGATGGATTTTCTACTGCCTGAACTGTTGGATAATGCATGAAAAGTTCATAATCTTTCATCTGTTTTAGATATCCAATCAATTCCGTTATATCCGGCTCATATACAATTTCAATACGATTTTCCTTGAAATAAGTTGTCCAGTCCATATACCGCAAAGCTTGCAATAGCAGATATTTTTCGCTTTCTAAAACTGTCACTTTATTTTCCGGATATTTTTTTAACAGTTCTATCACGTGATATCCAAGCCCCATTCCAAATACCACATAGTTCTTTGCGGCTGGCAAACCCGCCGCCAAAACCTGTGCTTCCCACTCTGGATTCATCGTGCTATGCATAAAAAAACATCGGTTGCCGTTCCTTGCCTGCACGGTTGGCTGCCCATTAATTGCATAGGCAATGACATATTTAGCATTGTCATTTCGCACATTCTGAAGTACTTTGTAGAGTCTCTCGTTTTTTTCTTTCAGGATTAACATATTGTTTTCCAAGAAGTCCGAAACCTGCGGTGTGTCATCTTCCTGCAGCTTTATTTGTATTTTCTGTAGCAACGGAAGTAAATCTCCTTCCAGAATATCTGCCTGCAAAATATAATCCTGATTGCCCTGTGCCTGCAACAGTGCCGGCAAAATCTGCTCCAGCTCTCCTGCAAGATCCCTGCAATCTTCCCTCGAGAAAATCACTTCCACAACAGAATTAATGTTTTTCAGTAATGCACTTAGTTTCAAAGAACCAACAAAAAAATTCTGTTTTCTATAATTAGCTACGATTTCATTGATCAACAATAAATTCTGCTTATTATTTTCGAAAATGTCATTCATATTTATTATCCTCTGGTCTATTGTCTCTCTTTCTATTTTCGGCTATAATGGTTATAAATTCAAGGATAAATGGAGTTCGTTATGAAAATATTATTTTTAGAATGGAAAAGTTATTGTGTACCGGATATGGCAGAGGCATTTACCGAGGCAGGACATGATGTCACACTTGCCACATGCGCTGAAATGACTGACCGATATAATACAGAATTTGATAATTTTTTTGAGAAAAAACTTAGCGAGTCATCCTATGATGCTGTATTTACATTTAACTATTTTCCTATTGTGTCCAAGAACTGTGACAAGGCTCAAATTCTTTATATCTCCTGGGTTTATGACAATCCACTGATTGCGTTATTTTCCTGTACAGTCATCAACCCATGTAACCGTATTTTCCTTTTCGATTACCATTCTTATGAATACTTTCATAATGAGGGAATTTCTACTATTTTTTATCTTCCCTTATGTGCAAATCCGAAGCGGTTATGTAAATCAACGAATACAGACATTCCACAGAATGATATTTCTTTTGTCGGTTCTTTATACACCGAACCAAAACAACGTCTCTATGATAAATTATCCGGTATGGATTCTTACTCCAAAGGATATATTGATGCCCTCGTCGATGCACAATCCCACATTGACGGATATTTCTTTCTGGAGGAATCTTTATCGCCAGCACTTTTAGATGCTATGCAGAAAGTCTGCCCTATCACCCCAAATCAGGATGGTGCAGAAACCCCTGCTTATGTTTATTCCCATTACTTCTTAGGAAGACGTGCAACTGCGCTTGCTCGAATTGATTTATTAAATAAATTATCTCAAAATTTTGATGTCACCGTCTATACACATGCCGACTGTAAAGATATACTTCCAACTGCTATTTATGGTGGAAAAATCGACTACTATGATACAATGCCAACTGTATTTCAGCATAGTAAACTCAACCTGAATATTACACTCAAAACAATCCAGACCGGCATTCCGCTGCGTGCATGGGATATTCTTGGCTGCGGTGGATTTCTTCTCACCAACTTCCAGCAGGAATTGTGTGATTTCTTCATTCCGGGAGAAGATTTTGTGTACTATGAATCGCCGGCAGACGCCATAGAAAAAGCAGCTTATTTTCTCTCACATGACCGTGAACGACAGGAAATCACCCACAATGCATTCGAAAAAATAGCTGCTTCCCACACTTTTCATCATCGGGTTCAAAGTATGTTTGAAATTATATGATTCTATTTTAAAAATTAAATGAATCGAAGGAGTGTTGTGAAATATCTCCTATTATCCATTTATAACATACTTTAAAGTTTCAATCACATATTGCTGCTGTTCCTCCGTCAATGTCGGATATAACGGCAGACTGATAATATGTGAATAAACCTCTTCCGCATTTCTGCAATGAACATCTTTATATCCATGCTCCTGATAATAAGGATGCAGGTAAACAGGAATATAATGTACATTCACTGCAATTCCATGCTCTCTTAATGCTTCAAAAATTTCCCTTCTGTCACAGTTCTTTACTTGCACAATGTAAAGGTGCCAGCCGCTCTCTGTCTCCGGCAGCTGATATGGTGTGACAATATTTTCACAATCAGCAAACGCTTCATTATAGCGCGCTACGATTTCTTTTCTGCGAGCTAAAAATCTATCCAGTTTTTTCATCTGGCTGCAACCTAACGCACACTGAATATCTGTAATACGATAGTTATATCCCAGATCCAACTGCTGATAAAACCACGGCCCGTCATTGCGCGTCATCAGATTTTCATCACGTGTAATTCCATGACCGCGGAATAACACCATTTTTTTATAAAACTCTTCATTATCTGTGACGATCATTCCACCTTCCCCTGTTGTGATTGGTTTTACCGGATGGAAACTGAACGTTGTCATATCAGATAAAGTTCCTACCTTTTTCCCCTTATACACAGAACCAAGCGCATGTGCTCCGTCTTCGATGACCAGCAAATCATGCTCTTTTGCTATTTTATGAATCTCGTCCATATCGCAAGGCTGTCCTGCAAGATGAACTGCAATAATTGCCTTTGTTTTGTCTGTGATTTTTCTGCAGATATCTTCCGGGTCAATATTATAAGTTTTAGGATCAACATCTGCAAATACCGGTGTTCCTCCGCAATATAACACACAGTTTGATGAAGCTGCAAATGTTAATGGGGTTGTGATCACTTCATCCCCCGGCTGAATCCCTGCTGCAAAACATGCTGCATGAAGTGCCGATGTTCCGTTTGAAATCGCCACCGCATATTTCGCCCCGACATAATCCGCAACCATCTTTTCAAATTCTGCTATCTTTGGACCAGTTGTAAGATAATCAGACTTTAAAACGTCCACAACTGACTGTATATCGTCTTTTTCTATTGTTTGTTTTCCGTATGGTATCACAAGTGCCAACTCCTTCTTATTTCTTCTGTGCTCTAATTCTTGGTAACGATGGATCAGACTCTCTAGTCATCGAAAATATATCGCTTTCATCCTTATTACTTCTTGTCTCTATAAACAACATTCTGCCTAATTCTTACTACTCTGTAAATCATACAAACTCGTTTAGAATTAGCTGCATAATTTGCAATAAAAGTATAATTTCTTCTTTTGCAGGAACTATAAATTTAGTAATTGGTGGAAAAACAAACCTCAAAATCATTCCCGGAAGCATACTACTCCGTATCTTTATTCTCTGATTATCCAAATCAACTTCTATATTTCCACCCAAATCAACAAATTGACGCATTCGCTTTTCCAATAACCTATTATCATTCAATCTTTTGACATATAAATCAAATTTATCCCTCTTATTTATCCATACTTTCCCGTTAAAAATCAATTTCCTTTTTTCATAACGTGCATTCGTCCTGCTCGTATTTTGAAAAGTTAATATATAATTTTGAGACCACAATCGATTCTCACGCAAGTACCTAAACTCTACTTCTTCCAACGGATTATGATTTATTATCGTAATATAGTAAATATCCTCATTTAGATAAATTTTTATGTCCGGTATTTCCTTTATAATCTTTATAAGTTCTTTACAATACGGAACAATTTTCTTATTCATTTTCTTTACACCAACGATCTACTTCTTCGTCCCACAACTCTAAGTATTCCGCTCTTTCCCGAATATCTAGTACTGTTGCTTTAATATGAGGAACTTCTTTCATATCAACACCTTTTATTTTCCCCCAAATTATACAATATAACGATACAATCCCCATACAAATAATCGCATGTAGCAATGCATCTTTTAGTGTATATATTGCTAATACAACACCTATTAATCCAATGGGCATAGTTATTTTAGCCATTGGTGCTTTCCATAATCTTGGAAAAGTAGGATATTTCTTCCGCAGAACCAATACATCGAGCATTGCTATGGCATATGAAATCAACCATGTTATCGACGCAACATTTATAAGACCTTGTACCACTTCGGTTTTAGCTCCATTTAATGTAATATAGCAAACTGTAACAAATATCATTATTGTTGTAACAAATATCCCATATATTGGTGTTCTTGTCTTTGCATTGATTTTGGCAAAAATTTTAGGAACCAAATTTTCACGAGCTAATCCATACAGCATTCTTGGCAATGATGCCATATAAGCATTTGCTGTTGTAAATGCCGCAAAAAAAGTAAGACATACCATAATGATTGCACCTGTTTTACCCAACATAGCTGTTGCGGCATCAATCTGTGGTGTAGAAGATTCTCTTAAAATTCCAATATCTGTATATCGCACTGCCGCAATTGCAAATAGCGAGTCCACAGCATAAATTGTTACCAAGCCAAGAATCAATGCATATGGTATATTTTTATATGGTTTAACGTTTTCTTCAGCCATGGGGCACGCAAATTCAAATCCTATAAAAAACCAAACTGCCGCTCCTGTAGAATTTATTATTTTACTCCATCCGCCTTCTGGTATTATATTCATATTTAAATTTTTAGGCACAGCGTTTGCATATATCTCTCCCAAACGACTGACACCACATATTGATAAGGCAACAAATAATATCATCATTAATATCGTAATAATCGTCTCAACTTTACCATAAATCCCCACATTGAATATATTAATTAACATCACGCATAACAATAGTAACAATGTAATTACTATTTGGGGTATGCCAAACAATTTTTGTATTGCAACACCTCCCATAACCAATTGTGCCCCACCATCTGTTGCAATTAAAACAACATATCCACTGAGTAACGAAAACGTCGCCCAAAATCGTCCAAGCGCTGGAAGAGTATAGTCAGAAATCATGCCTCCACCAGGTAACATTGCTGTTAATTCTCCAAACGCAAATGCCGCCATCATCATAGGAATCATTGCAATAAATGAAGCTATAAATGTTGCGTATCCGATTTCACCAGCAACAGCACCTACCGAAAACATTGCCGTTCCAGATACAACTAATCCAACCGCCGCTCCATATGCAGGCGTAAATCCGAGAACACGTTTCAATTTTGTATTTTTATTATTCATCTTATTTTCCCTTCATTTATTGTATCATCATACAAATCATTTGCTTTTGCGCTATAATACAAGGCGTAATTAAACCATAAATAGCTAAATTCACCTATATCATGTCCGCTACTTTCCATATATACCGCCCACGAAAAATAAAAATAAGCTGTTATTGCAATATAGGCATAATAATGTCTTTGTTCCTCTCTTGTTAACTCTCGTTGAAAATACTCTTTTAAAATTCTATCGCAATCTTCTGATGTGTTATCATAATTAATAATATATGATGCTATGTCTGCTGCCGGATCATTATCCCCTGCATATTCCCAATCAATGAGATAACTTCCGTTTTTCCCTAACAAAATATTATTTGCACATATATCATTATGGCACATCTCCCATTCTACATTATCTAAATTTGTCAATTGATATATTTTTTCTATTTTAGATCTTAATTCTTCAAACTGTTCAAATGAGTTATAATAAGATTTCGAAATTTTATTCTGTATTTCACGAGCTCTAGTTATAAAGTCAAAATTCCATCCTAATTTATAATGTTTTTCAAAATGCAATTTTCGAATTAACTCGATTCCTTTTTTTTCATCTTCCCTATCGTTATATTCAAATGGTACATTTTCAATATACTTTGCTATTTTCCAGCCATTTTCTGGATTACATTTTATCAAGGATGGATCTAATCCTATTTCTTTGGCAAAACACTGTGTTTTAGCCTCTTTATAACGATCAATAATATGTTCTGTCCCCACTCCAGGATGTCTATAAATATATTTTTGATTTCTGCATTCAAAACTAAAAATTATATTAGTCTGACCTCTCTTAATTTGTTGAATATTAACAATTTCTTCATCATTGCATTTCAACACTTCACAAATATTCGTCAAAATATTTTCTCCCATATTTTGCACAAATTTATTGTCGAATAGTTTGATATCCGCAACTGTATCAAATTCCAAAAAAGCATTTTCTGGATATCGCTTTATATAAATATCAAGACACGACAAATGTCTGATATAAAAATCATCAATTTTCATATCATAAATACTAGGATAATCATATTCTTTATCCATCAATTCCAAGAATTTTTTTGAACATTTCTGGTCAAAATACATTTCTCCCATCTGATACCAGCAATTCGCATCCCCAAGATAATACTGTTTTATCAATCCCTCCTTGTCGAATTTCATTGCATACTCATCAATATATTTTCTAGAATACATTCCTGCAAAATAGGATTCGTAAACATACGTTTCATAACCATTAATATTTAAATAGTTATCTGAATAACATATATAACTATTACCAAACTGTTCTCTCGCAGCATTTATTGATGATAAATTATTTCGAACCATGTATTCTGTATTAATAATGATCTTTACACCATATTTCTTTTCTAGATAAAAAAATAACTCTTTTTTGTATCCTACAACAACATAAATCTTGGTAATACCCTTATCTAACAATTGTCTGATTTGACGTTCTATTAAAATTTCACCCTTTATTACAAAAAGACCTTTAGGGCGTTCATACGAAAGTGGTACGCAACGTGAAGCAAATCCCGCTGCAAGAATAATCGCATTTTTCACTTTATATGGCTTCATTACAGTATATCCATTTTCAGTCATTCGCCCATCTTCTGTTATATATGTTTGTTTTTTCAACAACAACATCAAATCGCTTGTTTCTTCCAATGATACATTTAACGCATCAGCCATTTCCTGTTGTGTTGTGCTCGGATTTTTTATCAAATAATATAATACGTTAAATTCTTCTTTTGAAATCATATTTACTCTCTCTATGTATCTTATTTCCTATATATCAAGCTTGTCCAAGATACACTGCCTTTCCCCATCTCCACTAATATGACCACAGGAGCAATTTTCTCTAGATTCACCAACTCAAATCCTAGGGTTTACTATTCCTTCGCAGCCGTGATTTCTCGTAGAAATGATTTAGATCGTCTTTCTTTGCATTAACATATACTTTATTTCTGCTAATTCCCAATCTTTTTCTGTATCTATATCCTGCACTTCCATTTCCGAAACAACTATAGGTATTATTTCCTTACAATCCCCATTACACTTGTAAAACTTATCTATGTTATACACGTAAAACTGCCCCGCATCATGATACCAACTTTCCAAATCCTGTGTTCGCGACATCCTATACTGTTCAAATTTATAATGTGCATATCCATTTTTATCAATATAATTACAACGTTGTGGTGGAAATGAATATTCCACCATCGGTATTATTTGTTCTGGATTCTTCTCACGCATTAATTGCATTGCACTCCTTAATTTATCTGCTGTCACAAATGGTGCTGTCGGATATATACAGCACATATATTTAAATTGTTGTCCTATTTTTTTATAATCATTCAAAACTCCCATAAGAGTTTCATCTGTTGTTGCTACATCACTTGCTAACTCTTTGCTTCTCATAAAGGGTATATTAGCACCACATTTCTTTGCAATCGCTGCTATTTCTTTGCTATCTGTAGATACCATAACCTCATCAAATTGTTCACTATTTATTGCTTCTCGTATAGAGTATTCAATAATAGGTTTTCCACAAAACATTTTTATATTTTTCCCTGGTATTCTTTTGCTACCACCTCGAGCAGTTATTATAGCTATAGATTTATCCATTCTCATCTTTTATCCCTTTATAAAGTCACAATGGCTCTTGCAATTCGTTCAGCGCCTTTGCCGTCTATCATATTTTGCATCCGTTTACGCATTTTTTTTCTCATTTCATAATTATGTGCCAAGAGTTCAACATTTTCAAAAATACTATTGATTGTCTGCCATTCATCATCTCTTATATCCCCTGCATAAATCATTACATTTTTAGCGCCAAAGCCTTTAATTACATCCTTCTGATTATCTGCCATACAAAAGAAAATAGTGGGTATCTGCATTTTACAACATTCAAATAGCACAGTCCCTGCTGCTGATATAACAATATCCATTTTATTTAAAATTGCTGCCATATTATATACATTTCTATAAATATTAATTTTTTTGTTTTTTGCCATTTCAACTAACTTATCATAATCAGAGTCTAAAAATCCTGCGATTATATGAAATGTATAGTTTTTATATAACTCATTTTCACAAATTCTCTTTTCGATCTTATACAAAATATGATTTGCGTTCCCTCCTCCACATATAATCATAATATTTTTTACCATTTCATTTTCTTCCGAACAAGCATTTTCAAACATCTCTCTTAACGGAACATACCTTTCCCCTAACAAGAGTTTCCCATTCCAATTTTGATACCTTATTTGATAATCATATATGTAATGATGAGGGTTATAATTTATAATCATATCTACTGGAAAAAATTCTTTAAAAATATCATCAAATGTTATGACTTTAGAAAATTTTTTTATTAACTCCATATATTTAGCATCAAAAATATATAAATCCAATAAAACCTTAACATTATTATCTTTTGCCACAATTTCTCTAATATATGGAATCTCACTATAAATATCTGTTATTTTATTACGAGGCAAACAATAATATTCAAATTCTTCTCCAATCATTTTTACTGTATCATCATCTTTCACAATAAAAATCACATTTTCATTAAATGCCTTTATTTTCTTTGCAATTGTTATGCACCTCATTATATGCCCTGTAGCAACTAGTTTATTTGCATCTGTTCTAATATATACCATAGATTTTTACCTAAAAGTCAACATAATAATGTGTATCATCTATTTATCATAATAACATATATTATAATGCCAACTTTTCCTTTCATCTTCAGGTGGCCAAGTCATAAAATCCCCATAGTACATTTCTAATATCTTCTTATATTCCTTTGGACAAATATAACACCCATCTTCAAATCTCAATTCTAGTCCATCGCCAAAATCCTGTTTGTCATACATTGTTCTTAAGTATCCTGGAAATAATACACTTCCAATTTTTGTACTGCTATCATATGAATAACTTAATAAATACTGATTTAACTTATTCAGATTTTTTTTATATTTTTCCTCAGAATACATGGAATCAAGTACATCTGCTTCCATACTTTCAATGTTTTCAATATATTTATCTATTTTTTCATCCGGCAAACCATATAATGAGAAAATATCTATACTAATTCCTGTGGATAGTTGAATTGGAAACCTATTAATATCTGATACCACTTCATTATTTATCATCAAGCAACATCCTTGTCCAAAATATACATAGTCATCATATTGAGTAATCAATTTATATTGAGAATTTTTTTCAAGTAATTTTCTCAATTTGATAATATCTTCAGCAGGCATATATATATCTATATCGTCATCCCATGGAATAAAGCCCTTGTGTCTCACTGCGCCTAACAATGTTCCAAATGCCAGATAATATCTTAATCCATTTGCCCTACATACATCATCCAATTTTTTCAAAATATCAATTTGATATTTTTTCATTTCAGACTCACTCAATTGATTATTCGTATTATGTTCAAAATGACTATAGTCGTTCATTTCCTTATTTATATCAAGTACTATTTCAACATTATTTTCTGTATATCCAAATGATAATATCTGCTTTATCATTTGTTTCTGAAACCCTGATACAATAAGTACTAATATATCTGGATTATACTCTGATAAAACTTCTGATGGATAAAAAACTTCTTTGTTTCTGAATCTCGTTCCAGTTCTACTTATATTATTATCCAAAAAACCCTCAACCTGTATTTGCTTTTCATTTAAATAACTTAGCATCATACATGATGGGGTACTTGTTCCAAATATATATATTTTCTTTTCTCTTAATTTAGACTCTAATCTATCTAAATTATTATAAAACTTGTTTATCGCTGTATTATATATCTTAAAAGTTTCTGTTTTTTCCACATCCATACTTTAAGTCCTTTCTGTTTTTATTCCTTGCAATTCTGTTTTTCCCTCGGGGTTATACCAATATATTCTATATTTATTATTGCCCCCTATTGCCCTATCAGAGATTACAATACTATCTTCTCCTATAAATCTATTTTTTTTCGCAATCGCCTGAGAGGCCAAATTATTTTCCCATATTTCTACATATATTTTATCCGATATTTTTAATCCTATTTCCACAGCTAGTGATAACGCAATTGTTCCTATGTTCTGTCCTTGATATTTTTCCATGACACTATATCCTATTTCAATCCCATCCATGGTTATTGATAATTGAATAAATCCAACGGTTTTTTTTTCACATCCATCTATAAATGTTATCATATAGATTCTTTTATCACCATTTTCCTGAAAACTTGTCCCCTTTATTCTCTTCATAAAACATTTTTTTAGGTCATTATATTCTGGAGCGGCTTCAAATCCCATCCAATAGATATCTGGTTTTTCACAGCGAATTCTATAATAATCTTCAAAATCTGTTTCTTCAGCTTCTTGAATTGTAATATCTGTTTTTTTCATTCCCATATTGGACCCTTCATACCTTCCCCTGTATCAATCTTTATTTGAATTAATTGTTTGATTTTCTCAACTCTTGTGTATAGTTGTTCATCATTATCTGCCTCTAAATGTATAAATCTTCCCTCAATTTTATCCTTAAATTCTGATGTTTTAAATCCAACTTTAATGTCTTCAAAATTATGACTATATGTATATGGCAAATCAATTACTTCCTGCAATCCTTCAACAGATATAACCTCACCCTTTGGCAAAAACAGTGATACATAACCACATGATTTATTATTTTTATGTACGACAGGTACTTCCGTTATTTCTCCAACGCAAGCTTTTAACAAGAACTCGCATGAATCAAAATCTGTTTTCATAGGCACAATTCCCGATGATATGTATCTGCCACCTCCTCTTGCTGCTGTTTCCATCAACCATATTCCATTGTCATTTATCTTCACTTCTGTATGCGTTCTTCCCCACGGTAATCCAAATCCTTCAATAATTTTCTTAACCAATTTATTTACTTCATTTAATTGATTATCAGTAATTTCTGCTGGATATTTTCCCATATACTCTGAAAAAACACCTGGTACATTGCATTTAATATATTCACCACATATCAATGTTTGGTATATTCCATTAAATACAACACCATCTATCAATAATTCCTTTCCTGGTATATATTCTTCTATAATAACTTTTCCAGTTTTAGATGCATCCTTTGAATAATCAAATTGATCATAAATAGTCTGAACAGCTTCTATTTTTACAACCCCCCGACTTCCAGCACTGTCAATCGGCTTCATAATCATTGGTTTACCAATCTGCTCATAGAACTTTGCTGCATCATTGACATTGTCTACAAGTTTGTATTTTATAGTATCTATACCAATCTCTCTACATTTTTCTCTCATCAAATATTTATTTGTAAAAAGTTCTGCTTTGTCCTCTCCAATTCCAGGTAGCCCCATCTTATTTGCAACAAATGCCTGTGTTCTTACCGGCGTTTCTGCCTGATCTGATATGATTCCATCAATTTTTAGTTTCTGCGCTGCTTCTAATACAGCATTTTTATCGCATAAATCAACAATCACTTTTTCATCAGCATATTCAAATCCCGGTTCTTTTTCATTCGGTGATGCAACAATTGTCCAAAATCCTAGACGCTTTGATGTTTTAATAAGGGGAACCAAAAAATTATTTGCTCCAAGAATCATTATTTTTTTCATTTCTTTTTCTCCTCGTCTTCTGACCAATCAATAAATTTCCACATCATTGGTGTTCCTTTTATCAACTTTCGATTGACTTTTTTGCCAACTATATCTTCAAAGTACATCGTATGCATTCCATCAGCCGGACGAACTGAACGCACATTATTCTCTGTAATAATCTCCCCCGCTTCCATATCCTCTGCAATAAAAAGTGAGCGTGAAAAATGACGTTCCATTTTTTGCGAATCTGTAAGATAATATCTACTCGTTCCCATTGCCTGCTCTGCCATACGAACCTGCTTACACATTTCTTCAAATTCTTCCATTTCCATAGAAAATTCCGAATCCGTACCCCCGTCACTTCTTTTTAATGTAACGTGTTTTTCAATCATTTTCCCCCCCATGGCCACAGAAAGGATTGGGACAGTAGCTCCAAATGTATGATCTGAAATTCCTACAAGGCATCCAAAAGTTTCTCTCAATGTTTTTAACATATTAATGTTCACTTCATCATAAGGTGTTGGATATGCTGAAGTACATTTTAATAAAATCACCTGATCATTTCCAGCCTCAATGCAAGTTTTTAATGCTTGCTCTATATCTGCTAATTCCGCAATACCAGTTGCCATTATAATTGGCTTTCCAGTCTTTGCAATTTTTCTTAATAGTTGAATGTCATTAATTTCAAAAGAAGCAACTTTATATGCTGGCATACCTATATTTTCCAAGAAATCTACTGCTGATAAATCAAATGGTGAAGAAAATAATTCAATTCCAATTTTATGTGCATACTCAAATAATTCTTTTTGCCATTCCCATGGTGTATAAGCCTTTTGATACAAACTATACAAAGTATCGCCATCCCATAATGTTCCATGTTTTATTTGAAAATACTCATTATCGCAATCAAGTGTTATGGTATCTGCTGTATAAGTCTGTATTTTTACCGCATCTGCTCCAGCTTTATGAGCCCGATATATAATTTCTTTTGCTCTGCCAAAATCCATATTATGATTTCCAGACATTTCTGCCACAATATATGTATGACTGCTATTAGAAATAACTTTGTTTCCTATCTTTATTTCCTGTCTCATTTTATCCACCAAGTACCCCATTCTTAATGATTTATTTTTTGCATAAGTTCCTGTATTTTCTCAATGGTTAACCATTCTGTATTTTTACCTGAACTATATTCAAATCCGGCTTCTACTTTTCTTCCACCTACCTGAATTTTAGATGTATCCCACCAATCAAAGTGCGGATATACAATAAAATGTTTATCATACTCGTACGTAAATAAAGAATCTTCTCTAGTCACCATAATTTCATGTAACTTTTCGCCTTCCCGGATACCGACCTCCGGCATCTCGCATCCCGGTAAAATTGCCTGTGCCAAATCCGTGATTTTAAAAGAAGGAATTTTGGAAATAAATGTCTCTCCACCTTTCGCCTCCGACAATGCCTTGATCACAAGCTGCACACCTTCATCTAAGCTGATCCAAAATCTTGTCATACGGTAATCTGTAATCGGAAGTTCTTTTCCACCATTTGCAACAATTTCCCGAAAAAATGGGATAACAGAGCCACGGCTTCCGGCAACGTTTCCATAACGCACGATAGAAAAGCATACATCTTTTGCACCTGAATATGCATTTGCTGCAATAAATAATTTATCGGATACTAACTTAGTTCCACCATATAAATTGATCGGATTTACTGCTTTATCTGTTGATAATGCAACTACACGTTTTACCCCACAATCCAATGCAGCATCTACAACATTCATCGCTCCATCAATATTGGTTTTTACCGCCTCCATTGGATTATATTCACATGCCGGAACCTGCTTTAATGCTGCTGCGTGAACCACATAGTCCACCCCATCAAAAGCACGGTATAATCTGTCTTTATCCCTCACATCACCGATAAAGAAGCGCAGCTTCCCCTTATACTTCTTGAATTTATTTGCCATATTAAATTGCTTAAATTCATCTCTGGAATATATAATGATTTTTTTCGGTTCATAATGCTCTAACACATACTGTGTGAATGCATTACCAAAAGACCCGGTTCCTCCGGTTACTAGAATTGTTTTTCCATTTAACATTTTTGCCTCCTGCACTTACCTATTGCTTCCTGCAATACAGATATTATATATATCGGTTTTTTTCATTTATTGTTTATTAAATATTAGCTAATTTCTTATTTATCGGCATCAAATGACAATATTAATTCATCCATATCTTTTTTAAACTCTTTTACAGCTCGCTTAAATCCCTCATATAGTGTGACACCATTATTAGTCAGTCCCTCTATCTGTACCTTCATATTTTCATTTCTATCATAATTTAATACCTCTCCCCTGACTTTATACGAAGTTTCCATTGCATAATACCGAATCAAATTGAAAGCCATTTCATTTTCCATCAAATTATTCAGTTCTCCAATACGTGTTAATTTTTTCGATATTGCAACCTGGCAATTATCTCTCTTTTTATTCAACATTTTTATTTTACTGTAGATATCAAGCCCCTCATCAATATATTTTTCTATATGTCCTATACTCTGCGGTATCTCTTTTATAAACTTTATTGCCCTCTGCTGTTCTTCCCTATTTAAGTATGGCACTAATCCTTTCCATAACATGTTTTTATCATATATTTTATTATGAAATTCATCTATGACTTCATCCATATTTTTTATTTCTGTGCCATGAATTAATGCTCCTCCTTCCGTTGCGTCAATAAATTTTATATGTGTCATAACTTTTATATAAGACTCGAACCATTTACGATATAAATTCATATTTTCCTCTGTAAGAACTTTATTCCCCCATATATCTTCAATTTGTATATACTCTTGTTTCCCTTTATCGATAAATGCTAGTTCATGATATGCCTCTTTTGTATGCTTAACCCCTTCCGGATAAGCCAAGTCTAGTCCCATAAAAATAATCGTCTTGAATCCCATTAACACCAATAAAGAACATGCATTATTGGCAACAGATCCGCCTGTTGGAAGTCCCTTTATTTCTTTTCCAAGTTTATTATATATTGTAGAAAGATACTCTCCCTGCTCCAACTCATAAAATCTCATTGCATTGCTCTGCTCAACAATCTTTGCGTTAGAAACTGCACTTAAAGAAATCGGTATATTCTTTACTCTCTCATCTTCAAATAACACTAATGGTTTATGACCATCTACTGATATCGTCATATCCGGTATAATATCATGCTTTAATACCGTATTTAATGCCGTATCCACCGCCATAATAAATACACTATCTTTTATTTGTTTTAACTTTTCAATATTATTATCTAATGATGGACCAGCAGCAATCAATATTGCTGGCATACCCTCAAATTCTTTTTTACATACAATATCTGTCAATTGTACCACTGAATATTGTTCTATAATATCCCTAGACAGTTCCATAATATTGTGAATCATTTCTTTACTATAATAAATCTCAGTATTTCGATTCAATATCACTCTTTTTATTTCATATAATTGCAGATCCAATGCCCATTTATATTTTTCAGGAAATATTTGAGGGTAATTAGGCAGATTAGCATTAAATACTAATTGATAATTTGCATATTCTACAAAAGTTTCTAGCGCAGCATCATACAATCCTTCGCAGATACCCTCTACAGCGCAAAAAACTCTTTCATTTTCTAATAACTCTGCAATATTTTTTCTGCCAAATACATGCCAAAAAACATCTGCACATGGTTCATATATTATTATTTTACATTCATCATTTAACTTTAACAATTTCTCAACATAGCTTCCATCGCCTAATCCATATACCAAAATAATAGTATCATCAACTAATTTATTTTCAAATTGGCTGAGCCAATCATCACACGCTTTTTCTGCATTATAGCGGCTTTGTAAATACCACTCTGTTCCATTTTTTTCTATCAGTAAAATTTTTTTGTTATCTAAAGAGAGATCTTCAAATATCTTTATATTCCCTCTTTTTTTATAAGCCTCTTCAAAATCTTTTATAGTAATAACATTCTGTTTATCAATAATTCCATAGATAGCTCTATTTTCAATTTTATTAAACATTAAACACTCTCCATCTCTTTTTTTATATCTATTAAAAACATAATGCTATTTTTTATTTCATACTCTAACGTATCCGCTAAAATAACGGTATCACTTTTGGTATATGACTCCTCCAGATTTTTTAATTGCTGTACTAATACATTCACTGGTATTTCGAACTCTGTATTTTCAGCAATATCCATAAGTTCTGAAATAGCATCCAAGACTGCCGGCATATTTTTTTTATATAGATTTAATCCATCATCCTGTCCTTGTCTTAATTCAAAAATCGTTTTTTCTATTTCATTTAATAACTTTTCCATTTTTTCACCTGATATTTATATTTTAAAAAAGGGTCGACAATTGTCGACCCTCTTTAATAATTCAATACAATTTGATTGAATATTACTGTAACAGAGAAAGAACTCCCTGTGTAGCCTGATTTGCCTGTGCAAGCATAGACTGTCCAGCCTGTGCAAGAATATTATTCTTGCTGTATTCAACCATTTCTTCAGCCATATCTGTATCACGGATACGAGACTCTGCTGTCTGAGTATTCTCAGCAACATTATCTAAGTTAGCAACAGTATGCTCTAATCTGTTCTGTAAAGCACCTAAATCAGAACGCATAGTAGAAACTTTGGAAATTGCATTCTGAAATACTTTCATTGCAGAACCAGCATGAGTAAAAGTATCTACTTTATTATTAGTGCCTGCAGTAATACCAATTCCCTTTGCATTCATTGTTGTAATCTTAATAGAAATCTTCTGATTCTGTAATGCTCCAACCTGAAGTTTCTTTCCAGAGAACGTACCATCTAACAAGTTCTGTGTATTGAACTGTGTTGTAGATGCAATACGATCTAACTCAGATGTTAATGCGTCAACCTCTTTCTGGATAGCTGTTCTATCAGAAGTTGTATTGGTATCATTAGCTGCCTGTGTAGCTAATTCGTTCATACGCTGTAAGATAGAATGAGCTTCATTCAAAGCACCTTCTGCTGTCTGAATAAGAGAGATACCATCCTGTGCGTTGTCAGAAGCTTTGTTAAGACCTCTGATCTGGCTTCTCATTTTCTCAGAAATTGTTAATCCTGCTGCATCATCTGCTGCACGGTTAATTTTGTAACCAGAAGATAATTTCTCTGAAGATTTTGCCTGCTGACCTGTTGTGATTCCTAACTGTCTGTTAGCGTTCATCGCTGTAAGATTGTGCTGTACTACCATTATTTTTTCCTCCTTGAATGTAATGCAGCGTCCATGCTGCATCTGTACTTTACGTACTTGTTTTTTGTTATATTAGGTTTCTATTCTCCCAGCCGTACGCTCTGCTTGAACTTCCACCTGCAAGTAATTTTCTTTACTTAACTTATATATCGGAGATTCCCTCCAATACTTTATAGTAAAAAAGATTTTTTTCTTTTTTTCTATCAATTATTTTTTATTGTCAAGAAAATGCGGCTCTACATAACCCTTCTTCATCATATTCTTGTAGTATTGGTTCACAACTTTCTGGCTGGAACGGATTTCTTTTACCTGTTTCTTCACACTTGCGAACTTCTGCTCCATCAATTGCTTATTTCTGGCTTCCTGTGCCTGAATTTCCATGCTTCTGTCTGTTAACGTGCGTATACAGCCTTGCATCTTAAGAATCTCATCCTGATAAATTTCCTTATTCGTCTGCAGTTCTTCACGTACTTTTTCATACAGTTTCTCAAAGCCGTTATCCAGCAGTTCTAATTGTTCTATGAGTTCTGACTTTTCTTCGACTGTCTTATCAAAATCGTCCGGATCCAAAGAAGGATTCTCCAGTTCTTCTTTCTGACGCTTATTGATCTGTATGATGCTGTTTAAAACCTTCTCTTTCTTCTGAAGGCTTTGTAGCATGATTGTAATATACTGGTTGTCTGCCATAGTACCATTCTCCAATTAATGTGTTCTGCCGGTACGCATCACTTCTTTCCAGGTGTCGCGCATGGTACGCAGATGTTTTAACACTTCTTCCATAATCTCTTTGTCTTTTTTTATATTAGCTTCGCGAAGCCTGATCATCAGATACGAATATACCTCGTCAAAGTCTTTTGCAACCGGATATTTATGATCTAATGTGGATTGAAATTCTTCAATAATCCGTTCTACTTTGATAATATTCGTATGTGCTTTCTGAATATCCTTTTCCTCAATCCCGACGATTGCAAGATTGGCAAATTTAATTGCTCCTTCATACAGCATCAGTGTCAGCTCCGCCGGTGATGCTGTCATAATTTTGTTGTTAGCATACGCTGCATATCCCTGATTCGCTAACATAATACCCTCCTGGTCTTTATTGTGTATTAAGCAGAGCAGATAAATTTATATCTGCTCTGCTTTGTAATTCTCACTTTCGCTCATTATCTCATACATCAACCACCAAATAAACCACTTAATGATGATGTCTGGCTGTTCAGTTTAGAAAGTGCCGTCTCCATAGAAGAGAACTTTTTATAATAATAATCTTCTTTGTCCTGTAATTTTTCTTCCCATTTCTTGATCAAATCTGTGTAATCACTATACTCTGATGCCATCTCCTTATCATTATATACAGTATAAATACTGCTCAAGGGTGAGGACTGCATTTTGGTATGAACTGACTTATATAAGTTATCTGCCAGTCCCTGCATGAAATTGATCACTGTATCCGGATCATTGGTGATTGCAGTCATCAGCTTATCTGCATTACCGGAAGAATTAGCATCATCTTCATCGCCATCAATATGATAAGCATTCTGCTGATTTGCCGGTGCATTCAGATATCCTAATGTCTTGATTCCAAAATTGGACAAATACATTTTCTTTCCGTTTACCTCAACCGCTCCGCTCATTGCAGAAGTCATAGCACTCATAAGGCTTTCCAGATTATCATCTCGTCTCAACAGAGAATCTTTAATCTTCTGCTCCCACTTCTCTACTTCTGTGTCAGACATTGCATCTTTTTCATCATCTGTCAGAGGCTCATAGCCTTTTGCGGAATCTGCATTGTACAGAGATGTGATCTCATTGATCAGGCTGTTGTACTGGGATAAGAAGTCTTTAATCTTATCGTAGATACCCTGTGTATCGGTGGCTGTTGTAATGCTGATCGCATTCGCATCTCCATCACCAGTTACAACCTGTGCCGTAATGTTTAATCCATTGATTGAGAAGGAATTGGAGCTTCCTATATACTCGATTCCATTTAATGTAATCTTAGAATCGCAGCCGTCGATTTTCTTTGCATCTATGTTGTATTCAACGCTCGGATTGGTTGTAATGTCTTGAACAGTTTTTACCTGGCTTACGAAAGACTCAATGGCTTTTGTCTTCTCATCTCCGTCTTCCATAGCTGCAATATCTGCAAGCACCTGATTATCATCCATGATTTTCTGGCTGTCAGTCATTGCTGTTTTATTATCACTGATAATCTGTGCGTATTTGTTTACCTCCGCTGTAACCGCAGTTGATCCACCAGTTCTATATGCCGACTGGATATTGGCAATCACTTTTTCTCTGGTGTAATTACTGTCATCTCCTAATGTATCTGTTCCATTCTCATAGGAATTTACGGTGCCAATGTTGGTTGTCAATGTTGAGAGATATGTGCTCATCTCATCATCTGAAAGTGACATTTTCTTCTGTGCGCTCTCTGCTAATGAAGTATATGCCTTTGTTCCTGTCACAACGTCACTTAACTCTGCGCCTTGATTGTAAACTGTCTGTTTTGCTTTGGCTTTCTTATCTGCATCAAAGCTTACCTCTTTGGCATTTGCAGATTTTACCCAGGTTCCATCGTCAGCTTTCTCTCCGGTAGTCTGAATCAGCTTACCGTTTTCTTCATAATATTTGTTTCCGCTTTTATCGACATAGAGTAATGTATCATCCTGCGCATAAGTATTGCCATCTGCGTCGGTAATCTGATAGTAATTTGTTTCTTCCTCAGTTGCAGTTGTAGCGTAATAGCTTGTGTTAACCTTAATAGAAACTACATTGCCATCCGCATCTTTGTATGTGGCATTACCATCTGCATCCTTCTCGCCTGTAGCAGTATATTCTTTTCCGTCCTTGATAAGCTTGGTTCCGTCTACATCTGTATGTGTATAACTATTTCCATTTGTATCTGTGAAAGTATTCACTGATTTAATGTATTTCTTATTGTCGCCTTCTCCATAAGAGAAAATGGTATTGCCATCCGCATCGCTTGTCTCAGCAGTGTAAATAGTGCCATCACTTGTGACAACTGATTTTGCACGATCTGTTGCAGACATCTGGAGCAGCTTTGTCAGTTCTTCCTGCTGTGTTGTATTTAATCCGCTCTTTTTAAATGCCTCTTTCATTGCAGAATAAGCAGATGCATAACCATAAGCTGCGCTTAAGTTACTATTCTCTGCACTTGCCTTTTTGTAGGCTGCCTGTGCATCCTGATAAATTTTGATAGCCTCATTTACCTTTGCAGTGATACCAGCATCTGTTCCATCACCATAATACTGCATGTAGGTTTTATAGGTTGCGTCTGTTGCATCTGATTTTACATTCAATCCCAGTTTCGTCAACGCATTCGCCCCATCCACATTGCCACCGGTCAATGTAAAGTCATTGTCCTTACCAGTATCTTTGGAGCTCACGAAGATACGTTTGTTGATATCATCATAGCTTGCATTCACGCCGGCTTCTTTCAAAGAATTGATAAAGTTGTTGACCGTAGTGCCCTGGCTGACTTCGATATTCTTCTTTGTTCCATCACCTTTTGTCAAGGTGATCGTACCGTTTCCGCCTGTGTAGCCCAACTCAGCGAGTGTGGTTCCGGTTGTGGTACTGTCATCTAATTTACCACCGGTCAGGTATCCTGCCTGTGCTACCTTAAGGATGTTGAGCTTCTGTGTACCATTTGGTGCAGAGCTGCTGGCTGTAACCGTCGCTTTTGTGGAATCAGATACTTTGGTTGATTTCAAATTGTAGTTTTTAGAGAAACGCAGACTGTCCAAGCTTGTATAGAAGCTGTAAACTTTTGTGTTTAAAGTCTTCCATGCGTCCTGTTTCCAGGAGAGCTTGGTCTGTGCTTTTTTGTATTTATTGGTCTTGTAACTGTAAGAAGATACTAATGCGGAAATGATTGCTTCGGTATCTAATCCCGAGTTCAGGCCTGTGATTCTGATTGGCATAATCCTGCTCCTTTCAGTTTTGTAACTTGTTTATATCATTTTCTGTTTTCATCTGTCACTTGTCTATTGCTGTTCCTGCCTTCTGGACAGTGATCTACAGTTTCTTATCCACTAATAATCCTGCCATCTCCCAGACTTTTGCGATCATGTCCAGGGTTTTCTCCGGCGGATATTCTTTCAGGACTTTCTTCGTGTCTTTGTCAACGATCTTGATAGTGACACGGTTGGTTGCATCATGGATTCCGAAGACTGCCTCGGAATTGTGCGCCTTTTTATTGATCTCGTCAACTGCTTTCTTGATCTGGGAATTCTCAGAGATCGTCTGCTTTGCCTGACTGTCGTCCCGGTTTCCGTCTTTGCCGTTTTTGTCAGTCTCTTTCGTGTCGATCTGAATGGTTTTCTTCATGAGATCGTCAGAAGCTGCTGCGTTGGATGCAGTTTCCACTTTTGCCTGACTCTCTGCTTTTACATCTGATGCGGATGAACTTCCCGCGTAGGACATCCCTGCCCCTTTCATAGCCTCTATTGCCATTGTTCTACACCTCCGTGTGCATAAGCCTGTGTTCTTCCATGGTTGCGGTCCGGATCTCTGTAAATGCCGGAACGCTTATTTTTCTAACTCATATATCGGTAGTTTTCCTGTAAAATTAATAGCTGTCATGCAATTTCCTGCGTTGTGCCGCTGTTGTTATCTGATCAGGGTTTCATTTTAACAAAATATAGGATATAATTCAATCGCACCGGGAATTGAGTCGGCAATGCGTTTATGATTTTTACTATTATAAGAGGAAAGGATATTGTTTATTATGTTATATATCATGAGACACGGAAAAACTGACTGGAATGCAGTCCACCGCCTGCAGGGAAGCGAAGATATTCCTTTGAATGAAGAAGGCCGCCAGATGGCGAGAGACGCGCGGAAAAAGTATGGGGATCTGCGATTTGATATCTGCTATTGTTCTCCCTTACAGCGTGCGCAGGAGACTGCTGAAATTTTTCTGGAAGGAAGCGGCACGCTGATCCTGACGGACGACCGTCTCCGCGAGATGGGATTTGGCATGTATGAAGGAACAGAACATGTCACACAGAAACCGGAATGTCCGGTATATACGCTGTTCCATGATCCTGTCCATTATCATGCTGTAGATGGTGCGGAAAGTCTTGAGCATTTGTATGCCCGCAGCGGCTCTTTTATCCACGATGTTTTAACGCCGGAAGTTGTTTCCGGAAAAAATGTACTGATCGTCGCCCATGGAGCCTTAGACTGCAGCCTGATCTGCCAGTATGAAGAGATTCCTCTTGAGCATTTTTGGGATCAGCTGCTCGGTAACTGCGAGCTTAGAAGATTAGTTTCATCAGCCAATGTGTGAAAACAGATACTGCAGAACGTCATCTGTGAATTTTATCGCATGCACACCAATGAATGTGGAGCCGTCTTCCTGCTTTTCTTCGCGGGAAACCTCCGCATACATGATCAGTGTTTCTGCCACAATGATCACCTGTTTTCCGAGAAGGCCTTCATGCCCCTCCGGCACACAGATTCCCATGCCTAACGGACTGATGTCTTTCACGTCCACGTAAATTTTTTCCTGTGTATCGCAGATTACGACAACACCATTTGTCTTGTATTCTACCCTCGATATTTCTCTTCTTTCTTCCATGAGTACCCCCTGTTTTTATCATTTCTGTCCTGACTGCCCTGTACAGGCAGAATTGTCTGTATCAGATTGTCTGCATTATTCAAAGATCTCCTGTACATCATCCAGATTTCCGTCTCCGGTGAGAAGCAATGTCACTCTGCTCTCCGCCTGGCTGATATCCGTGGTCGCCTCAACGCAGAGTTCGCCGTTCTGATTATAAAGTGCCCACTGAAAATCTGTGATCTCCACCGGCCACTCTACCGGCATGGAAACAGACTGTCCATCTGCGATTGCACTGATATTGTATTGTTCGCCGCTAATCGGATCGATCACAGAAAACATCCCAATGTCGATGCCGCACTCGTTTGTGGCTGTGATGATGATGCTTTTACGTTCTGCATATTCAGAAGATTCTGTGCTTTCCACGGCTTCTGCTGCCGCTTGGGCTGTCCCGGCTACTTCCGTTGACTCTTCCGATCCGCCGACGGTTTCCGCAGGTTCTTCTGTCGTTTGCCGGCTGTCTCCGGATGTCTGCTCCGTGGCGACTGGCGCCTGATCCTGATGATCTGTTTTTCCGCAGGAAGTCAGGAGCATTATGCCAAGAAGCATGCAGATTATGAGTGTTTTCTTTTTTTTCATAGATTTTGTTTCCTTGTATACAAATTACGGATCATATATTCCTGTTTTCAGAATACTCCGTATTTTATTTTTTTGCAATGGATGTTTTAGAAAAGGCGCACCTTTTGGATGCGCCTTCCTGTTAAAATTTATTTTTCATCTTTCTGAGCTGCTTCTGCTTTTTTCTTTTTATTTCTGCGGTACATTTCCTCGCCGGTTACACCAAGAAGTGCAATGATGAGTAACCACCACCAGGACATTTTCTCCTGCTGTTTGTTTTCCACTGCGCCAGCCTCTGCTGCAAGTGGAGTTTCCTCATCGCCAATTGTGGTGCTCTCCTGCGCTCCGTCCGCTGCAAGAGGTGTCTCCTCGTCCGCAATTGTCACATCTGTGTCAGCGTCCGCATCTGTATCTACATCAGCTGCGGCATTGGCATTTGCAGCCACTGCTGTTCTCGTTGCTGCCGCCGGTATTGCAGCTGCTGCAAGCGCTACCGGTGTCTCTGCGATCTCAACCGGTGCTGCAGCTGCTGTGGCTGTTGTAACGGTTGTGACTGCACTTGCCGGAGCCGCTGCTGTAGTTACAGTGCCTGCAGGTGTTGTGGAACCGCCTTCGCCCGGAGCCGGTGCAGGGGTGAGTTCTGTGATCTTATCAGCCAGTGTTTCTCCTGCAATTCCTAACTTATCTGTCAGGTCTTTTGCCATGTCCTCTGCCTCTTTTAATTTTATCTCTGCCGCGCTGATCTGTCCCTCTAACTCTTTTACCTGATCTGCTGTGTAGTTCTGGCTTGCAAGAAGTGCTGTAAGCTTATCCTTTAAGCTGTCCGCATCTGCTTTTGCTTTATCAACTTTTTCCACCGCATTCTTTGCTGCGTCAATGATCGCATCCGCTTTTGCTACTTTCTCTGCTCTTTCAGCCTCCGCTTTTAATGCTGCATCTTTGAAATCATAGAAGCTCTTTAAGCTTTCATGTCCCGGGAAACGATCATCATCTTTTCCGGTAAGCCAGATTCCTTCATTGATCTCTCCTGTTTTCTTATATTCATCATAATATTTGTTGCTTGTATAAGCTGTTTTTTCCTCTGCTTTGGCTGTCTGATTGTATTTCTGTGTTTCCACGGCCTTCTCGCCAAGTTCTTTGGAATTTTTCTGCTGATAAGTTCCGGTGTAGGAAACGGATAAGGTTGTGGAGCTGTTCTTCTCGTCAACAACTGCCTGATCCGTTGTCTTCTCTCCCTCTGTGAATGTATCATCAGCATAATGGATTTTGATTGCTACGTTGGAGTTATGTTTTCCATTCCAGCCTTCATAACCGTTAATATGCAGATCTCCAGTTTTCAGGTTGTCTTTAATCTTCTTATTCTGGGAAACTGCATCTCCAAGAAGTTTTTCTGCATCTGCTTTTGCAGCATCATATGCCTGATCCTTTAACTCTTCCAGATTTTTATTATCTGCTGCATTTACAGCATTTGTCTTGGATTCCACAGCGTTTGCTTTTGCAGTCACTGTCTGTGAATAAGTAATAACAATCGTGCCTGAAAATACGTTTTTATAGGAAGCAGAATCTGCACCCCAGTCTACCCATCTGCCGGAAGTATTTTTGTACTGATCTGTAGCATTCACTTTTGCATTTTCTTTATTAATACTTTCGATCTTATAATCGCCGCCAAGCAGGTTCTTTAACGCCTCTTCGTTGGTGAATTTAGCCAAAAGTTCCTTTGCTGCAATCTCGGCATTTTTCTTCTCGTATTTATCGTTATCATTATTGATTTTTTTCATTTCAACAACAATTTTCGATAAATTGTTAAGGAAACAATCGGAGTTGGTGTAAACGAAAAAGCAGTCTTGCGGTTTTATCAAACTGCCCTTTCGTTTACATCAATTTCGATTTTTCCTTGGTGAACAAAGTCGCGTCCCTTTCGCCACTTCTATGGGAATTCAATCTTTGCTCTCTTCTATAAGTTTATCATATCTCGTGTTTTATTGACAGCTGGTTTTTGCCAAAAGAATTATTTTTAGGCATGACAAACAGACTCCCTTTGCGGAAGTTTTTTGAAGTATTCAGTTGTATATTTTAACATCTCATATGCGCTAAAACAGATGGTGTATGCTTATCTGGAAGATGTGGAACCATTTTTCCGCCACAGGAAGAACACCTGCATACATCTATGTTATATAGCAGCTTTATCATTTCAGTGGCACTTCGATTTTTCAATGCAGAAATATATTTTTTACATCCAAGCAGATTTCTACAGTGCGTCATCTTTTTGCTCTTGTTTCGGCACGACAGCAAACCATAGTGCCGGATTCTGACAAAACGTTTTGGTGGAACATGCATTAAAAATCGACGGATGAATTCCTCGCCCGGAACTGTTTTCTCTTTCCACTGACCTTTGTTTTTATAGTCTTTTACAGCATATGTAACAGTTGCTTCCGTCATGGACTTGATCCGATGATTACTGATTGCTATCCTGTGAGTATATTTCCCAAGATAATTTATGACTGACTGTGCTCCATTAAATGTTTCCTTACAATAAGCAACCCAGTCTTTTTTATAGCACTCATCGAGAAGTCCTTTGAAGCAATAGTGGTTTTGATATTTCTCCGCTGTACCATGAAACTCAAGCTTTGAATCATTCCACAGGCTTTTTAATTCGCACAAATATTTCCCACGGAACACTTTTGCAATGACCCCATACGGGAGAAAAAACTTCCCACCGGTATCTTTCCATTTGCTGTCCTTATCAAGTCCGC
>ERZ791825.118-NODE-118-length-87306-cov-7.292650_pt1 | contig 87306 bp, 76 predicted proteins | sample MGYA00510298_ERZ791825 | MGnify/ENA primary metagenome ERZ791825 (study PRJEB30046, sample SAMN00792010) | human gut metagenome | study: EMG produced TPA metagenomics assembly of the A metagenome-wide association study of gut microbiota in type 2... | reverse complement strand
TATCACGACTTTTGGGAGAAGCTTAGATGTTCTTAGAACATCTTGCTTCGGACAATGGAGCTGATATACATAAACATAATACGTTATACACTCACAGATTGGATTTGCATATTTTGACACCAAAATCATAAGCAAATGAATTATGATATCAGATGGGAGAATCATTATGTCATGGATTGAGAATATGAGCATAAATATATTTCCGATGGTTCTTGTCATGGTTGTTTTTGTCAGCAACAGATTTAAGTTTGGAAAGACAATCAGTGCAAGAGTATTCGACCTGATCATTGTGTTTGATTTTTTCCTTATGCTTGTAGATATCGTAGGGGTTGCCGTGACTGATGCCGTGTTTACTGGCATTGCCGGGAGTGTGTGGATTATAAATGTTGTAAGAATGCTTCTCACGGTGCTGCTTACAGGTACCTGGTTTATATATGTGTGCCTGAAAATATCAATGGATGGTGCGGACAGAAGAGTGTGGGCTGCGGTGTATGCGTCATTATCGCTGATGGCAATAGTATGCTTTGTGGTGTTGCTTATACCGCATAGTTATCTGGGTGCCTATGGACTTCAGAATGCCGGAAGGGGGCTAAGGGTATGCTATCGCGGAATCAGTTATTATGGTATCGCTATGTTTGCATGCAGTGCGGCGGTAGCAGTGTATGGGATTGTGCACGAAAGAGATAAAGAGCTTAGAAGATTGTGTATATATCTTATGCTGTTTAGTGCACTGCCTGTTTTGGGAGTGGTTCTCCAGAGCATTAACCAGAACTTGAGAACTTCTTCACCATGCCTTTCGCTGGCGGTTCTGTATGTGTATTTGACAATGCAGAACAAGAAGGTCATAACGGACGGACTTACCGGGATAAATAATAGACGTGAGCTGGATGCTTACCTTGAGAGAAGGCTGAAGCAGCGGACAGAATGGGGAATGCTCCTCATAGATGTGGATGATTTTAAGAAGATAAATGATACAATAGGACATAAAATAGGAGACGAGGCATTATGGCATGTCGCTGATATTCTTCGTACTGAATTTTCGGGGGACGGCTGCTTTGTGGCAAGATACGGAGGGGATGAATTTGTTATATGCGGCGAATGGAAGAACAGGGCTGAGTTAGAGCAGTGCAATGCATCAATTCAGAAGAGAGTGGACAGCTTTAATATGGAAAAGGAAAGGAATTATAAGCTTTCACTGAGCGTTGGAGCGGCATTGTGGAGCGAGTGTGCAGACAGTGAAGCATCTATAGTTGAACTTGCCGATAGGAGCATGTATAAGCAGAAACAGATACATAAGGAACGGAGGAACGCCGGTAGTGAGCAATATAGTATATATTCAGGTTAGCATATTCCCTATAGCAGCACTGCTTGCGGTTATGGATAATCTTAAGCGCGATATGTCATTTTCATGGAGACGCCGCTGCCTTGAAAGCATAATGAAGCTCATGGTGTGTATAATGATATTTAATGTAGTGTGCTGGTGCCTGAACGGACGGGAGGGGAGCTTAGCCAAGGGCATACTGTGGGTCGGAAACACGGCATATTATGTATTTATGCTGTATATGGCATTTCTATGGTTTCTGTATGTGTATGATAAAGTGACGAACGGAAATGGACAGATGGGAATATCCATGTTTGTGAAGGCAGTTCCGCTTGTTGTAAGTCTTGTCATATTGGCGGCCGGAATGGTAAGACCGATGATATTTTATATAGATGATGAAAATTTATATCAGCGCGGACCTCTTCATATTATAAGTACAGTTGTTGCCGCAGGGTATATTTCTGCGGCATGTATTCTGGCATTTGTTGGGATGCTTAGGACGCAGGAACGAGAAGAGAAAAGACAGTATGGATATCTGGTGTTTTTTGGTGTGTTCCCTCTGATTGGTGGTATTGTTCAGATGCTTTTGTATGGCACTGATCTTTTATGGCCTATGACGAGTGTGGCACTTGTGATGGTGTATATTAATATTCAGCAGCAGAATGTCAGCCGTGACGGCATGACAGGGCTTAATAACAGGCGAAGGCTTGACCAGTATATAGATGTGCTTTCCAAGGAACATATTAAGGAGCCGTTATGCTACAGTATAATGGACATCGATTATTTCAAGGAGATTAATGATAATTTTGGACATCAGACAGGTGATAAGGTGCTGTGTCTTGTGGCGGCTGCACTTAAAAAAGTGTATGGAAATACCAGAAGCTTTATCGCAAGGTATGGAGGAGACGAATTCGTGATAATATCACGCGGATTTGACAGGGAGCAGGCAGAGCACTATCGCGGAAGGCTTGAGAGAATGCTTAAGGATATAGAATGTGTGGAGTTAGAGAACGGGGGACTGGAGATAAGTATGGGCTGCGCGCATTACGGCGAAGAAGGCTGTAAGCAGGTTCGGGATATGCTGGAGCTTGCGGATATGCGTATGTATGAGATAAAAAATGAGCACCATAATAACAATGCTGCTTTAAAGTGGCAGAAAAGAGGATAGAAATGGCAGAGGAATTACTTTTCAGAAAAGATGTAAAGAAGGAACTTACATGGGATTTGTCACTCATATATAAGGATGAGGATGCTCTTATGGCTGATGCAGCGAGGCTGGAGAGCCTTACAGCACAGCTTGAGAAAGATTATAAAGGCAGGCTTGACAGTGCAGACAGGATAAATGAATGTCTTGATAAACTGCGCGAAATATATGGAATAGTGACATTGGTTGGAAATTATTGTGAGCTTGCAACGTCGGTGGATTATTATGATACACACAATATGGAGCTTGCAGGCAGGATGAACCGCAGGATTTCAGAGTGCATGAGTTCATTAAGCTTTATAGACAGTGAATTGTCAGCTAAGAGCGATGAACTGATCAACGAGGCAGCACAGGCTTCAAAGGAGAATGCCAATTACTTAAAAGAAGTGCTAAGGGGAAAGCCGCACCTCTTAAGCCCTGAGACGGAGAAGGTGCTAAAGGCTCTGTCACAGACAACGGGAGCACCTTATGAGATATATAATACAGCCAAGCTTGCGGATATGAAATTCCCGGACTTTGAGGTTGATGGGAAGAAGTATCCTCTGGGATACTCACTCTTTGAGGATGATTATGAGTATGATGAGAGAACGGATGTCAGAAGAGCTGCATTTGCCGCATTTTCAGCTAAGCTTCATGATTATGAGAATGTGACCGCGGCAGCTTACAACACGGCTGTGCAGTATGAGAAGACAATGTCCGATTTAAGAGGCTTTGACAATGTGTTTGACAGCCTGCTTTTTGGACAGCATGTTGATAGAACACTTTATAACAGACAGATTGACCTCATTATGGCTAAGCTTGCGCCGCACATGAGAAAATATGCGAAGCTTCTCGGAAGGGTTCATAAGCTTGACAAGGTTACATACGCAGATTTGAAGCTTCCTGTTGACCCGGAGTATTCACCTAAGCTCACAATCGAGGAATCCAAGGACTATGTCACAAAGGGACTTTCCATCCTTGGAGAGGACTATGTGAATATGGTGGAGAGAGCCTACACAGAGCGCTGGTTTGATTTTGCACAGAATCAGGGAAAATCGACAGGTGGTTTCTGTGCCAGTCCTTACGGAAAGAATTCGTTCATACTTCTTAGCTGGAACGGAAGAATGTCCGATGTGTTTACCATAGCGCATGAGCTTGGACATGCCGGACATTTTAAGGCATGCAATGCCGCCCAGTCGATTTTTGACACAGATGTATCTACATACTTTGTTGAGAGCCCGTCTACAATGAATGAGCTGCTGCTTGGACATTATCTGTTAAAGACGAGTGATGATAAGCGTTTCCGCCGCTGGGTACTTTCTAACATGATTGGAAATACCTATTATCACAACTTTGTAACACATCTTCTTGAGGCTGCATATCAGAGAGAGGTATATAAAAAGGTTGAGGATGGCGCAGGTGTTCAGGCTGAGACGTTGAGTGCGATAATGAAGGATGTGCTTACTAAGTTCTGGGGTGATGCGGTTGAACTCACGGATGGTGCAGAGCTTACATGGATGAGACAGCCTCATTATTATATGGGGCTATACTCATATACTTACAGTGCGGGACTTACGATTGCAACGCAGGTATGTAAGAGAATAGAGAATGAGGGCCGGACAGCGGTGGATGACTGGAAGAGAGTTCTTAAGGCAGGCGGAACAAAGACTCCTGTTGAGCTTGCTGCCATGGCAGGAATTGACATAACAACAGATGCACCTTTGCTTGATACGATTGAGACTATAGGTGCGATGATTGATGAGATATGTGAGCTCACGGATGAGCTTGAGGATAAGTAGGAAGGTGAAATTCCGCTACTGTCGGGCAGTAAATGTGAACCGGGCAGTTATCCAGAAATAATGCAGCCCGGATGGATATAATTTAGCAGGTAATTGCACAACTGTTTACCGTAAAATATGGGTTTCGCAATTGGCTGATATTGTTTAGTCAGGAAAGGAGACGTGTGTTGTGGATAAGAAGCAGCTTGCGCTTGATATAATTGAAAGACTTAAAAAAGAATATCCGGATGCCGGATGTTCGTTGGAATATAGCGAAGCGTGGAAGCTTCTTGTCAGCGTGCGCCTTGCAGCCCAGTGCACTGATGCGAGGGTGAATGTGGTCGTTCAGGATTTATACGCACATTACCCGGATGTAAATGCGCTTGCGGATGCACCTGTTGAGGAGCTTGAGAAGCTCGTAAGACCTTGTGGACTTGGCAACAGCAAGGCAAGGGATATAAGTGCCTGTATGAGAATGCTGCGGGATAAGTACAATGGTCAGATTCCGGAGGATTTCGACAAGCTTATGGAGCTTCCGGGAGTTGGAAGAAAGAGCGCGAACCTTATTATGGGCGATGTATTTGGCAGACCTGCAATAGTTACCGACACTCATTGCATCCGTCTGGTAAACCGCATGGGTCTTGTGGATGGAATAAAGGAGCCGAAGAAGGTTGAGATGGAGCTGTGGAAGCTAATACCTCCTGAGGAAGGGAATGATTTCTGCCACAGGCTTGTAGAGCACGGAAGGGCGGTGTGCACGGCACGGACGAAGCCGTACTGCGATAAGTGCTGCCTTAAAGACATTTGCGCGAAAAATATATAATAGGTAACTGCGTAACCAAGTGTGTAATTATCGTACGTTGTGTACCGGTAAAATTATACAAATGTTTACCGGCAGCTTCGGGTTTCGCAATTACTAAAATAGTATAATTTTGAGAGGTGGATATATGTCAGGTGTGGAGTCGCGTGGCATGCCGGTACAGAAGCCGCACGCGGGTGGAAAGGATTTCTCAAAAGGGAAAATATGGAGCAATATAATGGTTCAGGCTGTGCCACTTATACTGGCACAGCTTGTGCAGCTTTTATACAATGTCGTTGATAGAATATATATAGGACATCTTCCGGGAGCGGACAGTCTTGCTCTTACAGGTGTTGGGCTTGCATTTCCACTTACAACGCTTATCGCTGCATTCACGAATCTGTTCGGGATGGGCGGCGCACCGCTGTTTTCCATAGAGCGTGGTGCAGGGAATGATGAGAAGGCGGAAAGGATACTTGGAAACACTTTTTCAATGCTTTTTGCAAGTTCATTTATAATATTTATCCTGTGCTATGTATTCAGAAAACCTGTGCTGTATCTTTTTGGCGCGAGTGATGCCTCGTATGTATACGCTGACGAATATTTAAAAATATATCTTCTGGGCACGACATTCACCATGCTTGCGACAGGACTGAATGGATTTATAAATGCTCAGGGGTTCCCACGGACAGGAATGATGACAACACTTATAGGAGCTGTGCTTAATCTGCTTTTAGACCCACTGTTTATTTTTGTGCTTCACATGGGGGTCGGTGGGGCGGCACTTGCAACAATTATAAGTCAGGGCGTATCGGCAGCATGGGTTCTGAGATTCCTTATAAGCAGAAGAGGAAGGGCTGCATATCATATAAGACTGTCCTGCCTTAGACCGGATTTAAAGCTTGTGGGGGATATAACCGCACTCGGAATGGCTGGATTTATCATGCAGGGGACGAACTGTCTGGTTCAGGTGGTCTGCAACGCGACGCTCAAGGTGTTTGGCGGAGATTTATATGTCGGGATAATGACGGTCATCAATTCGGTGCGTGAGATAATGTCGCTTCCGGTCAGCGGACTTACCAGCGGTTCACAGCCGGTGTTAGGATATAACTACGGAGCGAAAAAATATGACAGGGTGAGGAGCGGAATTAAATTCACGTCGGCGATAGGAATAGGCTACACGGCACTTGCATGGATTATAGTTCTTCTTATTCCGCAGCAGCTGATGGGAATATTTACAGATGATTCCCAGACAATAATATATGGAGCAGAGGCACTTAAGACATACTTCTTCGGTTTTGTATTTATGTCATTTATGTTTACCGGGCAGTCGACATTTACCGCACTTGGATATTCAAAGCATGCCATATTCTTCTCACTTTTAAGAAAAGTGATTATCGTCACACCGCTTGCAATAATTCTGCCGCGAATAGGGTTTGGAGTGATGGGAGTATTTCTATCAGAGCCGGTATCCAATGTGATTGGTGGACTTGCAAGCTTCCTAACCATGTATTTTACCGTATACAGGAAGCTGAAACCGCAGAATACAGCTTTGCCGGAGAGATAACGGACTAATTGAAAACAGCTGCTTATCCGGAAATTTGAGTTTCGCAATTATCTGAAAGCAGTTTATCAAAAAAAGGTGAATGCCGCACAGGAAAGTGACGACATTCACCTTTTTCGATTAGTCTACATCCACAACACGGATCATGTTGGTTGCGCCTGCGATTCTGAGAGGGAAACCGGCAACGATGACAACGCGGTTGCCGGATTTAATGACACCGGCGGTCTTACACTTATTGATTACCTCGTTGATAAGAGCTTCACCATCCTCCTGCTCTGTGATAAGAACAGGTGTAACTCCCCACATGAGAGAGGTCTCACGGCACACGCGCTCATTGGTTGAGCAGCCGATAATATTTATGTTAGGACGGAAACCGGATACCTTGCGGATTGTGCTTCCGCTTAAGGAAACCGGAATAATGGCATCAGCATTGATTACGCTTGCGATAGAGCATGCAGCACATGCGATTGAGGAGGCCAGGTTGCTTCCGTTGTAGGTTATCTCGAATTTACCGGTAGTTGTAGTCTTTTCAATCTCATGGCAGATTCTGCTCATAGTCTTAACTGCTTCTACAGGGTAGTCGCCGGCAGCACTCTCACCTGAGAGCATTACGGCTGATGTCTGGTCAAAGATTGCATTCGCAACATCATTGACCTCTGCACGGGTAGGGCGGGGATTATGAGTCATGCTCTCAAGCATCTGGGTTGCTACGATTACGAACTTACCTGACTTAAGGCACTTGCTTATCATATCCTTCTGTACAACAGGAACCTTTTCAAAAGGAATTTCAACACCCATATCTCCTCTTGCTACCATGATTCCGTCAGCAACATCGATAATTGCATCAAGATTCTCAACACCCTCCTGGCTCTCAATCTTGGCAATGAGCTTGGAGGTATTGTTATGCTCCTTCTGAAGTCGGCGGACTTCAAGAACATCCTCTGCACAGCGGACGAAGCTGAGTGCGAAGAAGTCAAAGCCGGTCTTCATGGCAAATTCTAAATCCCTCCTGTCAACATCGCTGAGGAATGGAAGGGATAAATGAACCCCCGGAACATTGATAGCCTTGCGGTCTGATATTACGCCGCCATTGATGACACGGCATACAATATCTGTGTCACCAACCTTCTCAACCTTGAGTTCAATAAGACCATCATTTACAAGTATGCTTGTACCTATCTGGACATCATTGATAAGATTTTTATATGAAATTGAGCCTATAGTATTATTGCCAAGAATTTCTCTTGTGGTGAGTGTAAATAAGTCACCATCGTTAATGGTCACCTTACTACCTTCAAAAAGACGGAAACGAATCTCAGGACCTTTTGAATCGAAGAGAGTAGCTACCGGAAGCTTAAGTTCATCACGAACCTTCACAACGCGGTTATATCTGCCTAAGTGTTCCTCATAGCTTCCGTGTGAAAAGTTAAAACGTGCAACATTCATGCCGTTTTCCATCATTTTTCTGAGAGTCTCCTCATTATCACATGCCGGACCCATGGTACACACTAATCTTGTCTTCTTTAACATTAAAAATAAATCCTCCTTATTAAACTGTCCCGGCTATTATAACATAACAGACACTAAAATGAAAGCGCATTCATGTTTCTTTGCATTATCTTTACCTTACTGTTTCATTTTTAAGTTTTTTCATGGCGAATTTTTCATGGTACATCATTTTGTCCGCACGTCTCAGCGTATCACCGATATCATAGTCCTCGTCAGCGTTGTACATCTCGCAGCCGCATGCTATATGCAGAGGAAAGCTGTCCGGATGTGCGGCATTGTAATCTGCGAGCAGCCTTTTAAAGCTTTTGATACAGTCGCGGCACTTGTCAATAGATATGCCGTGTAATAAAGCGCAGAATTCATCACCACCAATTCTGTAGCAGTTACCGAAGCCTCCGAAGGCTTTTTTTATCAGCCTGGCACTCTCAATAATATATGAGTCACCATGGTCATGTCCGAGGCTGTCGTTACATTGCTTGAGGTTGTTAAGGTCGAACATGACAATTATATGTCCCTCGGGCTTGAAATTGCTGCTGCCGGTATATTCTGCATAAGCAGTTCTGTTAAAAAGCCCGGTGAGCTGGTCATGATAGGCCATTTCCTCGAAGGCTTTTGCCTGACTTCCAATCTCCATAAGTGCCTTGGCTTCTTTAAGCGAGGCCATTCCAAGTGCAATTATATAGAATAGAAGACATGTGATTCCAAGAAATGACGGAAAGGCACCATTTGTCAGGTAGTAGGCAAGTATGTCGGCTGACAGCCCGACAAGGCAGGCAAATGAGCATATAAATGAAAGCTTGATTTTAGGGTTCCATCCGTAACAGGTTACTTCTCTGTAATACATAATGAACACCACCGGGATATTAGAGAGCATCACGGCATGTACAAGCCAGAGAGTATCACGTATATCCGCAACGGCATTTATCTGCAGCACCATAATTATGACAAATACAAGAAGGTTAAATATGCAGGGTACATTCCACAGAGGATTGTCTTTTTCCGTAAATGAGTTTCTCAAAAAGCTTATGAAGGGAATACTCATCATCAGCATACAGGAGTAGGCTGTGTATGATATCAATACCGGGTTTTTTACAATTGTGGACGTATAGTCAAGGTCCATAAACTTCCATACGCCGATAAGGATGGAAAAGAAACCTATCATAATCAGACTCTTATCAATATGTCTGTTTCTTGAGTTTATAAGTGTAAAAATTATGAAGAATAAGCCTGCAAGCACAGCGATGAAGCATGTAAAATATATAATAATGTAACGGACCAGCAGGTGTTCATATATCCTGAATTGTGAACCAAGATAAAAAATAGGATGGGTGTTAACCATGCTTTTATAAAGCGGTGTAAGGACAACTCTGACTGTCTTTCCTACATCGTCGTCACAGACAGGAATCACACACCAGTTAGCACCGGTGGTTTTTATAAATGAGCTGTCATCCGGTGAGAGCGAATATATAAGCTCAGAGCCGAGATATACTTCGACCTTTTCATGTTTTACGAAAAAGACAAGATTTGAATTGTTAGCCGGAAGAGCCGGCAACGGAAAAGACAGCTCATCATATAGTTTTAAAGGGGCATTATCGTCAGTCTCTGTCCTGAAGGTATCTGCTGTAATGACGCAGTATGAATCAGTTGGTCTGGCGGCTGATATGTTTATATGGAAACGTGAGCCGATATATGCGAGCATACATATCAGAGCAAGGAGACAGGTACCGTAAGCAGTGTATATTATATATTTTATTTTCTCATTATTTTTTTCTTTCAATGCAGCCTCCTATGGATATATTTAATATCGAATGCTATTGGCAAAGCCGGAGAAAATCATCGGTTAAGCCTTCGTGCTTTAATTTAAATATACAAAATTATTATATCATTGAACGGGCAGAAATAAAATACATTTTTTATACGTGTGCGGTTTTCAGGTTATATATTGGCATTACATGGTATTGGGGACAAAACATGCCAATTTAACGACAAGTGTATAACGTATTATATTTATACATATCAGCTCCATTGTCCGAAGCAAGATGTTCTAAGAACTCTGATAAAGGTTTCTTGCGTCCGCCACCGAAGCAAAGCATACATCCGTGTATGCATTGCTTCTAAAGCAGCATCCGTGCTGCTTTTGGCTGGGGACTTAGCAGAGTTCTAAGAACATCTAAGCTTCTCCCAAAAGTCGTGATATGCATAAATATAATACGTTATACACGCTAAGTTTATAGAACATGTTTTTGCCACAAACATCATTACTTTAAAGTATATCTGAAAGTATTTAAAAATATTTTTAAATATTTGTTGACAATTCTATAAATAAATGATATAAAGTATTTAAAGAAAATTTTAAATAGCAATGTTCTATGAAAGGGAGGTGCGTAAGATGGCAGTGTCGGAAATATTTAAAGTGCTGTCCGAGCCTCTGCGCAGACAGGTACTTGAGTTACTGAAGGGAGGAAGAAGGTCGGCGGGTGAGCTTGCAAAGGCACTTGACATGTCACCGGCGGCACTATCGTATCATCTGAGGCTGCTCAAGGAGGCAGGGCTGGTAATGGAGTACAAGGAGAAGAATTTCGTGTATTATTCTCTGGATATGACGGTGTTCGATGAGATGATTATGTGGTTTAGGTGTTTTACCGGTGACAGGAAGGAAGAGGCGGGACAGGCGAAGGCAGGCAAATGTGAAAATTAGTCCTGCGGACATCAGGGAAACGAAAAAGCCTGCACAGTGAATAGAAAAAAGGGAGATCAATATTATGAATAATTGTAAAAAATATTACACATGGCTTATGGCGTTGACAGCAGCAGCGTTTATAATCACAGCGGTATGTATTCAGTTCATGGCGGATTCTGTGCCTATGCATTATAATTTTCATGGAGAGATTGACCGCTATGGTTCAAAAAATGAGAACTTTATCTTTCCGTGTTTTATAGCGGTATTTAATATTTTCTGGGTTATTTTTATGAATGTGTTTGGCAGAAGGGCGGACAGGGCACAGGAGGAGAAGGCGCGCGTTGAGGCGGCAGGCAACCTCAAAGTACTTGGATTTACAGCGATAGGGACAACTATAATGTTTATTATAATTCAATTTGTGATGTTGCTTGTAGACATCAATGCCTCCGAGGGACAGGACAGAATGCCCATTGATATAAATGTGATTTCCAATTGCTGCCTTGGATTGATATTCATTGTGATAGGTAATATTATTCCAAAGTGCAAGCGCAACAGTGTGGTAGGAGTCAGAACCTCATGGAGTATGGACAATGACACTACATGGGAGCTGTCAAACAGACTTGGAGGCAGGCTGATAATGATATGCGGTGTTCTTACTATTATAGAGACAATCGTTGTCAAAGGCTTTGCCTCCACGGTCATAATGCTGGTGCTTATCATTGCAATGTCGGCATTGATGATATACTATTCCTATGTTTTTTACAAAAAATATGGCAATAATGCTAAAAAACATCAATAATATTGATTAAGTTTGCACATTGCCAATGTATTATGCGCGTGTTAAGATATCTACATAAGTTTAGAAGTATGGAGGTATTCGGCATGAACACAGAGAAATATCAGAGAGCGTATTTTCTGCCGCCACAGATGAGTTATGACTGGGTGAAAAAGGATTATATAGATAAGGCACCTATATGGTGCAGCGTTGACCTAAGAGATGGAAATCAGGCACTTATCGAGCCTATGAGCCTTGAGGAGAAGTTAGACTTCTTCAAGATGCTTGTGGATATCGGCTTCAAGGAGATTGAGGTAGGATTTCCGGCAGCGTCCGACACGGAGTACAACTTTATGCGTGCACTTATCGAGCGCAACATGATTCCGGAGGATGTTACGGTTCAGGTGCTCACACAGGCAAGAGAGCATATTATAAAAAAGACCTTTGATGCGGTAAAGGGCGCACCTCATGCCATCATCCATCTTTACAACTCCACATCCGTTGCCCAGCGTGAGCAGGTATTTAAAAAGAGCAAGGAAGAGGTTAAGAAGCTTGCTGTTGATGGAGCAATGCTTTTAAAGAAGCTTGCCGCAGAGACGGACGGCAGCTTTACATTCGAGTATTCACCTGAGAGCTTCCCTGGAACTGAGGTTGACTATGCACTTGAGGTGTGCAATGCAGTTTTGGATGTATGGAAACCGACAGCGGACAATAAGGCAATTATCAATATCCCTACAACAGTGCAGATTGCCATGCCTCATGTATTTGCTTCACAGATAGAGTATTTAAGCCGCAACATGAAATATCGTGAGAATGTCGTGCTCAGTGTACACCCACACAATGACCGCGGCTGCGGAATCTCCGATGCGGAGCTTGGTGTACTTGCCGGAGCTGACAGAGTGGAGGGAACGCTCTTCGGAAATGGTGAGCGTACAGGTAATGTCGATATAGTGACGCTTGCGATGAACATGGTTTCAATGGGCGTTGAGCCGGGACTTGATTTTTCACATATCATGGATATAAGAAAGAAATATGAGCAGTACACAGGCATGCGTGTATATGAGCGCTCACCTTATGCGGGTGACCTTGTATTTACCGCATTCTCAGGCTCACATCAGGATGCCATTTCCAAGGGTATGGACTGGTGGGAGAAGGGCAGGTCGGGCGGTAAGTGGACTGTTCCGTATCTTCCGATTGACCCTATGGATGTCGGCAGGGAGTATGAGTCGGATGTCATCCGTATCAACAGCCAGTCGGGTAAGGGAGGAGTATCCTACATTCTCAAGCAGAATTTCGGTATTTCCATACCGGATAAGATGAAGGAGGAGGTAGGCTATCTTGTAAAGGGTGTTTCAGACCGCAAGCACAAGGAGCTTACACCTTCGGTTGTATATCAGATATTCGAAGATAATTACATAGGACAGACGGATGTGTTCTCGGTTCCGGAGTGCCACTTCAAGCAGGAGGACGGAATCTGGGCAACTGTCACAATACAGCAGGGCAAGGAGAAACGCATTGTCGAGACGGGTGGAAACGGACGTCTTGATGCGGTGAGCAACGCACTTAAGATGTATTTTGGCATAAGCTATGAGCTTGCCGTATACGAGGAGCATGCTATTTCCAAGGGCTCATCCTCTAAGGCTGCTTCCTATGTGGGAGTGCTCTGTAAGGATAAGATGTACTGGGGCGTAGGGCTTGATGAGGACATTATCAAGGCATCAATATCGGCACTTGTGGCAGCAGTCAACAAGCTTGCCAAGGATACTAATGTGAAAGAGGGCAGGGAGGAGCGCATTGTCGATATCCTCAACTTCATCCAGAACCATTATACGGATGTTTCACTCGATGAGCTGGCTGAGAATTTCAACCTCTCAAAGCCATACCTTTCCAAGTATATTAAGGAAAAGTCAGGTATGACATTCCAGAATGCGGTAAAGAAGGCAAGAATGAAGAAGGCGAAGGTTCTTCTGCGCGAGTCCAACCAGAATGTCGAGACAATCGCCGCAAGCGTCGGCTATGAGAACGTGGAGCATTTCAACAGACTTTTCAAGAAGGAATATCTCATGACTCCGCTTCAGTACCGCAATGCCAAGAATCAGGAGGAGTAGGCGATATAAATTTATATATGCATTGTCACTTCCGATGTGATGGCCTGCAAAAGCGTAGGAGACAAAAAGCATATTCGTATATAGGGAATGCTTAATTAAGGATAAGAGTATGTGTTTAACCGCCACTGTGTGCGCAGATTATGTGTGCTCAGTGGCGGTTTGATTTATGCGTAGATTTCAATATGCAGATACACAAATATTAAGAAACTATAAAATGTAACATCAGTTACTGGATAAAAAACACATATCTTGTTACAATATATACGAAACAAAAACAAGGAAATCTTTCACTTATTGTATGAGCAGGAAGCGGAGCGGATTGCGAACTTCAATGGCATTGCGATTGCGGATAATATATCCGTATCGACTATAAATTGTAGGATTTCTATTTGTAGACACAAGGAGGCAAAATCCTCTCCTCGCACGAGCATAGCGTATAAATACGCATTAGGATTTTTGCTTCGCAAAAACAAGGAGGCAAAATCCTCTCCTCGCATGGGCTCGGATTTTTGCTTCGCAAAAACAAGGAGGATTTAAAATATGGCAGCATTACACATTACAAGTGACAATTATGAGAGCGAAGTACTCAACTCCGATAAACCGGTGCTTCTTGACTTCTGGGCTTCATGGTGTGGACCATGCCAGATGCTCCTGCCGGTTATAGAAGAACTCTCAAATGAGGTTACGGATGCTAAGATATGCAAGATTAATGTTGATGAGGAGTCTTCACTGGCTGAGAAGTATGGCGTTATGTCAATCCCTACTCTGGTAGTGGTTAAGGATGGCAGAACAGTCAGCACAAGCGTTGGCGTACAGCCAAAGGACAAGATTCTTGAGATGCTTAAATAGCTTTCGATAGATTCTATTATCGAAAAAAGTGACAGCGATAAAAATGCGTAAATCCGTATTTCGGATTTACGCATTTTTTGTCTGGCAGCAGGTTTTATAATATATGAAAGTTCAAAAAGCTAAGTAAAAATACTTTTTATGCCATCCTCGTTTTATACCTCAAAGAGAAGGTCTCCATAAGTAGGTATTGGCCAGAAGTCCTTGTCAACAAGCATTTCAAGCTTATCGGCAGGAGCACGAAGAGCAGCCATATCGGACATAATTGTGTCATGATAGTAAACGGCTGTGCACTTAGCACATTCCTTCTCACCGTTAGCCTGATCAGCCTTGAGCTTTTCAAGAGCGGCATTCATAGCCTTGAGCTCAACTGTAACTGCCTCAAGTCTTTCCTTCTGAACACTTGCGTCACAGCCTACAGACTCAACGGAAGCGATAGAGTTAGCAAGCTCAGTCGTGTAGCTGATGACAGCAGGAAGAATCTGCTTGGATGCCATGCTTATCATCGTGAGAGCCTCTATGTTGATGTACTTGGTGTATGTCTCGTATGTAATCTCCTCGCGGGATTCAAGCTCAGCCTTTGTGAAGATACCGAATTTCTCAAATAATGCTACAGCCTTATCTGTTGTGAGAGCACTTGCAGCGTCTACCATGGACTTGATATTAGAAAGTCCTCTTCTCTCAGCCTCAGCTACCCACTCATCTGAGTAACCGTTACCATTGAAGACAATTCTCTTATGCTCAGTCATATACTTCTTGATTAACTCATGAACATCCTTGTCGAAATCGTCGGACTTCTCAAGAATATCTGCAGCCTCACAGAATGCCTCCGCAACAATTGCGTTGAGAACTGTGTTAGGGCTTGCGATTGAATCGGCGGAGCCAACCATACGGAACTCGAACTTGTTACCTGTAAAAGCAAAAGGTGAAGTTCTGTTTCTGTCGGTAGCATCCTTTGCAAAATCAGGAAGTGTTGAAACACCTGTGAGAAGCTTGCCGCCCTCAATGCTGTGTGTAGCTGTACCTGTCTCTATAATCTGGTTAACAACATCCTCAAGCTGGTCGCCAAGGAACATTGAAATGATTGCAGGAGGTGCCTCGTTAGCTCCAAGTCTGTGATCGTTTCCTACATCGGAAGCGGACTGGCGGAGCAGGTCAGCGTGTATATCGACTGCCTTCATTATGCAGGCAAGTACAAGCAGGAACTGAAGGTTCTCGTTAGGTGTATCACCCGGGTCGATGAGGTTGACACCGTTATCCGTAACGATGGACCAGTTGTCATGCTTACCTGAACCATTGACACCTGCAAATGGCTTCTCATGGAGAAGACATGCAAGACCATGACGTGTGGCAACCTTCTTCATAACATCCATTACAAGCTGGTTGTGGTCAACTGCAACATTGGCTGTCTCATATATAGGAGCAAGCTCATGCTGTGCTGGGGCAACCTCATTGTGCTGTGTCTTAGCTGTAACGCCCAGCTTCCAGAGCTCAATGTTGATGTCCTTCATATAAGCTCCGATTCTTTCCTTGATAGAACCGAAGTAGTGGTCCTCAAGCTCCTGACCCTTAGGAGCAGGTGCGCCGAAGAGAGTACGTCCGGTATAGATTAAATCCTTTCTCTCAAGGTACTTTTCTCTGTCAACAATAAAGTACTCCTGCTCAGGACCGACAGATGCTATAACCTTGGTAGCTTCTGTGTTTCCGAAAAGTCTTACAATACGAAGAGCCTGCTCGCTTATTGCTTCCATGGAGCGAAGGAGAGGGGTCTTCTTATCAAGAGCCTCACCCTTGTAGGAACAGAAAGCTGTAGGGATACAGAGGATGGCACCTGTTGCATCCTCTTTAACGAATGCAGGTGATGTGCAGTCCCAAGCCGTATAGCCTCTGGCTTCAAATGTAGCTCTTAAGCCACCGGACGGAAAAGAAGAAGCATCAGGCTCACCCTTTATAAGCTCCTTGCCGGAGAACTCCATAATCATTTTGCCGTCTGCATCAGGATGTGTGACGAAGGCATCATGCTTCTCAGCTGTAATACCTGTGAGTGGCTGGAACCAGTGTGTATAGTGGGTTGCACCCTTTTCGACTGCCCAGTCCTTCATAGCCTTTGCAATAACATCGGCATCGGCACTTGACAGCTCGCCACCCTTGTTCATAACATTCATGAGATTTGCAAATACCTTCTTAGGAAGGCGCTCTCTCATCTTACCAACTGTGAATACATTTTCGCCAAAAATTTCTTCTACATTGATATTGCTCATTCTTTTCCATTCCTTTCATGCTATAAATTTTTCGTGGTGATTATGCATCAGGATGTACAGTGGATTGTATTTTATCCGAACTATATGTCTGTTATTTATATCTATAATTAGACATATATGCATAAAAAAAGGGCATTCCAACTAAACGGAACGCCCTTGTTCACTCACACGAAATATATGACCTTGTTCCCTAAATATTGGCTTTAGTATTACAAGACATCATTTATGTTAATAAAATAAACTATAACTCACAAAATTGCAAGCCCTTTTTTAAAAAAAACTTATTTTTTTTATTCAGCCTTGCCAACTGAGCCGAATAACTCCATCTTCTCTTTTACAGTTTCCTTAATTGCTGCTGCACCAGGAGCTAAAAGCTTACGAGGGTCGAAGCCCTTGCCCTCTAAGTCCTTGCCTGCCTCAATGTACTTACGTGTAGCATCTGCGAAGGATAACTGGCACTCTGTATTTACGTTAATCTTGGCAACACCAAGAGAGATAGCCTTCTTAATCATATCAGCAGGGATGCCTGTACCACCGTGAAGAACAAGTGGCATATCACCTGTAAGCTCCTTAACGGCTGCAAGTGTCTCGAAGCTGAGTCCCTTCCAGTTAGCAGGGTACTTACCGTGAATGTTACCGATACCTGCTGCAAGCATTGTTACGCCAAGGTCTGCAATAGCCTTACACTCGTTAGGGTCTGCACACTCACCCATACCGATTACGCCGTCTTCCTCACCGCCGATAGAACCAACCTCAGCCTCAAGGGACATATTGTGATCAGCACAAATCTTAACTAATTCCTTAGTCTTTGCAATATTCTCCTCGATAGGGTAGTGGGAACCATCGAACATGATTGATGAGAAACCTGCCTCTACACACTTAAGGCATCCTTCGTATGAGCCGTGGTCTAAGTGAAGAGCAACAGGAACAGTGATGTTGAGCTCTTCCATCATTCCGTTAACCATGCCGACTACGGTCTTGTAGCCTGCCATATATTTTCCGGCACCTTCGGAAACACCGAGGATAACAGGGGAATTAAGCTCCTGAGCTGTTGTAAGGATAGCCTTAGTCCACTCAAGGTTATTAATATTAAACTGACCAACTGCATAATGACCGGCAACTGCCTTTTCAAGCATTTCTTTAGCTGTAACTAACATAAGAATACCTCCGATATTGTTATTATTTTGACAATATTATAACACATAAAGTAAAAAAAGGAATAGGCAAAATTATAAAAGTTTTATTTACTTTATTTGCTACCTTATAGATTTATCTATGGCGAATATCTTTTGACTTATAATATCGTAATTTTACTGCATTACCAAGATAGAATTTAAAACAGCTTAAAGAAGAATAAAGATTTTTGGAGGAAAACACATGGGTACAGCGATAGGAGCAAGGAACAATACAGAAAGTGAAAAGAAAATAAGTTTTATAAGTGAAGCACATGAGAGCTTCTTTTATGAGAAGCTTTCACAGGTGCGTTATAAGGATGAGTATCATATTGCATTGGTATACTGCTTAGGAATAAATGCAGATACCAGACAACACATAGACAGGATTTATGATTTTAAAAGCGGCTTGGTTAAACCGGCATGTATACATGAAGGTTGGGTGACAAGCGGAAGTGCCAGGGTGATAAGAATTGCTTTTAATCTGTATTGTGATGGAATGCCCAGTGTTAAATGCGCAAGGCGGAAAATAGAGGAATGCCAGAATTATAGTGTGAGTGAGTTGTTTTGCTGTTCGTATGCGCCTTTCTTCTGGCAGGCGATACAGCTCCGGTATCCGGAGTATGTTACATATAATAAAAAATTATATGCAATGCTGGGAGGGAGAGATTAATTATGTTGAAGATCAGATTAATGGGTACACGAGAAGATATTGCGTTTTTTCAGCGGCTTGTACAGAACATGCCGGAATTCAGCGTAATGAGTGTTTCTGATGTTTATTCTAATAGTGATACCAACCGGTTTTTTAGATGTTATATTGACATAGAAAAATGTGTGAGAGGATGTGATACGTGTGAAGGGAAGTGAAAAGAGAGAGGTAAAAATAACATGTCGAATTACTAAATCTGTAGAGAGAATGCTCAATACCTATGAAGGAGAGAGCATTGGGGACAAGATTTGCGCAATGACAAAAATTGCACAGCAACTGAACACACATGGATTATTAGAGGATAGGTTAAAGTTGATGAAAGAAATAGAAAATTTGAATGACACAATGCAGCTGGTAAATAAATTATGTAATAATCTTGAAAGCATGAATAAGCGGTATCTGGAAGAACTGCTTGAAAAGGATCGCAAAATTATAAGTATGAGTGTCGCAGAGGATGGCTACATCGCTGATGAAAATATAATTAAGAAAATGCTGCGTTTAAATGAGCTTACAGGAGTTGATAACAGCGTAGCGGATGTACATAGGCTCTATGAGAGTAAGGGCTATGCAAATGATGAAATAAGAGAGTGTGTAGAGGAACTGGCTGAGGCATTTAAAGAACAGGAAATAAAAGAGCAGGAAAACAGTGTACATGAAGCTATAATTGAAAACATGAATGTTGAGGGATGATGAACATGGGAGAAGGATTTGTTTTTGACTACTATTACGGAATTGAAGCGGAACAGTTTTCGTTTTACCGTGTTCCGCGTCTGTTAATTAAGGACAAGCGGTTTAAAGGGCTTAGCAGCGATGCTAAGCTCCTGTATGGACTTATGCTGGATAGAATGTCGCTATCAGTAAAAAACAGATGGTTTGATGAGGATAACAGAGCTTACATCTATTATACAGTTGAGGAAATCATGAATGATCTAGGGTGCTCTCATGGAACCTGCACCAAGATTATGTCTGAACTTGATAATAGAAAAGGCATTGGGCTTATTGAGAAGAAAAGGCAGGGACTTGGAAGACCTGATATTATTTATGTAAAAAATTTTGTCACAGCATGTGCTTCTGGTCCTATTGAGGATGACGAAAAAAAGCCTGATAATACCGATATTTCCACAGAAGTCCAAAATTTGGACTTCTTGAAGTCTAATAATAAAACTTCCAGAAGTCCAGAAAGTGAACTTCCAGAAGTCCAAAATTTAGACTTCTGCAATTCTAAAAATCGAACTTCCGGAAATCCAAATTCTGTACTTCAGGAGGTTCAAAATTTGGACTCTAGTTATATTAATATTAATTATACTGATATTAATAATATTAATCCATCTATCCATCTATCAGATAATACAGATAATAACAGCAATGACAGAATTTCGGAAATTAAAAATTGGATTGGCATATCGGGTGAACTCAGTTCACCTCTGCATAATGACAAATTACAAGTGAACTCAGTTCACCTCTGCGATAAAAATATATCTCAAGTGAGCTCTGTCCATAGTATCGATGATGTAGAAGCGTACATAGAGCAGATTAAGCAGAATATCAGATATGATTATCATATCAAGCATGATACAGGTCAGGATAGGGAGCTGTTTGATGAACTGTATGAGCTTATTTGTGATACCGTTTGTGTCAGCCGAAAGACTATAAAAATAGGCGGCGAGAATTACCCTTATGCGCTTGTCAAGGCAAAATTCCTGAAGCTTAATGACAGCCATCTTGAGTATGTAATAACCTCAATGCAAAATGTGACTACAAAAATAAAGAATATTTGTGCTTATTTACTGACAGCGCTCTATTTTGCGCCAAACACAAAAAGCCATTTTTACAAGCAGGAGGTTCAGTATGATATGTTTGGCGGAGGCTGGGAAGAGAGGGGAATTGTATGAAAACATCAATTTTGAATATGGAATGGAGTTATATCACATGGAAGATATATTAAATAAATGCCCTGTGTGTGGTTCAAATTTGGAATACCATTCCCTGTATCAATTTTCCAAAGTATATAAAATTCTTAAGAGCGGCAAGTTGTCATCCAGATCAAAAAGAGATGATGAGTGCCCTATGGAGTGTGGTTTTATATCATGCATGAATCCGGATTGTGAATTTTGCACCAACTGTGATTTGGAGGTGGAAAATGATGGGGAATATAACATATATCAGGAAGGGGAAGTTTATAAAATTAATGAAAAATCCACGTAGGTGGTTGGTAGAGATAACATCAATAGCCTAAGGAGAAGGGCTGCGTAAAAGTGGATAAGAATATATAGTTAGCGTTTTTTCTTTCATATTCACATACTCCGTGTTATAATTATTACAGTAACGAAATGACCAAAGCATTTTATGTATATGTGTGGGAAGAAAAGTAAGGCACCATATAAAATTCAAATGTTTAATAAAGTGGTCTTGTGGGGAGATATGACAGAAGAATAAAATATTTTTAGGAGGTTTTGATATGACAGATTATGAGGTTATTAAAGAGATAGAAGTACTTAGGGAGTTTGCTGCCGGGATACGTGCAGATTTGAGAAGATATATTGATAAGAACCCTATGGACAATTTTGCGGTAAGCTTAAAAGAAGAAGTCGAAAAAATTTATCTGAATGTTTATGAGCTTGATAATTTAAAAGATGCTTATATAGTTAGAGGAAAACTGCAAATGGTAAATGAAACATTGAAAAAGCTGGGTTGAGGTGAAAAATATGAGAGAAATGGAAGATTTTTCTCAATCTGAGTTTGATGAAATATATAACGGTCTGAAGTGTTGTGCAATAAAGGAAGCATATACGGCGGATTTTCCGAAAGCAATAATACTTGGTGGACAGCCAGGAGCAGGAAAGTCAAGCTTAATAACTCAATTATGCGTGAGACAAAATAAAAACGTAGTTGTGATATCGGGTGATGATTTTAGAAAAGAACATCCCCATTTCGACCAGCTATATGCTCAATACGGTGATGATTATGTGAATTATACACAGAAGTTTTCGTCGCAGGTAACAGAAAGACTGATAGATGAGCTCTCAAGAGAAAAATATAATCTTATCATTGAAGGTACACTTAGAACATCTGCTGTGCCAATAAGAACAGCAGAGCTGTTAAAGAGCAGAGGATATCATGTGGAGCTTGCTGTTATTGCTGTGCCCCCGATACTGTCATATGTTGGTACGATTGAACGGTATGAGAGAATGAAAGAAATTGGCACTACACCAAGAATGACAACAAAGCTGCAGCATGACAATACAGTTAATGCTATTGTCGAGAGTATTGAGAAGGTATATAAGTCGGGCGTGTTTGATGATATTTCTCTTCAAAACAGGAAATCAGAATGTTTATACCGAATGACTGATACTCCCGATATACATCCCGGTACAGTGCTGCAGCATGAACATAACAGGAACATTACAGCAGAGGAAAGCAGTTATCTTGATAATGTCGTAGAATATATTGAGGGTAGGTGGAATGATCATAGTGGTGTTTCAGCAGGCGAACCGGAAGTTTTAACTGAAATGCGTGTGCAGGTGGCATCTGCGCAGTTCAAGACTGATCTTAGTGAAAATGGACTTCGTCTAACTGAAGCTGTATTGGATAATTTAAGTGAACTGGTCAAGTCTACCGGCAGGATATGGAAGCTTGAGGATATTGCACAAGCCTACACAAAAGGTGGAAATATAAATCAATATATATCGGAAATCGGAAATGAACTTAAAAATCAGCAGCTGGAAATGATGGAGACACAACCGGAAATATGAGATTATATAAGATACAAAAAGTACTTTTTTTATGCCTTTTGAAAGTAGACAAAATGCTTATTTTGTCCACTTTTGATACAAGGACATCTTACATAAAATGCTAGAAAAATGCAACAAAAAATTTAAAATTTATTAATAATATTTATTAAGCTGTTATAAATATAGAGAACGTACAATAATCTTTGCTGTGATAGTTTAGTATCTACATGATATGGAGAATAAAAAATGACGTGGTTTGAATTGATATTTGATATACTGTTTATTTTATTGGTAATACATATAGGAAAAAAAATAAAAATTAGAAAAGATTATAAAAAGAAGAACTATAATAATAATAATATGCGATATGCAGCGTGGAAGAACAAAGAGCAAGATTTCATAAAAAAAGATACAGCTGTAAGTGGAAACATGGAAAAAAAATATTATAAATATTACACATTGTTGAATTCATTGCTTACACCCACTGAACAGAAATTTTATACACAATTAAAGCAGGCATTAAAACAATATAACGTAGAAATACACTATAAAGTAAGGCTGGCTGATATTTTTAGGGTAAAATATATTAATGAATATTATTCAGTTAATCTTCAAAGGATTGCAGCTAAACATATGGATTTCGTTATAACAGAGGTAGATATAGCAAAGCCGATTTTGGCTATTGAACTGGATGATTATACGCATGATTTTGCAACAAGTCAAAAAAATGATACTTTTAAAAATGAATTATATGCAGATGCGGGTATAAAGCTATTACGCATTAAAGTTTGTGATATATACGATTTTTCAGATATAAAAAAGTTGCTGGAAAGATATATGCTGACTCCAACTATTGAGAATGTTTGTGATAGTGTTAAGGCTGAGGAGGGAGATGAGGTGAACTGAGTTCACCTCATCTCCTGTTTAAAATAAATCCAGTTCAGATATTTCAACAAGCAGAGAGAGTGCTTTATCAAGCTTTGCTGAATCGCAGGATAGCTCAGAAGCAGAGTGTCCTTTGGTATCATTAATAAAACGTGAAGATAGACTAATTAAAGAATCGTAAGTTGCTTTTAGGCTTCTTTTAGCCAAAATTTGCGATTTAAGTTCGGAATTTTCGGTTAATATAGTTTTTTGCTGTGATTTCAGGACATCAATTTGTTTTTTTAATTTAATAACTTCATCATTATTACCACCAGTCGCGTTATGGTGAGATGATAAATTTTCAATTGCAGCTTCCTGTATTTTAATCTGTTGATTAAGTTCCTGGTTGCTTTGAATAAGTTCATTTATCTGTCGGGTACTCAGGTCTTCATGTGTTTTGAAAATCTGATATATCTGCTTCTGGTCATCGGGTGTGAGCTGTGCGTAACTGGATGCGCTTGATAATGTGATATTGTTGTTGATAAATAAGCTTCGCAATTCAGGAATGAGGTTTTCAATAGAGTTGTACTTTGCCACCTGGCGGGGACTGATATTGAGGTTTTCGGCTATTTCACTATTTACGTTTATTTTATCAGAATGGTTGAGTGCTGCATTTTTAGCGTCATACAATTGTTTGAGCCTTGCTATAGCCTGAGCTGTTCTTGCCGGATTTTTTGTTCTTATCTCTTCGTTCGTAATATATAAACGGATTTCGCTGTCTATGACGCTTGTGGGTATAGTTGACAAGTCAGTGTCACCAGATATATCATACTCAATTCCATCTTCTAAATAAATTACCCTACATGGAAATCCTTTTTCATAAGGAGCTACATTCTTCATATATAAGTCATAATCCGGATAATCTGTATTGCCGGAATACTTGTCAATCAGCATATTGAGAGCTGTGGCACGGCGGTGACCGGTCTCAATTATGTATATATCCTCTTCGCTTTCATAAACAACTACGAGGTTTTGCTGCAAGCCGAACTCTAAAATTGACTTTGCAAGAGAGTCTATATCCTCAATAGGATAGCTGTTCTTTTTATTCATGCGAATCCGGCTGCGGGGAACCAGCTTAATCTCAAACGGATTTTTATCATTATTATCAAGACGTTGCACTATGGAGGCAACAGTGCCGGCGTTGGTGCCCTGTTCGCCGGAAACGGCCACAGGTTGAGCTGCTGGATTAGTCAGCTGAAAATTAAACTTTTGTTTTGCCATATTGTTATATCCTTTCTGTAGATGAGGTGAACTGAGTTCACCTGAAATGTTTTCATGTGTGAGTGAGGTGAACTCAGTTCACCTCATACCTTATGCGCCTATTGAGCGGCGGAGCATTGCAGATGTTTTATCATCGAGTATGCCAAGTTCAAGGATTAAATTGCTGTAATCAAAAACGGCATTGGTATTAGGGCAATACTCAAGCAGCGGGGTAAAATTAGTTTCCAGTTCGCTGATGTGAATATCTTTTCTAATTGGTGTTTCATAAAAACGTCCGCCAAGCTCATCGGTATAATTGGACTTGAGTGCTTTATATATATTCGTATTTATTTCCGCCTGGGTAATAAAAGCACCGCCAAATTTAATACTTTCAATATCATGTTCATCTTTTATGTACAGCAATGTATCGATGGTTTCGCGAAGCCCTTTGTAAGAAAAGCCTTCAAGCCTTACAGGCACAATGACGAGGTCGGAGATAAAAAGACTGTTGACTGTAAGAATGTCATTTGCAGGGGCATTGTCTATTAGAATAAAATCGTAACTATCACGAATGAGTGAAAGAGCTCTTTTTAAGATAACATTGTTGTTTCCGGTTTCATTTTTAGCAATATTTAGCTGCGTATTTTTGTGTCGTTTACTTGATGGTATGATATCAAGATTAGGCACTGACGTGTGCCTGATAAGTTTAGTAACATTTCCAAGGTCACGATATCTGTACTTAAATAGCTCCGCTATATTGGGATGTTCAGGAATGACAAGTCCCTCTATTACATCCTGGCTATCTTCCTCATATTGACCTAACATCATAGATAGATTTGATTGTGAATCGAGGTCTACAATTAATACATGCTTTCCAAGATAGGCGAGCAACTGAGCGATTATACCTGTAGAGGTAGTTTTGCCTACCCCTCCCTTATTATTGATGATTGAAATTACTTTACACATTTTATTTATCCTCCAATTAGGTAAGTTATTTAGAGGTAATTACCGGTAATGTGTTCTCTATATTTATATTATATCGTAAGATAGTATCCATGTCTACAAAAATAGTGTCGGCATTTGCTATAAAATTGTCGACATTATTTAAAAGCCTAAAATAATGAATTGTGAATAGGGGGAGGTGAACTGAGTTCATCTGAGAAGCCGCGGGAAAGTAGAGGTGAACTGAGTTCACCTGAGGAGCCGCGGGAAAGCAGAGGTGAACCGAGTTCACTTGAGAAGCTGCGGGAAAGTAGAGGTGAACTGAGTTCACTTGAGGCTCCGCGGGAAAGCGGAGGTGAACCGAGTTCACTTGAGAAGCTGCGGGAAAGTAGAGGTGAACTGAGTTCACTTGAGGAGCCGCGGGAAAGCAGAGGTGAACTGAGTCCACCTGAGAAGCAGCCGGGAAGTAGAGGTGAACTGAGTTCACCTGGGAAGTCGTCGGAAAGTAGAGATGAACTGAGTTCACCTGATGGGGAGCGGAAAAGCAGAGGTGAACTGAGTTCACCTGATGGGGAGCGGAAAAGCAGAGGTGAACTGAGTTCACCTGAGGAGCTGTAGGAAAGGCAGAGGTGAACTGAGTTCACCTGATGGGGGCGGAAAAGCAGAGATGAACTGAGTTCACCTGATGGGGAGCGGAAAAGCAGAGGTGAACTGAGTTCACCTGATGGGGAGCGGAAAAGCAGAGGTGAACTGAGTTCACCTGATGGGGAGCGGAAAAGCGGAGATGAACTGAGTTCACCTAAGAAGCAGCCGGAAAGTAGAGGTGAACTGAGTTCACCTGAGGAGCCGCGGAAAAGTAGAGGTGAACTGAGTTCACCTGATAAGCATAAATAAACTCTTGTGTTGAGAATTGTGCTGCTTTTAGTTGGGTAAAGCATATTTTATTTTTTGCGCTATGTGAGTATACCACACGGCATTCATTCGTCCCTATCAAAAAGCGATAGGGCTCATGAATGCATCCCCATACCGAAGGGATGGCATGGGGCAGGAATAGGGCGATGAACGCCGCCTATACGGATTGCTGGCAAAGCCAGCAACCAAGGGCATTTCAGAGGTGATGCATTTGCGTATTTCAGGTGTGATATCGTGCATCACTTTATGTCAAAAACTAGTGCAGATAGCGTATTTATTGAATAAAATGTGATGAAATAGCAATAATATTAGCATATACGATATTGTTATGACCTTGCGAGAGTGTAAAGAGAAGCTTGGATAAGATAAACTAATACAGAGGATATGTGTTATGTTTATAGTGAATGAATGTTTTCATAAAAAATGGGAATACTTGCTTTTGGCTGGTGCATATGCTATAATAGCAACAGCTAAGGAAGAAGTTGTATCTAAGCGGTACACAAAGCAAAAGCCCCAGAGGTCGCAACTCTGGGGCTTTCTTTAGGATAGTTGTCACTGTCGTTTCCGTCTAACCATTTGCAAATGTAGTAGCTAACTATACCTGCCATAACGGAAACCAAGAAAGAAGTTATCAGATCCAAGCAGTACACCCCCATTTCTGTTGCCAGATTGGGTGCGACAACGATAATCTTATATCATAAAAATGTAGAAAGTTACAATACACATCAACGTGTTGAGATGAACTGAGTTCACTTCAACACGTTTATTCATGCTCAAAATCCGGTGAGGAATGTTCCTTGCTTTTCTTATATGCATCAATACGTGCTTCCTTTGAGGTCGATTTTGAATGAATGAGCAGCAGATGAATTTGATTGCGGCGGTCACTTAATGCACTCAGAAAATGATATGCCAGTGAAAATGAAGCTGATATTGCCATAGAGTGCTTCATATTGTTGTAAAATTCGATAGTTTTCTTTGCATGCTCATTTCCATTGGCTACGGCGTCATTCAGGTATTTTAAGCCAAGTGCTTCGTCTTTATCTACACCGTGACCAAAAAGGTAGATGGAGCCAAGCCTTGACATTGAATAGGAATCGGAATCATTCTTAATACAGTCTTTATAAAGTTGAATGGCTCTTGACATGTCATACAGGCTGTGTGTGGAATCGGCATAGAAATCTGCAAGGGTGACTTTGGCAAAGCTATTCCCTCCATCGATTGCATTGTTGAGATAATGCAATCCTAATTCGATATTTTTTTCAACACCTTTACCTTTGAGGTACAAAGAACCTAGTTTAAACATAGCCATGGAATCGACATTAATCTCAATGCATTCTTTATATATATCAATTGCTTTGTCTATGTCATATATTTTATCATTTTTCTGATTGGCGTATAAATCCGCCATCGCTATTTTTAAATAGGAAGGGGCATGAGATTCTCCGGTTTCGGAATCAGTATACTCATTGTATGCTTTGATATAATACTGTTCTGCACGTACCGGGTCATAATGTGGACTTGTTTTGTCAGAGCATGTTTTTCCAAGGGCATAGTATGCGTTCTTATTTTTATATTCAGCAGATTTCATAAAATATTTATAGGCCAGCTCAACATCCTTTTCACAACCCTTCCCCTCATAATACAACTTTCCGATTTTGTATAATATACTTCCATCAAGATTAGTATCATTGTCCTTTTCGCTTAGAAAGCCATCAAGTGCAGTCCGGTAGAAAATATGTATGTCATTTTGAGTGGATCTATATGGGAATATAGGTCTTTCAAGATGTTGTGCAAATTCATAAGCTGCGTAAGGGTTTTGGTTGCTCGCACTTTTAAGCAGCTCAAGGGATTTTGCATATAGTTCAGGTGTGAGAGGAGTGGCTTTCTTACCCAGGTAAATATTGGCAAGGGCGTATTGGGCATATGCATTATCATTAAGGCAATTTTTATAATATGATATTGCATCATTATAATTGATTTCACAACCAAGACCGCGCTCACTCATTTTGCCAAGATGGTAGCTTAGAAAGCGTTTCTGTTGTTCCGGTGTAGGTACATGTTTTTTTTCGTCGCTTGAAATATAAAGTTCCGGATGTTTGAAAATGTTTTTAAAGTTATTATATGACAACGTATAGAGCTTATCGGATATTTCCTTATCATAAATGGGATAGGATTTGCTGTTGTATAATCGTGCAAGTAAATATGTTGCAGGCAGGTATCCTTGATTATGATACGATATAAGGGAATCAAGAATAGTGTTAAACTGAGTGGTATAATTAGGATCTTCTTTATCAAGAGAGTAAAGCGAGTTGCGTGTTCCCTTAAAAGCAGCAGTCCATTCTAATTTAGGCTGCTTAACATTATCACATATTTTTCCATTGATGAGGTGAACTGAGTTCACCTGAGGAGTGTCCTCATCGTAGAGGTGAACTGAGTTCACCTGAGAGCTGTCCTCATCGTAGAGGTGAACAGAGTTCACCTGAGAGCTGTCCTCATCGTAGAGGTGAACTGAGTTCACCTGAGGGTTGTCCTCATCGTAGAGGTGAACTGAGTTCACCTGAAGATTGTCATTATGCAGAGGTGAACTCAGTTCACCCGACAAGTTCTTTTTTTGAATAAGTGAAAGGGTGATGGCAGATTTAAGGATTGAATTCGCAAGTCTTTTCCGGATATCTTCATCAGCAACGGTTTGGTTTGTAGCTTGATGGTTAGTGCTTCCTGAATAGGTTGTTGATATATCGGAGACGGCTTTCATATATGCGGTATATTCTTTATTAACTGCCGGAATCTGTATAACATCTTCCACAACTTTATCGACAAGTATTTTGCATTTTGGCGGAAGAAGTTTATATTTTAAACTTCCCCTGCCGGGAAGGGAATTAACCAGTTCAATCAGATCTGAGGACATGTGCTGAAGCTGCTGTTGTGTTATGCGCTCAGGAATATGGTTAAAATCAATGTCAAGACTATTCATAAAGGAACGTGCTGCACCGATGGTTGCATCACGATATTGATTTTTTTCCGGGAGAAACATTTCGCGTTCGGCTTTAAACATTTGTCCGGAAAGGAATTCACGTATTTCATTCTGTTTTGATACATGAATATATGATGACATGACCTTGCCGTCTGTCCGCCAGAATGTATAGTGACAGTGTGGGTGCCCCTGCTCCATGTGAACTGCGGCACACCATTTAAGCGCAGTTAAGGGAATTCCAAAGCTGTTTCCGACATCATTCATAACAGAGTGCATGTATTTGACCCAGGTGTCTTTTTGGTTATACCCAAGCGCTACAGCATCTTCTTCGGACAATGATACAATGCCTCTATAGACATTTACACCGGCATCGGTTACATCTCTTACCTCGTGAGCCACTTCGGTGATGTTGTTAAATTCAAAATTGCCAAACAAGCCTTGACTGTTCTGGCGTTTGGCAATGTAATAAATGTATTGGGAGTTGGCAGACGGTTCGTCAGGTGTAATATCTTCTTCGGTAATAGCAGTGAGCTCATCAAGCTTAACGTCTGTGAGGTCTACACCGGGGCGTGTCCCTATATATACAATATAGTTCAGATTTTTGAGCGCGGCATGTGATTTATTGGGATTGTAGCAGCGGATTTTAGACATTAAAATATTGTGTGGCATATAAGTCCTTTCTTAGTTACAATTGGGGATTGACAAATTAGGTATAATGTGGTATACAATAATTAACTGATATATGTTTCTTCTTTGGGCAATTGGAGCCCTCTAGATCGAAGCATATATCAGTTTTGTTTTATTAAGGTTCAAGTGTGGCAGCAACATCGTCACATCGAACCAGTTCCTGCTCTTTAAGTTCGTTGCCGATGGCATTTATATAAGGATTAGAGCTATCAGTAATATATTCCTTGCTTATATCATCAAGGGTTGCATTATGATATTTTTTATAGTACAGCAATTGTTTGTAATTATTTATTAATTTCTCAGTTTGATTAAAGCAGTTGCTTTCTAGATCAGATAAAAAGTGTGATATAGCAGTTTGGTATTTATCAGTGTTTAAAGTCTGTTTGACATTATCAACAGAATATGGTATGCTGTCATCGTAGCTGATATATGTTTCCTCTTTGGGCAATTGGAGCCCTCTAGATTGAAGCATCATATCAGCTTTTTCTTTGTTTGCTGCAATTAGATTGTTCTGAGCAAGTTGTGAAGATATATAATTATATATATGGTCTTTTCCATACAAGCTGCTTATTCTATTGACCATATGTTGCTTGTTTACTTGCTCCAGCGCAACAGCAATCATGATACCATGTCCGGAGCTGTCCTGAAGGTCGGTTATACAGATGAGAGAATGTTTCTCAGTATTTTTAAATATCATCACCGGGTTCTCAAGCTGAAATGGAAGCTGCTCAATAATATTTCTATCGAGAAGGTGCCCGTGGTATATATCATCGGGCGAGCCAATACATTTATTAAGGGTTTTTATGTTTATTGTGAGTTCCAGGCTGCTGTCAGCTCCGGAGACTGCAAGAGCATTGGTTGTCATGCCAATGACAATAGGCTGTGTACGGTCGATTGTACCATTATAATATTTTTCAATCTGTTCCATGTAAGCAGTATACCTGCCTTTCAGGATTAGTTCTTGATTATCATTCATATTATTCCTCATCCGAAACTCTGCTTTTCGTATATCGAACCCCTTTTTTACGTGCATCTTCATAAACTGCGGCAACATCCTCCTGCAGCTCTACAGGAACAAAGCGTGCGATGGCTTCTGCGGTCAGATATGCCGCGGCTGAGGCCTGTATGCATGTCTTGGCAGACAATGCGGCAAGACGTTCTATTGACGGCTGCATTACGATCCTTAACTGTTCCCTTATGATGGCGCTTATGTAATTTATATTTGATTCTGATAAGTTTCCATTAAGCCCGGCTTCCGTGTACCGGCGCACAGTTTCCGATATTGATATATGATTTTTGTCTGATATATTTTTTAAAAGCTTATATGTTTCACTGTCAAAGGTGACGGTAATGCGCACTCTGTCCATATTCAATGTGTTCTCCCTCCGGTTATGTCTGTAGGTTAGTTTTCTATTCCTCTTTTAGGGCAAGAGCAAGCTTGTCATACATGCTGTCCTGCTGTCTTGTTGTGTATTTCATATATATAGTTGTTGTTCCAATACGTTTATGTCCCAGCCACCACTGGATATCCTTTGTGTCAAATCCATATTCGGCCAGTTCGATTGCTCTTGTGTGACGGAGAACGTGAAAGTGCTGCTTGCTTGCCGGAATATCGGCGCGCATGCAGTGATACTTCATGATCTTATCAAGACTTTTTCGTGACAATGCAGTGCCTTTCTGGCTTACGAAAAGGTATTCAGATTCCTTATATTGTGTATCACGGATATTCAGATAATCATTGATGGCAGCCAGCACGCGTGGGTCAATGATTCGTATTGTATTGTCATTGCCTTTTTTTAGTCTTGTGCAGTAGATACTTGATTGGAGAGTATCGTAATCATCCATTTTTAAAAGACACACCTCTGTGGCTCTTAATCCGCAATATTCAGCCAGATATATAATTGCGCGGTTCCTTACCGCGTGCCGGCGCTCATCGGTGTCAACTGAACCGAACAGGCGCCCTTTTTCTTCCTGTTTAAGAAATTTAATTGTACTCAATTTATCACCTCGTAAATTTGTAAAAAGTGGACAAAATAAGCATTTTGTCCCCAAAGAAGGGAGGCACATTGAATAGGGATGGAACGAAGGGAAAAAAGAGAAAAATCAGATGGCTTTTGTCATCAGCTCTTTTCATCCTGCTAATCAGCCCATGGCTGGGCTATCTGCTGACGCAGTTTTTAAACGCTGCGGCAAGTGGTAGTATCAACCATACAATTTTAGATGTCAATTACTTTCATGCTTTATGTAGTCAAAAAAATGGAAGTACGGCAACCTTTAGTGTAGTAACAGGTGTTTTAATGTCCTGTGTGGTTGCATTGATTACCACAGACAGGACATCGAAGCTATCATCTGTCGGGATGATGAAGGTGACAGATGATATATCAATTCCGGTTTCGGCCGGAAATGGCCAGCACGGAAGTGAACGGTTTCTGACAGAAAAGGAAAAACGCGATTTGTATGCCGTTTACACACCGGGAGAAAAATTTACCGGGAAAGCAGGCCTCGTTATTAATTATGAAAAGATAGGAAGAAAGGAGCGGTTTTATTACATAAAAGATGACCTGCATTCAATGGTTATAGGAACAACCGGTGCAGGAAAAGACAGAAGGGTAATGTTAACCACGCTGTTTCTCCAGATTATGTCGGGAGTGTCGATTGCACTCTCAGACGTCAAGGGAGACATGTACTGTTATACCTCAGATTTTGCAAGAAAAAATGGATATGATGTTGCAGTGCTTGATTTAAGACAGCCGGAGAAGAGTGACAGATATAACTTTCTCCAGCCGATACTTAATGCGCTGGCTGAAGGAAATACGCCAAAGGCAATAGATGCTACCTGGGACTTGGTATCAGTGCTTGTCGGGCAACAGAAGGGAGAACCCCTCTGGTATAACGGGGAGACAGCGACGATTGCCGCAGCAATCCTCTGCGTATGCCTGGAAGCTCCGCCGGAATATCGCAACATGGCTAATGTCTATTATTTTATTGCATATATGTGTAAGTCAGATATGTATGGACAGATGCTGCTTAATGAATATCTGAATAATCTTGATGATGACCATCCTGCAAAGGGAGTATTTGCGATGGCTCAGATCGCAGCTTCCAAGACGAGGTCATCATTTTTTACATCAGCGCTTGGAACGCTGAGGTTATTTACCAATCCTAATATAGCAGCCATGACGGCCGTAAATGATTTTGACCTAAAGAATATAGGTCGTAAAAAGACCATCCTGTACATGATTGTACCGGATGATAAAAAGACCTTGTATCCTTTAGTCTCCATCATGGTTACACAGTTGTACAGTCAGCAGATTGAATTGGCGAATGAACATGGTCAGAGACTTCCGGTGGATACGGACTATGACCTGAACGAACTTGGAAATTTTCCAACCATTCCGTGTCTTGGAAATATTCTGTCGGCTGGTAGAAGCCGTGGAATAAGGGTTAATGCTGTGATACAGGACATTCAGCAGATGGAGAAGAATTATAAAGAGGACTTCAAGAATATAAAGACTAACTGTCAGGTAAAGCTGTATCTGAAGTCTGATGACCCGGACACGCTTAAGATGGTTTCGGAATCTCTTGGCAATTATACAGTCAAGAGTGTAGGTGCCTCAAATAGTGTGAGCACAGACAGAATCAATGGTGGTAATTTCTCTAATTCTTCAAATCTCGGGGGAAGAAAGCTTCTTGAACCGGCTGAGGTAGGAAGAATTAATTCACCGTATGCCATATGTATGATGACCGGCAGATATGGGGCGGTGAACAGACTTCCGGATATAAGTGAAACCTTCGTAAATAAAGAGTTTGGAATGGGAAGCAGACAGGAGAATATAGAGCTTATCCGGAAGTTTGAAAAGTCAAGAGCGATCAGGGAACTTCCAAAAACTATTCCGCTGTGGGGTATATGGAACACAATAAAAGCTGAGCCGGATGATGGAACTCAGATAAAAAAGAAAAGAGTGTCATTCCTTAAGGGTGATGAGGAGTGACGGAAAGGATGAAGATATGATTTTGGCAAATAAAATACTGCAATCAGCGTTTTTTCAAAATTTAAAAACATTGGTTACAGATTCAAAGGAGGCACTGTTGGCATTTGAAGGAGTGTTTGTAATACTCCTGATAATCTGGCAGCTGCTTGCAATGCAGGGTGCTACGGCATCACTTGATGACAATGCAGCGCAATCAGCGACTCAGAAATATATTAAAAGAATTAAAATCATCGTTATAGTGGGTGTAATTATATTGTGTGCTACAGCATTATTTGCACTGATTTTGAGTTATTTCAAATAAGGGGAATATGTATGAACATGATTCTGGCTGCTGTATGGCCGTTTAACAAAATACAGGAGTGGTTTGAAGAGGTTGTTACAAGCATAATAAATGGAATTATATTTTTGGTAGAGGAAGCCTTTGATAAAGGAAATTTGACCATGAACAGTAGAATAATGGTTCAAGCGTATGAAGCAACGCAGAAGATTTCATTAATTTTAATTATAGTTCTATCACTGAAGCACATTCTTGAAACTTACATATTGGAATTAGATGGTGATTCCGACTCGGATCCCCTGCTTGTGCTTGTGAGAAATTCTAAAGCAATGCTGGTGATAAGTGCAGGTGCACTTATCACAAATCTTCTCGTAAAATGGAGCGATAGCTTGTGCAGTTATATCACAGATTCAGTAACATACTCATTTAATGCTGCCGGGCTCGCAACTGCCCTTATTGCCAATATTAAATTCGGATGGTTCTCGTTGGTTTTCGTGATTGTTTTTGCATTTATAGTGCTTATTTGTTGTTTGGTTGCATTGATAAGAGGCGTTGAACTGGGACTTATGAAAATCTTATTGCCTATAATGGCATGCAATCTTACGTCTATAAAACAGGATAGGTGGAATGATTTTTTTGCTTCATTTATTGTGGTCGCGTTCGGCTACATAGTACAGATGATCCTGTTTAAGCTTGCAATGACGTATGCAATTGAAGGTGATCCGCTTGCACTTTTGAAATCACTTGTATGTTTATTTTTCTTTATAAAAACACCTAACTGGCTTCAGAAGTTTGCATACAGCTCAGGCCTAAAGGACACCGCGCGGAGCGGAATGTATTTAGGAATGATGATGGGGAGACGTTTATGATTTTATTTGATGTGACGGATACATCATTCGGGCAGGATATTATGGCAGTGACCAATCAACTGGTCATTGTCATCTGCGTGGGGGTGGCTCTTAAGATAATTCAGACATTATATGCTCTAGCAGGCGAGAGTATCACGGCAGACAAGGCAAAAAATAAAATTAAGCAGCTTTTTAAGGTAATAATAATATCCGTGTCATTATCTGAGCTGTCAGATACCATTGTAAATGGATATCTGCTCAGCCGGGTAGACCAGAATAAAAGCTCAATAGCACTGGTCACTATATTCAGGTACATGGTTGTTCTATTTAAAGATCTTATAGGAGCAGCTACGGTAATGTCCGGCTCCATATCAGTGGTTTTGCTGATTATTAAACTGATGGAAATTCAGAAAGCCTCAGAGAACGACATTGCGGAGTTAAAAAAACAAGCAGTAAGAATCATTAAGATAGGAGTGCTGATAACTTTAACATTGGGAATAGTTACAATGCTGTGTGACCATCTTGGAGTCCGCTTAGGTTAGGGTAAAAAGGGTGAAAGATTATGAATGACAATGACAAAAAACTTTACATTCCGGTGAATGTACTTGAGACAAAGGATATCATCCCCGGAATCGGAGGAAAAGAGCTTGCTGCTATAGGAATTACAGCCGTTGTGGGTGTGATTATAAGCATAATAGTATATGCCGTAAATAACAATATGCTTACATGCCTTATGATTACCGCCTTTGCAGGCTCGGCTGCGTTTATTGCGGTACGCCGCGATAATCATAACGAAAACATGATTTACAAGATATTACAGATTTACAGATATTCTAATGCACAAAAACGGTTTGAGTACGAATATATGGGGATTAAATCACCATGGGAGGATGGACAATGAACAAGGTAATATTGATGGGCAGATTGACAAGGGATCCGGATGTGCGTGTGACTGCCGGCGAAAAGCAGATGACTATTTCAAGATATACGCTTGCAGTCGACCGCAGGAGAAAAAGTGATAACGGAGAGCAGACAGCGGATTTCATATCCTGTGTTGCATTTGACCGTGCGGCTGAGTTCGCTGAGAAGTATTTTCATCAGGGGATGAGGGTTTTAATTACCGGGCATATCCAGACAGGAAGCTACACCAATAAAGAAGGTCAGAAGATTTATACGACAGATGTGGTTATTGAAGATCAGGAATTCGCAGACAGTAAAGCTGGAAATGCAGGTATAGTTCCTGCGGCTGCTGTTTCACCCGATGGATTTATGAATCTGCCTGAAGGAGTTGAAGATGAGGGACTGCCATTTAATTCATAGGAATTTAAGAAATACGGGAAAAAGAGACAAAAACAATATTCTGGTTTATGAAGGCGATGTACTGAAAAGCCGGCTTGATAATCTGTTTCCTGAGAATGTCACTGTGGAAACAGTTATCTGGCTTAACAATCGATTCCTTCTTGTTCAGGATGGCTGCGAACCGGATGAGATATTTGATGGTGATATCGAGATGTCTGAGGTTATTGAAAATGTTATATGTAAGGAGCTGATCAGATGACGGCAAATGAATTTACTGGAGTTAAGGATATAAGGGGATGTTTTTTATATAGAACGGACGGATACATCATGTCATATCTGAGAGTGTACTTTCTCAATCTTGATCTTTTAAGTGAAGCAGACAGACATGCCAAGACAGAAGTCCTCACACGTTCATTTGAGAGTGAGAAGAAGAACTTTGTATATGAGGCTTATCCGCGGGAGATTGATCTTGACAAGTATAAAAATGAGCTTAAGGACAGATACAAGGAGGAACTAAACCATATCGGTAAAAGACATATTCTTACCATTATGCTAAATGAAGCCATTGAGCTTGCAAGCAATGGTGAGAACTTTGAGCATGTCCATTTCATAAAGCTGTGGACATCACCAGGCAGGAACAGGCTTGATTCCGAGAAAGAGTTAAAGGATCGATTATCGGATTTCCAGAAGCGATATGCGGCAGTCGGTGTACGAACAGAGATTTTGGGAGAACAGGAAATTATTAAAATGTGTGCGCTGTATGGAAATGCCGTGCAGGCTGTATATGATGTTCCTGTAAATAATTTGATTTATGAACAGATAGGAAGGTTGTAATGATGCAGATTTTTGCCAAAAAGAAAAATACAGCAACAGGATCCGTGGAACTGAAGGAAACATCAGATTTAAACGAGCACATTTTGAACATAATTACTCCTTCAGGAATAGATTATGACAGCACGCATGCCAATATAGGCGAAAATGTGGGGAAGATTTACTGCATATCAAGATATCCGGCCGAAAATATCAAATATGGCTGGCTGGCGGCACTCTGCCAGCTTGAAGGAACCATAACATCAATAGAGTTCAGGCGAACTGATGCAGATAATCTCATTGATGTTTACAACAAAAAAATAGCACAGCTGAAGGGAGACAGAACAACAGCAAAGGTTGAATCTGATAAGCAGTTGATTGACAAGGCAATTAAGGACCTGGAGGGCTTGATTCAGAAAATTGCTGTCCAGAAGGAACCCGTGGGCTACGTAAATATAATGCTTTACATACGCCACACAGATGGACGCATGCTTGAGGATAGAATAAAGCGCGTATCCGGTGCTGTGGCAGTTGCTCAATGTAAACTGCTCAACCTTAAGTATAAACAGCTGCAGGCAATGAAATGTATGGCACCATATGGAATCCCTTCACAGCAGGTTGCCCGTATGGGTGAGCGCAACATGCCGATATCAACATTTCTTGGAGGATTTCCCATGGCGAATGCCGGCATAAATGACCCGGGTGGATATTGGCTTGGCAGAACATCAAGAACAAATCGTGTAGTGATACTTAATCAGTGGATAAGAAGCAATGACAGGGTGAACAGCAACTGGTTTATAAGCGGTCTTCCCGGCTCGGGAAAATCAACAGCAATCAAGAAGATACAGACCTGTGAATATTCCTTTGGAACAAAGATAATTACTCTTGATCCGGAGGAGGAGTATGTTGACCTGGCTGCCCATCCGGATATAAACGGTGATGTCATTGACTGTGCCGGAGGTTCCACCGGACGCATCAATCCCCTGCAGGTGAGGTATTCTCCGAGAATAACAGAGGATGATCTCAATGACGGAGAGAATCTTAACGATTATATGGTTTACGGTGAGGAGATGGGAATATCTGATCTGGCTCTTCATATTCAGAATCTGAGGGTCTTTTTTAAATTATATTTTGGTGCTGAGAGCTTCGATGCCGGAATAAAAACGGCATTGGAGGAATGCATTATTGAGGTATATCGTGATTTTCATATCACATGGGATACAGAGATTGCTTTTTTACAGCCGGAGGACTATCCGGTAATCCGTGATTTATATGATAAGGTTGAGGAAAAATCAAAAAAGCCGGACTTATCACAATATAAACAGTCGGTATATGACAGGCTTAAGGATTTGCTGTATTCAATAGCATATGGTGCGGATCAGTTTATATGGAATGGACCGACAACCATAAATCCACAATCCGATTTTATTGTACTTAACTGCTCAAAGCTGCTTGAGCTTGATGAGAATGTCAAGAGAGCACAGTTTTTCAATCTCACAAGCTGGGCATGGCACGAGATGTCTAAGGATAGGAGCCAGAAAGTTATTTTCGGAATTGATGAAGGATATCTCTTTGTAGACCCGGATTATCCGGATTTAATGAAGTTCGTGAGGAATGTTTCAAAAAGAGATAGAAAATATGAGGCCGGACTTATGTTTATAACACATTCGGCAGTGGACGTTCTCGATCCTGCTGTAAAGAGGTTCGGACAGGCTATAATAGATAATTCATGCTACAGGTTCATTATGGGAACGGATGGTAAAAACCTTCAGGAGACAGTGGATTTGTTCAATCTGACGGAAGGGGAGCAGACAATACTTGCTTCAAAGAGCCGAGGAGTCGGAATATTATTTGCCGGCAGCGTGAGACTTGATATGAGGCTTGAGGTAAGCAACGAGATGCTTGAAATGTTCGGAAAGAGGGGCGGCAGATAGTGAAGAAAGCACTGATTGCAATTGTGCTTGTTATGATGGCACCTTTCCTGCTGCTGGTTCCTGTGATAGGTGCTGCCTCATCTGTGGATGGCTTTTTTGATCCGGACAGTGGAGAGGATTTTGACGTGGAAAATTATAAAACATCGGATACTGTCATTAAGGTTACATCTTGGTATGAAGAATACATAAGCGAATATGAAAAACATCTGAATGACAGGAAAAAGGAAGTAGAAAAGGAACACACAACCATTGAGACTGTTCCAAAGGAAAAACCGCAGAATCCCTCAGAAGAGAAAGAGATTAAAACTGAATCACGGAAGGTAACAAAAAAGCCTCAGTTAATTATAGGAAATAAAAACCGTGACCAAAAATCAGATGAAATGACATTATATGACCCTGATGAGCCGTCAACGAAACCCGGCGGACCGTCAGCAAAACCCGGCGGTACATCAGGTGATAAAGGGAATGCTCAAGAAAGAGATGACGGCTCAGAGGGAGAAGACGGTGAGCAGGAAACGGAGACTCAGGAGACAGAGCAGAGGGAGGTATGCCATGTCAATGTCATCATTAAAATGGATGAATTTCCGGTAAGTGCTGTACTTGCATATTATCATGTGCGGGTAATAAAAAGTATGCTCGATGGAGATGGCATTAAACCACCTAAAAAGGATGATATAAAGGATATGCTTGCAGCCATGACGTCCTGCACTGAAAAGCCGGATGATAATAGTGAGGATTATCATATCACCATGACCTTTAAATCATATAAAGAACTTCCGGGTGTGATGTTTACCAAATGGCAGTTATCTGAGGAGAAGCTGTCAGAATATACCGAACGATACCTCAATGTAACAGAAATGGTGTCAGGCTGGATTGACGAGAATTTAAGTGCATTTGAGAAGGAGGACGCGGAGGAGAACACAGATGGAGAATAAACAGCATAATAAGAATTTAATGACAATAGTGGTGTGTGTGGCGCTTTCAATTGTCAGCCTCGTCATACAATATTTTTTTAAGGGTGGGATGTGAAGATGGTCTACTATATTACATCTCCGACATATCAGGCAGTAATTACATCAGTGCTCCATGAGACAGAACAGATTATCGCCGGCGGTGATAGCATATCGGAGATATATGTCAGCAAATACATAAAGGAACAGATTAATAATCTCTCAGGTGTGGACATGATGATTATTGATCTGTCATGTGTGCTTGATCTTGATACGGAAATTATATCAAGCCTTGAGACCGTAAAGGTTATGTATGGACAGATGAGAATAATTATTCTGGCAACGCAGCTTAGGACAGGAAGCGAACTTTTAATCAAATGTGTGCAGATGGGCATATATGACATCATTACTGCGACTGATTTTGTGGAGATTAAGGATGAGCTTACCGGATGTGTAACAGAAGGCAAGCAGTACAGGGATGCGCTAAGATATCTAAAGCCGCAGGATGATAAGACGGAAGGAAAACAGGTGCGGATTAAACAGAAGCAGAATGCCAACCGTGTGATGATAGGCTTTGCCGGAAGCCGGGCAAGAGTGGGGACAACCCATAATGCCATTGTCACTGCCAATACGCTGCGCCGCAGCGGCTATATGGTTGCACTGCTTGAGATGTCCTCTGCCCCGGTCTTTGCAGACATAAAGGAATCCTATGATGAGGAGTCTGAGGATGCTCTTCATTTCTCTGTCAATGGAATAGATTATTATCCATCTGTGCAGGCAGCGGAGGTCAATTCAATAATGGTCAAGGCATATAACTTTCTTGTTATAGATTTTGGCAGCTTTGATGATATGGATGATATCACATTTAATAAATGTGAGGTTCCGGTAATTGTTGCAGGGAGTAAACCATGGGAGCTTGATGCGCTTAATGCAGTTTTTTCAAGGGTAGTACATGAAAATCTTACAAGATATAATTTCCTGTTCAACTTTACAGACGAAAAGTACCGGGATGATATAAAGAACGGAATGGCGGAGCTTAAGAATGTATTTTTTGCTCCGGTGACAATGGATCCTTTTACAGCGGTTGAGAATGGGCTGTGTGAACAGCTCTGCGGTGATTATTTTGATAGGAGCGAACAGCCGGACAAAAAGAAGAGGGGGTTATTTGGTGTATGGAAAAAGAAAAACAGATAGATGAATGTCTTGAGCTTATTAAGAAGATGTATTCCATCAATCAGGAAAGAGAGGACCTGATTGAGCAGCGGGCTGAAAAAGAGGCAGAGTTTAAAGCATATCTGCGTGAACAGGATAAGGCTATAGAAGCGGCAAAGGACAGATTCAATGTTATTGGCCGGACGGTTATAGATACGGATATTAAGAATACAGGTCATTTGCGGGATGAAGTTAAAAAATGCCTGGAGCTTCTCGGAGTTGAATTCAAGGGGGATATGCCAAGTACCGGAAATATACATAACGAACCATATAAAGGCTTCATATCAGGAGACAACAAAGAGGTGGGAACAAAGGTTGTTTATGGTGACAGCATAGATGCCGTTCTTGACAAAGCGGCAAGGATTTCAGACAAGATAAGTGCATATACCAATGTCAATATCGGGGTGCTCAATAAAACAGAAGGACAATATATTGATTTTCGTAAATTTGACATTGCCAAAAGATATGATATTTCCAACGTATATCTGACGCTGCCCCATGTTGATAAAGAGGAATATTCACAGATGATTAAAAGCCTGAAAGCAGAAGGCGCAAGGTTCAATTCATATATTAAGAAATGGTATATACCACATGAACTGTCACAGAAGGAATTCTTCCAGCCATACATAGCGGAGCTGCCAAGGCAGCGCGATTATTCAAGACAGCGGCACTATACATCGCAGGAGCTTTCACTTGTATGTGGTTCAACAGGTAAAACCGTCAATGACATGCTTTCAAGGAATGACGGATATGTGAGGATTACTTATGAAGATAATGGCAGAGGGCGCATAGCACCTAAGGCAGAGTTTTGTGAGCATAAGACACCGGATGAGACGGAGCATGCCGGTAAATGGCTGTCAGACTCGAATGTAAGGACAGTTCTGGTAGAGGGCAGGGAAATGAGCAAGGATATACTGTATGCCGGCAAAGGCTACAGGATTAATCCTGAGGATGAGATACCTAAGAAGACACCCTACGCGGCAATAACAGGCGAAGAGGATGCCGGCGGAAAATATTATACAATCTACGGGGTGCATGATATAAGCGGTATGGTATGCCGCCTGTCACCAAGAAGATTTGATACAAGTGAGCAGGCTGAAAGCAATGTACCGGAGGGACATAAGCTGATTTCACCGGAAGAGCTGAAATCAGAAAGCAGACTATATGAGGATGTATGGTCAAAGCTGATTAAGGATGATATTGAAAACAGCGGTTATGGATATAGCTGTTATATGGTTAAGAATATCAAGCTTCTCAACTATGAGACCAATAAGTCATGGAGCCTTAAGGATATCAGTGCAGTATATAAACAGATAGATGGAGAAAAGCTGCCGGATGGCATAAGTGAACTTGCCGGAACCTATATAAAACGCATAGGCGATGAATGTGTGAATCTGCAGCGCATGGAGTTTCAGGCGGAGACATTTTGAAAAATTATATAAGGAAGGAGGGACTGCTTAAGTGAAAATGTCAAAGTTTTTTTCACAGGCGGAAGAACAGAAACAATCAGAGATAACAAATCAGGAAAAAGAGTATGCTCTTCCGGAGAAAGAGATAACAGATAAGGTCATTGGATATTTTACATCCGGAAATAATGTTGCAAGGCTCAACATGGTTGAGCGCGGAAACCTTGATAAAGAGAAATTCGCTGAGGAAGTAAAGGCATATATTAGGAACCGGTATACGTCAGATGATGATGAGAGTACAGCTAGAATTTATAAAGGGTTCAGCTCATTTATCTGGGGCTACTATATATTAGACCCACTTATTGATGACCCGGACATATCGGACATAGTCATATATGATGCAGACAGAGTTTATGTTAAGAAGCTGGGAATACGGTACAAAGCGGATATTGTGTTTAAGGATGAATCAGACTATGAGAGGTTCGTTGAACGCTGCAGCTTAAGAAACCATGTGAGCCTCAGCATGAACAACAGTGTTCAGAAGTGGACGGACTGGTCCAATGACAAGTACATATTACGATTTACAGCTGTAACGAAGCTCCTCGCATCCAACAGGACAACAACAATCCAAATGCGAAAGCATCCGAAGCAGAAGAAAGACTTCGATACCCTGATAGCTGAGGGGATGCTGACAGATGAGATGGCAGAGATTATTAAGCAGAAGCAGGCAGCCGGAGAAGGTTTCTTAATCTGCGGAAAAAATGCGGGAGGAAAAACAACACTCATAAACTCAATGATTGAGACAATACCTGAGCAGTATTCAATTTTCTGCGTTCAGGAGGCAGAGGAGCTTTTTTCGGCAAAGGAACGCAATTTTGGAGGATACCATATTATTGATGGACGCGGCGAAAATAAGATTAACTATTCGCTCGGTGACATGGTAACAGCGGCTCAGACAATGGATATTGATGTGATAATACTTGGTGAGATAAAGGGTGCAGAGGCAAGACAGTTTTTAAGTGCTGCTCATACAGGTGCCATCTGTTATGCGTCGACCCATGCTGAGTCAGTTGAAGATGCATACATAAGACTATGTGATTATACCAGACGAGTGTCCGACATGACCAATGAAGAAATTTTGTATATGTTAAAGAGTCTTAAAAATGTCATTTTCATCAGGAAATACAGACTTATTGAAATGGCGGAGTGCATCTGGAACCCTGACAAGAAATGCCTTGATTTTAAGTATCTTTGCAAAGATGGAAAGGTGGTGCATTGATGAAGCCTGTAATAATAGTCCTGCATTGCCTTATCCTTTGTGGAACTGCATTTATGGTGTTTGCGGCAATCCGGTATATGGCAGGCAGGAGACTGATAAAAAGCAGTCTTATAACAATATATGAAAAATTAAATTCAGCAGGAGAAAAAAGAAGGCTGTCAGAAAAGCAGATAATGCAGATGTACGGCACTGCTAATAAGAAGGGGCTGATTAACCACATGGATGAGAATTTACGATACAGTGGAATCCAGACCAAACATCCAATACTTACAACAGAGCTGTATCTTGTTATATCCGTGATTGTCATAACAATGAGTATTGTACTGGTATCTTTAATAGGCGGCAGCTTGATATATGGAGCTTTGGCTGCCTGTGTGACTGTTCTGGCAATGGAACTGTATTTTAATAGCTGTCGTCAGAGGAGGTACGAACAGGTTGAAGATGAGCTTGTACCGTTTATCAATTCAATTGATGCTTACGCAGGTGCCACCGATGACATTATGAGCATTCTGGAAAAAAGTGTACCTGTTCTTACCGGCCCACTAAAAGACGCGGTATTTTTCGCTGTGACACAGTCGAAAAGCTCCGGAAACAGTCCGGAGGTGCTAAGGCAGCTTGAAGACAGCATTGAGCACCCTTTTTTTAAGAAGCTTGTCAGAAACCTTGAGCTTTCTTCACGGCACAGTGCCAACTATAAAGACATCATAACCGAATGCCGCAGCCAGCTTGACGAGGCAACAAGAAATGCCAGGATGCTTGAGGAAATATACCGTAACGGAAGACATGACATAATCGTACTGATTATATGTGGGGTACTGTGCGTTGTGATGGCGCTTATCGGTATTCTTGATTATGATGTAATCCCATTTTTTGTCAGCATGTGGGGCACGCCTGCCGGGAGAAGCATACTTGTGATGTGTGCCGCAGCACTTATGGCAGCATTTTACATAGCATTCATAGCATCACAGAAGCGGGGGCACGAATGAGCGAAATATTACGGTTTATCGACAATAATTATTTATATATGGTAACGGGAGTAACCATTGTGTTATGCGTCCTTGTTTTTGTATTTATTCAAAGGTACATGTATGGAGCAATTCGCAGTACATACCAAAGGGCAAAACTGCAGATTGTCAATGCGATGCAGCATAATAAGAGTCACAGTGCATTATCGTACAATTATCAGGCACAGAGACTTAACAAGCTCGGGGTAACCTATTATACACACGGTACAGTTACACCGCTGGTATATTTAACATATAAGATAGCTACTCTTACAGCGGGGTTTATAATCGGAATGATGTTTAACTTTCCTCTGGGCATAGTATTAGCTTTCATTGGTTATATAATACCGGACAAGCTCATAGAGCAGCAAAATAAAGATGACAATAAAAAGATGCTCAGCAGCGTTATGAATATATATGATATTATGCTGCTTCAGATAAATTCAGGGGAGTACATCACCCATGTCCTTATAGATGCCTACCGGGTCACCACGCATCCAAGACTCAAGGCGGCACTCATGGATCTCACGGGTGATATCGCCTCGACAAATAATCTGGTCCTGTCAATGGAGATGTTTGACAGCAAGTTCGACAACGATAATATCCACAATCTTGTTGTGCTTGTCAGACAGCTTTCAGATACCGGCTCAGTTGCCGGTCTGCTAAGTGACATAAAAAAACGTCTCGATAAGCTGCAGGAGAGCTATAACAGCAGTGAGCGTACAAGGATAAACAGGCTCATTGCTGTGAGTACGGCGGTCATAGCATTTGCCGCCATTGCCGTTTTAGGCTATGCATTCGTTCTCGGCATAGCGGATTCGGCTAAATTATTAACACGATAACATGTTTAGGGAGGAAAAGAAAAAAATGAGAAACGCTGCAGTGAATTTTAAGAATTACATTATGAGAAAGGAGGCAGAGGCTCTTGCACTGATATATGCTCCGAAGCTTAAGAAGCAGGGCAGTGCCATTGTTGCAGAAATTATTCTGATTGTGGTTGTTATAGCACTTGCCGTTGCATATAAGACAGGGGCATTAACATATCTGAATGACCTTTGGACGTTTGTCACTACAAACACCAAGTCGGCACTAAATTAAAATTATGATGAAAAAATTGTGGACTGTAAAAAAGAAGGGTGTTGGAAACTTTGTAAGCTGTATGGTTGCGCTGGTTTTACTTATGGCAATGATGATATTTTCGGTTACTACATACGCCAATCTCAATCTTGCAATTAAAAAGAGCAGGATAGAGCGGAGCTTTATGCTGCAGATGGAGGCTGAGGGGTATCTGTCTTTGTCAGCGAGGGATGCACTTACCCAGCAGCTTACGGACATGGGGGTTGAGCAGATATCATTTGCAGGTACTACATTGTCCCCGGCTGGATATGGCAATATTGTAACACTCTCAGTGACGGGGCGTATAAAGATGACAAACATTGTGGGAATGAAGAACCTGTTTGAGTTCATAAGGGGGGATGACACAAGTGATTTCAAGATTTATCAAAAATCCACGGCTAAATACTAAGGTGCCGTATTCACCAGTCCGGCTTATGTTCAATAAGAAAAAAGACGGTATTGCATTGCTGCCGATGGTGGCTGTGGTAATGGTCTTTCTTGTGCTGTTGTCCAACTTTATGTACCGCAGGGAGCTCATACAGATCAATTATGAAAAAATAGATACGTCACTTACGGATGCACTTCTTGCCGGCGGGGTAATTAATTACTCCGCATTTGGCAGGACAGGACAGGTGATGATACAGGAGGAGGGAGATGATCCTTCTGCCATGGATTATTATTTCGCTAACTCATATAGGCTTTTCACCGAATGCCTGAAAGCCAGTCTGAGACTGGATGATGGCTACAATGCCACTGCTGATATCGGTATCATTGGGGCGGTCAGCATAAAGGGATTCAGGGTTTACAATTATTTTGAGGACGAAAATGGGTTTTACATAACGGAGATAGGTCTTGATAATGGGCGTGGGTATGCCATACGGCACAGCCTTAACGAACCGGTGTACGTCAATGCGAATGATTCCGTGATTGAAATTAAAGAGACATCCGTATACGGTCAGATTGGCTTCCGCTTCAGGCTTGCGTCACAGCCGTTATGGCTTCAAGGCATGCCGCCGGAGTATTTTGAAGATGATTACACACTCACGAGGCTTATCAGCATTGCAGACTAGATTCAGATTAAGAGGTATGAAGGATGAAAAATGTTGTTTACAAGAGAAAGAAAACACATGATGGCGGAGACGTGAAGGAGCCAAAGGGAATATCGGCAAAGGCTGTACTTTACGGCATCATAGTAACAGCAGTGCTGTATGTCCTGCTGATATTCATCGAGCGTTCAATCGTCAATGCTGATGATAAAACACAGGTATATGTTGCCGTTAAGGAGGTGCCTGACAACCTTGAGGTTACGGTGCTTAACATATCCGATTATTTCGCCATCGAGGACAGACCCGCATCGGTAATACCGGACGGCTGTATTACACATGATACACAGCTGGTCGGATATATAACAGACAGGACAATCAAGAAAAATGAGATTGTCACCGTAACAAGCCTTTCAACTGTCGATGACAGGATTAAGGGTATTGACAATCCAATCGAGGTATCAATCAATGCCTCCAGCCTGTCGCAGTTTGTAGGAGGTGTCCTGAGAACCGGAGATTTCATTAACATATGGTCTGTCAAGACTGATACGGTCAACGGCGAGAAGGTCACAGAGACAAAGCAGATATGCAGCCACGCATACATAACAAGAACCTTCAGTTCTTCCGGAGAGACTGCGGCTGAGGGTGATTCAGAGATGGCAGCGATGATAATTAATATTATTATTCCGGCAGAGCAGGAGGAGGAATTTAATACGGCAGTCTCTGAGGGCACACTGCGTGTCGGAAGGTATCTTTATGATGTGGATGAAAGTATGGAGAATGTAACAGTGACAGATGACGAAGAATCATTAACTGATAGCAGCAAAGAACAGGATTATAGTGGTGTGACTGGGACAACTGAGGCAATGGAGACAACGGAAGAAGCAACGGCATCAGATGATGGCATGCCGGATGGTAATGACGGCATGCCGGAATATGAGATGCCGTCAATTGATAAGAAAGTCCGATGAGGAGATATCTTATCAATACGGCGGTGGCAGTTGCTGTCATGATAATCCTGTCAAAAGCAGCAAAAAGAGAACTTATTGTAAAAAACAATATCTGTATGGCAGGGGCGGCTTCCGCACTTGCCGTGGGGAGTTTTATTTTTGATAAATATACAATGGTTTTATGGTCTGTGCTCGTCATGCAGTCATACACAGACATCACTGAGCAGCATCTGTACCTGATGCTGCCAAGGCTGCTGGCGGTTATGGAAGTGGCATATTGCCTTGTGCATAGGACATATCTTGATATACCATTGAGTGTAATGATATTTCCAGCCGTTTTGATAGCCGCAGCAATGCTGATACGGGCTTATACTATCGGGGACATGGAACTTCTTCTTATTATTATGCTTCACATATACAACCAGGGAATAAGTCCTAATGAGTATATGGTGAGTTATCTGTCTGTTACCGGTATGGTATTTGCTGTGTATATGATTGTTAAAAACGTGATAGGAATGGTTAAGCACCGGGTTCCGGTTTGGAAGGGAGCATTCGCTCCGGCTATGACTGTTACATATTTTGTAATGTTTTTATGGAAGTATTTATCCTGAGGTGAACTCAGTTCACCTCTGCGTTTTGAATTATGCAGTGTATGGTTGCTGCAAGGGTTCCTTGACAACTGAATATTGATACGTCTTAAATTATAATAGGATATGGAGTAAAAAAGAGCATGTCAAAGTCATACATAAGAAAAAAAGCACCGTATTTCTACGATGCTTTTCTCCTGCCATACGAACCTCTTTCCTTTTGTAATTTTTAAGGCATACACAATTAGTCAGATTGTAATGTCACGATAAGGCTGGTGTTTGTAATGGACTTATTTTATTTGCTCTATTTATTATTATACTACTTGATAGACTTATGTCAAGCGAATACTTTCTCTACCTGACTTTGCTATACCTCAAGAACATTGCAAAATACAGGATTTTGGTTATAGGTTGTGTAGCGGAAGGTGACTAGTCTTCTGCCGTTCCATCAAATTCACATTGTCAAGCAGATACTCATATTGTGTTACTTAGAAAAGAATGAATTACATTATTTCTTTTTAAAGTCTCTGTAAATTGTGTAAACAAGTCCTAAGACTGCAACACTAGCAGAAACTATAGAGCAAATTGTTTCCATTACATTAAATCCTTATCTACCCATATTTGCCACAGATATTAACATTATAACATATTCGAAGCAAACAATAAATGCTCATATGTATAAATCTTAAAATGCATACGCCTTTTTATTTGTTAATAGATGAAATGTCGACAAAATAGCAAAAATGTATACACTATTTTTGTAGCGGAATTTGTAATTATACGTTATAATATACTCATAGAAGAAAATATACATAATGCGAAAGAAAGAAGGTATTAGATATGAGAAGATATAGCTTCAACCGCCTTATTACAGCCGCAGTCATAACATCCGTAACCCTTATGACCGCCGCCTGCAGCAAAACATTCGCCCCTGTAGATACCCTTCCTGTGGGTACGGAGCTGCCAGCCGACACATCGACAAGCACTGAGGCGGCATCCACAAAGCAGGACAGCACCACAAATAAGGGCGGCAATACTAAGGAAACTGGGACTACAAAGGAAAGTGGCAATGCCTCAAAGGATACCGGTGCAGGCAAAGATACCGGCACAAAGGAATCTGATGCCACCGAAAAGTCCGGCGAAGGTGACGTATCAGGCGAAGCCTCTAAGGATAGCGAAAAGACCACAAAGGCGGGCAGCGACAGCTCAGTGACAACAGCCGCAACAACTAATGCCGAGACCACAAAGGCAGCTGCAACCGTAACCGAGACCACAACATCAAAGGTAACGGAGTCCACAACAGCCGCAACACAGGCACCAACTGAAAAACAGACAGAGAAAGCTACCGAGAAGGTAACGGAAAGCACCACTCAGGCACCAACTGAGAAGGTTACTGAGAAGCAGACCGAGAAGGCTACTGAAAAGGCTACAGAGAAGGCTACAGAGAAGGCTACACAGCCTGTTCACACCCACAGCTATGCAGAGACCGTCACAAAGCAGCCAACCTGCACAAGTGAAGGAATCAAGACCTTCAAGTGCTCATGCGGAGATTCATATACCGAGAGCATCCCAGCAGCCGGACATATCTTCGGAGCTTATACCTACAACAACGATGCGACCGAGCAGACAGACGGTACAGAGACTGCAGTATGCTCCATCTGTGGAGAGAAGAATACAAGAACTGCATCCGGTACTAAGCTGGCTCATGTACATAATTACACAGCCACAGTCACAAAAGCAGCCACCTGTGCAGAGGAAGGTGTTACAACCTACACATGTGCATGCGGTCACAGCTACACAGAGCCTATTGCCAAGACAGCACACAGCTTCGGGGAGTATGTCTATAACAATGATGCCACAACAGAGAAGGACGGCACCAAGACAGCAACCTGTTCAGTATGCGGCGTGACCGACACGGTGACTGCCGAGGGAACCAAGAAGTCGCTCCCTAGCTGGTATGATGAGCATCCGGATATCCCTCTTAATCAGACTAGGGGAAGTCAGCATGATGGGTCGCTGGAAGCGTACTTCACAGTCGAGTTTAATTGGATGGGTGCTAAAGAAGGAAGTGATGCATTTGGGTATAGTGATGCTTTAGAAGGTGTTGGCGATTATGCCGAAGGCTTCGTAATGCATGGCTACCTTTATAAATAATAACTTACTTAATAAAATATTTTCTCATGTTTAAGACGTATGTAGACAAAACATACGTCTTTTTGTATGTAGAAAAATTTTACTTCTTTCATATTTAAATAAAACTTTTTCATAAGGAGGTACCTATGAATAAAAAGAAAAACTATGTTGCTAAAGTTATGGTTATCCTGCTTACTTGTATTTTGTTTATTACAGGTATTGGAATAGAAAATATATCTGCGTTTTGGAATAATGATAATCCTGCTTTTGGAGACAAACGTCAGCTTGCAACAATAACAATTCAGTTAATTCACTGCTATCATAATGACGCAAATGACCCGTTGTATAGTACACATTATGATTCTTCGGGGCGGCATAAGATGGATACAGTTCAGGCAGACTTAGATAGTTGGAAATCTGATAAGAAGAACAATCCTAGTGGCAGGACAGAATGTGTCATGACAAAGATAGTATATCCGGGTGTTCTCAGTAACACTCTGGCAGGTCTTGAGTCCATTGATACCAACAAGTATTTCTATGAGTATTCGTTAACCTATGCGGAGTCGGATCTGGTTGACTATGTTCTTATTACCCAGTCGGAGATTACACACTACAGTGACAGCGACAGACCTGCTAATCTCAGGGAAGAGCATGTGAGAATGTACTGGATTGGAAGCTATAACAAATCCATGACAGAGGTAACAGGTAAGTGGACCGAAAATGGATATGATGAAAATGATACAGACATTGGCTGGTGGGACTTCCTATATGAATCATTCCCTACAATCAATACCCAGTTATCGCATCAGACCTGGGAAACCATTGGTGACCATGAGGCTTTCCAGAACAACAAGTCTTTTGTGTTCACCAAGACCATGGGTGAGAACGGCATGGAGTTCATCTTTCTCCTTGAAGGAACCAAGACTTTGAATACAAATGACGGAAGCTTTTATGACATAACACAGGATGATAAATCAGAAGCGGCAGCTAACCATAGAGACCTGATAAGTACAGGCGTTGCTCCAGGCTACGGACAGCATGTTAATGCCATCATCGGCATCGTGTTTTATAACACAGTACAGTTCAATGCCAACGGCGGAACACTTGCTGACAACTCAGTATATACATTGCATACTTATAAAGATAGCAAACAGGCGAAAGCTTACGTTTTACATGCAGATGGTTCGGGTAACTGGGTAGATGGTGCTGTAGATATATCTAATCCAAAGTATGGCAACGTTTCCGTCAAAGCTCCTACTCGCTATGGTTATAAGTTCTGTGGCTGGTATGCGGCTGAGACCGGTACAGATGGCAGCTTAAAATATGACACAAATGGAAACATAATCTGCACCGATGTTCCACTATATGATGTCAATGGAAAGGCGGTTCTCACCTATACTGACAACAGCGGGCAGACAAAGGCTTCACCTTACTTTGGCTCTAACGGAAACTGGATTTACAGGGGTAATGTCACAGCGGTGGCTAAGTGGGAGTATATGGGAGCGTATACAGTACATTTTGAAAAGAATGACAATGACAGCGGAAGCACAAAGGCAACAGGAAGCATGTCCGATGAGGTATTTACATACGATGAGAGTAAGGCACTCCCGGCAAACGGATTTTCAAGAGTTGGTTATACTTTCGCTGGCTGGAACAGAAGTGCCGACGGTACGGCAGACAATGGTTCTAACTACAGAGATAAGGCAGTTGTAAAGAACCTCACGCTCATCCCCGGCGGAACCGCCACACTGTACGCACAGTGGAAACCGCTGGAATACACGCTCACCTTCGATTACAGCAAGCCGGGCAATGCAACGGGAACCGTCACCGGAGCTGACGAAGCATCACGGAAGGTCACCTTTGACAGCAGCATCGGCAGACTTCCCGAGCCACAGCTCACAGGCTGGGTGTTCGAGGGCTGGTGCGTAGACGGCACGATAGTGAATGGAAGCTACACAGGCGGCACAAGGCTTAATGGTGATGATATATGGCATTATACAAGCGACAAGACAGCATTCGCAAGATGGACACCTGTCAAATACGAGGTGAGACTCCACAGCAGCGTGCCGGATGAGGCACTCGGAACACTTGTAAAGCTTTCCGACAGTGGATTAACTGCTTCGGGATGGACATGGAATGAAAATGAGTATTACAGTGCAGTGTTTACCTACGACACTGAGAGCCTCCTTCCTGCTGCAGCTGACACATACTCCATTGTCTACTCTGCTGACGGACAAAATACCACGGAATATGTCATAAACGGCTGGTACAGAAATAAGCTTTTCTCCGACTATACAGGCGGCGGTGAAACCAGGAAATGGAACCTCTCAGCAACGGACGGAGTTGTAATTGACCTGTATCCATCATGGCGTGACACCTCCGCGCCCGTGATAGATGTAACCCCGGCACATACCGTAAATCCTGATGCGGACAATGACGCCGTAAGGAGCATCGACATAACCATAACCGTGACGGAGCACGGCTCAGGACTGAGGACGGATAATTCCTATGAGTACGGCTTTTCCGCTTCTGCCTCAGCCCTGCCTTCGGAATGGGAAAGCTATGGCAGCGCCTCCTCACCTTCAGGCTTCACCACTTCACTTCCGGACCTTGGTGCCTCAATGGACGGCTATTACTATCTGTGGGTGCGCCAGGTGATGGATAACAGCGGCAGCCTCTCCGTAAGCCCTTCCGCACTCGCAACTGTCAACAGCTGCCATGTGTACGGCATATATGTATTTGACAACACCGCCCCGTCCGGAAAGACAGAATACACAGAGAATAACCTTACCCTCGGTCTTTACAATGACACGATCACTGATTCGCCTTATGCAGTGATGACCATACATGACCCGCATGATGACATAGCAGGCATAGAAGGATATGTTCTCCGGATAAGTGATGCCGCCGACCCGTCAAACAGCGTTGACCTTGCTTTCACACCTGATGGCAGCACCGGAACCTATACCTGCCGTTTCAACCTGTATGACAGCCTTCCCGGCGCAGAGGGCATCGAACAGGTCAGGATGTGTATAGTCTCAAAGGACAAGCTTGACAATGAAGCCACTATTCCGATAACCCGGTATGATTTCGGTACGCTGCAGACCGGGGCGGCTATACGGGCGGAGGATATAGGGTACAGGGGTGTAGGAAATGCAGACGAATATGTATATGAAAGAGATAACTTCCGTGTGGAAGCATACATAGAAGCCGTAACCGGGGGCACGCAGTTCAAAGCGGGGCAGTGGGGGATGGTGAGGATATATACATTCGGATATGTCGATGAGGTTGAGATTGATTTCGGTTCACTCATGAACTATTACAATCCGCAGTATGACAGGCTTCCTACACTTATAAAAACAACAATAGACAGCCGGTTGTCACTTATGCATAGACATGAATTTTCGGTACCACTTTACTGCACTGACAGCAGTTTTAATGATACAAAGGTTATAGGCTATAAGAAAGGGGGCATGGAGCAAAGATATGTTGTCTATAACGTAAAGGGCAGCATACTGGATGATATCAGGACAATATTGAAGTACAAAATTTATTAAAACACAGCGAGAGTGCCGGAGAGGAGATTGCATATGGATACAAAGGAATTTCGCAGGCAGATAGCGGAGAAATTCATTGATTCTTTAAAAGAAAATCCGGAACATTGGCAGAGACAGTGGTCTGTTTCCGGAGGCAGACCGGAAAATTGTGTATCACACACAGTCTATAGCGGAATTAACAGGTTCAACCTTACGTTTGCTGCAATCCAGAAGAGCAGCGATGATATGAGGTGGGCTACATTCAAGCAGATACAGCAGCAGGGATGGCACTTGAAGAAAGGTGCCAGGGCAGAGATGGTTGAGTTCTGGCAGCCTTATGATAAATACACGCACAAGGTTGTGCCATGGGATGAGTATAACAATGCTGAAAATCCGGAGAATTATGGACTGCGCAGCAGATATCATATGGTGTTCAATGCAAAGGACATTGAAGGGATTCCGCCGGAAGTAAAGGTACATAACAACATCACACAGAACGAGGCAATAGACAGGATTATTGATGGCATGGCAATAAAGGTTTTAAATGACAGTCCGGACAAGGCATACTACAGTGTCACGAATGACGATATTCATCTTCCGCCAAAGGAAGTGTTTGATAATGACCATGCCTATAATTCAACACTTCTGCATGAGCTGTCACATGCAACAGGGGCAAAGAGCAGACTTGACCGTGTGCAGTCCGGAATCAGGAACACCTCAGACTATGCGGTTGAGGAACTTGTGGCAGAGATATCATCATGCTTTACCGGTGCTGATATCGGGCTGCAGTATGAGCCGGCAGAATTTAAGAATCATAAAGCCTATGTGCAGAGCTGGATAAGTGCGATAGAACAAAAGCAGGAAGTACTGTTTGAGGCTATCAGGCAGGCAGACAGGGCTGCAGATTATCTGCTTGAGAAGGGAGAGCTGCTTAAGGTGAATGAGAATGAAAATGATAATGTAGAGGAGGTGATGGAGAACAGCACACAGTCTGTGGATGGTATGAGGACACCCGAAACTATCGTTATTAATAACGAACTTGAGATTGTCGAGCTTACAGGAAACCTTAAATTCAAAGACAGCGTTGGATATACAATGCCGGAAGGCTACTGCTTTATGCACCCTGATAAGGGGTACCTGGCATTTGCCGGAAATACCATGCCGTATATGCCTCTTGGTGGAAAAAATGCATTGCTTAATATACAGAAGGATGGAGGTTTTTTGAATTTTGACGATATGGCATGGGTTAAGCCGGTTGAAGAGCCGGTTGCGGTGCATAAGAGTGTTGAAGAAAAAGAGAAAGTTGGTGATAAAGTAAATGAGTATATTGAGTGTATGGTAAAAAATAATGATATCAGCAGCACTAAAAATTTTTATAAATATCTTGATGAAAAAAGAGAAAACTTAGCTGATTTGCTGAAGTGGCGTTCGTTGGGCGGTACAATGCTTAATGAAAAGCTGCCTGAAGGGTATGAGCAGGCGTGCTTTGGGCTATTAAAGGAGTTTATGCCTGAAAAGGTTAATGATTTTGAGCTTTCAAAGGAGTGTTACAAAGCCTTTAAAAAGGATGTGGAGGTCAACGGCTATCAGCCAACGGCATATCTTATGTCAAACTACTATTATATGATGGAGAAAAGGGGAAGAGAGACTCCGGCAGCTCTGTCGGAAATCTCCAAGGAGTATCTTGAGGGCAGCTCAGATCCACTGGTTAATAACATAGGAAATGAACTCAAGGCGCAGGAGACTTTGCAGCTGCAGGAAATGGAGCAGTGCAGGTGATATGAGTGAGGTGAACTCAGTTCACCTCACGTAGATGAAAGTCCGGAAGTGAGCTCAGTTCACTTCCGGAGGAAAGGATGTGAAATGTATAACACCAGATTTATCATGTCGGATGGCTCTGTAATATACCCGGCATATCTTGACAGGGAAGATAAAGAGAAGCTGCGCAGCCGGCAGGGAAAGCAGAGGGAGTATCTAAGATGTGGGTGCAGGCTTGATAAAAACCTATATTACAGACTTTCAGAGGATTTAAAATTCTATCCCGAACACAACAACTATGAACATGATAAGTATTGCTGCCGGTACCGTGAGAACGGCAGGAACCGGAGAATAACAGCGTATATGTATGATGATTCATCGGATGAGATAACAGCGTTCTGCAGCTTTAATCCAAGATCGTTCAGCGATGGAGAAAAAAACGATCCGGATGACAATGAACAGGAAGAGACATCAGAGGAATTGCCGGAGGGAGAAGTCATAGTCGAAGGTGCTGCACCTGAAAAGGGTGATGTGAAGGAGAAGAAGGAGCCAAAGCTTGGAATGCCTGAGCTTATCAGAAGCCTCAATGTTGATACCTTTACGGATGCTGTAATGCATAATATAAAGTCCGAAAGCAGGAATTCATTTTCAAAGTCCGTTTACAAACGTATGAGGCATGTGCGGATAGCCAAAATGAAAAAGCCGATAGGTGAACTGTCACTTGAAACTGATGGTGTAAGATTTATATATCTTAAATATGCTGATACATACGAACAGACGGAAAAAGGTTATACGAAGTGTTATATAGATACGCTGGATTCTGATGGAAAAACGTATAGGAATCTTGTATATCCGGATGCACTGAGAAAAGCGGTGAAGGCGTTTGTGAAGGCATACGGCATAGAGCCGGATGGAAATACGATGATTGCCGGCTTTCAGTATGTTAAGAAAGGGCGTTCCGGGTATACCTACAGGATCATTGGAAGGCTGCATATATTTCAGGTATCAAGTAATGGCATATACAGTCGGACACTTGCTGAGCAGGGAATATACAACGCGCTGGAAGACATTGTATCGAAAAATAGAGATATATGGTATATGATTCCTCCGGAGGATCCGAATGTGGCTGCAATTGTTTATGTTGAAGGACAGCCTAAAAGCTTAGTCCTGGCAGTCCGCTCAAAAGCGGACCAGGTTATATCATATGACACTGAGCAATATGTTCTTGGGGTTGCAGACAATCCGGATATGATAACCGCAGACAGTGTAAGACAGTCTTTACAATGAATGTCAAATGCCCTGAAACATGCATGAAATGGGGCTTTTCGCGGATGTCGACAATTTTGTAATAAATGTCGACACTATTATTGTAGCGTTTTCATACCAATTGTGCTATCATTAAATCACAAGGAAGGGGGACGGATATATGAATGTTTCAACAGATTGTGTTTTAGTGAACGAAATGCTACAGGATGAGCGCGATGAGATCTATGAAAGACTTGTCCTGTTAAGGAAAAGGACAGGAATGTCGGTTAGGGAGTTTGCAGAGTTCGCGGGAATTCCGGAGAATACATATAGGACATACGAGGCAAAGAATCCAAGGTATCGTAATCACCTGAAGAGTTATGTTATAGACCTTTTAGAGTACAAGCTCACGATGGAAGGAAAGCTTCCTGGAACTAACGGCAATAATGTTATTGACTGGATGGAGAGAATCTATAACATGCTTGCAGTCAGCTATGAGTTCAGACCGGTGCGGAAAGTGAGCTTCATCGATGGCAGAACACAGGAAAAGGAGAGTTAGTAAATGGTATCATTCTTAAATTCAATCGACGATGAAAAGAAAGCTGTTATGAAGATGGAAATACGCTATAAAAAGGCCGAAAGCGAAAGAGAGCAGCGTTCACTGAATAATCTGATTAAAGTAGTTGATGGGATATTTAGGGATTGTGGAATATCAAAGAAAGAGGGGAATCATGTGTATATTGGAAATGGTGATGAGCATGATTATGCACGGTTTGGAATGGTGTATGAGGCTTTGAATGGGTGGATTGCTTTTTTAAAAAGAGTAGAAATATGGAATTTTCATAATGAATATGGTGAATCAGAGGATTTTGCTACTTCATGCAAGGAGAAAGTAGGCATTTAATGACAGAAGCCAGAAAAGAGTTTACATTTGATTTGAATACGCAGGCTCTTAAAGAGGTATTTGGAGAAAAATCATACACAAAAGCGTACAATGAATTACACGATTTTTTTTGTAAAAAACATGGATTTGAACATAGGCAAGGGTCGGTGTATTGTTCAAATGAATTAATGAATGATAAAAAAGTATATGATTTAGTAAGTGAGCTAAGAAGAGAATGTGCCTGGATTGTAAAATGTGTAACCAGAATGGATGTTGCAGATATAGGGAATATTCATGAATTGACCGAATGGATTACAAGCGAAGCTGTTGAGAAAATCAAGCAGGAACAGATAATATCACAATTGTTTCGTAATGCAAAATACTATGGTTTTGTTCTATCACATAAACTTATCGAAAATTACAAAGCGTTATTAGAGTCCAGAGGCGATATTGTTTCACTTGAAGAAATATCTGATGAATATCGTTCGCACAGCACAGATAAGTTAATAAATGCGATAGGGGATGAACTTAAGGCACAGGAATTACAGCACATCAGTGAAATGAGCGATACACCAGAAATCTAATGAAAGGAGTGGTTTTATGTATAACGAGCCCATATGGGATAGTATTAGTATCATTTGTTGTGGCATAGGTTTTTTTATTCTCACGATACTTATTTTACATTTTATTTTTTTTGATATGGATAGATTTAGATAATGGAGATTTATTGAAAGGAGTTAATAATGGCGTCTAAAGCAGTTGAAATGGAATTAGGCAAAAAGAAAAAGCTATACGCACGTCCGGCAGATGCAAAAGAGATATTCAGCATGGGGGCTAACACCCTTATGAGAGAGGCTAAGGAGGCAAATGCGGTATATCGTGTTAAGGGAATGGTTCTAATTAACATCGAGGAAATGGACAGATATATTCATAGATTTGCTGACAGGTCATAATGGATGGCAGGGAGAAGAAAAGATTCAAGGGGGTATGCATTATATAAGGGAGAGTACGAAAGAAAAGATGGAAGCTATTGTTATCAGTATAAAGCTTCAGATGGCAGTAGACCATGCATATATGCGAATACGCTTGCTGAGTTAAGAGAGAAAGAGGATAAGATAAAAGGTCTTAAATATGATGGAGTTGACTACGCGACTATAAAGAGACTCACGGTTAATGATGTTGTCGACAAATACATATCAATCAAGTTCGCTCTTCGAGGTACAACCAATATGGTTTACACGGACATGTATGATAAGCATATACGAAAAAGCTTTGGCAAATATAGAGCTTTTGATGTAAAATATTCAGATGTAAAGTGTCTCTATTATAGAATTATAAAAGAAGGGGATATTGATGTTGGTACACTTAATGTTATAGACAGCATACTAAGACCAGCATACAGAATGGCGGTTCGAGACAGGGTGCTTAATTTTAACCCTATAGATGGAGTATATGGTGAGATTAAGAGAGAATGTAAATGGAAAAGTCAAAAGAGAGAGCCACTTACTGAGAGAGAACAACAGATTTTTTTCAAGTATCTTGAAGGAAGCGAAGTGTATCGACACTGGTATAATATTTTTGCAGTCATGGCTGGAACAGGCATGCGTGAGGGTGAAATTACAGGTTTGTTACGTGAATCGGTGGATTTTGATAAAAATATTATCATCGTCAAAGGTGCGTTGAAATATTATAAAAAAGATAAAGAGGGAAAATATAAACTTTATTTTGAGGAAACCAAGACACCAGCAGGGGATTATAGAATAATTCCAATGTTTGATTTTGTAAAAAATGCGATTCGTGATGAACTTGATATTCAGGAGCTTCTTGGGGGGTGTAAAGCGAATGTGGATGGTCATAAAGATTTTGTTTTTACTTCAAGGAATGGTATGCCATATACTGATCAGAACTTAAATTTGGCAATTAAAAGAATATGTGCTGCCTATAATCGAGAAGAAGAACAGACGGCCAGACTGGAAGGACGTGAGCCGGAGCCGCTTAATAAATTTACCTGTCACGTTCTGCGACATAGCTTTTGCACACGATTATGTGAAAATGATGTTAATATGAAGCTTGTACAGAAGATTATGGGACATTCCAAAATACAAACAACCATGAATTACTATGCAGACATAACAAGAGATAAAGAATTAGAACTATTTAAGGTATTGCCGGAAGTTATAAAAATCTAAAAAATAACTTGAATTGGGAGGTGGCGAGCAACTTAAGCGCCATGGATATAATTCTCCCCAAAGTTAAAACTTCGGGGAGTGTTTAAAATGCTTTATATTGCATACGGAAAAATTACTGCACAGCATAAAAAAGTGATGAAAAGTGGTGATATAAAATATAGTAAAACAGCTAAAAAAGGTTAAAATGTATCAATGAAACAATACTATAGTTAAAAAGTCAAAATTGACAATATTATAACACATAAAGTAAAAAAGGGAATAGGAAAAATTATAAAAACTGTGTGAATTTTATTTTGCGTTATATTTTAGTATTGTTTTGATTTTATATGCCAGAGTGTCACTTACATCGTAAATAACGCAGCGCTTTTGGACGGAATTTCGCTTGTAGCCGAAGGCTGTTGTGTCGGTGTAGGTTGAGTTTGCACAGTAGAGTGGAACAAAAAATTCATGCAGGTATAGCTTCTCCCTTTCCGGTGGAACTATGTCGGTTCTGCTTAAATCAGGGTTGGTATCGTATGCAGGGAGTATGAATTTCTTTATGGAGCCGAAGTCGGCGGACACATTGTCCACATAGCCGAAAACATATATTCTTAGCTGCCCCTTGTGGCCACCCATAAATGTTGTACCCGAAGCCTTGTAGGAAATGTTTTCAATATATGCCTCAACGCGGAAATAGTCACGGATATATTTATATGATGTGGAAAGTAGATGGGATGAAGCATCGGGAATGTCGGAAAGCTCCCTGTACCCTATATCCTCCGCACGTATAGCCGCCCCGGTCTGCAGGGTTCCGAAATCATACCGTGTTATCGGGATGGTCGCTTCATTGCCAAGCTTGTCCGTGGCTGTTATCTGAAGCTGTACCTTTTCGATGTTCTCCGCACCGGGAAGGCTGCCATACAGGTTAAAGCGGCAGATATAGGTTCCTGAACCGTCATCAGGTGTGAAAGCATGGTCAACACTGTTTGACGGGCCGGCTGCATCGCTTATACGGAGAGCATATCCGGCTATGCCGGCTATGTCATCGTGCGGATCATGTATGGTCATCACGGCATAGGGCGAATCCGTTATGGAATCGTTGTAAAGACCGAGGGTGAGGTTGTTTTCCGTATAGTCTGCCGTTCCCTGCGGGGCGGTGTTGTCAAATACATATATGCCGTACACATGGCAGCTGTTGACTGTTGCGAGTGCGGAAGGGCTCACGGAGAGGCTGCCGCTGTTATCCATCACCCGGCGCACCCACAGGTAATAATAGCCATCCATTCCTGAGCCAAGGTCAGGAAGTGAAGTGGTAAAGCCTGAAGGTGAGGAGGCGCTGCTGTAGCTTTCCCATTCCGAAGGCAGGGCGGAGGCAGAAGCGGAGAAGCCGTACTCATAGGAATTATCCGTCCTCAGTCCTGAGCCGTGCTCCGTCACGGTTATGGTTATGTCGATGCTCCTTACAGCATCATTGTCCGCATCAGGATTTACGGTATGTGCCGGGGTAACATCTATCACGGGCGCGGAGGTGTCACGCCATGATGGATACAGGTCAATTACAGCTCCGCCGGCAGCTGAGAGGTTCCATTTCTTAATTTCACCGCCGCCTGTATAGTCGGAGAGAAGACTGTTTTTGTACCAGCCGCTTATGGCATATTCCGTGGTGTCCTGTCCGCCAGCGGTGTAGACAATTGAGTATGTGTCCGGTGCGGCAGGAAGAAGGCTTTCTGTATCGTAGGTAAACACTGCACTGTAGTACTCATTTTCCTTCCATGTCCACACTGAAGAAGTCAGTTCCCTGTCAGAAGGCTTAACAAGTGTTCCAAGAGCTTCCGCCGGCACGCTGCTGTGGAGTCTCACCTCGTATTTGACAGGTGTCCATTTTGCGGCAGCTGTCTTGCCGGAGGTATAATGCCAGATTTCATTGTCGCCTATCTTTACGGAAGTCCCATCTGCATTCTCTATATACCACCCCTCAAATGTCCAGCCGGTAAGCTTCGGCTCGGGAAGCCTGCCTATACCTGCATCAAACGTGACTGTCCGTGACGCTTCGTCTGAATCCCTGAGAGTTCCGGTTGCATTGCCGGGTCTGTTATAATTGAATGTAAGTGTATAACTGCACGGTTTCCACTGTGCATGCAGTGTAACCAGACCATTCGGTATGAGGGTAAGGTTTTTGACAGCCGCACGGTCCGGATAGTTTCTTCCATTACCAGCTGTGCCGTCCGCACTCTCGTTCCATCCGTCAAAATAATAGCCTGTCCTTGAAAAGCCGTTTGCCGGAAGAGTTTCACTCTTATCGTATGTAAATGCCACATCGGACATGCTTCCTGTTGCCCTTGTGCTGCCGCTGTCATTGTCATTCTTTTCAAAATGAACTGTGTAGCTGTTCGCGCTCCAGTGTGCAAACAGGGCAAGATTTTCAAGCCCTTTCCATACTGCATTGTCCGGGATGACCTCTCCTTTTGAATCTATCTTCACAATAAAAAGCTTCTTTGCCGTGTTTCCCATGTTGTCGGTCACGGTGAGGCAGTAGAAGGCAGGACCTTCGGAGCCGAAATAGTACTGTCTGCCTGATGTTATGTCACCGTTATCAAGCTGAATGCCGTTAAAGTCCGTAAGCACTGCACTTTTTATGCCGGAGTGCGCATCTGATATGTCAAAAGGGACGGCTGTTCCTTCGGGATACCAGCCGTAGGAACTTAATACTCCGCCCAAATCAGGGGCAGTGTTGTCAAAATAGTATGGCCCGAACCGGTGATAGTCAGCGTTAGGTGATGACACGGACGTGTTGCCGGCTGCATCCTTCACATGCTTCACCCACAGATAGCAGGCTCCCGAAAGCGTGCTTCCTATGGTTACCGGAACACCACTCCGGTAGCTGCTCCATGAAGCACCTGAGGGCGGGGCGCTGCTGTCCGTGCCCAGGCAGTATTCATAGGTGTTATCAGTGGAAAGCAGTTCATTGTCTGTCACGGTTACGGTCACACCCAGTGACGTGGTGTACGATGAAGTGCTTTCCGGTGAGACATTTACTGCCGGAGGCGTGGCATCCTTCCATTCCGCATGGACCGTAATACTGCCGGCATGGATCCATGCTGTGCTGTTTCCGCTTATGCTCCAGTAACTTCCGTCCACTGCATGTCCATCCGAGTTCCACACAGTGCCCCGGCTTCCTGCGGCATCAGATACCCAGCCTGCAAATATATAACCTGTTCTCACGGCTTTCACATTTCCTGAGATATCGTTATAGTCCGGTGAACCGTAGGTCACCGTGACGGACTGCACTGCCTGTCCGGAACCGTCCACGCAGCTTCCGCCGTTCGCATCAAATGTCACGGTGTACTTATTCGGCACCGCATTTGCCGTGAATGATACATCTGAGGCAGGCATGTTGAAGCGGTAGCTGTTAGAGGAAGTCTCAGCATAGCCTGTCCACTTATCCCATGAGTAGCCCTTCTTCACGGCAGCGCTTATGGCCACGCTTTCGTTATAGGCATGGCTGCCGCCGCCTGATACACTGTCTATTCCGGTTCCGGCAATGAGCGTCACGCCCCACCTGTCCGCCTTCCACTGTGCAAAAAGCTTCAGCGTATCGCCGTGGGCTGAGGGCTTCGAGACAAACGTGGAGCCTGCCGGGTAAGAGGTTCCTGTCCCATCAGCAGATGTGTTCCAGCCGTTAAAGGAATGCCCTGTTTTCGTAAAGCCGTTTCCGGCAATGGTTACGGTACCGCCGTATTTTACCGTGGAACCGTCTGTTGAGCCGCCCGTGTTTCCGTTTCCTTCATACATCACATTCAGCTCATTGGTTTCATAATACACACTGGCATAAGTTCCTTCATCGGGCACCTTCCATGATGTCCGGTCAACAGACACATAATGGCAGTTGTCGAAGGTGGAATCCGCCGCATGGTCTGCAGCGTTGAAGGTGCTGCCGTTCTTTACGGAGTAAGTCTTTGTCTTTGAATCATCCTTCACTCCGTCTTTATAAAAGTAGAGGGTCACATCCGTGTCTGCCGCTGTCCAGTATGCGTACACACTGATATTCGTTGTTCCTTTCCATACAGCCGTGCTTCCGTTTCCGCTCCAGTATGTTCCGTTTACGGCTTTTCCGTCTTTGTCATACACCTGCTCGCCTGTGCCGTTGGCACCTGTGTACCATCCGCCGAAGCTGTAACCGTCAAGCGCAGGGTTGTAAGAGCTTGCCACATTACAGTCACCGGTGCCATATACGGCAGTGCCGGTGAAAGTATTTCCTCCATTGTCTGGGTTGAAGGTGATGGTGTATTTGTTTGGAACCCACGCAGTAAAAGTAATGGTTTTTCCTTCATTCTTTAACTCATTCTCATGCCCATAGTAGCACACTGAATAGCCAAATGAACAGTTTCCACAATGAGAGCAATCATGTATATCATACACGTATATTGTGCCATCATCCGCTATAACCCCCCAGTAAGATTTATAGCTTATCATCCCGGCTCCGCAGCGACTGCATCTGCCATTAGTAGAAGTTCTGGTTAACCTGTAAATTTTCTGTGTTGCTGATACTTTTGTATACCCGGGTTCATTGGCGTGCGGCAGCATGTTATCGTCTGTCATATTGCTGATATTTACATAGTCTGTAAGAGGCTTGCTGCCGAAAATATAAATTCCTTCATATCCGCTTCCATCAAACCACGCATATACACTTATGCCGGAAAGAATGGCAGCTGCTGAACCGACAACCATAACCGTTAGCACAAAAACCATCACATACGATATGAGTTTTTTAATTCCTTTCCTGATATTAAGCATGGAAAATCTCCTTTATATATTATGTACACAGACAGGATATCCGGAAATCTGTCCGCAGCTTTTAATGGCATGTTTCCATGGATATCCTGTGTTATTATGTTTTCTATTTCCTGTAATTCTCCGACCAGTAGCCGCCTTCATCCGTGTTGTATCCGTTGATGTCATACACCGCATGGCCTGTTCCATCCGGATTTGTTCCCCATCCGGTAAAGGTGTAGCCGGGACGGTACAGGTCTGTCTGTCCGTAAGCTTTGTTGTTCTTCGTGCTGTCATAGGTCACGCCAAGGCTCCTGCTGTCCTGAAGGCTGCCGGACGTCCAGTATCCGCCGTTTGTATTGAACGTGACCGTGTAGCTGTCCGGGATAAACTGTGCGTACAGGATAAGGCTTGGTCCAATCCACCTGCTGTCATCATCCCAGTAAAGCCCGGACTCTTTCGCATAGGTGCTGCCGTAAACCCTGTTGCCTCCGGAGAGGGAATCATAATAGCCGGTGAAAGTATAGCCTGTCTTTGACACTGCCGGGACATCTGTCCCCCAGGTGGTGTCATACTCATACCTGCCAAAGAATGCGGTGCTGCCGAAGTTTATGAACCTCAGCGTCCAGTCATCTGTGACATCCTTCATGCTGCCGTCGGTCATCGTGCCGCCGTTGCCGAAGAATGCAAGCTGCCTTGAATCATGCACCCATGCAGCCTTAAATGTTACCGTGCCGGAGCTGTATCTCAGGTTGCCGTAGGCAAGTGCCATGCCGTCAGCTTTTCCCGTGCCGACACCCGATTTTGTCTCAGCATAGGTATCACCGCTCGGAAGATAATGAAGTCCCTTGTCCATTCCTGATATTGTCCAGCCCGCGAAGGTGCAGCCGTTTCTGACAGGGTTATTTATTTCAAACACGGTGTATGTTTCTGCAGAAGCCGGGTAGCTGCCGCCGCTGTAAAAGCTGCCGCCGTTAAGCTCATAGCGTATGTCATATACTGCGTGGCTCCACTTTGCAGTAAAGAGCACCTTCTCAGCACTGTTGCACCTTAAGTTCATAAAGCTGGTTTCCCTGACTTCGGATGCAGCTGTTCCTGTAATGATGCTGTTTCCCGCTTTGTGGTCACAGTCATCACACATCCTTGTTATCTCCCATCCGGCAAAGGTGCAGCCTTCCATTACAGGGTGGCTCACGTTAAAGCTCCTGTTATACTTAGCCCTGTCCGGATGGCTCGCCCCTGCACCCCATGAGCCTCCCGAAAGCTCGTATAAGATTTCATATTCGGCAGGCATAAAGTATGCCGTGTACCTCCTGTTCCCGGAGCTGCCCTGCTGTATGGTGACGGACGGAAGCCTTTCCTGCAGCCCGGTGCCGCCCCATGAAGTGAAGTGGTAACCCTTTACGTTAGGATTATTGAGCGTAAATGCCGGAGTGTTCCTGTCATATCCGGAAGGATTACCCGGGTCGCTTGCAGGCGTGAGCACGGCATTGCTCTCACTGTCCCTGTAATCGTATGCAATGCTGTAGCGGGTATCCTGCCACAAAGCAGTGAATGTGACGGTTCCGCCATCATCCGCCCTGAGACCTGTGACATTTATGCTGGTCTTACCCCTGCCGACACCACTGCTGCTGACAAGTCCCGTATCAGTAAGCTTTCCGTCAATGATGTGCTTGTTCCCGTCCATGCCGGTTATGTCCCATCCCAGGAACGTGCTGCCGTCCCTTGTAGGGCTGTTTATGGTTATCTCTTTATAATAATTGATGTATTCTTTCGGGTTCTCGTGTGAAACCGAACCGCCGTCAAGGTTGTAATTTATCGTGTACCATGTAGGCTCCCACTGCGCGTAGAGTGTATCGTATGAGCCGTCATAGAGTGTGCCCGAATACACAGGGACGTTCACCTGCTTTTCCTCACCATTATCATCTATTATATTCGGCTTGGTCGACCACCCGTCGGAACGGATGCTTTCACTTGTGCTGGTGTTCAGCCTGTATCCTGTGAGTGTAGGTGCCGGCAGAGGACCGAGGGCTTCCATAAGCTGCACCATTTTCGATGTAACACCGTTGCCTAGAATTACATATCCAAGCCTGCTTGTTGTTGCTGTCTTAGGCAGGTTGTAATCAAATGAAATCTTCATGTCTGCCTTAGACCACTTAGCATACAGTATCCTTGTCTCTGAATTTTCCGAGGCTAACAAAGTCAATGTATCCCCGGCACCTCCGACACGGCTGCCAAAGGTTCCACTATTACTGTCATAGGAATCATACCAACCCTCAAAGTTATAACCATCAGACCTGGTAGAAGGTAGTATCAGGCTGACATTATCATAGACTGCCGTGGCTGTGAGGGTATCTCCCTTTGCCGCATTGGGGTTAGAATACGTGTCGCCGCTGTCATACAGCGTGCCACCAATCCTCCACCCGGAGAACGGAAAGCGTCCGATCACCGGCTGGATAATGCCGGCAGCCTGGTTTCCGTTGTTGGTGTATACTTTAAAGTCAACAGTGTAGTCACTGCCTGTGATGTATGAGCCGTCGGCAAGCACTGTGTGCCCGGTGTTCACAGTAATCGCATCGTCTTCCGGCATGCTTATATAATTGTTGGATTCACCCTTATCATAGTGCAGGGTGTAAAATCCAACCTCCTCCCACTTTGCGCAGGCGGTGACATTGCCCTTGTAAATCCATCTGCCGTTACTGTCAAAGTAAGGCGAGGCTTTCGTCTGTCCGCTGCTGTCCGTGTAGGTAAGGACAGCCCTGCCGTCCGTGTCATAGACCGGGACATCGGAGAGCTTTATTGTGCCGTCGCTCTTGTAAATGAAGTTTCCGGAGCTGTCAAGCTCAGGAGCATACCAGCCTAGGAAAGAGTAGCCCGGTCGGGTCGGAGCCTTGACAGAGACATTGCCGTACTTAGGATTAGATATGTCTACAGTACCATCTACCCAGTTACCCGAACCATCTGTATGTAGAACATAAGCTTTCGCCTGTTTGCTATCTTTATAAGTATGTAATGTATAAACTGAATCCTCATCAAATATTCCGCCATTTGTATCGAAGTTCACAGTATTGTAAAAGACTATACCAATGACAGCGTTGACATGCCCGCCGTAGCCTAGAGGGACACCTGTGTCCTGCAGATTGCTGTGATTACCTGCTGCGGCTGACCCATCCTTCTCTGTAATATCCAAGAAGCTTCCATCATTTGCATTCACAGTCTTGGTTCCTTCAAGAAGATAGATAAACTCCATGCCGTTCTCACCCATGGTCTTGGTAAATACAAATGACTTGTTATTCTGGAAAGCCTCATGGTCACCTACAGTTTCCCAGGTCTGCTGCGATAGTGAAGGATCTATGGTTGGGAATGACTCATTCTTAAAATCCCACCAGCCAATGTCTGTATCATTTTCATCATATCCATTCTCAGTCCACTTACCTGTAACTCCTGTCATGGATTTATTATAGCTGCCAATCCAGTACATTCTCACATGCTCTTCCCTGAGGTCAGCAGGTCTTTTGCTGTCATTGTCACTGTAGTGTGTAATCTCCGGCTGGGTAATGAGAACATAGTCAACCAGCTCCGACTCTACATAGGTAAGCGTGTACTCATAGAAATACTTGTTGGTATCAATGCATTCAAGACCTGCCTGAGTGTTACCGAGAACACCAGGCTGTATTATACGTGTATTAACAGACGACTTCTTCTTTGGGTTATTCTTTGTATCAGCTAACCATCCAGCTTTATCCTCGTTGATTACACTCTCACTATAGATGTGTCTTCCATTATTATCATAATGTGTATCTTTATGATAACAATGCATCAGCTCCATAGTTACCATAGCATTTCTTCTGTTATCATTGTCTTCATCCTTGTTCCAAAATGCTGAAACATTCTCTATTTCGATGCCTGTAATAAATAGAATACAGGTAAGCAGAATAGCCATAACTTTTGTAATGTAATTCTTTTTCTTACTCATATATTTCCTCCTTATAAACTTCCGCATAATAAAAAGACGTGTGCAATAAAGTTTACATACGTCTTTAATAGAATTAGTATTTAGTTGTTTATGACAAGATTGTTAATACAGATAACCATGCATTACCCAGCCTTCTGCATATTTACCCACAGTTACAGAAGCAACACTATACCCAAAAGCATCACTTCCCATTGATGCACCGGTCCAATCGAAATCTGTGAAGTATACCTCCAGCGACCCATCGTGCTGACTTCCCCTAGTCTGATTAAGCGGTATATCCGGGTGCTCATCATACCAGCTAGGCAGGGTCTTCTTGGTTCCCTCAGCGGTTACTGTGTCCGTCTTACCACATATGGAGCAGATGGCTGTCTTGGTGCCGTCAGCCTCTGTAGTAGCATCGTTATTGTAGACATACTCACCGAAGCTGTGTGCAATAACAGGAACCGCCTCTGTGTAGGAGCTGCCGCATGAGCAGGTGTAGGTCTTGACACCTTCCTCTGCACAGGTGGCTGCCTTTGTTACTGCGGCTGTGTAATTATGTACATGCGCTATCTTGGTTCCGGCTGCCGTCCTTGTGTCCTTTGCACCGCATATAGTGCAGGCTGCCGTCTCTGTGCCGTCCGCAGCTTCCGTTGCATCGTTGTTATAAACGTATGCTCCGAAGACATGTCCTGCTGCAGAAATTGCTTCTGTATACGAATCACCACAGGAACACCTGAAGGTCTTAACTCCCTCTGCCGTGCAGGTTGGCTGCTTGGTGACTGTGGCGGTGTAGTTATGGGTGTGTGCCTGTGTGGCAGGTTCGGTCGGCTTCTGGGCTGGGTGCTCGGTTGGCTTCTCCGTCTGCTTCTCAGCAGCCTTCTCTGTCTGCTTCTCTGTTGCTTTCTCAGTTGGCGCCTGTGTTGCGGCTGTTGTGGACTCCGTTACCTTTGATGTTGTGGTCTCGGTTACGGTTGCAGCTGCCTTTGTGGTCTCGGCATTAGTTGTTGCGGCTGTTGTCACTGAGCTGTCGCTGCCCGCCTTTGTGGTCTTTTCGCTATCCTTAGAGGCTTCGCCTGATACGTCACCTTCGCCGGACTTTTCGGTGGCATCAGATTCCTTTGTGCCGGTATCTTTGCCTGCACCGGTATCCTTTGAGGCATTGCCACTTTCCTTTGTAGTCCCAGTTTCCTTAGTATTGCCGCCCTTATTTGTGGTGCTGTCCTGCTTTTTGGATGCCGCCTCAGTGCTTGTCGATGTGTCAGCTGGCAGCTCCGTACCCACCGGAAGGGTATCTACAGGGGCGAATGTTTTGCTGCAGGCAGTGGCTGTGAGCAGTGTGGACGCTATCACGGCGGCTGTCATAAAGCTGTTAAATCTATGTTTTCTCATATATCTTTTCTCCGTTTCCGGGCTGTCCGGTGCAGAACATGCAGGCGGTTGACCTGATTAGTGCACTTACAGCTCATCATTTGTTTTTTTATATAGATATATTATAACCGATATTCTTAGTTACAACAATATGCATTTATGTATGAATTTAAATTTTTCATTAATTCGGATTAGTGCATGTGGCATAAAATGAAATAGGTTTAATATCTTGACGTATTATTGTGATGTGGGGTTAAAACACGCCAGCTTAATATAATATGTTATACGCGCTAAGCTTATAGAGTGTGTTTTGACTCCGACATCTAATTATTTAATTGTCAAAGAACCGTGAAAAGAGGTATTAGCTAATATAGCGATGTTACATGGTCGGAGTAGATTTTTGTACCTCATTGTGATATACTACCTGTGTTTTATTTTTTAGATAATATTATTGCCGGTTACGGCAGAATGAGAGGAAATTTATTGTGAGAGCATACGAACGTTTACTTAAATATGTTAGCTATGAAACAACATCTGATGAAAACAGTCAGACATGTCCAAGCTCGGCTAAGGAACTGGTACTAGCGGATGAGCTTGTCGAGGAGCTTAAGGCGATAGGTGTTGCGGACGCGCATGTGGACAAGGACGGCTATGTGTACGGAAGCATTCCGGCGACCAAGGGGGCAGAGAATGAGAAGACGATAGGTCTTATCGCACACATGGATACAGCACCGGCAATGTCGGGAGCAGATATCAAGCCGCGTATTATCAATGATTATGATGGAGCAGATATAGTTCTCAATGAGAAGCTTGGGGTGGTCATGGATACCGTTACATTTCCACAGCTTAGAAATTATGTCGGACAGGACCTTATAGTGACGGACGGAACCACACTCTTAGGGGCAGACGATAAGGCGGGTATCGCTGAGATTATGACGGCGGCGGCTCAGATTATAGAGGCTGATAAAGCCTGTGAAGGCAATACTGATGAGCATATTGCACATGGTAAAATCTGCATAGCGTTTACACCTGATGAGGAGATAGGAAGAGGAGCAGACAGGTTCAATGTTGAGAGCTTTGGTGCCGATTATGCGTATACGGTTGATGGCGGTATGCTGGGGGAGATAGAGTTCGAGAACTTCAATGCGGCATCTGCTAAGGTTCATATCAAGGGCGAGAATATTCATCCGGGTGAAGCTAAGAATAAGATGAAGAATGCTTCCTTACTTGCAATGGAGTTTAACTCCATGCTGCCTCCGGCAGAGATTCCGGCGCATACGGAAGGATATGAGGGCTTCTTCCACCTCTGCGGCATGAGCGGTGATGAGGAGAATGCGTATCTTGATTATATCGTGCGTGATCATAATATGGACAAGTTCCTTGAAAGAAAGGCGATGCTTGAACATATCACAGCATATCTTAATACAAAATACGGTGCCGGAACGGTTAACCTTGACATGAAGGATTCTTACTATAATATGAGGGAAAAGCTTGAGGCTGACATGTATATTGTGGACAGGGCAGTTGAGGCGATGAGGGAGAATGGTGTTGAGCCGATTATCCAGCCTATCCGCGGGGGTACCGATGGCGCACGTCTGTCATTCATGGGACTTCTGTGTCCGAATCTGAGCACAGGGGGACATAACTTTCATGGAAAGTATGAATATATCTGCATACAGTCGATGGATAAGATGGTAGAAATTATAAAGTCTATTGTCTGCAAAGTCAATTAGTTATGCTTTAAGATAACATAAACCAATGGAGAATATTTATGGGAAATATAAGAATTATAACGGACAGCGCTTCAGATATGCCTGTCGACTATAGAGAGGATGTGACGGTTGTACCGCTCCATGTGAGATTTGGTACGGAGGAATACCTTGATGGTGTGAATTTAAGTCATAGGGAGTTTTACGAGAAGCTTATTGAGAATGAGGAGCTGCCTACAACGAGCCAGGTGGCACCATATGCTTTTGAGGATGTTTATGAAAAGGCCAGACAGGCGGGGGAGCAGGTTATAGTGATAACCATTTCAGGCAAGCTCTCAGGGACATACCAGAGTGCGTGCATTGCCGCTTCTGATTACGAGGACATGGTTCATGTGATTGACAGTGAGAATGTCACGGTAGGTGAGAGGGCGCTTGTCGAGTATGCCATAAGACTTAAGGATGCGGGAGACGACATAGATACTATCGTAAATACGATTAACAGGGAGAAGAAGAATATTCATGTTGTCGGTCTTTTAGACACCCTTGAGTACCTTAAAAAGGGCGGACGTATATCAAAGACTGTTGCATTTGTGGGAGGAATGTTATCAATTAAGCCGGTTATTTCCATAGAAGCCGGTGAGGTTGCCATGCTCGGAAAGGCAAGGGGCTCTAAGCAGGGAAATAATCTCCTTGTACAGCAGATTGAGAAGGCGGGAGGAATAGATTTCTCAAGGCCGCTGTATCTTGGTTATGCAGGCCTGGATGATACACTTTTACAAAAGTATATCACGGATAGCGCACATCTGTGGAAGGAGCATGTAGACAGTCTGGATATAATGTCAGTCGGAGGAGCCATCGGAACACATGTGGGTCCGGGTGCCATTGCGGTTGCATTCTTTGCACTCTGATGTACTGATACTTTGAAGGTGAAGAAAAAAGTCCCCCTCAGGCATTTTCCTCGTCAGGAATGACCTTGCTTTCAAGGTGCCGATAAGGGGGGCTTGATTGAAATATTGATTTTAGTAAAAACGTGTTATTTTGGTAAAATCCAATTCTTCCTCAGCCTCCTGGGCAACGCGCTTGTTTGTGATGGCTATATGGTCGAGGTATGTTATGAAAAGGTCGGATACATCAAGAGCATATTCCTCAGCAATCCTGTTGAGCTCAGGCATCATCAGGGTAGTATCAGGCACACCCGGCTGGTTGGCGCGTTCGCTCTCTACGAAGTCATCGATTCTTTTCATGAGTGCAATTTTTGTATTTGTATCGAGGTCTTTCATGGGTATTCCTTTCTAAAAAAGATAATAATAATATAGTATAGCACAGGAAAATGGAAAGTCAATCTATGCGGACGGAACCGCCACAACCATGATATGGCGGCGCGGTATACACTTAAGGCCGGATTACAGTATTAAAAAGATATATGGGATTTGATTATGAATAAGAAAAAATTTATTTGGAATATGTTGGGAAGCGGAATATACTCGCTGGCAACCGTTATTTTTGTCATGCTTGCCAAGAGAATTGTCGGTGAGGAGGCCGGAGCTAAGTTCTATATGGCATTCACAACCGGACAGATGCTTTTGACAATAGGATACTTTGAGATACGCCCATTTCAGGTGACGGATGTCAAGGGGCAGTACAGGGCGGAGGTGTATTTCGGCTTCAGAGGTCTAAGCTGTCTTGCAATGCTTATATGTGGTCTTATTGTCGGCGTGGTGTATGTCGCAAATGGAAAAGCGGATGGGTCAGGCTTCGGGCTTATCATGGCAATGTGTATGCTTAAGATGTTCGATGGTATTGCGGATGTGTTCGAGGGCGAATTTCAGCGCAATGACAGGATAGATATATCCGGTATGTCCATGACGTTTCGAACCATCGCGGTAATGGCGGCGTTCTCTGCAGCGGCATGGATGACGAGGAATATATATATCGCCTCAGCAGCGGCAACAGTGGCAGGTCTTATCGGGGTTGTCTGTGTGGCACTGGTATGGAGCAGAAGGTTCTCTAAGCTGTCCATATCTTTTGCGGCGGACAAGATGAAGTCGCTTTTTAAAAACACGGTTCTTCTGTTCATAGGTTCAGCAATGTGCATGTGGCTGTGGAACGGAACTAAGTATGTGGTAGAGTGGACGCTCACGGACAAGGAGACGCTTGTGTACGGCATAGTGTTCATGCCTACGATGGTGATTAATCTTGGAAGCAGCTTCGTGTTCAAGCCGATGCTCACCACGCTTGCAAGGCATTACGAGGATAAGAACCTGAAAAAATTCGCAGGTCTTATGGGCACACTTGTCGCGATAGCCTGTGGGCTTACGATAGTGACATTTGCGGCGGGGGCATGGCTTGGGATACCTGTGCTTTCGTGGCTGTATGACATAGACCTTGCACCCTACAGGGCGGTCATGCTGGTACTTATAGCGGCAGGCGGCTTCAATGCGGTGAGCATGCTTTTCTACTATGCCCTCACAGTCATGAGGCTTCAGAAGGAGATTTTTGCAGGCTATACCATCAACTTCATCGTGTCCATAGTGCTGCCTGTCATAATGGTGAAAAATATGGGAATTATGGGGGCAGGATGGTCATATCTCATTGTCATGCTGCTTCTTACGCTGCTGTTTGCGGGAATGTTTTATATAAGACTTATAAGTGAAAAAAGAAAATAAACCGAATACACCATAAGAAAGGAGGAGCCCTGATATATTATATCAGGGCTTATTATGAAAAAAATTCTTAAGTACTTGTGTTCCTTAATCATTTATCTTTATGTCACTTATTATATTGTGGATAAGTGAAGAAAACGTGATAATCCTGTTAATGTTTATTTAAATATAAATGAACGATTTATGAACACGGTACTTTTCATCCTCCATGATAATTACACAACTTCAACACACAATAACCGCGTTGTGCAATTATCTATACACTACACGGTCTCAGGCTCCGGATATTCAACCCCGAAGGTGTCAACGGTAACGGACTCAATGCGCTGCTCCTCCATAGGGCGGTCGCTCCAGTCGGTAGGTGTCTCGGCAATTGCATTGACAACCTCCTGACCCTCGATAACCTTGCCGAAGGCTGCGTAAGCGCCGTCAAGATGAGGAGCTGCTGCATGCATGATGAAGAACTGTGAGCCAGCCGAGTCAGGGTTCATGGCGCGCGCCATCGAGAGAACACCCGGTGTGTGTTTTAAGTTGTTCTCAAAGCCGTTCTGTGAAAACTCACCCTTGATTGAATAACCCGGACCACCCATGCCCGTACCCTCAGGACATCCTCCCTGAATCATGAATCCGCTTATGATACGGTGGAAGATAAGACCATCGTAGAAGCCTTTATTTACGAGGCTGATGAAGTTGTTGACTGTATTAGGGGCAGCCTCCGGATAGAGCTCTGCCTTGATGGTGCCGCGCCCTGCGACTGTAAATGTAACTATTGGATTCTGTGACATTGTAAAATTCCTTTCTATGATTTAATATATATGATTATAACTTTATCGGAGTGTTTTAGTCAATGGACAAGTCTATGAATAATATTCATGTGTTCCATACAGTCGTGCTGGTGTTAAAGCAGATGAATGTGGACGTGGAAAAATATATTGAGGCTTCGGCTTCGGAGGGGCTTAGGGTGGAGGTGTGCATAGAGACCTCCGGGTCCGGAATGGAGTGTCTCCATGAATCAGCGAATTTATCGAAGATACTAAATAAATCAATTGAAAATAATGAGAAGCTTGGTGCTGAGGGCATTAAAGCAGCGTCGGAGGATACCGCAAAGACTATGGGGTGCAAAGAAGAAGCGCTGGGGCTTCTGGTTATAACGGATGATGATGAGGCAGCAGGATATTTAGAGAAGCTTGGGGTGGCGGTGGCAGGCTATAGGGCACCGGGGCATGAATGCGAGAGCTTTTCGGCAAAATATGTTGTTGAGGAGCTTCCGATGGTAGATGATGATTATTTTAATCTTGTCTATATGAGGGCACATCATATCCCGGTGGAGATAGCCCGCACATCAAGAACCATAATCAGGGAGATGACGGAAAAAGACCTTCCGGATATGTATGAGCTGTATGCGGACCCTGCTGTGGCAAGGTGGACTGAGCCATTATATGCTTATGAGGAGGAGCTGGAATTTACAAGGGCATATATCGACAATATGTACACCTTTTACGGGTATGGTCTGTGGCTTGTATTTGACAGAACCTCGGGAGAGCTTATAGGGCGTGCCGGAATAAGCCGGAGAGTTATAGATGACAATGAATGCTGTGAGCTTGGCTATATCATAAAGGGAAGCCGCCAGAGACAGGGGCTTGGGTATGAGGTGGGCAGCGAAATAGTAAAATATGCGCGGGATACGCTTGGAATAGCTGAGCTATGGCTGTGTACAGAGGAAAAAAACACTGCCTCCATAGCGCTCGCAGGTAAGCTTGGCTTTACGTTGTATGGAAGCAGTGTGTATGATTCCGGAAACAAGGGAGTACAGCAGTGTTATCTGTACAAAAAAGAGCTGTAATATACACCTAAGTGCATAAAAATACACAGTAATATATGTCAAAGTGCATAAAATACGCAGCTCAATTTTATTTGTAATCAAGAATATGTTCGAGGAAGGTTATACAGTTGTCCGGGTTAGGGGCGTTTACAACAACAGAGAATATAGGATGTTCGATTCCTATTCCCAGCACATCTGTCATAAACGGAAGCCCGGCAAGGTCTATACCCACAACACGCTTGAACCCGCTCTCAGTATCGGTATAGTACACAAGCCTGTCGGAGACCTTATCAAGAAGCTCCGCCGGAAGAAATACGGACAAATCCCTTAAGTATTCAGATTTAGCCCACAGGTTCGTGAACACATCATCGCCGATATAGCAGTCGCTTGTCTGTGTGACAACCATTATATTGAGCTTCTCGGAAGATGTATAGGTTTCTTCGGTGAAGCTGTCAGGATTGATGGTGTAGTAACCATCAACCCTTACGCGGTTTTTCTTGCCGTCAATTCCAAGCCATTCTGTCAGAGAATTGTCGAGTATCCTCGTGTCATCCCTTAAATCCACGGAAATGCAGTTGACGTATGATACATAAAGGCTGGTGTTATAGTTGTTGGATATTATTGCCCTCACGATTGATACAATGGCGATTATTCCAATGACTATGGCGAGTATCGGAACTTTATAGTAATCCCAGATATAGGATAGTTTTCCCTTTAGTCCTTTCTGGTTCTTAATTTTTTCTATTTCTTTTTTTACGCGCACAGAAAATTTATCTGTAAAACCTGAAGCCATGTCATTCTCCGTTTTATATTATTTTAGAAACTGTTTCAAAATGAGTTTGGAAATGAGATTTAAACAGAAACTAATTTCGTATTATTATAGCATAATAAAGCATTATTGTAAGGGCTTTTATTAAAATTTAATAATGATTAATTTGCATTTTATATAGGCATACATTATAATATTTTTTAGGCTTTTTGCCGTATTTTTTATATAAAGTGAGGTAGAGTATGAGCCGTATTTTCGACGTTGATAACGGTTTTTTTCGTTTTATGACAAGGGTTGCGGATGCCCTTATATTGAATTTGATTTTTCTCATTACGTGTATTCCTGTGGTGACGATAGGTGCCTCCTATACAGCGATGTATTATTATTGTCTCAAGGCGGTCAACAATGAGGAGGGATATATCTGGAAGAGCTATTGGAAGTCCTTTAAGACCAATTTTGTACAGGGATTTCTTTTTGAAGTAATTTTTGCAATAATAGGAATTATATTGTATATAGACATCAAGTATATGTACGTCAGGGCATTTGCTGCCGGTGGTGCGTTTGGCTGGAAGCTTCTTTTCTTTATTGCGGTAGGTATGGTGGTGCTTGCACTCATTACATTCATGTATGCATTCCCGATACTATCACGTTTTGATAACAAGACCTTTATTATAATAAGGAATGCGGCGCTTATGTCCATACGCCATCTTCCACAGACGGTTCCGCTCCTGTTTATATTTGGAATCATGGTACTTATAGGGTGGTTTTTGATGCCGGTATCTATCTTTTTCATCTTCGGAGCATGGGTATACATAAGCTCCATATTTTTCTATAAGGTATTAGACAGATACATGCCTAAGGACGAGCATTATGACGAGGATTATTACCTTGGCACTGATGGAGTACAGACAGAGAATGAAAATGCGTCCGATGTTAACTCTTCGGATGAGCATGAGGCTGATACACGTTCGGAACAGAATAATGACTCTGCCTCCGATGGTAACGCAGGCAGCATGATTGATAATCAGAATTAAAATAATTTGCAGATATGATATTGCAGGCATGACAGCCTCTGAACTTAAAAAAATAAAATTTGGTGTTGACAATGAAAAGTATAGGTGCTATACTCCAACACATCAAGCAAAGGCGCTTTGGGTAGAACCCGAGGCGCCTTTTTTCGTTGCAGATTCACACCGGTTACTGCATGCGGAAAAAGAAAAGGAGGCTATTATGGAAGAAGTATTAAGCGAATTGTATGGAGTGTGGTTCCTTATAGGCGCTGCACTGGTATTCTGGATGCAGGCAGGTTTCGCAATGGTTGAGACCGGTTTCACCAGAGCCAAGAATGCAGGTAACATTCTTATGAAGAACCTGATGGATTTCTGTATTGGTACAGTTGTTTTCATCATTATTGGTTTCAGTCTTCTCTTAGGTGAGGATGTGGTTGGACTTATCGGCAAGCCGGGTTTTGATATATTTACATCCTATGAGAACTTCGACTGGTCCAATTTCGTCTTCAACCTTGTATTCTGCGCCACAACGGCAACTATCGTTTCCGGAGCGATGGCAGAGAGAACGAAGTTTCTTTCATATTGTGTATACTCAGCAGTTATTTCCGCACTTATCTATCCGATTGAAGCGCATTGGGTATGGGGCGGCGGCTGGCTGTCACAGATGGGCTTCCATGATTTTGCAGGTTCAACCTGTATTCACATGGTAGGCGGTACAGCAGCTATAATCGGTGCCAAGATACTTGGACCGCGTATTGGCAAGTTCACTAGGAATGAGAAGGGTGAGGTTGTCAAGGTAAATGCTTTCCCTGGTCACAATCTTCCTATCGGTGCACTTGGTGTATTCATTCTCTGGCTTGGCTGGTACGGATTTAACGGTGCGGCAGCCACATCGGTTGCAGAGCTTGGTTCAATTTTCGTGACAACAACAATCGCACCGGCAATCGCAACGGTTGTATGTATGATATTTACATGGGTCAAATATGGTAAGCCGGATGTTTCAATGTGTCTTAACGCTTCACTTGCAGGTCTGGTAGCAATCACGGCGGGGTGTGATGTGACAGACGCTTTAGGTGCCATAATAATAGGAGCTGTGTCAGGTGTTCTTGTGGTATTCGGTGTATGGCTTCTTGATTACAAGTTACATATTGATGACCCGGTTGGTGCGGTAGCAGTTCATTTCTTAAACGGTATCTGGGGTACAATTGCAGTAGGTCTTTTTGCCACAGACACTGCACCGGCTTTCGCAAGAGGCTTTGGCGATGGTGTCAACTTCGGCGCTAACCAGATTGCAGGAAAGGGTCTTTTCTACGGCGGCGGCTTTGGTCAGCTTGGACTCCAGCTTCTTGGAATGCTTGCGATTATTGCATTTGCCGGAGTTACACTTACGATTACCTTCCTTATTATAAAGGCGACTATCGGACTTCGTGTTTCTGAGGAAGAAGAAATTCTTGGACTTGACGCTACAGAGCATGGACTTCCATCCGCTTATGCCGGATTCAGCCTTATGGATATCTCCAATACAATGACAATGGAGGCAAATGAGAATACAGACCTTGGTGTGAGCGATTATGACAAAGCCTCCGATACACAGAAGGCAGCGGCAGTCAAGGTTGTGGCTCCGTCTGTACCGGCATCGGATACGGGTATTTACAAGGTATCTATTATCACCAAGCTTGCGAGCTTCGAGAAGCTTAAGAAGGCACTCAATGATCTCGGTGTTACAGGTATGACCATGACGCAGGTTATGGGCTGTGGTATACAGAAGGGTGCAGGTGAGATGTACCGTGGGGCTGAGATTGATGCGACACTTCTTCCTAAGGTTAAGATTGAGGTTGTTGTAAGCAAGATTCCGGTTGCATCTGTTATTGAGACAACCAAGAAGGCACTCTATACAGGTCATATCGGTGATGGTAAGATTTTCGTATACAATGTCGATCAGGTTGTAAAGGTTCGTACAGGTGAGGAAGGCTTCGCAGCACTTCAGGATGTTGAATAAAACAGCTTCATAAACCGTTTATACGGTTTGACTATATTATATCTCCTTCAAAGATAAGTGATAAAATAAAACAGACCATGCGGCATTTGCTGTCATGGTCTGTTTTATTTTATAAGTATCCGTCAGGTTTTATAGCACTATTTATTGTAAACCCTTGTAATTGCCTGATAGAGCTTCACGCTGTAATATAAGCAGAAGATAAAGGTTACCATTACGGTAATGCTTGGAATCAGCTTCTTTGAGAAGGTCACAACGCATATATAGTGAATCATTGACATGGCTCCGAGGAATATCCAAGGTGTGTTAAGACCGAGCTTTGTAAAATTGACCTTTGCCTTCTTGGCATCAAGAAGAACACCCTCGGTAAAATAGTGGGTCATATATATAAAGTAGATTGTTGAGATACCCATTGCAATAAGACCAACAACGGTTGAAGTGGATATTGCAAACATTCCTGTCTCCGGAACGAAAACAGAGAGCCTTAAAACGGCGTATGCAACGGTCATTTTTTTGAGTGATTTGTATGCGGTCTTAAAGTGATTATTCTCATCGTTCTGGAAGGCTCTTATTCCGATAAAAAGAAGTATTATGGATATAAGTCCTAACATGGGGATAAGATAATCAAGGATATACAAAAGGAACGCGGCGATAACGTATTTTACCGCAAGATTTTTGTCCGGGTGCAGATATTTATCTGGCATTTGACGAAACCTCTCTTTCTTACAGTCTTTTAGCAGTATAACACATAATGCATAAAATGTATAATTAAAAAAACATTAAAAACTATTGCATAAATCCGGTATATTGTATACAATAAAAAAACGGAAAACCTAATATTATTCAGAAGGAGAATATCACATGAAGAAGAATTTTTTTAAGAGACTAAGTCTCGGGTGTGTGGTAGTAATGGTACTTTCTGCTGCACTGACAGGATGTGCGGGCGGCAAGAGAGGAGAGAAGCCTTCGGATAGTGTTTCCGAGACTACCGGAACAGCAGTGGCCGGTGGTGAAGTTGTTGTAGGAATACAGCAGGATATCGATAGTCTTGACCCACACTTAGCAGTAGCGGCAGGAACAGAAGAGATATTGTTTAACATTTTCGAGGGACTTGTGGTTCCGGATGAGAACGGAAATGTTATACCTGCGGTAGCAGAAAAGTATACCATGTCTGATGACGGACTTACCTATACCTTCAAGCTGAGGGATGGAATTAAGTTCTCTGATGGTACACCGGTGACTGCCGAGGATGTAAAATATTCTATTGAAAGATGCGCGGGGCTTCTCGACGGAACGCCTCTTGTTAAGGCACTTTCTATTGTTTCAGGCGTTGAAATTGTGGACCAGTCAACTATCAATATCGTACTCTCGGAGGCGAATTCGGAGATTATTTACTACCTTACGGCAGACATTATTCCGGCATCCTCGAGCGAAACAGGCGAGATTATAGGTACTGGTCCTTTTAAGTTAGAATCGTATGTCCCACAGGAGGGCATTGTACTCACAAGAAATGAGTATTATTGGCAGGAAGGACTTCCGTATCTTGACAAGGTCACATTTAAGATTGTGGCAAGTGCAGAGTCCGCAATGATGGAGCTTCAGGCGGGAAGCATTGACATTTATCCGTATCTTACGGATGATCAGGCAAATGAGCTTAAGAACAGCTTTAATATAGGAAGCAACGGCTCTAATGTCGTGCAGGGACTCTATCTTAACAATGCGGTTGCACCATTTGATGACGTGCTGGTAAGACAGGCAGTCTCCTATGCGGTTGACAGGGACGCCATAAATGATTTTATTTTTGGAGGACGCGGTACAGTTATTGGTACAAGCATGGTTCCGGGGTATGAATGCTATGTAGATACAGGCTATGAGCATGATGTGGCGAAGGCTAAGGAGCTTCTTGCCGATGCGGGTTACCCGGATGGCTTTGATATGGAGATAACGGTTCCTTCTAACTATCAGATGCATGTTGATACGGCACAGGTTATAGTTGAACAGTTGAAGGAAGCAGGAATTACGGCTGCCATCAAGAAGGTGGACTGGTCAACATGGCTTGATGATGTATATAAGGGAAGAAATTTTGAGAGCACAGTCTGTGGAATTGCAGGCTCACTGACACCTAGCTATCTTCTTGTAAGGTATCAGTCTACAGCCAAGAATAACTTTGTCGGATACAGCAATGAAAATTACGATACATTATATAAGAAGATATCCACATCGCTTGACAGCGCGGAGATATTAGATGGCTACAGGCAGTTACAGACAATGCTCCATGATGATGCGGCGTCGGTCTACACTGTTGTTCCTCCTGTGCTTATTGCGATGAACAAGAAAATTGCAGGTTACAGATTCTATCCTATCTATGTGCAGGATATGAAGTATGTATACTGGACGGAGTAAATACAGAACATGAAATATATAATTAAGAAGCTTTTAACCTTAATACTCACCCTGTTTTTTATCTCGGTTCTGGTATTCCTGATTTTTCAGGTAATACCGGGTGATCCGGCGCTGTCCATTCTGGGAACCGAGGCTACAGAGGAACAGGTGGAGGCTCTGAGAAAACAATTAGGGCTTAATGACTCAATGCCGGAGAGATATTTTAACTGGTTTACAGGGGTGCTTACCGGCGATCTGGGAAGAAGCTACCGCTATCAGGAAAGCCTCAATGAGCAGATGGAGGTGAGCAGGCTCATTGCGGGTAAGCTTCCGGTAACCTTAACACTTGCGGGCTTGTCATTGCTTCTTATTATCATATTTTCAATTCCTATAGGAATATTGTGGGGCGGTACGAAAAGCCGCTTCATTGACGGCGCACTTAACGTGCTGTCCCAGTTTACCATGAGTGTGCCGTCATTTTTTCTGGGTATAATCATTATATATCTGTTTGGACTGATTATGAGATGGTTCACCCCGGGCGGATATATCAGCTATAAAGAGGATTTCCGGGGCTACATAAGATACATGCTTTTTCCGGCGATAACGGTTGCATTGCCGAAGGCTGCCATGACGGCGAAGTTTCTTCGCAACTCAATCATAACGCAGCTTAAGTCGGACTATGTGAGAACGGCATACAGCAAGGGTGCACGCAGAATGAGGGTACTTTTCGTGCATGTGCTTAGAAATGCAATGATTCCGGTGGTGACCTTTATAGGTGTCATAGCGGCTGAGATTGCTGCAGGAAGCATTGTTGTCGAGCAGGTTTTCGGTCTGCCGGGGATTGGAAGGCTTTTGGTTTCGTCCATATCTACAAGGGATTACCCTGTTGTACAGGCGCTGATGCTGTATATTGTTTTTGCTGTAGTTATTGTGTACTTCATCGTTGATGTTTTATACCGGTATATTGATCCGAGGGTGGAAGAACAGTGAGGTTTATGAAGAAAAACAAACATACAAATGCATATTTTATATCAGGTGCAGCTATCACGGTGCTGTTTATTATTTTGATGCTCATAGGACTCATACATACGCCCTATGATCCCAATGCCATGAATGGGGCAGAGAAGTTTTCTTCTCCGTCCTTTTCGCATATCATGGGAACGGATAATTTCGGAAGAGATATTTTCAGCCGCGTTCTTAAGGGTATAAGCATGACGGGGCTGGTTGCTGTATCGACTGTAGCAATCGGAGGAAGCATAGGAACGATAACCGGTGCCGTGACAGGGTATTATGGCGGGCTGGTGGATGAGATTGTGATGAGGATAAATGACGCACTTAACGGTTTTCCGAGCATTCTCATAGCACTCATAATCGTGAGCATAATAGGTCCGGGAAAGTATAATGTGATACTTGCTCTTGGTATTTTGTTCATACCGAGTTTTGCGCGTATTGTCAGAAGTGAATATATAAGCCTTAAAGAGAGGGATTTTGTGAAGAGTGCAAGGCTTATGGGTGCGGGAAATATGAGGATAATATTCAGACATATATTCCCTAACATACGCTCCACGCTGTTTGTCACGGCAACTATAGGCTTTAATAATGCCGTGCTTGCTGAGGCCGGCTTAAGCTATCTTGGTATTGGAATACAGCCGCCGGATGCGAGCCTTGGAAGCATGCTGTCGGATGCGCAGAGCTATCTGTTCACGGCTCCGTGGTATGCTATTATGCCGGGAATGACCATAGTTCTCTTTGTGCTGGGATTTTCGCTGCTTGCGGAGGGTATACGCATAGAGGCTGAGAGGGAACAAAACTGAGCCGGAAGGAGAGTATGTATGCTTGAAATAGAAAAACTTACAGTATGCTTCGGTGACAGATGTGTCCTTGACGCTGTCTCAATGTCGGTAAAGCGTGGAGAAGTTCTTGGAATTGTGGGTGAGTCAGGCTCAGGAAAGACTATGACTGCACTGTCGGTTATGGGGCTTTTAAACCCGCAGGCGCAGATAAAAGGGGGCAGTATAAGGCTTGATGGCAGGGAATTAACAGGTCTTGATGAACGTTCGATGTCGGACATAAGGGGAAAGGATATTGCGATGATATTTCAGGAGCCAATGACAAGCCTTAACCCATCCATGCGTATCGGCAGACAGCTTGGCGAGGCAGTGAGACTCCACAAAATACCGGACAGCAGGAGCTCTGCGAAGGAGATTAAGAGCAGGGTTCTGGAAGCTCTCGCTGATGTAAAGCTGCCGGAACCGGAGCGTATATACGAAAGCTATCCGCATGAGCTGTCCGGCGGTATGCGCCAGAGAGTGATGATTGCCATGGGAACTATATGCAGACCGGGGTATCTTCTCTGCGATGAGCCGACAACGGCACTTGATGTCACAACACAGAAGGGTATTATTGAACTCATCCGGTGTATGAAGGATGAGCATGATATGGGAATCGTGTTTATAACGCATGACCTTAAGCTGCTTAAGAATTTTGCCGACAAGGTTATTGTTATGTGCCGCGGCAGGGTGGTCGAGAGCGGAACTGTTGAGGAGATTTTCACTTCGCCCAGAGATGAGTATACCAGAGGGCTTATTGCTGCGATTCCGGACAGGAGCAGGAGAATTGCCGGAGCACAGGATGTGCGTATGGACACAATATGATAACGGAGACGATATGGGTAATATATTAGAGGTAAAAAATCTTAACGCATATTATAAGACAAAATCAAAGTCGGTATTTGCACATTCCGAGAAAAAACAGGTGCTCTTTGATATAAGCTTTGATGTTCGTGAGGGCGAGATATTCGGAATCGTGGGGGAGTCCGGCTGTGGGAAATCCACATTGTCCAGGACTATTCTGGGGATGAATCCGCTCTATGACGGAAGTATTGTGCACAACAATAAGAAGCCCCAGATGATTTTTCAGGACCCATATTCTTCACTCAATCCGGCGTGGACTATCGGCAGAATTTTAAGGGAGCCTCTTTTGCTGTCCGGTATCAGGGAAAGAAAAAAGCTTGATAAAAGGGTATCGGATATGCTTCACAAGGTTGGGCTTGACGAAAGCTATGCGTACAGACACCCATCCCAGCTCAGCGGAGGACAGCGTCAGAGAATAAGCATCGCGGCTGCGCTTATAGCATGTCCTAAGCTGGTCATAGCAGATGAGCCATTGTCTGCGCTTGATGTCACGATTCAATCCCAGATTATGCAGCTTCTTATTGAACTTAAGAGGGAAATGGGACTTACCTATATTTTTATATCACATGATATTGATGTGGTATACCAGTTGTGTGACAGAATAATGGTCATGAAAGATGGCCGTGTTGTGGAAATCGGGGACACACGGGAGATATTTGATAACCCTAGGGAAGCATACACAAGGCAGCTTATAGAGGCATAATGTCCCATTTTATGGGGTTTCCGGCACTTTAAAATTTGCAGAATAGTATGAATAAAATATTTTTTAAAAAAAAAATTGCAAATATGATGTGTTTTATAATTATGTCAAAATTCTTAACTTAATGAAAAAGATTTCAAAAAAGTACTTGCATTTTTTGAAAACCTGATATATAATCAATATCGTTGTAGCGCAAGAGCGCAGTACACATTGGGCTATAGCCAAATGGTAAGGCACTGGACTCTGACTCCAGCATTTCCAGGTTCGAGCCCTGGTAGCCCAGCTAAAGGCATCACGTCAGCGTGGTGCCTTTGTTGCTATAATGCGTTTTAATACGCAGGGCAGGTTATTGTAATAGTATGGAAACGTATCGAAGTGGCCATAACGAGCTTGACTCGAAATCAAGTTGTCGGGCAACCGGCACGTGGGTTCGAATCCCACCGTCTCCGCTGCCAGAAGTAGCCAGCAGTGTGTGTTTTACTGCTGGTTATTTTATTTGGCTTTTCATGAAATATGGTTTAATTATATGTTTCCTGTTGAAAAATACTAAAATATATAGTAAGATTATAAAAGAAAAGTTAAAAGTTGCTAAAAGCACAAAGGATGACAATGATGTATCTCCGCAAATGCGGGGATATTTTTATGCAATTCTTTATGTTAAAAAAATGGCAATGGTATTCCGCATGGTTATGCCAGATGGGAATAATATCCATTGACACGGAAAAGGCATACATGGTACTTTTGGCAAATAACAAGCGGCATAAGATTCCGCCGGGAGGTGAAAGATTATGAGGATCGGAATGTCTGAGCTGGTCGTGATCCTGGTTGTTGCTCTGTTTGTACTGGGACCGGATAAACTTCCAGTCTATGCAAAAAAAATGGGAGAAGCGCTGGCTCAGTTCCGTAAATATTCAGATGAAGCTACAAAAGAGATCAGAGAAAGTGTGGTAGAGCCGCTGCA
>ERZ791825.109-NODE-109-length-89834-cov-53.370165_pt1 | contig 89834 bp, 84 predicted proteins | sample MGYA00510298_ERZ791825 | MGnify/ENA primary metagenome ERZ791825 (study PRJEB30046, sample SAMN00792010) | human gut metagenome | study: EMG produced TPA metagenomics assembly of the A metagenome-wide association study of gut microbiota in type 2... | reverse complement strand
ATGTAAATCGCTGTTTTTTTAGTTTTTTATCAAATGAAGTACGTCCCGTCTATTTTGTAAAACGGTACATCTTTACATCATCTTAATAGAGCTTTGCACCTGCTGGAATGTGGTTATCAACCATAAGAAGATGAAGTTCTTCATCCTCTGAATCCTTAAGATTGTTTACTGCTGAAAGTAACATACCACAAGACTCAATTCCCATCATCTTTCTTGGTGGAAGATTGGTAATAGCGATAAGTGTCTTTCCAACAAGCTCTTCCGGCTCATAGTAAGCGTGGATTCCGCTTAAAATAGTACGGTCTGTGCCTGTACCATCATCAAGTGTAAACTGAAGCAACTTCTTTGACTTAGGAACTGCTACACATTCCTTAACTTTAACGGCTCTGAAATCTGACTTACTGAATGTATCAAAGTCTACCTCTTCCTCAAATAGAGGCTCAACCTTTACATTAGAAAAATCAATTTTTTCATTAGCTGTAAAGAAGCCATTATTATTTCCACAAGCTGCGCCATTATCAGATGAGTTATCCACCAAACTTCCTGAGTTATTAGCAGGTGTCTTTCCGCCGAGTGTCTTCATTGTCGGGAACAATAAAACATCTCTGATTGCTGCAGAATCTGTGAGCAGCATAACCATTCTGTCGATACCGAATCCGATACCACCCGTTGGCGGCATACCGTATGCCAGTGCATTTAAGAAGTCTTCATCTGTGTGGTTGGCTTCATCATCACCGGCTGCTGCCAGCGCATCCTGTGCCGCAAAACGTTCTCTCTGGTCAATCGGATCATTTAATTCAGAGTAAGCATTTGCCATTTCCCAGCCGTTCATAAACAACTCGAAACGTTCTGTATATTCCGGTGCATCCGGCTTTTTCTTTGTCAGCGGAGAAATATCTACCGGGTGATCCATAACAAATGTCGGCTGAATCAGATGTTCTTCTACATATTCTTCAAAGAATAAATTTAAGATGTCACCCTTCTTATGTCTTTCCTCAAATTCAATATTGTGTTCCTTTGCAACAGCTCTTGCTTCTTCAAGTGTTTCAATCTTTGAGAAATCCACATTTGCATATTTCTTAACAGCATCAACCATTGTAATCTTCTCAAACGGCTTTGAAAAATCAATTTCGATATCACCGTATTTTACAACCGGTGAACCGTTTACCTTTTCACATACTGTACGGTACATGGTTTCTGCAAGTTCCATCATGCCGTTGTAATCGGTATATGCCTGATACAGTTCCATTAATGTAAATTCAGGATTGTGTCTGGTGTCCACACCTTCATTACGGAATACTCTGCCGATTTCGTAAACACGTTCCATGCCGCCGACAATCAGTCGCTTTAAGTATAATTCCAGTGAAATACGAAGCTTTACATCTTCGTCCAGTGCATTGTAATGTGTTTCAAATGGTCTGGCAGCCGCGCCACCTGCATTGGAAACGAGCATTGGTGTTTCTACTTCCATGAAGTTTCTGCCATCAAGGAAGTTACGGATTTCCTTGATAATCTGTGAACGCTTCATAAATGTTGTTCTGACTTCCGGATTTACAATTAAATCCACGTATCTTTGTCTGTAACGCACTTCTGTATCTGTTAAGCCATGGAACTTTTCCGGTAGCACCTGTAAGCTCTTTGTTAAAAGTGTGATTTCAGATACATGAACGGACATTTCACCCTTCTGTGTTCTGAAAACTTCACCCTTTACACCGACAATATCGCCGATGTCAAATTTCTTAAAACGTGCATACGGTTCTTCTCCGACAGAATCTCTTGCCACATATAACTGAATGTTGCCCTTTAAATCTGCCACATTGCAGAAAGAGGCTTTACCCATGACACGCTTTGCCATTAATCGTCCTGCAATGGATACTTCCTTGCCTTCAAAATCTTCAAAATGTTCTTTAATATCCTGTGTATGGTTTGTCACATCGTACTTTGTAATCTCGAATGGGTCTCTGCCTTCTTCCTGCAAAGCCTTTAACTTATCCATACGGTTCTTAATCTGTTCGTTGACATCAGGCATCTGTGTATTATTCTTCTCTGCCACTGTTCTTTCTCCTTATCGACTATTCATTTACAATTTCTACAATCTTATACTCGATTTCACCTGCCGGTGCTTCTACTTTTACGATTTCTCCGACCTTCTTGCCGATGAGTGCGGCACCCAGCGGTGATTCGTTAGAAATCTTATTGTTTAAGCTGTCTGCTTCGGAAGAACCGACAATAACGTATTCAATATCTTCATCGTATTCGATGTCATGCAGCTTTACAACACTTTCCATTTTAACACGGTCTGTACTCTTATCATTGTCCTGAATGATTTCTGCATTGCTTAAAATTGCTTCAAGCTCTGTAATCTGTGTTTCAATATCTCTCTGTTCGTCCTTGGCTGCATCGTATTCTGCATTTTCAGATAAATCGCCCTGCTCTCTTGCTTCCTTTAACTTCTGAGCAACTTCCTTTCTTCTGACAACCTTTAAGTTCTCCAGTAATGCAACACGTTCTTCGTAACCTTTCTTTGTAAGAAACTGTTTCTCTGCCATTTTCATCTATCCCTTTCTACATTTATAACATTTTAAAACTAGTCATAATATTATAGCCTAATCATATTCATCTGTCAATCAGGTGTATCAAACTTCACTTTGTTTCATCAGCCCCGTGTACCATATCCACCAGTTGTTCCAGTTCTTCAAAATGCTCCACCTGATTGACCCTGCCGCGCAGTGCCGCAGAATGTTTCATGCCTGCCGTGTACCATGCAAAATGCTTGCGCATTTCACGGATTCCGGTGTATTCGCCTTTTGCTTCAATGAGCATTTTGGCATGGCGCAGTATCATATCACAGATTTCTTTTGTTGTCGGCGGCGCAAGCACCGTCTGATCTTTTAAATATCGTCCCACCTGTGAAAATATCCATGGATTGCCTCTCGCACCGCGTCCAATCATTACAGCATCACAGCCGGTTTGTTCAAACATCCTGATTGCGTCCTGTCCGGTCAGAATATCACCGTTTCCGATGACCGGAATTTTAACCGTTTCTTTGACCCTGCGGATAACGTCCCAGTCTGCCTTTCCCGAATAATACTGCTCTCTTGTCCGTCCATGCACGGCAACTGCTGCCCCGCCGGACTCCTCAATTACATGGGCAATTTCCGGCGCGTTAATGCTTTCATCGTTAAAGCCCGCACGGATTTTAACCGTTACCGGTTTTTCAACGGCTTTTGCCATGGCTTCCACGATTTTCCCGACCAGCACCGGATTTTTCATCAGTGCCGAGCCTTCACCGTTATTGACAACCTTTGGAACCGGGCATCCCATATTGACATCAATAATATCAAACGGCCGCTCCTCCACGCGCTTTGCAATCTCACCCATCACCTCCGGGTCTGAGCCAAACAGCTGCAGCGCAATCGGGTGTTCTTTCGGTGTCACCTGCATTAATGCCTCTGTATTTTTATTACCATATAAAATCGCCTTTGCACTGACCATTTCCGTATACAAAAGACCGCAGTCCATTTCTTTGCATAACAAACGAAATGGCAGGTCGGTAACGCCTGCCATCGGTGCCAGTACAACAGGATTTTGTATTTCTACATTTCCTATAAACATTCACACTCTCCTATTCGTTATTCTCCAAGGAAAAACACCCGGTAAAACATTTCCATCGACTCTAACAAATCCCGCTTTTCATACTGTAATTTCTTAATCAGCATACCGCAGGCAATGTCATCATAGAGCAGGTCATTTTCATCGGCTTCAGTTTTAAATAACAGCGTGCCGTTTTCGTCAAATTCAAGTGTTAAGATGCCGCCGACTTCCTCGGTAAACAGCACACACATAATTTTTAATTCATTTTTAATATCCTCCGGAAGCTTGTCAAAGGCTTCGTTCAGATAAAACTTTTTCTCATACGCACTGGATGCGCAAAGCACTACATTTTCATTAAACATATCCATATAATCCTCTCACTGATACTTCTCCTGCCGATATGACCGCCTGTGTGCCGTCCTCTTTGGTCACAAGCAGTTCCCCGTGGCTGTCAATCCCCGCCGCAACACCGGTAAATTCTTCTTTTGTGTCACAAATCCGCACCTGCCTGCCCGCATTGATTAACATTTCATTATAATCCTGCACTAAGCCGCTTAAATCGCCTGTATTTAAAAACTTCTGATAGTATTTTGTAAATTCTTCGGCAAACAGTGCTACAATGCGGCTTCGTTTGATATTCTTTCCTGTTTCGACAAAAAGAGACGATGCAGTTTCTTTGATTTCGTCTGCAAATTCCGTTGTGTTGACATTGATTCCAATACCAATCACTACATAGTGGATACAGTCAAGCTCTGCACTCATCTCTGTTAAAATGCCGCAGACTTTCTTTTTATTGATAACGACGTCATTGGGCCACTTAATATGACATTCCACGTCAGCGCCTTCCTCTGCGACTGCGCGGCGGATTGCCATGGTCACTGCCATCGCTGCAACGATTGTAAGCATGGAGGCATTGGCAGGATTAATCTGCGGACGTAACAGCAATGTCATCCAGATTCCGCTTCCTGACGGAGACACCCATTGTCTGCCCCGCCTGCCCCTGCCGCCGGTCTGGCTTTCCGTAATATAAAGTGTGCCGTCTTTTGCTCCGTTTTCTGCATTTCTTTTAGCTTCATTATTGGTGGAATCAATTTCCGGCGCATAGACCACTTTTTTTACCGTATCGTCGGGATTTAACTGGCTCTCAATTTCCTCTGCCGTTAAAATGTCCGGAAATCCCGTAATCTTATAGCCCTTATTCTGCACCGCCTCAATCGTATAACCTTCTTCTTTTAACTGGTTGATTGCTTTCCATACGGCAGTTCTTGACACCCCCAGCTCATCACATAACATCTGACCGGAAACATATTCATTTGTTGTTCTTAACTGTCTTAATATCTTTGTTTTCATGAATCCCTGCTCCATTAGAATCTTTCATATAGCAGGGCTGCCGCACTAAGAATCTGTCTTTTCTCTCTTAGTACGGCAGCCCATTTTTACGGCTGATGCTTCTGCCGGTTCTTACATCTTACAATACTGCCAGTCCGACTGCTGCACTTACAATCAGCAGAATCACTGCGGCAATTATCAGAAATACTCCCGACAGCCTTTTTTTATTCATAAATGCTTTTATTCCGGATAAGCCGTTGATAAGCGCTCCTGCCAGGAAAACGATCGGAAATAAGATTCCGCTGTTACTGCGCAGAAACAGGATTAAGATAAATAAAATCATAATCACTGCCGTCAGCGCAATCGTTGCATAGTCAATCAGCATTTTAGATTTCCGGTATGCTCCACTCGTGGTATAATACATCTTCTGCTCCGTTTCTTTTTTTGAATTAATAAGCGCCCAGTGTTGCTGCCATTACCGCTTTAATGGTGTGCATTCTGTTTTCTGCTTCATCAAATACAACGGACTGCTCAGATTCAAATACTTCGTCCGTTACTTCCATTTCATCTAAGCCGAACTTGTCATGAATCTGCTTGCCAATCTTGGTCTTTAAATCATGGAAAGACGGCAGGCAGTGCATAAAGATTGCATCCGGTGCTGCATTTTCCATAACTTTCTTATTAATCTGGTACGGTAACAGTGCCTTGATTCGCTCTGCCCATACTTCGTCCGGTTCACCCATGGATACCCATACATCGGTATATAAAACTTCAGCGCCCTTTGTTCCTTCTTCTACGTCTTCTGTCAATGTAATTGAACCGCCGCTTCTCTTTGCCCATGCTTCACACTGTGCTACCAGCTCTTTATCCGGGAAATATTCTTTTGCCGTGCAGGCTGTGAAATGCAGTCCGAGCTTTGCACAGACAATCATCAGGGAATTACCCATGTTGTATCTTGCATCGCCCATATAAACGAACTTCACGCCCTTTAATCTGCCGAGCTTTTCACGGATTGTCAGCATATCCGCAAGCATCTGTGTCGGGTGGTATTCGTTAGTTAAACCGTTCCATACCGGTACAGATGAATATTTTGCCAGTTCTTCCACAATCGTCTGCTCAAATCCTCTGTACTCAATGCCTTCAAACATTGTACAAAGCACTCTTGCCGTATCTGCAATACTTTCTTTCTTGCCAATCTGGGAACCCTGCGGGTCAAGATAGGTCACGCCCATGCCTAAATCATGTGCTGCTACTTCAAAGGAACAGCGTGTTCTTGTACTTGTCTTTTCAAAAATGAGTGCTACATTTTTACCGCGCAGCGGCTGTTCTACAATGCCTTTCTTTTTCATATCCTTTAACTTTGCGGATAAGTCAATCAAGTACAGAATTTCTTCCGGTGTAAAATCCTTTAATGTTAAAAAATCGCGTCCTGTTAAGTTCATGTGTCCTCCTATCCCCTGCCTGACGACCGGGTTCTCATTTTCTTATTCATTCATTTTATGAACAACGGTATCAATTTCTCCGACAAGCTTATTGATATCTTTGTTAATATCATTGATAAAATCGGACAGCTTTCCGACTTCTCCGGCAACCACTGCAAAGCCTTTGCCGTTCTCCCCGGCTCTTGCCGCTTCAATACTCGCATTTAACGCAAGAATCTTCTGCTTTCCGTGAATGGTATTTAGCTGTACCGTCTTTTCCTTAATCCTGTTGACCAGCTCTTCGGCATCCTTTGCGCCTGTACCCAGCTTTCCAATAATCTGTTTATTGTGCTTTTCCATATATTGGGCATTAATATAGTTGTTTAAAACCTGCCCCAGCAGTTCTGCACTGGCACGGATTGCTTCTTCACTGCGTATTGTGACCTTATGTAATGCTGCAATATACCGGTCTTCATTGACACCAATTTCCCTTGCGACCGCACGGAACTTTTCATCGTCCGGTGCTTCGGACAATACCTGTCCGCCAATCACAGAGCCAACCACTTCGTCCCCGATTTTTAACTCGATACCGAAATCAATCAGTCCTGCATGACAGAAATATACGCCCTTGCCTTCCCTGTCGCACTTTTCGCATCGTCTGCACCCTTCCGGACTTTTTCTTGTCAAATCAATACAAAATTCCGTAAAATTATAACACTCGGAAATGTATCTGCCATCAGCACCTACAGCGACTGTCGCAAGTCCCGTAGCTTTCGCCCAGTTGGACATAATCTGTTCAAACTGCTCCATATCACAAAAATCTTTAATATTTATCATATGAATCACCTCACGTACATATCATATTTATTCATATTATATCAAAAAGCTGTAAATATTCAAGCACTGTTTTCCATGAAAATACATGGGTTTGTATCTGAAAATTCCAATAATATAAAGAAAACGGTACTTCTGTAGAACTGTATTCATTATTTCTGAATACAGTATACAAAAATACCGTTCCATAAAAAACTACTATTATTTAAATGATTAGTAGAAGCAATGGCTTCCGATAATCATATAACTGTCATAAGATGAATAATTTGCGATGGAAAGTGAACGGAAAAATGTATAATTTCCTACATTGTTCACGCCGGATAAAGCTTCCTTTGCTGCCTGAATACAGGCCTGGTTCGGACCGCTTGACAATCTGGCTGCAAATTTTGCGGACGGATTACCGTTGCCGTCTGATACACCTGAAAACTGCTTTGGTGCATAAATTACTGATGTAATGGAGCTGCCCCACTTGCCGCTCTTTACACGATTTAAAACAACATTTGCAACTGCAAGCTTTCCTTCATAGCTTTCGCTTCCTGCTTCCCAGTCTATGATGCATGCCAGAAGCCACACTTCCTCGTCAGATGCATCCACAGAAGAACCGTATGTCGTACCGACACTTGAAAGCGCCTGCTTTTTCTTGGCTGCTTCCTCCTCTGCTTTTCTTGCAGCTTCTTCTGCTGCAATCCGTTCTGCTTCTTCTCTCGCCTCTTTTTCTTCTGCCTCTTCGAGCGTATAACCGGCAACAAGCTCCTTGTCCTGTTCTTCACTCTCCTGCATTACTGCCTGGGCTTCCTGTCCGAAACATAACTGCACATTTTTTACATAGCCTGTAACATTTCCGGAAGTAATCTTTGTCCATTCTGTACCTGTTTCATCCACATATACTAAAGAATAGTCATATAATCTTCCGACTGTTTCGGCATCTGCGTCAGCACCTGCTTTAACTTCAATATAAGAATCAGTTAAAGCCACAGCTTCTGCTGCGTAATCTTGCGCGCCTGCAAAATTAGTTTCATATACTGTTTCGTAACCCGCTGCAACAATATCGGATACCTTTTCTACGTAAGATACCTGAATGTTTGATGTATTATTCTGTTCTGTACTTTGCTGCTGCTCATAGGTAGTTTGTGCGTCGGCTACTACTGGCACTACTGGCATAAGACACATCACCATTGCTACTCCAGCGTACTTCGCCGCTATGCTACTTCTAAGTTTCATAAAGTTTTTCCTTTCCGGTGTCCTTTCCGACACCTGACAAAATGTTACAGAATTGTTACATTTTGTTACGAAAGTATAATACCAAAGTTACACTTATTTGTCAAATCCATTACAAAGCCGCATAAATTCTAGGGCTTCCGTTTATTCCCCAACAGTTTCATTGATCTTTTTATAAAAAATTTAATTTTACAAACCGCCTTTTTAGAAATCCGCCTGTCTTTTATCAAGATTTTGGCGCTGCCCATGAGGTCATTTTTAACCGCATAAGCGGTATATACCGCAAGTGCGCACTAAAAAAGGGACACAGATAACTATATCCATATCCCTTCAAAATTATTACAAATTTGTTAAAAAAAGTTACAATTCTTAATTACAACACGTTATAAATCCATTTCCTACCTGACCCCTGTCCGGCGCTGGCGGACTGCTTCAAATGTAAGAATCGTACAGGCAACTGCTGCATTAAAAGACTCGACCTGTCCCTGCATCGGAATCCTTACAAGTACGTCTGCCGCATCAGACGAAGCTTTTGTCAATCCATTCGCTTCGTTTCCTATCAGAAACGCACTGGCGCCGGTATAATCCGGCTGTGTGTATTCACAGTTTCCGTCCAGATGTGCCGCATAGAGCCGCACGCCTGCCTGCTTTAAATCCGCAAGCTGCTGTGTAAAATCTTTTGCATAAAAAAACGGAACCCTATAGACAGAACCCATTGTGGAGCGGATAGTCTTTGGATTGTAAATATCCACGGTGTTCGGACTTAAAATCACGCCGGTCACGCCCGCACCCTCTGCCATTCGCACAATTGTTCCCAGATTTCCGGGGTCCTGTAAATTTTCAACAAGCAGAAGCAGCGGTTTATCTTTCATCATATCCTGCACCGTATATTGTGCCATTTTAACAATGGCAAGCGCCCCCTGCGGTGTCTTGGTATCTGACATTTGCGCGAAAACGATGTCGCTGACAAGTTCTGTCTGTTCTTTTGCAAATTTGTTTAAAAACGATACATTTGCCGCTGCAAAGCTTTCCGAAAAATAGACTTTCACCAGTCTGTCCTGTGGTACTTCCGACACCATTTTCATGCCTTCGACCACAAACTGCTTCGTTTCTTTTCTGGTTTTCGCCTTTTTTTGCAGGGAAACGACTGTTTTTACCTGACTGCTGCTTGTACTTGTAATCATAATTTTTTGTATCCTTATCTGTTATTTTGAAAGCAATGCGCTGATATTAAACTCGTATTCGTCAATATCCTTTGTCATTGCCAGTGCTTCATCGATGTCAAAATCGACAAATTTACCGTCTTTATACGCTACCAGACGGTTACTCTTGCCTTCGCAGAGCAGATCCACCGCATATGCCCCCATTACAGAAGCATAGACTCTGTCCTTGCAGGTCGGTGAACCACCTCGCTGCATGTAGCCTAAAATGGTTGCCCTTGTTTCAATGCCTGTGGCTGCCTCGATTCTTCTTGCCATGCCGGTAGAATGTCCGATACCTTCTGCATTAATAATCAGATGATGCTTCTTTCCGCGCTTTCTTGCTTCTATAATATGGTTAATTAATGCCTGTTCGTCATTGTCATAACGCTCCGGCAATAAAATGTCTTCCGCACCGTTTGCGATGCCACACCACAACGCGATATAACCTGCATTTCTGCCCATAACCTCGATAATACTGCAACGCTCATGGGAAGTCGATGTATCACGGATTTTGTCGATGGCTTCCATTGCCGTATTGATTGCCGTATCAAAACCAATTGTATAATCGGTACAGGCAATATCTAAATCAATTGTTCCCGGAAGTCCGATGGTGTTGACTCCGGCTTCCGCAAGCTTTTGTGCACCTCGGAATGAACCATCGCCGCCGATAACGACAATACCGTCAATCCCGTGCTTTTTGCAGACTTCTGCGCCTTTTTTCTGACCTTCCGGTGTCATAAATTCCATACATCTTGCCGTGTAAAGAATTGTACCGCCACGCTGGATGATATCGGCAACACTGCGCTTATCCATATCAATAATTTCTTCATTAATTAATCCATTGTATCCCTTCTGGATTCCTTTTACCTTCAGCCCCTTGTTAATTGCCGTTCTTACAACTGCTCTGATTGCCGCATTCATTCCCGGTGCATCACCGCCACTTGTCAAAATACCAATTGTTTTTATCTGTTTTGCCATAAGAACTTCCCCTTCCTTTCTCAATCATCTGTTATATTCCTGCTGTTTTCTATTGTATCTCATAAAAATGTGCATTTCAATATGAATATTCTATGATTTCTGTCAATTTTCCATATAATTTCTAGGTTGTTTCGACATTTTTTGTACCGAACACTTCCCGGAGCTGTGCAACCAGCCCGGCTTCTACTTTGACATTCATGGACGGCGGAAGCTGTTTTTTTAGCTTTTCCTCGGCACAGTAAATGATGACACTATCGTGTCCGTCTGACGGTGCGAGTATCTTTGTCAGTTCCTCCTGCTTTTCCTGATATTCTGCCATATTGGCAAAACGAATCCAGAGCTTCTGCGGCACACTGTCAAAGCTGACAATTTTTTCACAAATAAGTTTTCCATTCTCATCGGCATTGGCACTGACACGTCCCGTTACAAATACTTTATCGCTTGTATCAATGACACTGCGGTAGGTGTTAAAGCTCTGTGGAAAAACAAGTACTTCCACCGTGCCTACAAGGTCTTCAATCGTAAGAAATGCCATGAGTTGTCCGTTTTTGGTCGTTTTTACGGTTTTATCCATAATCATGCCGCCGATTGTAACCCGCGTATTGTCTTTTGCCTTTAATTCGCCGGTTTCCTCGTCCAGTTCAAAATCGGTCGTCATCGCAGAAATGTGCCGTTTCCACATCGCCGCATATTCATCCAGCGGATGTCCGCTGACGTAAACGCCCAAAATCTCCTTTTCAAATGCGAGCAGTTCTTCTTTATAATATTCCGCTACGTCCGGCATCTGCACTTCATAAGCCGTCTTTTCTTCCTCAGATACGAAATCAAACAGTGACATCTGGCCGGATATGGCATCTTTACTCTGTTTTACGGCATTATCCAGTAATTGTGCATAAACAAACATCATCTGACGTCGGTTATTGCCAAAGGTGTCAAATGCCCCCGATTTTATGAGATTTTCAATGGTACGCTTATTTAATTCGGAAAACATCCGCGTGATAAAGTCCTGCATGGTCGTAAATGGTGCGTTTTTCCGTTCTTTAATAATGGCTGCAATTGTCGGTCTGCCAAGACTTTTGATTGCAGACAGACCAAAGCGGATTGCACCGTTTTCAACGGAAAATCCACGCTCGGACTCATTCACATCGGGCGGTAACAGCCGGATATTCATCTGACGGCAGGCATAAATGTAACCTGCCACTTTTGCCGTATTATCGACTACGGAAGTCATCAGCGCCGCCATAAATTCTACCGGATAATGCGTCTTTAAATAAGCTGTCTGAAAGGATACCACCGCATAGCACGCCGCATGGGATTTGTTAAAGGCGTATTTTGCAAAATCAATCATTTCATCGTAAATTTTGCCGGCGATCTTTTCATCAATGCCGTTGTTGACACAGCCCGGCACATTTTCATCCGGATTGCCGTAAATAAAATTTTTCCGCTCTTTTTCCATAACGGAAGCTTTCTTTTTTGACATGGCACGGCGCACTAAATCGCTTCGTCCCCAGGAGTAGCCTGCAAGGTCACGTACAATCTGCATAACCTGTTCCTGATACACGATACAACCGTAAGTCGGCTTTAATATTGCCTCTAACTGCGGACAGTCATAGGTAACCGCATCCGGGCTGTTCTTTCCTTTTATATACTGCGGAATAAAGTCCATCGGACCCGGCCGGTACAGTGAAATTCCGGCAATTAAATCTTCGATATTCTGCGGTTTTAATTCCTTCATGAACGACTTCATCCCCGCACTTTCAAGCTGGAAAATGCCGTCACATTTTCCCGTACCGATTAAATCGTAAACTGCCTTATCGCTGTAATCAATCGCTTCAATCGAAAATTCCGGTGTGTGCTTGCGGATAAGCTCCTCCGCATCATGGATTACCGTAAGGGTACGCAGTCCCAGAAAATCCATCTTGAGCAGTCCCAGTTCTTCCAGTGTTGTCATAACAAACTGGGCAACCACCGAACCATCCGAGCCGACTGACAGCGGTACATATTCATCAACCGCTTTCTGACTGATTAAAACGCCCGCCGCGTGCATGGAGGCATGGCGCGGCAATCCTTCCAGACGTTTACTCTTATCAATTAAATCGCGCACCTGTTCATCGGACTCATAAGCCGCCCGCAAATCTGGATTCATTTTTAACGCTTTATCAATCGTAATTCCAATTTCGCGTGGCACCATTTTAGCAATGGAATCTACCATAGCATACGGCAGGTCCAGTACACGGCCTACATCCTTGATAACGGCACGCGCTGCCATCGTACCGAATGTAACAATCTGCACCACACGGTCTTTTCCGTATTTATCCACAACATAATCAATGACCTCCTGCCGTCTTTCATAACAGAAATCAACATCGATATCGGGCATGGACACACGTTCCGGATTTAAAAAACGTTCAAAAATCAGACTATATTTTATCGGGTCAATATCGGTAATGCCAAGGCAGTATGAAACGACACTGCCCGCCGCCGAACCTCGTCCCGGACCTACCGGGATTCCGTTGACACGCGAATAATTGATGTAATCCCATACAATCAGGAAATAATCGACATATCCCATGGTCTGAATAACCGAAAGTTCATATTCCAGACGTTCTTTGATGTTGTAAATCCCCTGTGTGCTGTCAATCTCCCCGTCTGCGTTCATATCCGGGTAACGCTTTGCCAGTCCTTCATAGCATAAATGATTCAGATACGACCATGAATCATATCCTTCCGGCACTTCGTACTTTGGCACTTTTGTCACACCGAACTCAATTTCCACATTACAGCGCTGTGCAATCTTGTACGTATTTTCAATTGCCTGCGGTGCATACGAAAACAGCTCTGCCATTTCTTCCGGCGACTTGCAGTAATACTGCCCGCCCTCGTATCTCATTCTGTTCTCGTCCGTTACCAGCTTACCGGTCTGGATACAGAGTAAAATGTCGTGTGCATCCGCATCTTCTGCATACGTATAGTGGATATCGTTTGTCGCAACCAGTTCGATATTTAATTCTTCCGACATGCGGACTAACTGCTGATTGACATACTGCTGTGTGGAAATGCCGTGGTCCTGCAATTCCAGAAAGAAATTGCCTTTTCCAAAAATGTTCTCATAGCGTTTTGCCGCTTCCATTCCCATCTCATACATACCACGCGCAAGATAGCGCTGCACTTCACCCGCAAGACATGCACTTAATGCGATAATGCCCTCGTGATACTCGGTCAGCACTTCATAGTCTACACGCGGCTTATAATAAAATCCTTCTGTAAATCCCCTTGAAACAATCTTCATCAGATTCTGATAACCGGTATTATTTTCCGCAAGCAGTACCAGATGATAATAGCGGTCTTCGGATTCGCCCGGTGTCTTTTCAAATCTCGAACCTGGCGCTACGTAAACTTCACAACCAAGAATCGGCTTAATACCGGCTTCCTTCGCCGCTTTATAAAAATCAATGACACCATACATGACACCGTGGTCCGTAATCGCAAGGCTGTCCATTCCCAGCTCTTTTGCTCTCTTTGTAATCTCTCCGATTTTACTCGAACCATCCAGCAGTGAATATTCCGTATGGACATGTAAATGTGTAAAATTCATACTATCCTCACTTCTGAGCAACTTGTTGCGAGGAGGCGAAGAGAAATTCGCGCAGGCGATTTCTCTTCTGCCATCAAGGCAGCCTGCTCCAGCTTTTGTAATTTATTGTAGCATAAATCAAATAAAATGAGAACTTAAAAAACTATAACACAGACTGACAATCTGCCATAAAGCACTGCCGCCTGTATTTATTTTCTATAAATACAGGCGGCAGTGGAACCTTCCGGCTTATTCAACGCAGCTGTTAAATCCAGCTGTTAAAAATATACAATAGAAAAACCACAATCGGATTGCTGTTATATATGGCAAGCGTGACAGGATTCACTTCTATTTGACCATAGAGCCAGCTTCCTAATCCGGTTGTGCTGATTAAGGATACAAAATATAAAATAATACAGACAGCCATAACACCCTGCACCAGACCGAGTAAAAGTCCCAGAATTCTATTGACACCACCCAGTATCGGAATATGGTTGGCAACAATAAACATACGTTTTACAATTCCCAACAGAATGCTTAATACCAGCACCGTCAAAAAGTATGAAATACCTGTCAATATAAACTGCGTAATATATTCTGCAGCATACTGCGCAATGCCGCTCTCCTGCACAATTTTATTACCTGCCTGTGCCATGTTGTTCTCCAACTGCTCAACCATCTGCTTTGGCAGATAAATCCCCTGATTCTGCAGTACTCCTGCCGTATCTTCTCCGGTATGATCCAGCTGCTCATCTACAGACTGGCTCAAACGGTCATTGATAGTTTTTTCACAGGATTGTTCAATCGAATGATAAATTCCTGTGTGATTTACCATAAAATCTTTGACTCTGGGTGCAAGACCATTCGCCGCAATCAAAATGACAACCCATGCTGCAATGGAATAAAGCACCATAAGAACACCTCTTTGGTATCCACGTACCATATTAAAAAGTACAATTCCAAAAAGTACAAGCACTACTAATGACATTCTTTTCTTTCCTTCCCTAAATATAAATTGATATTATCCCATTTCTTTTACCCTGTCAATCTTTATTTCAAAACGTGCGCTGTCAAGCGTACTGTTAAAAAATCCCCATCAGCAGCTTATTTACTGCTAATGGGGATTTCATATCTGAAACTTTTATGATTTATTGCTCTGTGTTCCGGTCTTCCTCTTTTTCTGTATTCTGTGCTGGAACATCTTTATCCGCCTGCTCTGGTGATGGCTGTTGTGCTTCCGTCTGCTGCGGGTGTTCCCACGGTGCAGGCGGTGCCTGATTGACCGTTGAGGAATAGCTTCCATCTTCATTAAAGGATACGCTTTCTGCCACCTTTTCTGAAATCGTCATATGGCTTGTATCTACCGGTTCCGGGATTCCTTTTACCTTGCGGTAAATTTCCATAAACTGCTTTCCGGTAATCGTTTCTTTCTCATACAGATATTTTGCAATCTCGTCTAATACATCGCGGTTTTCAGATAAAAGCTGCTTTGCTTCTGCAAAACACTCTTTTAACAATTCCTTGACTTCATCATCAATCATTGCTGCTGTTTCATCGGAACAATTCAGTCTTGCACCACCGTCCAGATATTTGCTTTCAACGGTTTCCAGACTCATCAGCCCGAATTTTTCCGACATACCGTACTGAGTAATCATGGCTCTTGCAATCTGTGTTGCCTTTTCGATATCGTTTGACGCACCGGTTGTTACCGTATCAAAGACGACTTCTTCTGCGGCACGTCCGCCAAGCAGTGTTACCAGTCTTGTCATCAGTTCGTCCTTTGTCATCAGGTACTTTTCTTCTTCAGGCACCTGCATGACGTAGCCGAGAGAACCCATTGTACGCGGTACAATTGTAATCTTCTGCACCGGCTCGGCATTTTTCTTTAATGCCGTAATCAGCGCATGACCGACTTCATGATATGCAACCGTGCGTTTTTCTTCCTTGCTTAAAATACGGTCTTTCTTTTCCTTACCGGCAATAACCACTTCCACGGCTTCAAATAAGTCCTTCTGGGATACCACTTTTCTGCCGTCCTTGACTGCCGCAATCGCCGCTTCGTTAATCATATTGGCAAGGTCAGAGCCTACCGCACCGCTCGTTGCAAGTCCGATTGCTTCTAAATCAACGGTATCATCCATTAATACATCTTTGGAGTGAACCTTTAAGGTATCAATTCTGCCCTTTAAATCCGGCTTATCGACAATAATTCTTCTGTCAAAACGTCCCGGTCTTAACAGCGCTTTATCAAGCACTTCCGGCCTGTTCGTTGCGGCAAGGATAAATAAGCCCTTAGAAGAATCAAAACCGTCCATTTCTGCAAGCAGCTGGTTTAATGTCTGCTCACGCTCATCATTGCCGCCGCCATAGCGGGAATCTCTGCTTTTACCGATGGCATCAATTTCATCGATGAAAATGATACACGGTGCCTGCTTCTGTGCTTCCTTAAATAAGTCACGCACACGTGATGCACCGACGCCGACAAACATTTCTACAAAATCAGAACCTGCCAGCGAGAAAAACGGTACATTGGCTTCACCGGCTACCGCCTTTGCAAGCAGGGTTTTACCGGTTCCCGGAGGACCTACAAGCAGTGCGCCCTTCGGCAGTTTCGCACCGATGCTTGCATATTTATCCGGATTATGCAGGAAATCCACGATTTCTGTCAGGGACTCTTTGGCTTCGTCCTGTCCCGCTACATCTTTAAATGTCACGCCGGTCTGCTTCTGTACATAGACCTTGGCTGTATTCTTGCCGACACCCATGCCGCCCATCATACCGCCGCCTTTAGACAGTCTTCTGTATACAAATGTAAACATCAGATAGATAAACAGAATCGGCAGTACATAAACCAGCAGAAAATCAATAATAGACGAACTCTGATCCGGAATATATCCTGAATACGTCACACCTTTATCGTCTAATTTATCTGTAATATCCTTATCTTTAATATAACCGGTATAATACGTATAGGAAAATCCGTTACTGTCTTTTTGTGAATCCGATGGCTGGATTAAGATTCTGTCCGAGTCAAACTTGACTTCTGAAACCTTATCCTCATCTATCATCTGCAAAAATTCGGAATACGTAATTTCTTTATACGTTGCATCTTTTATCATACTGTTTAACATCGTAATCGCAATAAATGTAATTACGCCTGCAATCAGTATAATAATGATAGTATTCATATTTTTCGGCTTTTTGTCATTTTTGTTACCGTTATTGGGGTTATTTCTGTTGTTATTATCCATAAATTCCTCCGCCGGACCGTCATTATTTTGTAAAGGGCAGTACACTGTGCCCATTTATTTCTTATTATAAATACAATATCACGATAAATCAATAAAAAATCAGTAAAATTCCTTACTATTATTGTTATCATTTGTATGAAGTATTCATAATCTTTTTAGATTCCTGTTGGCGTTTTTCCTGTGGTCTGCTATGATTAAACTAGTAACAAGATGTCTGTATTGCATAAGTGCCCCGCATAAAATAATCCGCAGACATCATAACCGCAGGCTTTGATTGAGGAATAGGAACCGATAAAATGACACAATTTTTAATTTCAATTATGGATATAACACCGCTGTCGGACAGCCTTTCAGGCGATAAGGCACTATATGACAAGGCTTTTAAACTTGTACCCGGACACCGGCAGCAAAAAATCTGTAATTTAAAAAATGATGCTGCAAAATGCCGCTGCCTTGCCGCCGGACTTCTGCTCAATTACACAACGCGCACATTTATATCCGGCTCTATTACAGGCTCTTTGGCAGATAATACGCCAACTGTCAAAAATATCCCATTTCCGGTCACTGTTTCAGCCGCCGTCTGCACCTATGCGCAGGAATACGATTACGCAACCGCCTACATTGCAAATGGGAAGCCGTATTTTAAAGAGCATGAAAATCTGCATTTTAACCTTTCCCACTCCGGGAATTTTGCAGTGTGTATTGTTGCCGGTATGCCCTGCGGTATCGACATTGAGGGAAACCGCCCGTTTAAACCGTCCGTTGCAAAAAGATTTTTTTCAAAAACAGAATATCACTGGATTTATGATACAGAAAATGTATCTGTACAGGCGGAACGTTTTTTCCGCCTCTGGACTTTAAAAGAAGCCTATGCTAAAGCTACCGGAAATGGCATTGCAGCAGAAATTCACGCGGCATCCTATGTCCCGGATACGGACAGCGATGGTCTGTGCTTTGCAGATTCTGAAACTGCCGCGCATTTTCAAATAAAAGAAGCAGAATACGACGGACTGCGGATTGCCGTGGTACTGTCGGATTCTGCTTTCTGATATCTATAATCTATAGCTGCTGCCGGTTATTTTTATTTTGTTTTACTTTTTATTACAGTTTAAATTTCTGCATATGGCCTGTAAGGGTTTTTGCGGATTCTGCAACCACTTCCGCACATTCTTCCACCTGTGTGCTTTCCTGTGTGACGGTCTGTGCATTGGCTGCAAGCACTTCAATTGTCGCTGAAATTTCTTCCGCACTCGCAGACTGTTCTTCTGAAATCGCCGCCATATTACTTGCAACATCATTGACCTGTTCAATTTCTTCAATCATTGATGTTACAATCTCACTGGTGCTGTTAATATCCGTGTAAATCGTATGGAACGTTTCATATGCCTTATTCACCGCAAGAGTATTTTCCTGTATCGTCGTAACACTTTCTCTGGTACGCTCTACCATGGTATCTACCTGTCCGTTAATATTGGCAATAATTTCTCCAATCTGTTGTACGGAATGGGCGCTGTTATCTGCCAGCGTGCCGATTTCTCCCGCTACAACTGCAAATCCGCGTCCTGCTTCGCCTGCTCTTGCCGCTTCAATGGATGCATTTAATGACAGCAGGTTGGTCTGTGCCGCAATATCGCCAATCATTTTAATAATCTCGTTAATTTCTTTGGTCGATACCCCTACATTTTCCACAACCTCTGCCAGTTGCTGCATGGAATCCACAATGTGTTTCATATTTTTCTGAACCGCATCCATGTCTTCATAGCCGCGGTTTGCCGTATCCACTGTTCCACGCATTTTTTCATTCGCCTGTGCCCCGTGCTTGTCCGCTGTATCCACAACCGTTGCCAGTGTTGTTGCATTTTCTGCCAGTTCGGAAACAGCATTTGCAAGCTGTTCAATTGTTGTACGCATATCTTCCATAGACTGTGACTGGCTTTCAGCCGTCTGGCTCAAAGACTCGGACGTTGTTGCACTGACACCTGCCTTTTCATCTAACTGCAATGAAATATTCTGTACATCTTTAATGACGGCTCTCATACTGTCAACATACGCGCCGAGTGCATGGCTGATTCGTCCGATTTCATCGTTGCCTTTCGCTTCAATCTGCACCGTAAAATCTCCGTCTGTCAGTCTGGCAATACCTTCTGTCAGCCCTTTAAGCGGTGCAATGATAATGCTGACAACCCGGCTTACAACAGCAATTGCAAACAATATCGCAATCACACCGATTAAAATGTATAACCCTTCTGTCTTACGCAGGCTCTCAACCATTTCATTCTGCGATACGCACATTACCAGCTTCCATGTTGTGCCGTCTACTGCCTGTACTGTTACAAAATACGGCGCTGTGCCGTCTTTTATCGTATAAATGTTAAATTTATCTGCGCCTAACTTGGTTGAAATCTGTCCCAGAAAGGAATCTGCGCCCTGTGCGGATATTTTGGATGCATTATACGATGTATCTGGGTGTGCCAGAATCATACCTGTTGCCGTATCGACCAAAAACGCATATCCTGTTTCTGCATCCATGACATTTATAGATGTAACCTGATTGGTAACATCTTGTAATGATATATCTGCCGCTGCAACCATTTTATTTCTATCCCTGCGGTTTAACACGGCACTGGCACTGACTGTAAATGTTCCTGTATTGGCATCCATATACGGCTCACCAAAAGTAAATCCACTGTGGTCAAGTCCTTCTTTGTACCAGTCACGCTGTGTTACCACGAAATCCGCACCCGGTTTCCAGCCTGAACCGTCCAGATACCGCGCATCGGCATCCCCTTCATAGACGCCGTTTGGAAATGCTGCATTGAGTTTTGTTGTTGTCGCTAAATAATTTAATTCATCTTCATCAGATTCAAATTTCACTGTTTCCAGTGTGTCTTTTACGGAATTCAGTGATGCAATAATCGAACTTTCCCACCTTGCAATCACTTCGGTATTATAATTGGATTCTTCTTCCATTTCTCCGTAAATTGATTTTGTCATCGTCTTTTTCGTATTGACAAAATTTACAGACAGAATCACAATTATCAAAATTGCTATTAACGGAATAATCGCCGCCAGCAGCTTAAAACGTACACTGCTTCTTTTCTGTTGTAATTTCATTGCTTACCCACTCTCCCTTTGTTTAATGTCAACCACCATTTAAAATGCTAAACCATTTAAATTATACTCCCCCTGATATTTCTTTGTCAATGTTCACAATTAATGTACCTTTTGTAATACACTTGTGTAATTCCTATAATGATGGTATGATTTGTACAAATATAAATATGGAGGATATGTATGTATTTTGACAGACTTGAAAAAAATCTGATTGATATTATTAAAGAAGAACAGGCAAAACTGGGTTTTCGCAAAGAAGCCATCCGCCTGTACTATCCACTCAGTTCCCTGAATCATTTTTTTGAAGCAGAGGATTCTGAAGCTGAAATGCTTACAAGGCTTTCTGGATTTCCGGCTTCTCTTACGAAAAAGCTGGGAAATGTCACGGTTACGGCTAAAAAAGACCGCTTCTGCTTTCATATTCCGGAAGACGGCAGCGTCTATGTGCATGAGCATACCGATGCCAACGAATTTATCCGCAGTCTGGTAGAACTTTTACAGCACCACGGCTGTACCATAGACGATATTTTTTCCTTATTTAAGGATACTTCTGAAAATGTTATTTTTGAAGAAATGAACCGCGGCGAATTTGACTGGCTGGTGCGATTTACCGGCAACGCAGACGACCCGTATTACTACTGCTTTAAAGATGAGGGCTGTCATATCATCTATCACCGGTTTCTGCCGGAAGACTATGCGGATTTTGAATTTTAAATGGGGAGCGTGTGAAAGGACAGCCCTCAACGTTGTCACTTGACTTCGGTCTGTCCTTTCACACGCTCCTGCAGGGTGGTGGTGCCCCCCGAACAGACGCAACAACGGCAGGTCAAATGCCATCACCGTAGTGACCGCCGCCTAATCAATCCTCCCCCCCAATGCTCATTCACTACAAATAAACCAACACCAATAAAGTCCCGACTGCCACCCACCCCATAAATGATAAATGCTCCTGCCGAAGTTAAGTGCTAACGTTGAGGCAGGAGCATTTATCATTTACCTAGTTGTGTTTTTCCTGATATTCCAGTGCCGCGCCGATAAATCCTCTAAACAGCGGATGTGGTCTGTTTGGTCTGGACTTTAATTCCGGATGAGCCTGTGTTGCTAAGAACCATGGGTGGTCTTCTACTTCTACCATTTCCACAATTCTTCCGTCCGGTGAAATACCGGAAAGCTTCATGCCGTTTTCTACTAATACATTTCTGTAATCGTTGTTGACTTCATAACGATGACGATGTCTTTCATGAATCGTTTCTTCACCGTATACTTCATAAGCCTTGCTTGTCTTATCGAGTACACAAGGGTAAGAACCCAGTCTTAATGTACCGCCGATATCGTCTACACCTTCCTGATCCGGCATTAAGTGGATAACCGGGTGTGTTGTATCCGGCTTTAACTCAACGCTGTGTGCATCGGAATAGCCAATAACATCTCTTGCAAATTCCACAATGGATAACTGCATACCAAGGCAGAGCCCTAAGAACGGCACCTTATTTTCCCTTGCATAGCGGATTGCCTGAATCTTTCCTTCGATACCACGGTCACCGAATCCGCCCGGAACAAGAATACCGGATACATCTGAAAGCAGTTCGGCTGCATTTTCTTCCGTAACCTGTTCTGAATCAATCCACTTGATTGTTACATCGGCTGAGTTGTATACACCGCCGTGCTTTAACGCTTCAACAACACTGATGTAGGCATCATGAAGCTGGATATACTTACCGACAAGTGCAACCGTAACTTTCTTCTGCGGGTTCTTCCAAGCCTTGCACATTGCTCTCCACTCGTCTAAATCCGGTTCAGGGCATTCAAGCTGTAAACATTCGCAGGCTACCTGTGCCAAATGTTCTTCTTCCATGGCAAGCGGCGCATCGTATAAGATTTCCACATCGAGATTCTGTAATACATGGGACTTCGGTACATTACAAAACAGCGCAATCTTATCTTTGATACCCGGCTCTAACGGGTGTTCGGTACGGCATACTAAAATATCCGGCTGGATACCCATTCCCTGTAATTCTTTTACACTCGCCTGTGTCGGCTTTGTCTTCATTTCTCCGGAAGCCTTCAGATATGGAATCAGGGTAACATGAATTAAAATCGCGTTTTCCCTGCCGACTTCATGCTGGAACTGACGGATTGCTTCCAGGAACGGCTGGCTTTCGATATCACCGACAGTACCACCGACTTCAATAATGGCAATCTTTGTATCCTTTGTTGAGAAATCCCTGAAAAAGCGGCTCTTGATTTCATTGGTAATGTGCGGAATAACCTGTACGGTTCCTCCGCCGAAATCACCGCGGCGCTCCTTCTGTAAAACAGACCAGTAAACCTTACCGGTTGTTACATTGGAATTTTTATTTAAGCTTTCATCAATAAATCTTTCATAATGTCCAAGGTCCAAATCCGTTTCCGCACCGTCATCGGTTACAAAAACTTCTCCATGCTGAATCGGGTTCATGGTTCCCGGGTCAATGTTGATATATGGGTCAAATTTCTGCATTGTTACAGAAAAGCCGCGTGCTTTCAGCAGACGTCCAAGTGATGCTGCTGTAATTCCCTTTCCAAGTCCTGAAACGACTCCACCTGTTACAAAAACGTATTTTACGGGCATTAGTTCCTCCATTCTGCCGTATCCGGCAATCCCAAAATTTACAGTAAAAAGAAATATCCGGCAGCATAAAACGGCTACCGGTATGATTTCTTTGCATTATTATTCGTATTATACAACGGAAATAAATATATTTCTACTGTTTTTTTATAATTTTTTACTTTGCGAACTGACTCTGATACAGATTTGCATAAAATCCCTGCTTTGCAAGCAGTTCTTCATGATTGCCCTGCTCAATAATTTTGCCGTCCTTCATGACTAAAATGACATCGGCATTTTGTATCGTGGACAGACGGTGTGCAACAATAAAGCTCGTCCTGCCTTCCATCAGCTTTGCAAATGCGTTCTGAATCTTGATTTCCGTTCTTGTATCAATCGATGACGTTGCTTCATCTAAAATGAGCATCGGCGGGTGGCACAGCATCACTCTTGTAATACAAAGAAGCTGTTTTTGTCCCTGTGATAATCCGCCGCCATCTTCGGTAATAAAGGTGTTATATCCCTCTGGCAGACGCTTGATAAAGCTGTGTGCGTGAACCGCCTTGGCTGCCGCAATCACCTCTTCATCGGTCGCATCCGGTTTGCCCATGACAATATTTTCACGGATGGTTCCGGTCTTTAACCATGTATCCTGCAATACCATGCCATATCCCGCACGCAGGCTGTGTCGGGTCATTTCACGGATATCAATGCCCGATACGGAAATTTTACCGTCATTCACATCGTAAAAACGCATGAGCAGATTAATCAGTGTCGTCTTTCCGCAGCCGGTCGGACCAACAATTGCAATACGCTGTCCTTGCTTTACATGCAGGTTAAAATCTTCAATAAGCTTCTTATCCGGCACATAAGAGAAGGCTACGTGTTCCAGAGCAACTGTTCCGTCTACATTTTCAAGCACTGCGGCATCTTTGTTGTCCGGGATTTCCGGCTCTTCTTCGATTAATTCAAAGATACGTGCCGCACACGCAATCGCATTCTGTAATTCTGTCACAACTCCGGAAATTTCATTAAACGGCTTCGTGTACTGGTTTGCATAACTTAAAAAGCAGGATAACTGTCCGACCGTCAATCTGCCGTAAATGGCTGAAATTGCGCCGCTTACCGCAACCCCCGCATATACAAGGCTATTGATAAAACGGGTAGACGGATTGGTAATCGATGAATAAAAAATGGCTTTTAGTGAACATTTCTGCAGACGGTCATTAATTTCATCAAATCTTTCAAGCGCCTCATCTTCATAGCAGTATGCCTGTACAACCTTCTGTCCGCCAATCATTTCATCAATCAACGCCGTCTGCTCACCACGCGTTTCAGACTGTAATTTAAACATCTGATACGTATGCTTTGCAATAAAGCTTGCCACAAACAGGGACAGCGGAGTAATTACAATAACTACAAGTGTAATTTTTACATTAATAGATAACATAAATCCGAGTGTTCCAAGAATCGTCAGCACCCCGGAAAAAAACTGGGTAAAGCCCATGAGCAGACCGTCCGCAAACTGGTCTACATCGGCGATAACACGGCTGACGACTTCACCGTAGGAGTGTCCGTCAATATATTTTAACGGCAGCACTTCAATCTTTTCAATCGCTTCGTCACGGATATCCCTTGTCACATGATACGTAATTTTGTTGTTGCAGATATTCATAATCCACTGGGACAGTGCCGTAATTGCAATAACGATTCCGACTTCGGAAAGTATCGCCGTAATTGCCTTAAATTCTACATTCTGCGGTCCGATAATGTAATCAATCGCATTTCCGATTAAAATCGGCACATATAAAGATGATGCCACGGTCACTGCTGCCATTAAAATTGACAGAATCAAAAAGAACCAGTAGCGTTTAATGCGCAGCAGCACTTTTTTTACGGTTGTACCTGTATTTGCCTTTGCCATAACTTACGCCTCCTTTTCTTTCCGGAACTGTGAATAATAAATTTCCTGATATACTTCGCAGTTTTCAAGCAGTTCTTCATGTGTTCCGATACCTGCCACATTTCCGTCATCCAGCACGATAATCCGGTCAGCGTGCATAAGCGATGCCGCACGCTGGGATACGATAAACAGTGTCGGTGCATCTTTCATTTCACGGATTGATTTGCGCAATGCCGCATCGGTTGCATAATCGAGTGCCGATGCACTGTCGTCTAAAATCAAAATATCCGGTTTTCTTACAACTGCACGGGCAATCGTTAAACGCTGGCGCTGTCCGCCTGATAAATTTTTACCGCCCTGGTCGACAAAGGAATCAAGTTTACCGTCTTTTTTCTCGACAAATTCCCGTGCCTGTGCAATGTCTAATGCTTCCATAATTTCCGTATCGGTCGCATCCTTTTTCCCCCAGCGGATATTGTCACGGATTGTTCCTTTAAAAAGCTGTGCTTTCTGCAAAACAATGCCGACTTTCTCTCGTAAGGCTTCAATCCGGTAGTCTTTGACGTTGACACCGTCAATATAAATCTCACCCTTTGTCACGTCATAAAAACGCGGAATCAGATTGACAAGGGACGATTTTCCGGAGCCCGTACCGCCGATGACACCGATGGTCTGTCCTTTCTTTACCGTAAAGCTGATGTCTGTCAGCGATTCATCGCCCGCACCGCTGTAGCGTAAGGATACATTTTTAAATTCCACTGCCGCAGCCTGTGTATCTGTGCTTTCCGTGGTACTCCCGTTTTGCATACTGGACTTAATACTAAATACATTTTCAATTCTGCCCGCACAGGCGAGTGCCTTGGTAATGTTGATAATCAGGTTTGCCAGCTTGATTAATTCAATGAGAATCTGTGACATATAGTTGTAGAGTGCCACAACCTGTCCCTGTGTCAGTGTTCCCGCATTGACACGCACCGCACCAATCCAGATCAGTGTGATAATGGAAATGTTGACCACCACATAGGTCAGCGGATTCATCAGTCCGGAAATCTTACCGACAAATTTCTGTAAATGATTGAGCTGTTCATTTGCCTGTTTAAATTCTCTGATTTCATTTTCCTGCTTGTTAAATGCACGTACAACACGCACACCGGTCAGGTTTTCCCTTGTAATGCCAAGAATCTTATCCAGTCCCGCCTGTACTTTTTTGTAAAGCGGTCTTGTGGAGAGCATAATGCCAAAAACGATGACTGCCAGTACCGGAATCGCTACCGCAAAAACAAACGCCGCTTTGACGTCAATCGTAAATGCCATAATCATTGCACCGAATACAATAAACGGTGAGCGCAAAAACAGACGCAGTACCAGATTGACACCGTTTTGCACCTGGTTAATGTCACTTGTCATACGTGTAATCAGTGTTGACGTACCGATGGTGTCCATTTCCGTAAAGGAAAGGCTCTGGATATGCTTAAATAAATGATGGCGCATACCGGTCGCACAACCGACTGCCGCTTTCGCCGCAAAATACTGTGCCGTAATGGCACAGGTCAGCCCGATAACTGCCAGTGTCACTAAAAGCAGGCTCATTTTTACAATGTAGCCTTTATCCGCATTGCCGATACCCGTATCAATGATTGCCGATACGACAAGCGGTACAAACAATTCAAACAGTGCTTCGAGCATTTTAAACAACGGTGCGAAGACACATTCTTTTTTGTATGCACTCAGATACATCCAAATTCGCTTCATATTTTACCCCTTTTCTATCCGCACCAGACCGCCTGTATTATCATAGGACCAGTTCTGATTTAGGACTTGATTTCATACGTTTGTTATTTTATCATAAATACATCAATACAGAAAATATTTATAATGTATATGTGATATACGTTTTTTATATAGGAAGGATTTTTGATATGGATTTGAAGCAGCTTTCTTATTTTGTGAAGATTGTGGAGGAAGGGAGTATTTCGGGGGCGGCAAAGAAGCTGTTTATGTCACAGCCGCCGTTAAGCAGTCAGATGAAGCTTCTGGAAACTGAATTGGACTGCACGCTGTTTGAGCGGGGTTCGCGTACCATCCGTCTGACGGAAGCCGGAGAAACCCTTTATAATTACAGCCGTTCACTGTTGCAGTTAAGCAATGTTGCAAAGCAGGAAACCATGAATGCGGCACGACATTTTAACGGTGTACTGCGTATCGGTATTGTTTCTTCCTTAATCGGTTCGGACGCGCTTGGCTGGCTGTGCGACTTTTCCAAGCAGTATCCCGGTATTCATTATGAAATTAATGAAGCGGACACCTACCACCTGCTTTCCCAGTTTGAAACCAATGCCATCCACCTTGCACTCCTGCGCACGCCGTTTCACACGGACTCGCTGACCTGCAAGAAGCTGTTTACGGATTCGCTGGTTGCGGTGGGACAGGAATCATTTTTTGCAGACAACCGTTCTTCCGGCAGTGACATTTCCACTCATACGGCTGATACTTCAGGCAGCGCCGCCATTACACTTGATAACCTTGCCAAGCTCCCGCTTATCGTGTACCGCCGCTGGGAACACCTTTTGCGGAAAGAATTTGAGGACAAGAACCTGAGTGCGAACTGGTTCTGTATCAATGACGATGCCCGTACGACCCTTTATTTTGTGGAAATTGGCATGGGGGTCGGTATTATCCCGCAGTCTGCCGCCACGCTGGTTCAAAAAAAAGGAATTGTATGCAGACCGGTTAAAAACTGCGATATCGCAACCGATGTTGTCCTTGCATACAATTCCACTTATCTGCCGGAATGCTCCCGCGCATTTATTGAGTATCTGGACACCCTGTACCCAGATATTCCATAAGCCTGCTCCACGCATATCTGCGTTTCGTCTTAAAATATCTGTTATACACTTCAAAATTTGTATAAGAATGTTCAAACTGGCGCGAATACAAATGCGCCAGGTCGACCTGCTGTGTAAAGGTCAACGTCTTCCCGTTTTCAAGCCAGCACTGCATATCCAGATGTTTTAAAATGAGATATCCGATGACACCGATTTTCGCCTTTAAAAGAATTTCGCTGTCATTGACCGCATTCAAAAAATATCTGTATACATAATACATCATCAGCTGCTCGTATTCGTATTCCTTCTCCTTATAATATGCCGCAAATTCAGACAGCTCCCGTTCATAGTCCTCCGCACCGCAACAGTTTTTAAAATATCTGCTGTTTCTTTCAAGACAGACGTACCAGTCCGGGTTGATAACTTCCATGCCGGCAAAGCGGTCAAAAAAATGCGGGATATTTTGATATGACGTATGATTTTTTCCGCCGTATTTCTTTTTCAAATCCTTTAAACGGTCTTGCAGATAATCCGCCTGTGCGTATGCCTGTATTTCATAATCCATTAAATCCACTCTGTCGGTATCCAGCTTCTTTTGCAGTTTTTTTGCAAAATCCAGATACAGCATACAGCGCTCCTCTATTAAAAATGCCCTGTTGCGGATGATATTATACGCCGTTACCCTTGCCTGGCGCAGCTTAAAATATAACTGCGGGTCGATATTATTATAGGAAGAAACGGTTTCATCTGTTTCTTCTACCGTAAATGTCAGCGGCTTTTGATAGCTAAACATCAGCTCGCCGGCTGTTTTACAGGACGGCGCCAGTCCAATTTCCCGCTCACTGCCGTATTCGTTGATAAACCGCGGAAATTCGGCGCACGTATCACACAGCTTATCTTCGCCCAGTGCAATAAATAAATCACACAGGTTCTTGTCATTTAAAAACGGGCATCTGCCGTTTTGCAGCGTAAAGGTACAGCCGCCGCCCTCCTCCGGCACCATAACCGACTGTAAGCGCTGTCCGAAACTTCCTGCAACCGTTTTGTAATAGTCATACGACTTTTCATCTACATCCACGTCCCAGCCCGCACAGCACGTATCCGTACATGCCCCTGCAATACATTTAAAATCTTTATAATATTCGGGTGTTCTAATTTTCATCATTTCCTGCTTCTTTCTAAATTTTTTGATACCAGGGTCAAAAGGTCTAAACCCACATGAGCTTGCTCATAAGTGGGTGAATGACCTTGTGACCCGCCCTAATATGAGCATAAAATCAGGACGATAGTTCTGCGATATGCGAATATTGGGCAGGATTGTGGGAGTGCGCAGCACGGAACAATCTGCAGGTATCATTATTGGGGACTTTTGCCCCCAACAGCATTTTTAGTATAGCATATCTTATTTTTTTTACAAATACAGATTGTAGCATTTTCAATTACAGTGTATAATATGATACAATGTCAAAAAATAAATCGACAAAGAAAGGATAAAAGTATGCAACGTACAAAACAAAATCATGCTTGGCGCGTATTTCGCCTGCTGTTGATTTTTTTCTGTATCGGTCTGTCTTTACAGTTTACTTCCTGCGGCAAAAAGCAGGCTGAAAACACTGTTTTTTCAGTAGACGACCTTTCCGGCAAAAAAATCGGTGTCCAGCTTGGTACAACCGGCGATACGCTCGTATCAGATTATGAAACGGACGGTTCAAATACAACCGTTGAACGTTTCAACAAAGGAAACGATGCCATTCAGGCATTAAAACAGGGAAAGATTGATGCAGTTGTCATTGATGCACAACCGGCACAGTCTTTTGTTGCCGCAAACAGCGACTTAATGATTCTCCCTGAAGAATTTGCTAACGAAGACTACGCTATTGCAATTGCAAAAGGCAATTCTTCCCTGACAAGTTCTATCAACGACGCTTTAAACACATTAAAAGCCAACGGCACACTTGATGCCATTTTAAACAATTACATCGGGGAAAATATCGGACAAACTCCGTATACCTCTCCTGAAAATGTAAACCGTTCCAACGGCACACTGGTTATGGCTACCAATGCTTATTTCCAGCCGTATGAATACTATGAAAACGGCACGATTGTCGGTATTGATGTCGATGTCGCCACTGCAATCTGCGATACTTTAGGAATGACCTTAAAAGTAGAGGATATGGAATTTGATTCCATCATCACTGCCGTATCTTCCGGTAAAGCCGATGTCGGTATTGCAGGTATGACCGTTACACCGGAACGTCAGAAAAATATTGACTTTTCAGATTCTTACACCACTTCACAGCAGGTTATTGTTGTGCGCAATAACGATGCCGTATCCGGCGGTACAAGTCTTTCTGAAAAATTTAAAACAGACTTCTTAACCGATAACCGTTATCAGTTCATCCTGACCGGTCTGAAAAATACACTGATTATCGCAGCCTGTGCCGCATTAATCGGTATTGTCATCGGTTTTTTAGTTGCCGTTGTCCGTTCAAGCCATGATAAGACCGGCAATTTAAAGATTTTAAATGCAATCTGCACCGTTTACCTGACCATTATCCGTGGTACACCAAGTATGGTACAGCTGCTGATTATTTACTATATTATTTTCGGTTCTATGAATATCAGCAAGCTGCTGGTAGCCATTCTGGCATTCGGCATTAACTCCGGTGCTTACGTTGCCGAAATTTTCCGTTCCGGTATTATGTCTATCGACAACGGACAGTTTGAAGCTGCAAGAAGCTTAGGTCTTACCTACCGTCAGACCATGCTTAGCGTTATTCTGCCACAGGCATTTAAAAATGTACTGCCTGCCCTTGCAAATGAATTTATCGTGTTACTGAAAGAGACCTCTATCAGTGGTTATATCGGACTGACCGATTTAACCCGCGGCGGTGATATTATCCGAAGCATTACATATGATGCTTTCCTGCCATTACTCGGTGTTGCATTTATTTACCTTGTACTGGTTGTTATTCTTTCGGCACTTGTAAAGAAACTGGAAAGGAGATTAAGAAGCAATGAGCGAAACTAAATCAGATGTTCTCCTCGAAGTCAAAAACCTGCACAAGGCATTTGACAAACATGTTGTTTTAAATGATGTCAATACGACCGTCCGCAAAGGCGATGTCATTGCCATCATAGGACCTTCCGGCTGCGGTAAATCCACATTTTTACGTTCGTTAAATATGCTGGAAACGCCGACCGGCGGACACGTTTTATTCCACGGCACGGATTTGACCGATAAGTCGGTCAACATCAACCAGATCCGCGAAAAGATTGGTATGGTATTCCAGCACTTTAATCTGTTCCCGAACATGACCATCCGTGAAAATATCTGTCTTGCACCGGTCAAATTAAAGCTGATGACAAAGGAAGAAGCTTCTAAAAAAGCTGATGAACTCTTAGAGCGTGTCGGCTTAAAAGATAAAGCGGATACCTATCCTGCCATGCTTTCCGGCGGACAAAAACAGCGTGTTGCAATTGCCCGTGCGCTGGCAATGAATCCGGAAGTCATGCTGTTTGACGAACCGACTTCTGCGCTTGACCCGGAAATGGTCGGCGAAGTTTTAACAATTATCAAAGAACTTGCCCAGTCCGGCATGACAATGTTAATTGTTACGCATGAAATGGGATTTGCAAAGGAAGTTTCCAACCGCTGTATGTTCTTTTCTGACGGCAATATCACCGAAGAAAATGCACCAAAGGAATTTTTTGAAACCCCACAGAGTCCTAGATTGAAAGAATTTTTATCGAAAGTACTTTAATAAAAATATCCCCCAGCCATTGTCATTTGACTCCGGCTGGGGGGGTGTGTTTTTATTAAAAACTTAAATCAATATCAACCGTTCCGTTGTTTGCATATTTCATATAGTCAAACAGCTTCGGTGCCGCAAGAAGTTCCAGCGGGTCTCTTTCATGTTCATCGTCTTCAAATATTTCTGCCACTTCTTTAATTTCCGGGTTTGATAAAGAATTCACATATTCTTTTAATTCCAGTACAGTCATATTAAAAAGTTCTTCTTTACTTTTCATGCGTTCATTACTCCTTTTCTTTTTCAAATTTAATCGCCAAAGCCGTTGAAAATAACCTTGCCGGCATTCCACAGTTCAGCTGTTCTTTTTGCCGCCTCAAGTCTTCCGGCATCGTCTTTAAAGCCAAATGTTGCCGACTGGCAGCCACAGTCCATGCACATGACATAATAACCGCTGTTTTCTTCTTCTAAAATAGAAGGTCCTAAACATCTCGGACAGTCTTCTAATTCAATCATTTCATAAATTTCCATGTTAATCTCCATTCCGCAGGCATTTTAATGCCGTGATTTCAACACTGTGGGAAAACACTTGCCGGATTTTCTCCACTTTCATGCGGTTCTATTATACATGAAATTTGTCCGTATGTGAACCTAAAAATCCGGAGCAGTTCAAACTTTCCCGGATATATTCCTGTGATAACCCAGATTGTATGGCAATCTAACCGATAATATCTTTGTCATAATAGCCTATGCCGAGTTTTTTAGCTGTTTCTTCACCGATAAAACGCCCGCCGCTTCCAAACTCTCTGCTGATTGTAATAATTCTTTTTGCCATTGCTGCTTCCTCCTCAGCTTAATTTTTCCACTCTATTCTTACTGATTTTCTTTAAAAATGCATATCCTGCTGCACAGGCAACAAGTTCTGTTATCGGAAATGCCCACCAAATCAGGGAAATGCCTGCTGTTGCGTTTTTTACAAAAATTGAAAAAATTCCTGTTAGCGGTAATATAATGACAAGCTGTCTAAGTAGTGAAATCACAAGCGATTCTAGACCGCCGTCCAACGCCTGATAAATGCCCTGATAGGCGATATTGATTCCCGCAAAAATAAAACTGATTGAAATAATCCGCATTGCACTGATAAAATACGTTCTTGACTGTCCCGCATTAAACAGCGTGGCAAATGCGTCCGGAAAAATTTCTGTAATAAGAATCCCTAAAATCATCAGTGCTGCCGTGTATATCAGACCATATTTGATTCCGTCCCAGATTCGTTTTTTACTTCCCATTCCATATGCATACGCTATGATTGGCGTAATGGCATCTCTTAAACCAAATGCTAAGAACAATACAAACTGCTGGACTTTATAAAACAATCCGTATGCAGTCTGTGCAGAAGGACTGAACTTCAAAATCAGATTCATTACATACACCATGACAGACATCAGCGCCTGTGCAATGATTGCCGGCAGACCTATTGAATAGATTCCTGCAATCGTTCTGCCATCCGGTTTCATGAATTTTATTCCATGTTCAAATTCCCTATTTAATTTCATATAAAAAATAAATAACAACCCTGCTGATACAATCTGACCGATTACCGTAGCATACGCAGCGCCCTCTACGCCCATTTCAGGAACGGGTCCGATACCATAAATCATTACCGGGTCCAGAATAATATTGACCACAGCACCCACAACCTGTCCGATTGTGGAATAAAGGGAACGCCCTGTTGCCTGTAACAGCTTTTCAAATAATGAAAAGAAAATAATTCCAAAAGAAAGCACACAGCATATTCTTAAATAACTTGTTCCCATTGCAATCACTTCCGTGTCAGCCGTCTGTGATGAAATGTATGCCTTCACTCCAAAAATGCCAAACAACAGACATACCGCACAAATTATCACACCTAAAAACAGACTGTTTCCGGCGACTTTCGCAGCTTTTTGGTTTTCTCCCTCTCCAAGAGTTCTTGCAAGAAGCGCATTCGTTCCCACACCGGTTCCGATTCCGACTGCCACCATAAGCATCTGTACCGGAAATACCAGTGTCAGCGCATTTAAAGCTGCTTCACTTCCCACTTTCATATTGCCGACAAAGGCACTGTCCACAATATTGTAGACTGCCTGCAGTGCCATGGATAAAATCATCGGTATTCCCATCTGCACCATAAGCTTATTTACCGCCATCTCCTTCATCTTGTCACTTTCTGCCATTTTAATCCTCCTTGTTTGCGAAGCAAATGCGACTGCTCTTTGCAGGAGCAGAGGATTTGTCCTCCTTGTTTGCGAAGCAAATGTCTGCTATGTATGCTATGCCCAATAGCTTGTATAGCATGCGCCCTTTGCAGGAGCAGCGGATTTGCCTCTTTGTTTTTTTGCACAAAAAAAGTGTGTAGTTACCGCATAAGCTGGACTTACGCTGATAAGCTACACACTTTTTAATGGCATTATAGATTTAAAATAAAAAAACGAGCAGCAAAACTGGATTTACGCTCGTATGCTACTCGTTCAAGGACTACTATATTTCTGATTTTTAAAAAAGTCAAACAAAAAAGTTTTTATAAAAAAGCTTATTTTTTGAAAAAATGAAAATCACAGCAGTCACCGCCGTAACCTAATGTTTTTGTCCGCGTAAAACCTATTTTTTTCAAGCCGCCGTATGTCACATCATCGACATCACAGAACAGGCGGCACAGATTTTCACAGCCGTTTTCCACGCAGGCGGTGTGCCACAGGCATTTTTTAATCGTAACATCATAATAATCATTTCCATATGCCTGCGTACTTTCTTGCAAATCGGTTGTACGCATAATTTTAAGAAAGATATTGCTGTAAATGGCATAAAATCCCGGTACTAATTCCATTTTAGCCGTTGAAGCGTGTTTTTTTGCTGCTACTTTATCAAGCATATATTTTCTCATATACTTATATACATCTTCTTCTGAAAAGCCTTCCTCAGACAAGCACTTATGCAACGCTATGCGTGGAAGTATCGTCTGGGCAAGGGTTTTCATCTGATTTTCGGATTTATTTTTTGTATTCTGAATCAATGTATCCAGCATTTTTTCCTGCCTGTCAGATACTGCACATCCCTTTTTATTTCCGAATTCTTCAATTAAAAATGCTTTTATCTGCTTTTGCTGTTTTATTTTCATCGTTATCACACCCCTCTTTTTGTAACTTCTAAAAAAATTCTGTACCATACCTGTATTGTATCATAAAAATAACGGCACGGTATATTCATTTTGAAAATATACCGTACCGCTATTTTACTCTATTCTACCGGACCGCTCCATGAAGAAAACTGTTTTGCATGGCTGTCTAAATCCGCCGTATTTACGGTTATCTTCCCGTCTGCAACCGTATATTGAATATTCATCGGATTACAACCGCCCGCAGTGCCGCCTACACTGTCCATTTTAAATACATTTCCGCAGTTCTGACATACTAATTTGCCGCTTCTCTCCTTGAAATACGCTTTTGGAGAAGGATTGCAGGTCTGACAGGTGTTCAATGATAATCGTGCTGAGCCGTCAGACGCATTTACGGCAATCATCTGTATATTGGTTCCGTTTGAATCATAATTTACATATAACGGATGTTCTGTCAGTGTACCGATATCTATTGCTAACTGTCCGTTTTCTACGGCAGGCGTTATGTATGACGCAGCTGCGGCGTTTTCTGTCGAAGCTGTACTTTGAGCCGCCGTATTTTTAGAACCTGCACTTTTATCTTCTGTACCCGGTGTAAATTCATGGGTGATTCCGTAAGTCTTTACTATCATTTTGTAATTACAGCCGTTAATAACATCTTCCGGCACATTTATCGTCCATTTTACCGGAATCCCGGTATAAACCGTAATCTCCGGATACGTTCCGAAATCCAGATTGCTTTCCACATACTGAATATCCCCTGACTGCGCTATCACCGCCGTATCAAATTCCGCTGTATTGTGAGATCCCTGTGAAATCCTGACCGGATTCATGCCTGCCAGACCCACTCCCTGTGAAAGCATTGCAAGTCCGAGCACCACAACCAGTATCGCGCCTGTCTGCATGACAAGCTTCGTATATTTTTCCCCAAGCGCCGATACAAGGCTTCCAAGCCCCAGCATCAGCGGAACCGTGCCTAAGCTGAACATCAGCATTGCCAGTGCTCCCGATATGGGATTGCCCAAACCGAGTGCAATAATCTGCATAGACTGCATCGGACCGCATGGCATAAATCCGTTTAACAGCCCGACAACAAACGGTCTTTTTTCTGTTCTTTTTTTCTGATTGATTTTTATGACGGACTTTCGCGGGAATCTGATTTGAAGCTTTCTCAATGCCGGAAAAATCCCCAGCATATTGATTCCCATTATCACCATAAATAATCCGGCTGTTATTTTTTATATGCCCTGTAGCAGCAGCGGCATTCCACTGCCCGAACCGCCTGTCAGAATCATTCCTGCTCCGCCAAGCACAAATCCGACTGCCGTATACGAAACTACCCGTCCCGCGTTGTACAGTACCGAAGGCATGATGACATTTATTCTGGATGAACTTGTATTCTCAGCGTTCCTCGAAGGAATACACTGTGAAAGATGAATCCCGCCGCACATCGCTATACAGTGAACGGATGTTAAAAGCCCTACAATAAAGAGCATGCCATAGCTCATTTGGGAATCGGCAAGCATTGACGGAACAAGTAAATTTAAAATACCAAAATGCTGTAACAGATAATACAGTAAAATAATAACCGCCAGTGTTCCAATCCTTCTAACCCATTTTAAAGAATCTGCCTGCTTTTTATCGATAACTGTATAATCCAGCTTCTCAATAATCGCAGCAATACGGTTTAATGTCACTATTTCCGGATTAAATTCTATTTCAGCCTGTCCTTTGCTATAGGAAACCTGCACTTTAGAAATTCCTGCTGTATTCTTTAATTCCTGCTCTATTTTATTCTGACAGTTAATACAGGTCATGCTATCGATAATAAGAACTTTTCTTTCCATTCCCATGTTTCATTTTCCTTTAATATTACCGATTAAAATATACCCCTGCCGGGTATTAATATCGCAGTTAATTATATACACCTATGGGGTATTTGTCAACAAAATTTTAATTGCACGCTGTTTTGTCCTCTGTAAATACCGGTAAAAAATCAAAAACCGCCATAAGAAACAGACAGCTTAAGGTGACTATTTCTTTGGCGGTATTTTTTATAAATAAAGGATTACTCCCGTACCTTTAAAGCTTGATTTGTGCCATACGTTCAGCATGTGTCGATAGGGTAATTGAGATGCAATCTGCTCTACAGTAAAACCATTTATGTTTAGTTTTTCATCTATTGTAAGTTCCTTGGATAACAGTGCTCCCAGCAGACGGTGCAGTTCATACGTGTCATCATGTTTCGGCAGATTTTACATCTGGAAAATGGACAAAACCTCCAAATTTTCCGTATGCTTTGAGCTTTAATCGCATATCTAAGCGATTTTTCGTCCATAAATACATATATTTTTGATTTTATACTAGCGGTTCAATTCAATATAATCTATTGCCTGTTTCCACCCATGACCAGGCGCATCATCGCCCCAATACCTGCTGGTTATCTCATCCAATTCGTCTACACACTTTTGCAGCTTTTTTATATTGGCTTTGCGCTCCTCCCGCGTTATAGTTTTCAAGCTTTCATTCTTTACTTTATATGCCATGCTTTGTAAAAAATTAACAATATCAAAATATTCCTCTGAATCTTCAAATCTCGTGTCTCCGGGAAAGCAGTCAATTACCTTTTCAAAAGCTGTTTTCATATCTTCTGCCCCTGCCTGGCTTAATGTCTCAGCAATATAAGGTACAAATTGCACCATTTCGCACATTATAAACCACCAGCCTTCGTATCTCCAATTTCCAATCAGATTAACAAGAATATGTAAATGAAATAACTGTGGTGTAACCAGATTCTTTATATCCAATAGTGAACCTTTCTCCCATAAACAATCTGATTTCACTGCAAGAACACTCTCATCTATATCTTTAACATCACCATAGAACTCTTTTATCGTAATCATATAATTTTACCTTTCGTACAGAAATTTTAATAATTAACATTATATATGCCTAATCTATCTCCCTCTCAACAACCACCTCACAATAGACGGTTTTATTTCAAAGGTTTCACAAAGGTCTGCCAGTACATGCGGATAGCAATTTGCCATGCCAATTCTTATTATCTTAACCCGTTTATTATTTCTTTTTCAGACTGTTCAAACGCCGCCATACATTCCTTTTTGTGTTTCCCAAAGCTTTTATACATCATGCCGACAAGCGGAATCATGCGGTATAATCTCCGACCACGCTTCGTCTGCACCTCACGCAATCATCAATATTCTTGCATTTGTCTTTTTGATCTCTAAATGTGCTTTTTCTTCCGCCGCCTTATCCTGATAAGCTTCATAATACGCAAGCCACATGCCCATAACTTTGTGCGAAACGCTTTCTGTTTTGTAGTATTTTGAAGCCTTTCATTTCCAGCGGACATCGGTCGGGCGTGTCCGGAAGTCCCTCCGCACCAAACAATGATACGGCTAACCCAGTGAATCCATAATCCGCAAACCGCTCTGCTATTTTAATGCCCGGAAGAAGGCTCTGCTCTCCGCCCATAATCACAATGACTGCTTTGCCGTTGGTCTGCTCCGGCTCTGCAAGGTGTCCCACAAAACCGTGTTCTTTCATATTAAAATCTGTATGTTTTAATTTTACTGCTGTCTTCTTCATATTTTTTTCCCCTATCTCATATCATGTGTTGGCTGTCCCGCCCCTTTAAATGTCCATTCCAATAATCTTTCCGACACCAACCTTGTGTCCGCCCTCCATAATCGAAAACGTTGCTCCGACACTGACCTCACTATAATGATACTCCTCAAATGTAAATTTTATAATCGCCGGAATCGGAACATCAAATCGGTCAGCCTGCAATTCAACAAATGTAATTCCCCAGTAATTTCCCGCGTTATCAAAAACGGCATCGGGTCGGTATCCCACTTGCGGCAGACTACTTCGCTGTCCGGCATAAAAAAAGACTTCTGCTAATAAGTACATGGTGTGTTTCTCCGTTTACTTTTTCTGTTATATAAAATAAATAGTGTTTGTAAATTAAGTAATTATTCATTTACCTATTCTATATCTGAAATCGTGCCGATAAAAAAATAAACTTTCCTTATACAATTTCCAATAATTCGCTTATGTCATCAATTACCCAATCTGCTCCCGCCTCTAACAAACTATTTTTGCCTGAAACCCCATAGGTTACTCCACATGTATACACACCTGCATTTTTGCCCATAAGTATATCAAATGGCATATCCCCAACGACTAAAGTGTCCTGTGCATTATATGACAACTCATTTAATGTCTTTTTTACCGGTTCTGCATTAGGCTTATGCAAAGTAGTATCTTCTGCTGCTAACAAATACGAAAAATATTTTGCAATGTTCATGCTTTCAAGAAAACCAAGTAATGAATCTCGTCCTCTTGAAGTAGCAATTGTGCAAACAATACCTTTTTCATTTAATCTGTTTAATGTTTCAATCATATTAGGAAATAATAACGGCGGGATTGTTTTCTTGGTTTCATCAAAAATTTCACGATATTTTTTCATACATAAATCAATCATATCATCTGACAATTCCGGACATAACTTCTGAAATCCTATTTTTGCTGACATACCAATTGTATCGGCACAAGCCTGTTCTTCTACCACATCTAATCCCATCTGACGTAATGTTTCCTGTTTTGAAACTACAATCGTCTTTTTGGTATCCATTATCGTTCCATCAAAATCAAATATTATAAGTTTTATATTCATAATTTGTATACCTGTTTTCCCTCTAATCCCCTAGTTTTTTCACGACTTCCTCAAACTCATAAAACAAATCAATATACTTTTCAACAATTGTATTGCAGTGCTTTTTTACAATTTCACAATCATAATCATGCGCAAGTTCATTTCTCACTTTTAACATATCCATCCATGCATCATCTGAAATTAAATTTGCCTTAAAAGCTTCCCGCAGGACTTCCCTTGGCGAGCCTGCCACAAAACCTGTTATCGCGTAATACTGCACCAGTATATCTTTCATAACCTTCCATGACAAATCAAATGTTATACTAAATTTAGCACTTGTCCCACTTAATACAAAAGAATCTGATAAATCTCTTTCCCTTGCCTCCGACAACGCCTCCAGTGAATTACAAAAAGATTTAAAACGTCTGCTAAATTTTTCGTCCATATTGCTTAATATCCTCCAATAACAATTCATTCCTGCAAGTATCCATATTTAATAAATCCACGCTGTAAAGTGTCGGCAGTTCTTCTATTTTTTCAACAAGTTCGTCAAAACATTCCACTCCTGACACCGCTATATCAATATCACTGCGTTCTCTGGCTGTCCCCTTTGCCCTTGAACCATATAAAATCACTTCATCTGCCTGAAAATCCCTGCACAGCTTTGAAACCTCACATATCACTTCATCTGCTTTCATCAAAATCACCTGCCCGACATTCTTATATCCTAAAACATGTACTGTATCTTTAATATATATTATCAAAAAAAAGCAATTCCGTATAGCAGAAATAATAACAAGCGGTCAGTCAAGTCAAGTGACAACGGTGAACTGACCGCTTGTTATTATTTACCATTATTTACATATTCCGCAGTTCCTCCCGGCTCCCTATCTCCAGTTTTTCAAAAATATGCTGCATATGTTTTTTGACTGTCGTTTCGGAAATGACCAGTTCTTCTGCAATTTCCTTATTAGAGCGCCCGGAACATGCCAGTCTTGCGACCTCTGCCTCCCTCTGGGTCAGTCCTTTTCCTTTCTGCCGCTTCCTGCGGCGGTTGATTTATTTTGTTTACACCTTTTATTTATCAAATCCGGCTGAAAATGAAAATACTACCATAGACGAATCCTGGTAGTATTTTTAGTAGTATCTTTATTTTTTGCCTATTTTAAGCCTTTTTTCATGCGTTCAATCTCCTCATCGAGAGAATCTGCCGCAGTGTTAGATTCGGATTTTCCGTGCTTTCTGTCCTTATGCTTTTCTTCCTTATATGCATCGGAGAATAAAACTTTTGCAACAAATCCTGCTCCGCCAAAAATCAGCACGAGCATAATAACCCATTCATACATTGATATTGAAACCATGTAAATATTTGTATTTAAAATAATGGATGCTACAATCAAAATGACACTCAATGCCGTAAACAACTTCGATGCAAAAGAGGCTCCGCTTGCGAACATCCATATAATACCGATAATAAACGGAATCATAATCATCCCCGAATTCAGACGGACACCACCAAGCATAATTGTTCCGCCGTAACCGAACCAGCCGGACGATACAACCACTTTCTGGGATAAAATAAACAACCCCACAATCAACATAACAACTCCGGCTACAAACTGTTTTAATTCATTTTTTGCACTTTTCATACACTACCCCTTTTCTCCTTTGAAATTTTACTCTGTATCCTGTTTTTTTATTTTACCCGCTTCTTTTTTCTATGGTAAACCATCAGCGTTATCCCAAGCGCCACGATAAAAACGGAAATAAACTGGGAGGTGGACAAAAATCCGACCGCCCCACGGTAATCATTTCTTAAAAACTCAATCAGAAATCTTCCGATACCATACAGCAGTAAATAAATACTGCCAATATCGCCTGTTATCAGCTTTTTCTGCTGATATAAAAACCGGTGTGCAATCCATATCAGGATTGCGGCAATTAAAAAATCCCCTGCCGCTGAAAGAAGCTGTGTCGGAATAAGCTTTATGCCTGCCGGCGCCATGCTGTCTGCTGGAAATGTAATGCCCCATGCGGCGGTTGTTTCCCGTCCGTAACAGCAGCCTGCCAGAAAGCATCCGATTCTGCCAAAGCCCTGTGCAAGTGCCACTTCCGGCATAATTAAATCAAAATACTCCAAAAAGACGAGTTTTTTGACTTTGCAGTAAATCCACGCCGCAAGCACCCCGGCAATAATGCCGCCGTAAACAACAAAGCCTTCTGACCCCAGCACCGCAAGCGGGTCTTTTAAGAAATCCTTAAAACTTACAATCACATACAAAAGCTTTGCACCCAGAAAGCCGCAGACTCCTGCAAGAATGGCAATATCAATGACCGATTCGTCTTTTAAACCCAGTTTTTTTGCCCGCATACAGCCAAGCGCCAATGCCAGCAGAAATCCAATGCCAATCATAAAGCCATATCCGTGTACGTGAAAATTTCCGATTTGAAACAGATCGATTTTCATTGCTGTTTCCTCCCTTTCCGGCTAGTCCATTGCCAAATCCTGTCTTGCTTTTTTCATGCGTTCTTCAAACTGCACATAAAAATCGCGGTCGTCATATGGCTGTGCAAAAAAGCTCTTTAAAATATACATCGTCAGAATCCTGTTCTGCCCTTCATCCAGTCCCTGCTGTGCCGCCTGAATTTCCTTTAAAAAAGCATGCCATGTCACAAGAAATGTATTATACGCTTCTAAATCCGGCGTATCCAGCCACTTTTTCACCTTGATTTTTGTCAGATTGTGCTTGTGACACTCGTCCTTTTGCAGAATATACTGAAAATGGGTATCGTCCTGCCAGTATCTTCCCAGTGGAAACAGACGGCAGATACCCGGTCTTGCGCCGTGAATCCGGCAGCGCTGCTGTTCGTTTAAAAATGTACAGGTTTCGTTTTCCCCTGCCATTTTCAGATTCGGTAAAATCACGCCGTCCACCACATTTAACGCCAGATGTTTCTCCACCAGACTTTCAAACGGCATCTGAAGCTGTCTTGTCAGACGGCAGATATCATACGGGTCTAACACAATCGAATCTCCCATGCCGTGACAGCATACGGAATTGCAGCCCTGACACTGATTCGTATCTGCCTTTACCATATCATTTTCACTATATAACTTTCCATCGGAAATTTCTTCCAGACTGCAGTTTCTAATCATTCTATTTTAACCTATCCAAACAGATTCTTTCTCAAATCGCTGATCTTTGTATGATATGTGGAAATGCTTTCTGAATCCGGTATGTAATTGTTTGGACCTTTCTTAAATACTATTTTTAACAAAATCGGTGTGATAATCGTTGTAATAACAACCACGATAACAACCGGTCCCATAAAGGCACTGCCCATCATGCCGAGTGCCGCACCTTTGCTGGCTACAATTAAGGCGACCTCGCCTCGTGAAATCATGCCGACACCGATGCGCTTACACTGATACGGCTTGTATCCGCATACCTTTGCACCGAGTCCGCAGCCAATAACTTTGGTCAACACCGCTACAATAACTAATACAACGGTAAATGCAATAATCGTTCCTGTCATATTCGGCAGTTCTACCTTCAGTCCGATACTTGCAAAAAATACCGGTGAGAGCAGTAAAAATGAAAGGGTGTCAAAACGGGACTGGATAAATTCAGAACGCTCTGTATTGGAAATAATCAGACCTGCAATATATGCACCTGTAATATCCGCAACACCAAACCACGCTTCTGCCACGTAAGACATTAAAAGGCAGAATACAAAAGCTATGATGGCATGTCTGTGACGTCCGCGGTCAGCGCTTTCAATCCATTTTTTATAAAACTTGTAAAATACAAAACCCACAACACCTGCAAATACAAAGAACAATACAACCTTTAACAGTACAACCGCTACATTCACCGATTCATCTGCAAGACTTGTAATAATTGTCAGAGCCACAATACCTAAAATATCATCAATAATGGCAGCCCCTAAAATCGCGTTGCCGGAATGAGTTTTTAATTTGCCCATTTCCTTTAAGGTTTCAACCGTAATGCTGACAGAAGTTGCCGTCAGTATAACGCCGATAAATGCATTCTGAAGCACAACGCTGCATGAGGCATCCGAATCAATAACACCCGGCTTGTTAAAGAAATATGCAACGGCAAATCCACCGATAATCGGCATGATAACGCCACAGAGTGCAATAACAAATGCAGCTTTTCCGCTCTTTTTTAACTCTTTAATATCTGTTTCCAGTCCGGCGCAGAACATCAGTACGATAACGCCAAGCTCCGCTACATTGCTTAAAAACTCCGTTTCCGTAAGCAGCCCCAGCATAGACGGTCCTAACAAAAGACCGGCAAGCAGTGAGCCGACAACCTGCGGCATCTGTACGCGCTTCGTCGCCAGCCCCAATACCTTCGTACAAAGCAGTATCACTGCCAAATCCAGTAAAAACTTGTAACTTTCCATCGTTACATCCTCCAAAAAATTTTCTTCCTATTATAAATGTATGTTAATAGCGATATAAACTTTATACTCCACTTACTGCCCAATGTCAACAAATTTCTCACAATGGGCAGTTTTGTGTATACACTTTTTTGAAGGCTGTCGGCAATGCATATTCATTTTCCAAATCCTGCTCTGTTATCCACGTAAAATCCGAATCCGCGCTTACTTGTCCACATTCGATAAGATAACTGTCCATCTGCCACTCGATATGTGTGAAAATGTGGCGCGCAGGTCTGCCTTTTACTATCCGGCATTGCATGATTTTGTGCTTTGCAAGCCACTTTTGAATTTGCGCTGTATCTGCTTTTCCCGAAAGATTCGGCAGTTCCCACATGCCACCAAGCAATCCGCTCTTGGCTCTTTTTTGCAGTGCCAGCCTGCCCGCATGTATCATTAAAAGCACGGTCTTTTCTTCGATTCTGCGCTGTGCTTTCTTTTTCTTTACGGGATACGCTGGCTGTGTGCCCGCTGCACAGGCACTGCATAAGTTTTGTAGCGGACATTCCGTGCATCGCGGTGTACCATTTGGCATGCAGACAACTGCGCCCAGTTCCATCAGGCTCTGGGTAAAGATACCGCACTTGTCCACAGGATAAATTTCCTGCAATACCGCTGTGATTTCATTTTTAAATTTTGTATCGGAAATTTCTCTGGAATCTGCCGTCAGACGTGTCACCACGCGAAGCACGTTTCCGTCCACGGCAGCGTAAGGCTTATTCCATGCAATTGAAGCGACCGCTCCCGCCGTATACGCACCGATACCCGGCAGGGACAAAAGCTGTTCATATTCGTTTGGGAAAATGCCGTTATATTTTTCACAAATCTGCTGTGCGGCTTTCTGCATATTTCGCACCCTCGAATAATATCCAAGCCCCTCCCACATTTTTAAAAGCTCCTGCTCCGGTGCCGCGGCAAGTGCCGCCACATCCGGAAAACGCCGTAAAAAGCGCTCGTAATACGGAATCACCGTATCCACTCTTGTCTGCTGCAGCATAATTTCCGATACCCACACGCGGTAAGCATCGGTATTTTCACGCCACGGCAATACACGGGCATTTTTTTCATACCACGCAAGAAGCGGTTCTGTAATTTGTGACAGTTGTGTTAAATCAAGAGGCATAGTTACTGTTCTCCGTCCATTTTTTCGCGTACCTTCTGCGCCGAAGGAGTTGTTGCAAGCCCGCCTTCGCTCGTTTCCTTTAAACATGCCGGAAGCGCATTGCCGATACGGCGCATCGTATCAATGACTTCATCGGGTGCAATCGCACTGCAGATACCCGCCAGTGCCATCTGCGCACTGGTGACAGCATTGACCGCACCGGCTGAATTTCTTTTAATACACGGCACTTCTACCAGTCCGCAGACCGGATCGCAGGTCAGCCCCAGCATATTTTTTAAGGCGAATGCCATGGCATTGACAATCTGTTCATCGTCGCCGCCCTGCAAATAGGCAAGCCCTGCCGCCGCCATGGCGCTTGCCGAACCGATTTCTGCCTGACAGCCGCCGGACGCGCCCGCAATGCTTGCATTTTCCGCAATCACCGCACCGATTCCCGCCGTCAGATACATCGCTTCCACCATTTTTTGTTCCTCTGCCCGGAAATATTCCTGATATGCCAGAAAAACTGCCGGAATCACGCCGCATGCACCGGCCGTCGGTGCAGCAACAATCCGCTTCATGCAGGCGTTGGACTCGCCCATTTTGACTGCCTTTTCCATGACAAGCCCAATGTATTCTCCCGCAATATTTTTTCCTGCCGCATTATAGCAATGCAGTTTTTCGCCGTCGCCGCCCGCCAGTCCACTTGCCGATTTTAAATCTTTATCATACGCGCTGTCTGCCTGCTTCATCGCTTCATACATCCGGTGCATCGTTTCAAAGGACTGCTCTTTTGTAACCTGCCGTTCTTCCATATCCGCCCGGCATACAACCTCCCACAAAGGTATCTGATATTCCTTTGCCAGATTTAATAAATCCTGAATTGAATGATAAATCATATACTCTCCATTCCGCATTGTTTTTTGTATACAGCTTTTATACAAGGCTCAGATACGTTACTTTTTTAATACCCGAAAGCTGTTCTAACCGGTGGACAATCTGCTCCGGCACTTCCTGGTCGCACTCCAGCACCATAACTGCATCGCCGCCGCGCGCCGAGCGGTACAGCTGCATGGTTGCGATATTAATGCGAGCTTTTGCAAGCATGGCAGTAACTTCCGTCACGTGTCCCGGCTGGTCGAGGTTATGCACGACTAACGTCGGATATTCGCCTGTGAAATTGGTCTGGATTCCGTCAATCTGTGCGATGTTGATTCTACCGCCGCCAATCGACTCTCCGATGACCTCTAACGTCCTTCCCGTTTCCCCGGTAAGATAAATCTGTGCGGAGTTCGGGTGGGCTTCCCGCAGCTGTGCCGTGCCGAAAGTAATTTCAATTCCTTTTTGTGCTGCAATTTTTAAGCTGTCCGGAATCCGTATATCGTCCGGTACCATGCCAAGAAGTCCTGCCACTAAGGCTTTCTGTGTTCCGTGTCCCTTTCCTGTCGCAAGAAATGAACCGTATAATAAAATCGCTGCTTTTTTCACCGGCTCTCCGAGCAATTTTCCCGAAATATAGCCGATTCTTACCGCTCCCGCCGTGTGGGAGCTGGACGGTCCGACCATGACCGGCCCGATGATGTCAAAAATGTTCATAAGATACTCCGTTTTTTATTCCATTTTTTTCTCAATTGCCTCAATAACGGTCTTTAATGCTTTGATTCTCGCATATTTTTTGTCATTGGACTCTAAAATGTGCCACGGCGCATAGACTGTATTGGTCTTTTGCAGCATTTCATTGACTGCTTCCTCATACAAATCCCATTTTTCACGGTTGCGCCAGTCCTCGTCTGTAATCTTCCAACGTTTTTCCGGTGTATTTTCACGTTCCTTAAAACGTGCAAGCTGTGTATCCTTATCAATCTGCACCCAGAATTTTACAATAACTGCATTCCAGTCTGCCAGCTCTTTTTCAAATTCATTAATTTCCACATAGGCTCTCTGCCAGTCATTTTCACTGCAAAAGCCCTCCAGCCGTTCAACCATGACACGGCCGTACCATGTTCTGTCAAATATCGCAACATGTCCGGTCTTTGGCAGTCTGTTCCAAAAACGCCACAGATAATGTCTTGCCTTTTCATGCGGTTCTGGACTTGCAATCGGGTGTACTTCATACCCCCTTGGGTCTAACGCTTCGGTAATACGCTTGATATTTCCACCCTTTCCTGCGGCATCCCAGCCTTCATAGGCAATGATAACCGGTATTTTTTTACGGTATAATTCATTGTGCAGTTCGCGCAGACGCTTTTGATACTGATTTAATAAAGTATCATATTCTTCCTCTGTCAAAGTCTTATCCAACGCCACGTCTGCCAGCTTTTCAATCGGTTTTAACGGAAATGCATTCTGTAACAGCGGCACTGCCAGCGTACTGTTTTGAAGTGCCGTGTCAATTCCCTGCACCAGCGTTTCCAAAATCTGTAACTGCGCCCACTTTTTATCTTTGGCATCTACCAGATACCACGGCGCGCTCGACTGGTTCGTATCGCACAGATACTGCTCATAAACATCCATGCATTTATCATAATGCTTATTCTGCCATACATCATGTTCACTGACTCTCCAGCTCGTATTTTTGTCATCCGCCAGCTTATCCAGCCGCTTTTTCTGCTCCTTTTCATCAATCTGGAAGAAAAACTTCATCAGCAGATAACCGTTGTCTGTAAGCTGTCTTTCAAAACGTTTGATACTTTCTATTTTCTTTTTATACTCCTGCTCGGATAATTCCCCGCGCAGCTTTTCCCTTGTCACTTCGCTCATCCATCCGCTGTCCATAAAGACGAATTTGCCCGCTTCCGGTATCTTTACAAAATGACGGTATAAGAACGGCTTGCGTGCTTCTTCTTCTGTCGGCTCATCCATAACTGCCACTTTAAAAAAGCGCGGGTCGATATTTTTAATAATCTTTCCAAGCACACTACCCTTGCCTGCCGCACCCCAGCCTTCTAACAGCACCAGCACCGGCAGTTTCTTTTCCTTCATCAGAATCTGCTGCTGTTCTAAGCGCGCACGTGCCTTCTTTAAACGCTGTTCCATTTCCTCTTTTGACGGTTGTTCCAATCGGTTCCAGTCCTTTAACATAAAATACCCCCGTTTCCGCCGCTTTGCGGCTTATCCTTTTATTTTACTTTTCATTATACTGTATCCTGCGATTTTTTCAATGTCCGGCTTCTTTTTAACAGCAAAATTCCTGCAAAATCCGCCAGAAACCAGCCAATCGGAATCGATCCCCAGATACCCGCTACGCCAATCCATGAAACGGCGGACAGCGTATAAGCAAGCAGCACCCTCGTTCCGAGCGATATGACCGTGAGTACCACCGACACGCCCGGACGGCTGACTGCCCTGTAATAGCCGTACAACATAAACAAAATGCCGATTCCGATATAAAACATACCCTCTATCCAAAGATATTGTACCCCGGTTCTTACGACTTCATCACTGCCGCTTACAAATATCTGCATAAGCGTTTTTGCAAAAACACACCGCCGTACTGATAACCGCACAAAATACAGCCACACTGATACCGGCACTTTTCATGCCTGCACGGATACGGTCTTTTTTGCCTGCGCCGAAATTCTGTGCCACAAATACCGAAAAGGCATTGCCGAAATCCTGCACCGGCATATAGGCAATCGTATCAATCTTGACCGCAACGGCAAATGCCGCCATAACGACTGCACCAAAGCTGTTGACCAGTCCCTACACCATTAAAATGCCGAAATTCATGACCGACTGCTGTAAGCATGTAAATCCTGACAGCGACAGGATTTACATAAAATCTTCCCTGTTCCACACACAGTCTTTTTTGTGCAGGCGCAGCCCCGGATATTTTATCCAATAGTAAATGAGCAGTCCGAAACCTGATATGTGCTGGGCAAGCACCGTTGCCTGTGCCGCGCCCGCAATGCCCATTTGAAAGCCTGCGACAAATAAAATATCCAGTGCTATATTTAATACCACAGACAGCGCCAGAAATAACAGCGTCACGACAGAATTTCCCAGTCCTCTTAACAGATTGGAGATATAATTATATATAAATGTTGCAAAAAATCCCATAAAGACGTAAAACAGATAAATCCGCATGTCCGAAACCGTTTCCTGCGGCACCCGAAGCCATTTTATAATTGTATCCAGCCCCGCGCAAAACAAAACAATTAACAGCACGGTTATGAGTGCCGTAAATGCAAATGACAAAAAGATTCCGTTCTTTATCTTTTCTGTATTTTCTTTCCGTATGCCATAGCAATAAATGCACTGCTGCCAAGACACAATCCGATGATGACGGACGTCAAAAAAATCATCAGCGTATATGACGCTCTCACCGCCGCCAGTGCATTGTTGCCGATACATTTTCCCACCACCCACGTATCCGCGAGATTGTAGAGCTGCTGTAATACATTTCCAAGCATCAGCGGCACCGCAAATGCCCACAGCCCGGAGGTGATGTTTCCTGTTGTTAAATCATGTTGACTGCGCATTGTATTTTTGTCCTTTTTTCTGGCTTTTAATTTAACTTATTTTTGCTTTATTGTTTTTCAACTTCTGTATGTGTATCTTAAATACAAATGTATGTATGATAAGAATGTCTGTAATATTCTTTTCAAGACACGCATTTTGTAATACATTTTCAACTCACGACCTCTCATGGAGGTCGACAGTCGGCTGGGTAGGAAATTCATTATCCCAAGACCTTTTCAACTCACGACCTCTCGTGGAGGTCGACAGCGGTGGGAATCGACTGCCGAACAGGTGATATTTTTCAACTCACGACCTCTCGTGGAGGTCGACAGCTGGACAAGTTTGCATTTATTCCTTGCTATATTTTTCAACTCACGACCTCTCGTGGAGGTCGACCAGCTCCATTGTGAGCATTACACAGACGGTATTTTTTCAACTCACGACCTCTCGTGGAGGTCGACCGAAAGTGTCTTATTTTTTTACCCTAAAACACAATTTTTCAACTCACGACCTCTCGTGGAGATCGACCAAAACTCATCACATCATCACCTGCAATGATTTTTTTTCAACTCACGACCTCTCGTGGAGATCGACTGTACGGAAATATGTTTTATGTGCGACTTGTTATTTTCAACTCACGACCTCTCGTGGAGATCGACGCATACGCATATTATGCAGCGGCTTAGAATGATTTTTTCAACTCACGACCTCTCGTGGAGATCGACAAGAAAGCTTCTTGACAAAACAACGCAGAAAGCTTTTCAACTCACGACCTCTCGTGGAGATCGACAAAACGCAATGCGGGCATTTTACAACAAATACATTTTTCAACTCACGACCTCTCGTGGAGATCGACCCGCCAGTTATACATAATTCCTCACATATTAAGTTTTTTCAACTCACGACCTCTCGTGGAGATCGACTTTGTGGTTAAAAAATATATATTCCGAAAAAATTTTTCAACTCACGACCTCTCGTGGAGGTCGACGATTGTGAAGAATTTAAAGCAGCAGGTAGAAGATTTTTCAACTCACGACCTCTCGTGGAGGTCGACTATTAGCGGGCAGGACAACCGCCGGGAAACTGGTTTTTCAACTCACGACCTCTCGTGGAGGTCGACATATGCAGCAATTTGAAGAAGCAGAGCAGAAAATTTTCAACTCACGACCTCTCGTGGAGGTCGACCAGAGCGTCAGGTACATAATGTGGCGCTTGGGGCGTTTTCAACTCACGACCTCTCGTGGAGGTCGACCTTCATGCCGTGTACACCTGTATCTCCTGTCATTTTCAACTCACGACCTCTCGTGGAGGTCGACAATTGTGGAGAACTATTGTGTGATGATGGCTATTTTTCAACTCACGACCTCTCGTGGAGGTCGACAGCAAAACTTCACAATAAATCATTGAAATTTTGCATTTTTTCTGGACACTTTATCTTAGAACAAATGTCCTTACCATTTTCATATAAATATCATTAGATATTTTTATACTTGAAATATATAATATTCGGTGCGAATGTCCGTGATTTTTATGTGTGCTTCTCTTTCGCACTAGAAAATCAAGGTTTCTGTCACATCAAAACCCGGTTTTACTCCTATATGTTCCACTCTGTTTTTATAATTGTCGCCAAGATTATAAAATCTGAGGCTATCCGTGTCTTTATCAATAATATCTTCTAATACTGCTTTAATTTGACGATATTTTACGGCATCAACCTGACATTCAAATACCGAATTTTGAACCCGCTGACCATAATTTACACATTGCTTTGCAACCTTTCGTAAACGTGTACGCCCCGCCTCCGTTTTTGTATTTACATCATATGTAATTAATAATAACATCTTTTCTCCTTATTTCCAAAAAAATGGAGGATATTCATCTAAATCTCCTCTAATACTCCTTGTTAAAAGCATTGCCTGTACATATGGTATCATTCCCCATTCTATCTTCTCATCTAAAAAAGGGTGTGTTATCAACTCTTTTTTTCTTTCCTGCCATGCACTCAAAAACAATTTTCTTCCCTCATCTGTCAATACAACCGCTCCGCTTTCTTTTTGGATAAAATGCGACTTTTTTATAATACGTTTATTAATCATTGTTAAAACAAATCTATCCGCCATAATACTTCTCAATTCTTCCATTATGTCAAGCGCTAAAGATATTCTTCCCGGTCGGTCTGTATGAAAAAATCCTACATAAGCATCCAACCCAACTGATTCTAATGCTGAACCACACATTCCTGTCAATAGGCTATATGCAAATGATAACATCGCATTGACATTATCCAGCGGCGGTCTTCTATTTCGCCCTTGAAAAGTAAAGTCCTCTTTCTGTTGTAGTATTAATTCGTCAAATACAGAAAAATAGACTGCTGCCGCCTCACCTTCCAGTCCTAAGAGTTGTGCGCTTGTTTTACATGTTCTAATTTTTTCAAGACTCTGATAAAGAATTTTCGATTTTTTCTTTATACTGTCAGTATCTATTCTCAATGAATAATCTCTTACCGCTCGTTCCAATACCCAGCGGCAATTATATACTTTACCTGTAATAAAATTTCTTGCCAATTTGATACTTTGCTCTGTATTATCACTGATACGGTACTGCTGTTTTCTTAATGTTACATTTCCTTTTACTTCGCCCGACACACGCGCTAAAAAGTGTCCGTTTCCAGACATAAATGTAAGTTCAATATTTCTTTGTGCACACATGCCCATTAATGCCGGACTTGCCCCGGTGTACCCAAAAGTTATTATTGCCTGAAGATTGTGTAACGGAATCCGCCCGATTTCCTCTTGATTTTCAAGTATGACAACATTTTCTCCTTCTAGTGACAAATACTTATTAGGACTTGTTATATACAATGTATTTAATAAATGTTTCATCTGTCTTCTACCCCTTCTTTAATTTTTTTATCAATATATTCTGTTACAGAGATACTCTTATTCAACATTGGTAAGCATACATCTTTTAATGAACACGCATTACAGCTTTTACTTCTTTTTACCTTTGGCGTATAACGCTGTTTATAATATTTGTGCATTTCTTCAAATATCATTTTTACTTTTTGCCGTAATTCAACCGTTATTTCCACCTTTTGTCGATGCCTTGTTTCTCCATAATAAATATATCCATAAGGAATATCACAGCATAACATTTCTTCTATACATATAGCCTGCGCTGTCAACTGCAAAATATCCGCTTCATTTGTTTTAGGACGACCATGCTTGTATTCAATGGGAATTGCTATATATTTTCCCGTATGTCCTGAAAGTTTTACACCGTTTGGTGATTCATAAAACTCAACTACATCACATTCTCCACTAATACCAAGTTCTCTTGAATGTATGGGCATCGCACGCTCAATTATCACATCTCCCCTTTTTTCTTTTAATGAAACATCATGTGCCTTTTTATGAAGCTGTCGTCCCTCAAATGTTCTGACATTTTCCTCCCATTGCATTTCAATATACGCAAGCGCCCACTGTCTGCGGCAAAAAACAAAATGCTGGATTCCGGATAATTGCAGGAAATCTTCTTCATTATACAAAATCAAATATCTCCGGTTCTACACAATTTGGCTGTTGCTCCCATTTAATGTTATATTCTTTAAATGCCTTTGGGCGCTCAACCTTATCTATATGAAAGCTTCTCTGAATACAGCCTGTTGATACAAGTGGTGTCTTATCTTTATGCTGCCACCAATACATTTTACAAACCTCTAGACTTCCTTCCGGTCTTGCAGATGAAGCATCATTTTCAAATAATGTCTTCAGACACTCTTTTAAAAGTTCTGCATCTTCCTGTGTAAAGCCTGTTTTTTCCGCCAGTTGTACATTAACACTTCCAACAACCTTATAAACCGCAAAACCAACTCTATGTTTTGTTCCCATTGTATCAGAAGCCTTACTTTCTTTTCCAGCTTCACTATTGACACTTTTTACTATCTGCATACTAATTACATTAACCGGCGATAAACTAACTGCCTGATGAATGGATACCGGTCCCCGCACTCCAAAAGAAGCTTCTTCACCTTTAAACGCAAATACCTGTCCAAAACTGCGAACATCTGTCCATTCTTCACATGCAATCTTTGCGCATAAATCCCTATCCGCCTTTTTCTTTTTAACAATTTCTTTTTTGAGCACTTCACAGCCGTCTGCACGCTCTTTTAAACTCTTAAAGCCATCGTCACTCCGCTCATCGGATTGTACAAATATACGTTCTCCCAAATCCTGCATACGGTTTCTTATTTTTCTTTTAATACATACATCAGAAATTTCACCATATCCGTCAATATCTGTCCTTGGACGATTCCCATTTAATGGGTCTCCATTTGGATTAGCATTTTTCACACTGATAAACAGTGTAAAATCAATTTTTCCTTGTAATTTACTCATTGTCTTGTTCCTCCTTAATGTCTTCTTTTTTCTCTTTATTCTGCTGGAATTCAAATAACTGGCAATGATATCCCAATAAATACAGTCCTTCTAATGGTGTATCATTATGGTAATCCGCTTTTTCAAACAGCCACAAAATCTCATTTAACACATTTTCATAATATGTTCTTGTTTTAAATTCAAGCTTATTCAAATATGGCTGTAAATTCTCCTCTAAGATTTTCCATGTTGTATAGGGCCTTTGTGAAAAAGTTGTCATATAACGTTTTGCATTTGTCACCCTTTTTAAATCATTGTCTTTAATATATGTACACCATTCAACCCTTTCTGCTACTGCAAGCAGTCTTCCATACAAATAATCTCTTTTTTTACATTTTTTGTCTAATGCCATTACCCATTCCTCCTTGTAATTATCATGTCTATATTTTTTTTCAAAAGAACATGCTAATGTCAATACCCGCTTCCAATTATAACTTTGTTTATAAGCAAGCGGACGTGATGCTTTGTATACTGCAAGCTGTACCAAATCAACCGGTAATTTCGTATTTCTCCAAATACATGGAATTAGTCTTTTGGTTACCTGCGCATATAACCTTTTTCCGTTTTTATCGGGAATTGTTAATATTTTCTTTTTTTCATCATCTATTCCATAAAGAATATCTGTAATATCTTTTACTCCCGGAACACCATCATAATATATTAATCTTCCTTCCTTATACTTTACATGTCTCCAGCTTCCCTGATTATGCCATTTTTCAATATTATCTAAATATTGCAGTGTATTAAGGCTTTGATATTCTACAACTGCTAATCTTCCGGGCGAGGCTGCATCTACAGCTAAAAGAATCATTTGTGACGTATTATCCACCTTTTTTCTATAACCGTTTAATGCCTGATAAAATTGCTGTACTGTTATGACATTGTCATCAACAGCTTCTTCCATATCTTCTATGTCGTCTTCTTCAAAATCATCCGCCAATTTTTCCGCAAATTCATCTGAAAAATCATTTTTTTCTTTTACCTCCTCTGCAATAGTTGCTGTATCAAATCCCCAAAATGGGATTTCTACCATATCCGATTGCCATGTCACCAGTTTTAACGTGTCAAATGAATACCCTTGCTTTCTAATAATCCATTTCAACGCATTGTGCATTTTCTGTGAAGTTTCATATCCTATCGAAAATGCGTCTTCTTTCTTTAAAAATCGTCCCAAATACGTATACCCTTTTTCATCATTAGATGAAATTAGTTTTGTTCCGTCTCCTTCATTTCTTATTTTTTTTGAATGAAGATAGGATACCCCCTGCATTGTACCCGTTAAATAATCCATAGACATGGTCTTTTGCAAAGAGCGATAATACTCAATATATGCTTTCTGCAATGTTTTATCTTTCCAACAGGCTTCTTCTAAAATCTGTGTAACATCATTCTGCCGCACTATAAATCTTACCATTGCCTTTACTTGTGACACTCCTTGTATTGTCACTTTTTCATCTAACATTCCATTCTGGTCTAAAATCAAAATCCGTTCTCTTATGAGGTCTTTTACTAATTCTTCCTTATTCAAATATGTATATATAGCATCTACTTTTGGATGTGTATATTCAGAAAAATGCCATTGCCTTAATTTTTCTATATATGCCTCATAGTATTCCCTGACTTTCTTTTCATCACTATATTGACTATAATCGCCTGCTAAATATTTAATATTATCACACAACGGGTGTGGTTCTTTTCCTGCTGTTCTACTATCTGATTTATCCGTAATGGGTATTATTGTCATTCTGTCTTCTTTATCTACTGCTGCCGCTCTTAAAAACTCTCCTTTCTCATTTAATTCTACTGTTATATGTGCCGCCGCTGTATTATGAAACACCGGAAGCAAAGTATAAGCTTCATACTCTATCTTGTCCTTGTTCTTATACTGCTTATATTCAATTTTTCCAACCTTGTCTGCATTTTTATCATATAAATTAATACAGTCTTGTTCCCAACTCAATTTTCCACCTCCTCTAATTCTTTTTTGTCAAACTCTTTTAATCCTGAAAATTGATTTTTTCCGAATTTGCGTACTTCCATTTCTTTAATAAACCGTTTTTGTGTACATTTTTCCGGGCGGATAAATTCTATAATTCCACCTGCTGTCATGACCGGATTCCAAAAATTCACCGTCATTTTCCCCTTTTCCTCCGGTAATATTGCTTCATCTGCATACGTTATTCCATGATACATAAAACCATAAGCAATCTCTCCAACCATATTATCATAGTAGCCGCTTCCTTCTCCAAACACACATGGTTCTACAAAAGCCTGACACTCTCTTGTTCCAAGAAATACATCGCGCCGTCCTCCGCGCTGTACCATACGTTTTGCTATGTTATGATGCTTATTTTCATTCCAGTCATCTGCTAACTCTGGATGATTCAAGTTCTGCTCAAAATGCGCCCTTATCTGATACCGAACATTTTTCAAATAAGTATAGTATGCCAAATCATTTCCACCACTATAATTAATCGGTCGGATACCTTTTGTTTCTGTCTGTATTGGATTCATAATGCGAACAGCATCAACAATCCACATAATTGTGGGTTTCCAATACACACTTTCTACAATTCCTTTTAATGCCTCATAGGTCGGAATATGGTATGATGTTTTTTCTCCCCCAACTCTTGTTACCGGGTCTGCAAATAAAGCATAATTTCCATATACTTCAAACTCTATTGTGTTTTTATATTTCTTCATCGTACACCTCTAATTTTATTGATACTATCTTCTCTAAAAATCCAAAAATTTACCATTCCATTCTGTTACCACCCCAACATTATCATCATAATAATCCATATTTAAAATTAAAATTCCAGTTTCTCCTAATTCAGTAATCGCATATTCCAGTTTTTGCTTCATATTTTCCGAAATACCAACTGTATATCGTTGCAGCTTTCTTAAATACTGCTTTTGTCTTAATAACGGTAGTCTTATATTTTCCAACTCTTTAATCATGTCTCGCACTGTCTGATTATATACTATAACAACCGATATTTTCCCTTGCTCTGAAATCACCTCAAATTGATTTCCTGCCGTTTTAAATGCCTGATTTAACGGAAGTTTTATTCCCTGATTGTACTTTCCTGTATGCAAATTTATCCCTATCGTATTTTGTCCCAATAAATCAACAAGATTTGTCTGGACATGCGTATTTTCTAATATTGCAGGATATTTAGTTTCATTATTATCGAATTCATGATAATACAAATCATAATATCTTTTAATCGCCGTTTGAGAATCCAATGTATTATCAAATACCTGTGGATTATTTCTGAATTCACCTAATAGTCTTTCCGTTGCCTGCTTTGCTTTTTTTACTTCTACTATTCCTTCTAACATCTCTAATTCTTTGCAAAGTTTTATAATATACAGCTTCCCAAATTCTTTGAGTTCTTTATGCCTATTACATCTGCCCGCAGCTTGAATGATACTGTCTAACCCTGCGAGAGAACGTATTACACAGCCAAATGAAATATTAACACCTGCTTCTATCAATGGTGTACTGATACATATTACTCTCTTTTTTCCTGATAAACTTTCTTTTATCTGTGCTATCACTTCATTTCTATGTTCTGCACACATATTTGTACTCAAATGATACACTTCCTGCTTATCATTTATCTTTTTAATCTCTTGATATATTTCCAATGCTGCTTGCTTTGTATTAACGATTAACAAAACTGACTGATACCGTTCTGCTTTATCTCTTACAAAACTCCCTATATCATCTAATGCCATTCCTCCCGGTACTAAATCAGTTTTATCTTCTATTACAACTCTTTTAAAATCCTGCATATATAGTTTCATATCTCCAGCCATTTCCATACACTGAAACAAATTATTTTCAGCAAGTTTTGAAACTGTTGGCTGCGTAGCTGAACACAAAGCAACTGTCGTATTGCAAAAATATGTTAAAAAATTAACCGCTAAATGAAATAATTCGGTACACTTTACGGGAAACGCCTGCACCTCATCAAAAATAATTACACTGTTACATAAATTGTACATTCTGCGAATACAACTCTTACTGCCTGAAAACAAAACATTTAACATCTGAACTGCTGTCGTAACTATAACCGGACAGTCCCAGCTTTCTGTAAGATTACGATATCGTATTTCCTCTACTTCACTTTCCGGCAATACATTACAATGATGTTCTAATACATATTCTCCATTTCCGATTGCATTTCTAATGTCCTGTGCATTTTGTTCTAATATCGAATTGTACGGTGCTACATAAAATATATGATTTTTATGATATTTCAAAGCATGATGTAATGCAAACCGCATACTGCTAAATGTTTTTCCAGCCCCTGTTGGAACAGTCAGACGATACAAGCTATTGGGCGTTTGCGCAGCCCTATAACACAAATCCGAAATATTCTGGCGCTGTATATCCAACAGACTTTTTTCTTTACTTTCGCAAAATGCTTCCATATACGATTCAAAATGATAAATTGCATTTTTCCATATATACTGCATTGTTTCATCATCATTTCTCTCTGGCAATAATGTTCCTTCTGAAAAGCTTGCTGAATCCGACCAATCACTATCAATTAATACTGATAATATTAAACGTTCATACATTCCTAGATAAAATGCTTTATTTCCACACCCTGTATAAGTTTCTGTTGCACTCCTGACTAATTCTTTAATTTTTAATAAATCAGAATGTGCCATTTTCATATGTTGAAACAATTCTTGCTTATTTACTATATTAAAGTACCGCTCCCATACCAATGGATATTCTATTACTTTTTGTCTTTTTTCTTCTGCTAATAACTCTCCGGTATCCATATCCACGCAGTCTTGAAGTCCATGATGTGAATAGACTGCTATTGAAGTCATTTTGGCGACAAGCTTTCCTTTCGCCATGTCTTCAAGAATCCGTCCTCCTGCTGTAACATGGTCAACATAATGCCGTACACATTCATCTGCATATCGTTCTATTTCTTTCATATAATTCTGAAATTGACTGCTTAATTTTCCTGCATCATGTGTTACTGCGCTCATCAGGCACATTGTCTTCAAAATTTCCAATGGACAATTTTTTTGTGCTAAATAAGCTACATTATGCAAATGTGTTTTTATATTCTGCTTTTCTCCTGTTTTAGGATTAATATGTGCACAATAAGAATCTTCCTGTAAAAATAAAGCTTGTAATTCATCTTCCCTCATTTCAATTCCCCTCTAAGCTATACTTTTCTAATCCACATTCACTTTAAGTACATTTGTTTATATTTGCATAATATATCTTTCATTTCATTTTGTCAATATAAGCTTATACAATAACATAAAGAAAATATTGATAAACATCTTTGATTGTGTTAGTATTCTATTGTCAGAGTTTTATCTGTGAGTTGAAAAATGTTTTTGTACAAGAAACATCCTGCCAACACACCCCATGAATTATCCAATATATCATGAGGTGTGTTTATTTTAATTTGTATTACTAAAAATCCATTTCCAATTTCAACTTTTATATTGCTACATCCGTGCCATTTTGATAGACTATAATTTATCTAAAATCCTATAAATGATGTGCCTGACCGAATGTGATTCGGGTCTGCCCGTCATTTTAACAACCACATTTTATTAGGAGGAATTATGAATTTCTTAGAAGAACGCATTACAAAAGACGGTATTGTAAAAGAAGGAAATGTCTTAAAAGTAGACAGCTTCTTAAATCATCAGATGGACATTCAGCTGTTTGATGAAATCGGTGAAGAATTTAAGCGCCGTTTTGCAAACGAACATATTAACAAGATTCTGACGATTGAAGCTTCCGGTATCGGTATTGCCTGCATGGTAGCGCGCCATTTTGATGTTCCGGTCGTTTTCGCAAAGAAGTCAAAAAGCATTAACATTGAAGGTGAAATGTACGTTGCGGAAGTGGAATCCTTCACCCACAAATGCAAGAATCAGGTGATTGTTTCCAAGAAATTTTTAAGCCCGGACGACCACGTACTGATTATTGATGATTTTCTTGCAAATGGCTGTGCGTTACAGGGGCTTATTTCTATCGTAAATGAAGCAGGCGCAACGGTCGAGGGTATCGGCATTGTCATTGAAAAAGGCTTCCAGTCCGGCGGACGCATTATCCGCAACCTCGGTTATCATCTGGAATCCCTTGCAATTGTAGACAGCATGGATGCCGCAACCGGTACAATTACTTTCCGCCAGGAATAAAACAGAAATAAAATACAAAACAACTTAATGTAAAAAGGCAGCGGCGGTAAAACGCACTGCCTGCAAATGGAGAATATCATGAACAAAAATACAACGACCTCAACGGAAAATCTGTATCATCTGAATGGTAAGATTTCCGTAAAACAAGCCATTCCTTTTGGCTTACAACACATACTGGCAATGTTTGTTGCCAATATCGCACCTATTTTTATCGTTGCCGCAGCCAGCGGGCTGTCCACAGCTGACAGCGCCTCTTTAATCCAGAGTGCCATGCTGATTGCCGGTATCGGTACTTTAATACAGCTTTTCCCGATTTTTAAAATCGGTTCGGGACTCCCGATTGTTATGGGTATCAGTTTTACGTTTGTATCCGTATTCTGCTACCTCGGACCAACCTACGGCTATAATGCAATTGTCGGCGCGGTATTGGTCGGCGGTATTATTGAGGGTATCTTAGGACTTCTTGCAAAATACTGGCTCCGCCTGATTACACCGATTGTTGCCGCAACCGTTGTAACCGCTATCGGATTTTCTTTATTATCCGTCGGTGCGGCTTCCTTTGGCGGCGGCAGCGGCAGTGAAACCTTCGGTTCTGCCACGAACTGGATTCTCGGTACATTTACACTGCTTTGCTGTATCCTTTTTAATATTTTTGCAAAATCATATTTCAAGCAGTTGTCCGTTTTATTCGGACTGATTATGGGCTATATTGCGGCTGTGATTCTGGGTGCGGTGGATTTTTCTTCTCTGGAAGGCACTTCTATCATTGCATTTCCACAGCTACTGCCGTTTAAACCGGAATTTAACATAAACGCTATCATTTCTGTTACTTTAATTTTCCTTGTATCAGCAACAGAAACAATTGGTGATACCTCCGCCCTTGCCGCCGCCGGTTTAAACCGCGAAGCGACTTTAAAGGAAACCTCCGGTTCTATTGCCTGTGACGGTTTTATCAGTGCATTGTCTTCTGTTTTTGGCTGTCTGCCGATTACGTCATTCAGCCAGAATGTCGGACTGGTTGCCATGACAAAGGTTGTCAACCGCTATGCGATTGGCGCCGGTGCCGTGATTATGATTTTAGCCGGAATTTTCCCGTTTTTCGGTTCACTGCTTGCGACACTGCCGGATGCGGTTCTTGGCGGCTGTACACTGATGATGTTTGGTAACATCGTTATCAGCGGACTTCAGATGATTGGAAAATGTGGTTTCTCCCAGAGAAATATCACCATTGCTGCACTTTCTTTAAGTATCGGCATCGGTTTTACACAGGTTCCTGAAATTTTTGATATTTTTCCACAGATTGTAAAGACGGTCTTCGCCGAAAACTGCGTTGCTGTTGTTTTCCTCGTTGCCATTCTTTTAAATCTGGTTTTACCGAAAAACATGGAAGCCGCACCTGCCGCTTCTGATGAATCTGCTGACGCATAAGCAGACTGATGTACTTATTAAAATAAGCCGCAAAGCGCTTTATACCCACCCATAAAATCAGACATTCAGACCTGAATCTGACGATTTATAGGCGGTATATACATACTTTGCGGCTTATTTTTGCTTTACCGATTTCATTATTCTTTCGATATTTTTCTGCTATATCCTGTTTTTTTGTGCCGTCCGGTATGCCACCGGCGGCTGCTGGCTCTGATGCTCTCCAATCATCTTTTCCATCCAGATCATGTCGTACCAACGGTTAAATTTATATCCGCACCGGTGAAATGTGCCGACTGTCTGAAATCCCAGATGTGCATGAAACTGCTCGCTATTCTTATCCAAATATTCGTCTTCCGTCTGCGGATATCCGATACACGCATACAGGTTGGTGATTCCCATTTGCTTTAAACACTCTGTTAAAGCGGCGTATAGCTGTTTTCCCAGTCCACATTTCTTCGCGGCATGGTCTACATAAATAGACAATTCACACGCCCAGTCATACGCCGCGCGCTCCTTAAATGGTCCTGCATAGGCATATCCGTATACCCTTCCCTCTTTTTCAATGACAAGATACGGATACTTCTGCATAGTCTTCCTCATGCGCTGTTTGAATTCTTCCTTGGACGGCACATCATATTCAAATGTAATCGCCGTATTTTCCACATAATACGCATAGATTTCAAGTATCCGCTGTGCATCCTCTATTTTTGCATCTCTTACTGTATATGCTGTCATGTTTATTTCTCCCTGTGTTGTGTTATTGCTGTTAAAAATTCCATGAGCTGTCACAACTCTGCTCTCACACGTTGTCACAAACTCACTCTTCTTTCTGTCACTGCTTCCGGGGCTCTCGCCCCGGATTTCTTACTCTATTCCTCCAACCATTTCATGGTCAGCTACAAATCGCACCATATGCTCATCTATCAGCCGTCTCTGCTGTTGATATGCGTACATCAGTGTTTTCTCGCAGATTCTGTTGATCATCCGTGGTATGCCTGCGGATACCTTGAAGATTTCATCTTCTGCTCCACTAGTGAACAGATCCTGTTTCTGAATATTTTCCAGTCCTTTTCTGAGAATTTGTTCATGCTTATTATCTCCTACATTACATCCACTTCTACACTTTAATATACCTTCTTCTTTTTGTAGTTCCAATACAAGCTAATAACTCCATATTTACCAATTCATTTAATAACTGCCTTGTCCTTGGACCTTTTAAACCTATCTTTTCTGCTACCTGCTCTGTGCTATATTCAACCCCAGCATCCATATAGGCTAAAATCTGCTTCTGCCTTTCTGACAAATCTATTGCTTTCATTTTTTTTGAATCCGCCGATTTTTCTGCTGATTCTGCTGATTTTTCTGCTGATTCATCATCAGATTCCTTTTCCATCTTCATCACAAGTGTCACCTGATCAAGATTTGTATCTTCTATCAATTCTGGTTTTATCCATCCTTCTGACTTCCACACAGCAAGAATTGTCGGGAATCCTGAGCCAGCATTATCGCCAAATCCAACCAATCTAAGCATAGTCTGCATATGAGGATTTCTTGACTTTGAATTGCCTCCACGATAAATATCCTCTAACGGAAGTTTCAAAATTCCCGGATTTGTAAATTCGAACGAATCAGACCTCTTAATTACTTTCAATACTCCTGCATCCATTAAGTAATCCGCGTGAATAATCATATTTACAAAGCCTTCACGAACTGCTTTGTGAACCGGAGTATCATCTATACGCTGAACGCCACCTTCCAATTTAAATGGCTTTTTTAAATCCTCAGTTAATTTAGGGGTTACTTTTGTAAAGAAATTAAACAGGTTATTTTCCCATGTACCATCATAAGTAATTCTGTCATTCCAGCGGATATCTGCTGTCACTTGACTCTCATTACGATAATCCATAAAAACATTATCAAATCGTTCTCTGATAGCCTGTCCTGTACCAAACATCAAAAGTCCAGCTAATGTCAAGCCTTCTACTCCAGTTTTTCTATCTTTCCTATAGCCACCCAGCTTTTCAAGAAAAGACTTATCATCTAGAGCATTCCATACGTGTCCATCATTTCTGATTTCAAAAATCTGACGATATTTTCTTAATGTTTCTTTATCAATATCATCCATTGTATAATACTCAATTATTTGATTATCATTGCCCTCTGGATTTTGATCTCTTATCATTCCTCTTATCTCATGCTCTGTCGCATGATAATCGCCTTCATGGTTTCTTTTATATGTTCCTTTATATGGATTTTCACCAACATATACCGGACGCATATTAAAATCAGCTCTAGGAACATGAAGCACAATTAGACTTATACTGCCATCTTCAACAATCTTTACATCATCATCTGTTAATAGATTTATATTCACCTTATTCCCATTAATTGTATTCCAAAAATCCTCTTTCTGCTTAGGTGCATCCTCTATTCCTTGTATTATAAATCGTTCCTTCGGATCGGTCTTTGTTTTATCTTCTCTTACTCCAAGTATTATATATCCACCTTTTGTATTGGCAAATGCAGAATATGACTCATACGCAGATTTTGGTACACCTTTTTCTGCTTTTTTGCACTCTATATCTACTTTTTCACCTTGGTAAATGAGCTCCTTTAACTCTTGCATATTCATATGCTGCACCTGCTTTCTTTATTACATTACGATACTTGTTGCGAATGTCCTGATTATCAACCACGTAATCAAACGCAACGAAGTATTCATCTCCATCTTCAGTCTCTAAGTCTATTAATGAATTCAATAATCCCTGATTACTCCCTTTACTTTCAACAACAAGCTCATTGTCAAAGAAAAGCTGACTAACTAATTTCCAGAAGTGAAGCCCTGCACCCGTATCCTCTGTCCATAAATATCTCATATCACAACTCCTCTTCCAGCGTTATCCTGTTATTATCAAACTTCAGCACCTTAAAGCTCTTATCAGATACATTAAGTCCGTCATAATTTCGCAGGAAGAGCATATACTGATTTGACAACTCAAAATTAATGAATCTCCTGACATCATCATTAATCAGACAATCTGCATTATCTATTACAATAAAACTATTTCTACACTGTTTTATTGCTTCTAAAAAATCATCTGATTTGTAGTTAAATAGCTTGATTGCTTTGTATTCTTCTGTCAACCTTCTATCTTCCAACATTTCATAAAGTACTGTTTTTCCGATACCACTGTATCCACCAACAAGTGTAATTCTGTAATCAAATGTCAAATCATATGAAAATGGAGCTGCTTTAAATGTAATATTCTTATAAATCATCTGCTTCTCTCCTTTCATATTCATTACTCCACCATGCATTATAACCTCTGCCACCGATAACTATATCAGAATCATTAAATCTGATTTTGGCATCATCCGGAATATCAAAAAGCGTTGGTCTTGACATATAAATCTTAATATTATCCATAGTAAAAAGTATTCTAAGTACATTCGGTCCACATTCCTCAACATTTACCACTTTATCAGGATGCTTTACAATATTAAGTAATGTCTTGCAACCTGATGATAAATTTCGAATTGTACCCAAGCCATATTTTGTTTCTATATGCTTGTCTGGCGTCATCTTAGCCGCATCCACTTGTTGAATCAAATCAATTTCTTTTTGTGACATCTCTTCATTGCCTGTATTCAGGTTAAAATACAGGTCATTCTGAAATATCCAATCCTTTAAATTCTTTTTTTCTGTATAGACGTTTATCGTTGATATTACTCCTTCAATTTACTATCAATTTTGTACCAATGTCTTTTCACCTGATTCCGAATACCACTCTCAAGCACCTTACTTTCAACATTTTTCTTATTACCCATCCTTTTTCCTTCCAGTACAAATATTAATTATTTTGAGTTCATCATCATTATTACAACAATTCAATTTTTCATCTAATATCAATTCACATATTATTTTCTCTCAATATTATCTATTAACATATCTGTTTTCTAACGATTGCATTTTCCAATTCTATAAATGGAAGTTCTATCATTGCTATATTACTGATATTAACTATTATCTCAATTTCATTAATGTCTGTATAATATACAATATTTTCACTAAAATCATCTGACATACCATCATATACAATTGCTACTTCATCTGACAAGTTTTCATCTTGATTAAAATCCATTAACCCCTGTTCGCTTCGACCGTCCTTATAATCAATATTTATCTTTTGTGTCATATATATATAATCGTCGTCTTTCCAATCATACTTTTTCGCTATTGTATTTATTGCTTTCTTAAATTTTTCCGACATTGTTTTATCTGATTCGTACTCATAATCATTAAGCGATTCATATACAACCAACGGTATTTCTCCTTCACCTGAACTAGAATCCCAATCCATATCGTAAGGGCCACCACATGCTTCATCAAGTAAAACAATTTTCTGTATATTATCCATATTTAAATACAATACCGTATTATTCATACATGGTATAACTAATTTATTATTTCCCATAGATTCATATATCATATCTCTTGTTGAATCTGTTATTGAATACCATTTGTATTTCTTACTATTAATAGCTAATATACCTATATTCCCCCAAAATCCACTTACATTTTCCTTATTACAATTTTCATTTACTTCCAAGAAATATGTCGATACCTGTGGTTCGAAATAATTTTCTTGTTTTATAACATTAACGCTTGTCCTTAAGCACATTGCCAAATCTCTTAATTCCGCCAATGAAGCATCCTCTCCAGCTTCTATTCTTTTCAACTGTTTAACAGATATTCCAGTGAAATTAGAAATATCTTCTATATGCATTTTTAATATTTCCCTTATATTCTTAACTCTATTTTTTTTTATGTTCCCAATCAATTCATCTGGGGTCAGTTTTAAATATTTTAATATTTTTTCTAAATGTTTATCATAATTAGTTTTATTAGTAATCTCTCCACCTATCATTTTATCTAATGTAGGTCTTGATATACCTGCCTCACTACATAACTGAGCTTTAGTTATTTTCCTATCTTCCATAATAAGTTCTAACTTATTACCTATATTACTTCTTAAATCAAATAATTTATCTAAATATGCCATTATAATTCCTCCTATAGAATCTTCATAATTCTTTGCAAAGGTATTTCTATAATCACATAATACTTCCATTTTTAATTTATGTCAATATTTTTTTTACTCTTTTACATTTTTTCTTTTACTTTTATTTTCCAATATTTCTCACTATGCACTTAAATTTAAGACATTTAATTTTTTACTAAAATCTTTTATTTATAAACATTTTAGGCAATAAAAAAGAACCTAACATAGCATTTCCACTATGTCAGGTTCTGAAGACCTAATAAAAATCAAAATCCCTTACTTTTTTATAAATATTCAGTTAAGCATTCTGATTGTCCGTTATTCAAACTCTTGGGCGGAGAGATTTATCTTGCTGTTTCTTGGTACACATTTGTGTGTTTTATTCTTCACATTCATCTTATTTTGCATTTTTGTGTACCTCATCTAAAATTTTTAGAGCCAAAATGGAGCCATCAATCAACTTGTTTTTTATGAGTTTTTCCAACTACTAATTTAGAGTATATTAACCAATTTCTTAACAGCTTATGTTTCCATTTTATACTTACTTCGTTCCACTTATCTACTTTCATTTCATCCAATATATTAGTAAACACCTCTAAAGGTTCCTTATTTGTCGTTTTAATTTGTTCTAAATACTGACAGACATACTCTAAACCCAAAAGTTTTTCTCTAATATATGCTCTTTTTTCATTTGGTTCCTTGCCAAGAAACTCCAATCCATTTTGTGTTATTTCATATTCACTTCTAGATATAGGTCTAACAAGCCCTAAAAAACATGCATCTATTAGATGACCATTTAAACTTGATCTTTTCATCGATTTTTTTAGTTCTTGAATTGTCATACCTTCTTTATTATCAGCCAATAGTTTCACTACTTTGATAATTTGTGCCAACATCGTCGTTGGGAAAAAAATTTCATCACTTAAAAAATCACCAATTTCTCTTCCCATGTTATTCGTTGAAATAGTATTATTTTTATCCATATTAACCATTGTAGCAGCAGATAACCATTTACACATAACCTTACTATATTGCTCCCAAATTTTATCTGTTGCATCTATAAACGGCATTTCACTTATTAATATATTTTTAACTTGTTTCAAAGTTAATTTCTTATTTTTCTCCAATTCCAAAAGTATTTTTTTAATCAAAGTATTATCCATTAATATATTAGCTAAATATTTTATAATATTATTTTCTGTATAGTATTGATAGGCATATGGATTAAGTGAAAAATTATTATTAGACCCTTCAATAAATTTCAATTTTTTTAATTCTCCCAATATATTTATAATACTCGTTTTCTTAACCCGAGAATTTTCAACAATCTGATCTACATTACATAAATTCTTACTTACAATAATTTTATACAAATTTAAAACAGTATTTGGAGTGTAACGAATAAGATATCTTCTTGACAAGTTTACATGCCCAGTTTTTACAAACTCTTTCAAAATATCATTATAAGTATCATATGTTCTACCAGTTAGTCTTATTAATCTATAATCATTCTGCAATATTTTTAATTTAATTGATAAATCCTCATCTGTAAAAATTTCAGATAATTCTGCATATGTAGATGGCAAATATGCAATTAATCTATAAAAGAACTCCCTAATAGCTTCATCCAATGCTAGAATATCTTCGTTAAATAAGTCTTCTAACTGCATTCCTGATTGAACAATATTCTTTTGTTTTTCACCACTTCTAACAAGTTTTATTATATGTGCACAATATTTTTTTAATAGCCAAGGAAAGCCATTTGATATCTCTAATACTTGTTCTTTTAATGGCTTAATTAAAGATGTTCCTATTTCATCATTTATATGGCTTATCAATTCTATCGCTTCTTCTGTCTTAAAATCTTGTAGGACAATTGGCTTAGAAATGCTCTTCAATCGATTCAAATCAATCAATGATGACTCATCATAAGTTGTTGGCTGATCATTTTTACGAGCTATAACAAAAATAAAACTTTTAAACTTAACATTAAACTCTAATATTATATCAATAAGTGTATTATAAACAGATGGTCTAGCAAAAACACTTTCAAATTGGTCTAAAAAAATCAAGGACATTTTACCATTTTCTGTATTAAATTCATCTATTAATTTACTTATAATATTAATCTGCTCTTTCTCTTTTGGTACCTCACAATTCAAATTACAATGAAAATTGAAATCTTTTACTAACATTTGAAAAATCTGCAAAATATCAATATCTGACCGTATATTTCTAGAATCTACAATAGCAGTTGAGAATCCTTTTTCTTTATATAATCTTTGAAGTTTTAAAGAAATTGAACTTTTACCCACTCCCGAACGACTTAATATTTCAATAACTTTAGTACTTGTAATTCCATTCTTTACATCGTTTACAGAATCATTGAATGCATTAATCAAAGAAGTTCGTCCTATAAACCTATCTGGGTTAGCAGGAAACTGGTAATCAAACCATCCTTCTCCATGCATAACTCCTAGATATGAATTATCCACTTCACTTTCACTATATTTAGTTTTTTCTCCATGTTTATAATATTTTAGTTCTTTTAGCAATTCTATTTTGCTAGAAACTCTCAAAATGAAATCCTCATCTTCTATAGAGTTTCCAAACATATCATAACAAACAAAATATGATGGTAGTGTTTTTCCATCCTCAATAAGCAATTGAATATAATAATATCCTCTATCACTTACTAAAAAATACACATCTCCACTACCTAAATTTATATTATTTTGAGAAATATCTCTAATTTGCTTTACACTCAAATAATTTTTTTGAGAAACCAAAGCATCTATTATTGAATCCCCCACTATATATCTAATATGATACCCAGCATCTACCAAATCATCTACCTGTTGTTTCACATCGGATGTTAAATCACTTATAGATATAAAAATCCCCCAATCATTGGGTTCCTTTATCCAAAAATGCATCATTTTTGCTATAAATGCCATAATTTCAGAAGATATTTTTTTATCCCAAGCTTTAGCTTCTCCTATTAACTTTTGATTTGTAACCTTATTATTAGCCACAATATCATATTCAAGATTATTCGCTTTAACCCTCATTTCTATATCATTATATCCACTTGCATCTAACAAGTCTTTGCACAATCTTTCAAACAAGACACCTTTGTCATAATTTTCGGATTTAGTTGGCGTATCAAAATTTATAAAATAGAACATAATTACACCTCTCACAAAAAGTTTAAAAATCATTTCAATTTCTACACATAATACTCTCATTACTCGCTTTCAAATTCTTTTTTATTATACTACTTTTCCATCCATCATACCACTATAAAGTATATCTCCCACATTCACTGTAACTATCTTCAATCCATCCTTCCCATTATCTTGTCCCATAAGACCTTTCATACCGCCTTATCTGCTGTTCTGTACGCTCCTGTTCCTTTACCTTACGAATAATCGTATCAATCTGCTCTGCACCGGCATATCTCTTCACACGCTCCAGATCATCAGCCTTTTCCTGCAACAGCTCTGTCCTATCACTCATATCCTTAATCTTGCCCTTGTAAAACTCCACATCATCTGACAGTCTTTTCTTTTCCTTCCGAAGCTGTAATACTTCCTCTTTCAGCCTTACACACTGGATTGTCAGATTCTTTATCAGTGTTTTAAGCTTATTCACAAATGGTATAACCACCTTATCCCGAAATGACTTAGCACTTGCAAATGCTCCCGATTCCGGCAATTGCCACTCCGGTGCTTCATCATACTTTCTTACATCACGCTGTAATAACTGCTCCGACTGCACTATCTGCTCTATATGGCTCTTAAGCTCATTCTGTTGCTTTTCAAGTTGAACATTATTCTGTTGCAAATCATTGTATTTCTGTCTTAATACCTGATTATCAGATTTCAATGAATCATTCCTTTGCTCCAGAGTGTGATTGTCAGCAGATAACTGATCATTCACATTCTCCAATTTACTATTCGTATATTGTAAATCTTCATGCCTTTGTTCCAGTTCTTCATTATCGATCTGCAACTGTAACTGCTTTTGCTTCAAATCATGATTATCCATACGAAGTCTATCTTTGCGACTCTCAAGCCTTGCATTTTCCATCCTCAAATCTTGATTACTTGCAAGCAATACTTCCTTTTCCTGTTGTGCCACAGCCCCTTCTTCTTTTGCCCTTTGCGTAGCCTCTTCTGCCAGTTCTTTTTCAGTTGTAGCATTCTTTAATTCCTGTTTCTTTACAGAAACCTCTTCTCCAAGCTGTGCAACCACCGAAGATATTTCCCGCTTCTGGCTATCCAATTCAGCTACTTCCCTTGCCCGCTCTTTCTTTTCAAATTCAAGCACCGACAAATGTTTCTCATGTGTACCCTTTTGCAGCCATTCCACACCATATCGCTCCATGACTGTCGCAAGTTCCTGCTTTTCTGATGCAATCCACTGATTTAATTCGGTAGCACCTCTAGTGCCACCGGTGAAGCCTTCTGCCGCTAGTGCAGATTTTAATGATACCCTTGTATCAAGTCCTCGCTTACTTCCTGTAATATATGGCACAAAATCAATGTGCAGATGCGGTGTTTCTTCATCCATATGCAAATGTGCCGAGAATACATACAAGTTCGGATTTCTAGCTTGGAACTCATCCATAAATTCCGTTAAAATCCTTTTTGCCAACAATCCATCTTCATTTTTGGCATTCATATCATCTTTATTTCCAATCTGAAATATCACTTCATGAAATAACTTTTCCTGCTTACCCCTCCTGATTTTTTCATAGTAATTATCAATCATGCGATCTTTCCGTTTCTGTTTTGCATTATATCGTTCCCGTGCTTCATCAAACAATTTATGATAAACCTGCTTAATATCTTCCTGGCAGAATTCCACATTATCAGTACTTCTGTTTTTATCTACATTCTTAGCTGTAAATGCTCTGGTATTATGGTTCACAGAACCTTTTCCGATCATTGCACTTATTGTTCTCTCCATAGACAATCTTCCCCTTTCTTTTATCTGTCATATTAGCGCCGAATACGGCGCAGGCTTTGTTACTTTCGTCGAAAGTAACGCAAATGCACTTTTGACAGCTGTCGCCATCAAAAATGCAACCTGACAAGTCCGGTTTTGCGCCCTGCCGGGAGCTTTTCTGCCTGCGGCAGTCAGTGTACACAAGCCTCCACTGTGTCAAGCACACCACATTTTCCTTATCGATTCTAACGGAAGCGTGACACGCAGCCGTTATATATATTTAAGAAAAAACTACCACCGGAAGCTCTCCGGCACACCTCGTCTATCCAAATATTCCTTTCGAGCCTTTTCCTTTTCTTCTTCCGTTGGTGCAGTCTTATATTTTGTATATAATTCTCTCATTACCATTGCATCCAGTTTCTTCTCTAGTCCCTGTTTTATCTGAGGCAACATTTCCTCCTGTTCCAACATAAAATATCTCATTATCGCAACGAAAAGTTCTTCTGAAATCTGTACATTTTTCATATCAATCCACCATTCCTTTCCTAACTTGTTCAAGACCGCAACACTGCAAAGTCTATATGCTTTGCAACCTTGCAAATTTTATCTCCGCAATTTCTATATAGCCTGCAATGTTGCGTTCTTGTCCTATCTCTGTTTTACTGCATCCAATTCCCAATACCACGAGTTATTGATTTTCTTTGCCTGGATGCCCAATTCTTTCTTTGCATTTTCCAATGTTCTCTTTGAAATGCCCTGTTTATCAGCCATTTCAAATATTTCATTACTCTGCACCATATTAGTTGTTTCTGCCAATTCACGAAGCATTTGCTTTGCTTGTTCCAGCTTATTTGCCTTTGGTGCAATACCGCCAAGTACTTCATCTGCTGTAATCTCATAATCTCCCAACCAACGAAAGCCCGTTTCTGATAACATAAATGCCTTCGGATGTCCAAATGCCGCAAGATTATTCTTTATCTGAACAACTGCTCTTGTATTAGGTTCTCCCTCTATTCTGCCGACCAGAAGCACACTCCTCGCCACAGCAAAGAAGTCAATGGAACCCATGCCCCTGTATGCAGCTTTATTACCAGATGCCTTGTTCATATGACCAATAAGAAGAATTGCACACTGGTATTTCTCTGCTAATGCTCCCAGCTTCTTCGTCATATCTCTTGCCTCATTTGCCCGGTTCATATCCATGCCACCACCGAGATACGCCTGTATCGGGTCTAATATCAATACTTTTGCCCCTGTCTTTGCAAGTGCCTCTTCCAATCTTTCATCTGCCATAGATAAAGATTTATCACTTTCATCAATAACCAGTATCTTTTCACAGTCCGCCCCGGCAAGTTCAAGCCTCGGCTTTACTGTATCTGCCAGTCCATCCTCTGCTGTCTGATAAATGACATTTACCGGCTCCTGCACATCCATATCACTGTCGAGACATTCTCCCTTTGACAGCTTTGCTGCTATGTTTAACACCAATGTGGTCTTTCCATCACCCGGATCTCCCTGAATAATTGTCAGCTTCCCATATGGTATAAACGGATACCACAGCCATTTCACTTCTTGTGACTCAACCTCCGACATTCGTATTATCTTTAATTCTGTCTTCTGTCCTTCCATAAAAGTCCTCCATTTTCAAATCTTTTATTTGCTCCTAAGAAGAACCTCTGCTATACTCTAGTTGTATTTACAGGTGTAACAGAGGTTTTCTTTTGTTACCGCAAGTCCTAACAGTTGCCGCTGTCAGGACTTTTTTCTTTATCAATCTGTACTCCCTGCCAGAGATACTTTGCACCATCCAGCATTGCAATAATCGCCTGTAACATATCCATACAGTCATTTCGCATATCTTCCAACCCCTCAGCAGTAAGTGTTACCTCCTGCTGTCCCAGTTGTTTTACCAGTTCGGAAAGATTTGTCTGCATATTCTGCAATTCCTCTACAAGCTGGTAAATGACCTCTTTCTTTCCTACAACACATATTCTGTTATAAATGCAGGAACGGACAAAATAATCTTTTTTCTGCATACCGCTTGCAAGTATCTTGGATTCAATCATTTCCCGCTCTCTGTCCGATACACGAAAGCTGATTGTCGGATGTTTGTGTACTCCGCTCATAAATTGTCCTCCTCATTCTCCAGTTCTAGCCTATTTGCCAGTTCTGCCTGTTTATTCGGATATAAATGTGAATAAGTATTTAATGTTGTTTCTATCTTTTCATGCCCCAGCCGCTCCGCTATTGCCAAGGGCTGAAATCCAAGTTCCACCAGAAGTGATGCGTGGCTGTGACGCAAATCATGAATACGGATTCTCTTAACTCCTGTTTCCTTTATGCCTCGTACAATCTCATGCTCCATATAAGATTTTGTAAACCGGAACATTCTTTCATTTGGCATAATTCCATATAAATGACTGCAATATTCTTTTAGTTCTTCTGCCAGAAATGGTGGAATAGTAATCTTACGATTGCTCTTCGGTGTCTTAGGCGGCGTAATTACATCCTTTCCATCTAATCTCTGATATGATTTTGAAATGCTTATAATTCGTTTTTTCAAATCAATATCTTCATAGGTAAGTGCCAGCAATTCTCCTATACGCATCCCTGTCCAATACAGAAGCATAAATGCCATTCTCGCCTCCGGTTTCTTGTCCATAGACGGAAGAAACTGCTTAAACTCCTGTTTTGTCCAGAACTCCCTATCATCAGCCTTGCTTTTCCCGATACTTCCTGCTTTCCTGCAGGGATTATCTTTCAAGTCATAATATCTGACTGCATAATTGAAAAGTGCTGCCAACTGGTTATTAATACTTTTTAGATACGTTGGTGCGTACCCCTGCTTAATCAATTCATTCTGCCAAGCCCTGATATCTGAAGTCTTAATCTCACACATCTTTTTCTTTTTGAAATATGGTGTAACTTTCAAATCAAACACATATCTTTTATTCTTGATTGTGCTTTCTCTAAACCGGTTCTCCACATCAGCGAAATAGATTTCAACAAAATTCTCAAAGTTAATATCCAAATCTTTTCTCTGCTGTTGCCGGAAGTTCCGCTCCCACTCCTCTGCTTCTGCTTTTGTCTTAAATCCTCTTTTGTTCTTTTTATGGCATATACCCTGCCAGTCCTCATAATAGAACTGGCTGCGCCATGTTTTACCATCTCTTGTAGCTGGCATATCATCATCTCCTCTCCATTAACCAACTGCCATACCATAAAATTTTTCTTGAAAATACTTTGTAGGTACCTTGCCTGAAATCACTCGATAGCCATTTTCTTTCAATTCATTATTAAGACCACGAATGATTTTGTAAGCATATCCTCTTGATACTCCAAGAATCTGTGCTGCTTCATCTGCTGTTACATACATCTTCATCGTATTCTCCATATTGTGTTCTCCTTCCTTTTTTATTTTGATACACTTTTGTGACCTTATTTGTCTGCATTATATAGTACACATTTGTGTTCATTAAGTAATTAAATCAATTATTTATACACAAATGTGTCCCATTGTGATAAAATAGGGGTAACAAATCATAAAGGAGCATTTTTTATGACTACTGGAGAAAAGATTAAATACTTTCGCAACATGCGTGGAATATCACAGGAAACACTTGGTCAGTTGTCCGGCATAAACTCCGCAACTATAAAGAAATATGAATATGGAATCCGTAATCCAAAACCTGACCAGCTTTTAAAGATTGCCAATGCACTAGGCATCAGCATTAACATTTTCATGGATTTTGATATAGAAACAGTTTCTGATGTATTATCATTACTGTTTAAACTGGATGACCAGATCGATATGAAATTTGAGGCAGATAAGGACGATGCGGGCAATTTCAAACCTGCTACTGTTAAGCTGTCCTTTAAAAACAACCTCATCAATAAAAAACTCTGTACCTATATGAAAGCTTTGGAAATTCGTGAAAATATACTAAATGCTAAAGATGAATATTCAGAAGAAGAGCATGCTGACAGTTTGCAACATATCAATGAAAATATCGAAGAAATCAAGCAACACCTGCTTGATGACAATATGGTTGTCAAAAAAGACACTGACCGCCTTACTGTAAAAATTTTTCCAAATTAGTGAAACCTATTGAATTATCAGACATAAGATGATAATATCTAATTAAACAGAAAGCACCCACTCCAAAGGTGGATGCTCCGAGTTTGAGACCGTTTCAAGTTTTGTGTAAACGCTAAAAACTGATATAAGATTTATGAATAGTTACAAATGGGCAGAGCCGATTTTCCGGGTTCTGCCCATATCTGCATTATACAGGAGTTTTTGGGCATGTCAATAAGACCTGCCCAAAACAAGCTGGTTTTACAGGTTGTGTCCAATCAGACGCTCTTCAAAATAGATTTCCAGCTGGGAGTGGATCTGCCCCCAGTCCTGCCTGTGTCCGGTCCATTTTTTCGTGATATCCATAGTTGCCAGATACAGCATTTTTAAAAGGCTATCATCTGACGGAAAAACTGTCTTGCTTTTGGTCACTTTCCGAAGCTGACGGTTGAATCCTTCAATGGCATTTGTGGTATAAATCAAACGTCTTACAGCTTCTGGATACTTGAAATAAGTGGACAGTGTTGCCCAGTTATCATGCCAGGATTTATAGATTTTCGGGTACTTGGAATCCCATTTATCTTTGAACAATTCTAACTCATTTAAAGCTGTTTCTTCCGTTGGAGCTGCATATACAAGCTTCAGATCAGCCATCAGTTTTTTGATGTCTTTGTATGAAACAAACTTCGTTGAATTACGGATCTGATGGATGATACACTGCTGAATCTCTGTTTTTGGATAAACAGCCTCGATTGCCTGTGGAAATCCATTTAAACCATCAACGCATGCAATCAGGATATCCTCAACGCCTCTGTTTTTTAATCCATTCATGATAGAAAGCCAGAACTTTGCACTTTCGTTTTCTCCAACATACATTCCAAGAACATCTTTTTTCCCATTCATATCGATACCAAGGGCAATGTAAACCGCACGTTTTACAATACGTCCTTCACTGCGGACGTGATAGTGGATTGCATCCATAAATACTACAGCATACACTTCTTCCAGAGGGCGTTCCTGCCATTCTTTTACAATCGGCAGGATTTTATCTGTGATCCTGCTGATTGTGCTGTCAGAAATATCAATATCGTATAATTCACGCATGTGGGATTCAATGTCTCCGGTTGTCATTCCCTTGGCATACATGGAAAGTATTTTTTCTTCCATGTCCTGAGTTACGGTATTCTGATATTTTTTAATCAGCTGTGGTTCATAATCACCATTACGATCCCTTGGGATTGCCACATCCATATCTCCATAACTGGTGTGCATGGTTTTGCTGGAATGTCCATTTCTACTATTGTCTGTTTCTTTGTTTCGATAGTCATACTTGGAATATCCTAATTCTTCATCCAGTTCTTCATCCAAAGCACCTTCCAAAATGACAGACATCATGTCACGCATGATGCTGTTAACATCGGTGCCATCTTTGATGCTGATATCATTATTTTTCAGATAGTCACGCATCATTTCTCTCATTGCTGCTTTTTGTGGGCTGTCTTTTCTTCTTGCCATAAAAATAACCTCCAAACTGAGTAATTTTATCTTACATCAGTTTGGAGGTTTACACAAACTTTGGGATACTCCCTCAAATTAACAAGCCAGATTATTTTTCATATACTCTGTAATATAATTCACTTCATTTAAATCAATAAATTGTTGTGTATAAAGTAAACTTTCAAGCTCAACCACTTGAAAAATGCTACTAACCCTCCATAAACATTTATTAGATTGTCCACTCTTGCAATAACCACATTGAGGTATTTGTACTCCACAAGCAGAATTTAAATTTTTTGCTTTTTTTAATAAAAAATCACACCATGTTGCAAGAAACCATTTACCTTTTGCAATATATTTTAAATCGCTTTTTGAAATATTATGAGACATTGCAAATTGATTCAACTCATCAATTTTTGATTCTATAAGGCTCCATCTATACTGTTTTGCCTTACCTATTACTGCACCACCATCCAAACCATATGTAACATTTGCTTGATATGTATTATCAAGTTTCTTTTTTAATGCTTCAAGTGAAAAATAATATAATTCATTTGATTGATTTTCAAATTCATCTTTTATCCATTCCACAACTTCTTGTGTTATAGATGATCCCGGAATTTTCGTTAATTGTTCTAATAATCTTTTTATTGTTACATCCGTAATTAAATGTGTTTCATATGAATAATATTTAAGCACTAACAAATTATTTTTACTAGGCAAATTGTTTAAGAATTGTCTTACATCTCTATCTATTATACCCATTACATATTTTTTAAGTCTATTGTCATTCTGTATTAATGTTTCAACCTCATCCATTGCATTACATACCTGTTCACATCCTTCAGAATAATCAGCTATATTTTCAATTGCTTGTACTCCAACCGATAGTCCTTCTAATGTTGCAATATTATCATAGAATTTAATATCATCCTGTCCCTCAACTAAAATAACTGGCTGGTTACACATCATTGCTGCGATGACAGTTTCCTCTAAATCATTTTTCATCCCCATATCTTACCTCAACTCAACCAAATAATTAGAATTTTCTTTAGCAATTGATGGACTATGCGATGCTACGATAATTTCTGCATTAGGAGCCAATTCACTTAATAAAGGTAACAATTTACGTTGCCAAATTAAATTAAGCGAAATTTCAGGCTCATCAACCATAAACAGATTTCTTCTATTACCTTCTATTACAAAAATTGTTAATAATACCAACAAATGTCTCTCACCACTTGATAAGGCACCAATTTTATGTGTTTCATCAGATGAATGAAATTTCACAATCACTCTATCCTCTGTAATTTGTATATACTTTTCTGGTCCTATATAATCATTAAAGATTTTTTCTAATTTATTTACTGCCTGTATATATTCTGATTCTTTATTCAACTCGTTCGACATATTTACAATAAGCTTTTTTAACAATGGGCTTTCCCCATTTTCAGTGGCATCACCATACTCATCAACACTTTTCAATATTTGGACAATTCTTTCGCTAAGAGTATTCGTCGAACCAGAACTCAACGCCAAAATCAACCTATCCTTATTTTTTAATAGCAATTCATAATACTCCTCATCAGTAATATCAATATCATCTAATGAATCGCAGGCATCTGCTAATGTATCAAATAATGCTTTTTGCACTTTATCATTAGACATAATTTTAGCTCTTCCATATCTTTCAACTAATAATTCTTCAATAACTTCCATAGACACAGAATCTATATTTAAAACTGGTGATGATAAGTCCAAGCTGCTTTTTATTTTTCTTCCCCTTCTACGCTTTTGGTTCATATCTAGATTTCGACTTAACATATGCGAAAACATCATTAATTCATTACTTCCTTCAAACTTTTCCCTAAATCTACTTCGTAATATAGTATCATATATCTCATCTTCAGATATATGCGAATTATTTGTAATTCCTCTATTTACCCCAAATAAAATACTTGACATACCTACCAATTCGGATTTACGAAATTGACTCCAATCATAATAATTTGAAATTTGTTCTATTAAATTTTGATTTTCATCATCTATAATTTCTTTTCGCTCTTTTTTTTCAACAATTATTTTCTTTTCTATTCCTTTTAACTCATATGTCATTGACATACTGATTATCTTTTCTTGACTAAAAACACTATCATTCTGTGATAAAAAAGCATTTATCAGTCTTAAAATCGTTGTTTTCCCACATCCATTTTCACCATAAATAACAGATACTTTATACGATGAAAATTTCACTTTCAATATATTATTCATCGAATATTCTCTCTTAACCTCAACTGATTTTAATTTAATATCCATAATTTTCTCTTCTTCAATATTTGATATATCCATAAGAATTTTTCTCCCTCCTAAATTATCCGCTATTTTAACTTTATAACATAATTATATATTATTTACTGTATTAAAAGTTATATTAATCTTAATTTCAAATTCATTGTTATCTACTCTTCAAATATCTTCAATCTTTTAGCAATCTCCTCCGGCTCCGGCAGCATTGCTTTCATGTCTTCCGGTAAGGTATTCCTTAACTTATATGTTGCTACTCCAATCGGAGAATTACTATTCTTTAATGCATATTCCACATAAGTTTTATCCTTACTTTTACAAATAATAATTCCAATCGAAGGATTCTCATCAGCTAATTTCACTTGCTCGTCCAATGCAGATAAATACAGTTGCATCTTTCCAGCATATTCTGCTTCAAATTCGCCAATTTTTAGCTCTATTGCTATCAAACTTCTTAATCTTCTGTGAAACAACAATAAATCAATATATAAATCCCTATTTCCTGCCATCAAATGATATTGATTTCCTATATACGTATAATCTCCACCCATTTCTATCAAAAAGGCTCTTATATTATTTACCAACTGCATTTCTAATTCATGTTCAGAATATTCAGGTGACAACTCTGCAAAATCAAATGTATATTCATCTTTTACCGCAAGTTTAGCCTGTACTCTTTGTTCAACAGGAAGTACCAAATCAAAATTTGTCTGATTCAGTAAATATTTTTCATAAGTCTGCGCCTCAACAAAATTAGTTAAAACTCTTTTAGTCCAACCATATCTTTTCGTCATTTGAATATAAAATTCTCGTTGCAAGTCATCCTTGCATTTTTCCATGATAATAATATTATTACTCCAACTAATTTCTCGCACCATTGGTGCGAGTTTTTCAGAATTGCGATATGTCAGATAAAAATTACGCATTCTCCATAGATTTGCCGCCGAATAACCTTTTGCTCCGGGAAATTCTTTTTGTAATTCTACTGAAAGCACCTGTACAATTGATTTTCCCCACCCTTTTTCCTGCTGTTGTCTATATATCTCTTCTCCTATTTCCCAATATAGATTTATTGTTTCAGAATTAATCAACTTTATAACTTGATACTGCTTTTTATGAATTAACTCTTTTAAATCATCCACAAGAGGTTCATATCCGTATATCTCATTTTTCTTCATAATGTCTCCATATCTCGCACCAATGGTGCGAGTTTCTATAATTCCAACAATTTTCCATTCTCAAAATAATAAATATTTTCCTTTTTATACCCATACTTTGAACCTGGAATACTTATATGAGGTTCAAATGTAAAATACTTTATATCACTTATCATTTGTGTGTTTCCCTTTTCTGTATAAACACGATCATTCTTATTTTTCACAATCGAGTGTCCCAAATTTCCCATAAAATCAAGATTAATAAATCCTTCTTTCAAAATAAGTTCATTAATATGATAATATAGCTCCTCAAATGTAGTTTTCATTCCGACAAACTCTATTAATTCATTATGTAACTTATCTTCCATTAACAATCCATTTTTCCATTCAGCATTAACAATTTTGTCTTTATCTGTTACTACACCATTTTCAAGTATTATTGTTCTTGCAAAATCACCCCATATATTTCCGTTTTGCGGACTTAAATCAATCGTGACAATATCATTCCCGTTAATAGTTCTGTCAGTTGTTACATATTGTTTTCCAGACACGGATACTGTTGTTTCATCACCTGCAAATACAAAGGCTCCTATATCCCAATACCAGAAGGAATCTGCACCTAATTCCAACATTTTCTGTTCACATAATTTTCTCACTTCCAATAAATTCATTCCAGGTTTAATAAATGTTTTCGCATATTCAATTGTTTCTCTTGCAATCTGCTGCACTTCTTTATAATCCAAAATAAGCTCCTCCATAACATTATATGATAAAATAAACTATCAAGATTGATCTTCTATTAAAATTAATCACCTACATTTATCCAAAGCTTCTAATAAATTTGTTATGCAATCTACATCACTTGAATTCTTTTTTTCAAATCTATTTAACCAAATTGCTTTAATTCCAACCGATGAAGCTCCTTTTACATCACTACTTAAAGAATCTCCTATATGAATCACTTCATCAGCATGTAATCCCGTAGACTTCAATGCAAGCTCAAATATCTCTTTTCTTGGCTTATAGGCTTTGGCATCCTCAGATGTAAATATTCCCGATGGTGACAATTGATGAAAATCTATTGCTTTTAAAACATCCTTAGTATCAATATTTGATACTATATAAATAGGCAATGGACTAATTTCAAAAAACTCCTTAGATTCCTCAAAAATAGGTGGTTTTACCCAATGTTGAAACATATAATTACTTAACTTTTCAACATTCTCATTTGAAGCAAACTTTTCCAATGTATGTTTAATAGACTTCTTTTCTAATTCTCTTTGTGTTTGAAAATTATTTCCATGAGAATTAGAAAATAAGTCTTGAAAATCATTCCACCAAAAAGAATCTATTTCTGATGGACTATCTGCTTTTCCAGTTTCATATATCAACTGTGAAATTTTCTTTACTATTTCTCCATCTTCATATACCACTGTTCCATAAAAATCCAAAAAGAATGCTTTAATCATATTCACCCCCACATCAAATTTAATAACTTATCGCTAAATAACCAAATACTATTATTTGCTATGTGCATACGGATATTACTATTTAATTTAGCTTTATCATAGCATAATAGCAAATATTCCGCATTAGAAATTTAATAATGCATGGTATACCGCCATGCATCATAAATTCTACTATAACATCATTTCAGCTTTATATTGATAATTTATTCATATATGAAGAACAATTTTAAAAGTCTTTATCTTCTTACTTTGCTTCTAACCATTGTGTTTTCTACTTTTTCTTCATCCAGTGTTTTATTGACTATATTATATCATAAATTCTCTGGAACTCTTCATAAAGTTCATCTCCATCCGTTTTTATTTCTAACCTTTTCATCACATCTGAAAACAATCTTATGCTTCCACTTACATCAGCTATATCAAATCCGAATACATCAGCCTTAACATAATCACCGACATTCTCATAACCACCCAATTCTGATATCTTCCTGACAATCCAGCCGGCTTTATCCACAGATTCGGTTTCCTTAGTTTCTACAAATTCATTTTTATTTGTTACATCCGTTATACTTTCACCCATTCTTGCCACATTCACATCAGACGTTTTGTGAATATCTGACATTGCAGATATATCCTTCTGACTACCGGCGGGATTTATTACTTCAACATTCGTCCCCGGCTCAACAACCGCTTCTGTTGTTCTCTCAACCAGCATATCCTCTTCCATCCCCGGTATCTCAACATCCCTGTCAGCAACAATCTCCTCATTCTCCGACACCGCATAATAAGCTGTATACAAATCTTCTTTTATAATGTCATCAGCAAGCTGTATCTGCCTCTTAATCTCTTTTTTCTCCTGCTTCAGCTCGTCCAGTTCTTCTTGCACTTCCACATGCCATATCTGATATTCCCGGTATTGTGCTTCTGTCTTAATACTTCGTTTCCTGCTAGAGTTTTCTCTATATATTGCCTTCTGTCTGCCCTCAATCTGCTGCATCTTTTCTTTCTGCCCACTTATGAAATCCACAAGTTCCACAACACTTTTGATGTCATTATTCACAAGCAACAGATATTCGTCCTGTAACCGATAAAATCTCTTCAAATCTTCCGTATACTTAGCTCCACCAACAACAAACCGCTTCTGCTCTACAATCCTTAACCTGTACAGCTTTGCATAAAACTTCTTCTGGAATGGTGACAGCTTCGTCCTGTGCAATCCTCTGATATCCGACGAATAAAAGTAAGGCTTTGCCATCCAGGGCATATCCACATGATGCCTTAACGTCTCCTCTGAAAACATTTCGTCTAGCTTTGCCAGTTTATGATAATACCGAAATCCCGGTGCCTGCACTTCCATCCACGCATTTTTCTTGAATACATATCCAAGTCTTTTCATCAGATATTTAAAATGCTCCACATTTCCGGCTGCATATGCACACATCTTGGCATCACGAAGAATTATTTCTTTCATGGACATTTCTCTTTCCCACTTGTCCCTACTGATATTCTTCGGATTTCTGCTGTACTCTGCCGGCATGATGGAAAGTCCAAGCTCATCACAATATTTATTTGTAATCGGCTGCAGATGATTCTTCCAATTGCCTTTAGGTGAATTATACTTCTTACCGGTTGTCATACTGACGCTATTCCAGATCAGATGCCCATGCATGTGCTCCCTATCGGTATGAACCGCATACACAGCCTCATAATCATCACCTAGCACATCCTTTGCAAAATGCTCCAGCACATACATTGCCTGCTCTGCCGTTACTTTTTCTTCCGGCGAAAATGATATGATCACATGATAGCCCTGTCTCTTACTATTTTTGTGAAATATATTCTTTGTCTCTTCCATCTGCTCAAATGCCGTATCCGGCAGGCAGTTAATACTGCCCATCAGTACACATTCTTCTGTCTTATCCGGATTCTGGATATATTCCAAAGCATTCTTCAGGTGCGATGCCGGATTTCTGCCCTCTGATTCCATGATATTCAGGATCTTTGTAATCGCCATACTTCCAGCACCTCCCCGAATGTTTTCTTTACATCATCCAAACTGTTCTGCAGCTTGTCAATATCGCTGTAATACAATTTTCCCTGCGAATTGCCAAGCTTTACTGCTTGATTAATATTATTTGCAATACCTGCAATAACACGGATTGCTTTTGCCCTGTCCTCTGGATAACTTGTATCAATGTTGCCTCCTGTCCGGATCAATTCTCTTATATAGGCACTTGCTGTCATTCCGGTTCGCTTAAGTGCTACTTTCAGAATATCCATATCTTTCTCCGACAGTTTTACAGAAATCTTATAATCTTTCCTGTCAGATTTGTATCTTCTCTTTCCATCTGCCATGCGTTTCTCCCCTTTCGTAGTTTTCTAATGCTTTATAAAACCAATATCTTTTTATCTGTACCATTGCTTTTCCAACCTTTCTTAAAAATGTGTCCATAGGTTTTGCACCTCGCATTACATGCTCGGTGTATTTGGCGTTCACACTGCTCATTTCCATGCAAGCATGAAATTCGTAGTGTTCACTGGTTTTGCAAGATGCGGAAAAGGTCGGACCTTTTCCCGAAAAAATATAAACGCATCAGCGTTTACATAATTTTTCGTCTTGGCAGGAGCACCTGCACCCTGTATATGATATGTGGTGGCTAAAGTTCCACCTGATTTAAAAGTGGTGGCACTTTTTGCCATCACTTTGCTTGTTTGGTGGCATTTTCCGCCTCCGCTTTTCCATTTTGATGGCACTTTCCGCCACCATGACTTTTTTCACTCTGATTTGAGTGGTGGCGCTTTTTGCCGTCACTTTGCTGTTTTGACGGCGCTTTTTGCCCCCACTTTTGCATTTTGACGGCACTTTTTGCCTCCACACTTTTTCGGCTCTGATTTGTGCGGGGGCGCTTTCTGCCCCCACTTTGTGGTTTTGGGGGCGCTTTTTGCCCCCATATTCATGTTTTGGCGGCACTTTTCGCCCCCACTTGCCGGATTCACCTATTCAGTTATCTCTTTTGCCATTTCATTCGCATCCGATATCACATTTTCTGCTACATCTATATCCGCTTCCGGCATCTCATTTGTTTCAGGCGGTATATCCACTTCATCCTGTTCACTTATCACAGAATCCCCAACTGTCGCTTCATAATCCATTTCTTCTGCAACCTTGCTCCGGTTACGCTGCGGCTCATAATCCGGATTGTAATAATCTTCGTAACCATAGATTTTCTGTTCAAAGTACTTCCTTGGACATTTGCCTCGCATGGTGAAATAACCTTTTGCCTCAAGCTCTGCATTATATTCCTTTATAATTGCATATGCCTTTGTCATCCCGATACCAAGCATCTGGCTTATCTCACCTGCATCTATGAATGCTTCCTTTATACCCTTCATGCAACTCCTCCTTTCGTAAATTGTTATCTTAAATACGTTTTTTCATAAAGCGGCTATCCTGCTCTATACTTAATCCGTATTTTTAGTTCGTGTTTATAATAATATTCTTTTCAAAATATGTCAATAGAATTTTCAAATAATACGCACTTGCAATTCGTTTTATTTTATGGTAAAGTATTCTTACAATCACATAAAAGTCACTTGCTGATACGCATTTCATTGATTATCAGATGATTACGCATTTTAGCAACGGACTATTTCATAATAAGGATGGTGAACGAAATGGCTTACTCTGATTCCATTAAACTGAATATGTCTTCTCCAGAAGAAATAGGAAAGGCAATACAGAAACGACGCAGAGCACAAAAGATTACACAGAAAGAGTTCGCACAGCGGCTGGGTAAATCAGAACGTACTATTCAGAAATATGAATCTGGTGAAATACTGATGAAGATAGATGTTGTAAAGCAGATTGCTAATGAACTGAATGTTCCTTGGCAGGAGCTTTTGTCTTCAGAAGATACCAATATTTCTGATGATAATACTACATCTGAATATCCTGCCTGTGAATTTAATACAATGTCAGATGTTATCAATGCTCTGTTTTCCATAACAGAACTTACAGATTTTTCGTTTGAACTTACTAACACTAAACCTCCTGAAAGCCCTAAATGGACTGCTGGCATCAGTGTTAATGGCAAGGGCAGTGGAAAATATGATGCAGATTTCTGTCTCTTTATGGAAAGCTGGATAGAAAAACAGCATAGGCTGCAGGCTGGAAGAATCACTCAGGAAAAGTTTGATTCGTGGAAAGCTGATATGTTAGCATATTACAAAGATGCTCATCTTGACAGATAAGCTTACACATTTGAAAATGAAATAGACCAAAGATTCATTACTTGCGTAAAAAGAGCTCCGGCACAATCCTTCTCGCAAAAGGAAATACCGAAGCTTATGTAAGTGACTTACCCGAAGGCTTTATAATCACCCTAGACAAGTAGATTATATCATAGCCTTTGGATGATTGCACAACAATTTTTACAAAAGGAGATGATATTTATGCCAGCATACAAAGATAACAATACTGGTAACTGGTTCATCAAGTTCTATTATACGGACTGGCAGGGAATCAAACAACAAAAGTGGAAAAGAGGTTTCGCCACCAAAAAGGAAGCCTTGGCATTTGAAAGAGATTTCTTAGAAAAACAATCTGCTAACCCAGATATGACTCTGCAGAATCTCTTTGAACTTTATATGGAAGATATGACAGCAAGATTGAAGCCTTCTACGATTCTGACAAAGAAAAACATTTACAGGACTCACATTCTCCCATTCTTTGGCAAGAAGCCTGTAAATGAAATAAAGGCATCAGATGTGAGGCGGTGGCAAAATCAGCTAATGAATTCGCCTAAGGAATACTCAAAAACTTATCTTAAGACAATCAATAATCAGCTTACATGTCTCATCAATTATGCCAAACGCTTTTACGACCTTAACACTAATCCATGTGGCAAGGCTGGAAGCATCTGTCAGGCAAAAGCTGATGAAATGGACTACTGGACTTATGATGAGTATATCGCATTCCGAGAAGGTGTGAGGGATAAGCCACTTTCCTATCTCTGCTTTGAAATCCTGTATTGGACAGGTATAAGAGAAGGTGAGCTGTTGGCACTGACATCTGCTGATATCGACTTTGATAACAAGCTTATTGATATCAATAAGACGTACCAGAGGCTTCAGGGCAAGGATGTCATCACAACTCCCAAAACGAGAAAGAGCAAACGAAAGGTTCCGATTCCAGACTTTCTGTGTGACAAGCTAAGGGAATTTATCTTAACCAGATATATGATTACTCCTGATGAGAGACTTTTCCCTATAACAAAATCCTATCTCTCACACGAAATGATAAGAGGCTGCAAAAACACAGGTGTGAAAAAGATACGAATTCATGACATTCGTCACTCACACGCCAGCCTGCTCATAAATCAGGGATGTGATGCATTAATCCTCGCAGACAGACTTGGACACGAGAAAGTATCCACAACACTGAACACATACTCACATCTGTTTCCACATAAACAACAGGAGCTTGTGAACAATCTGGAGCAACTGGCAGCTGCGGCAAGTGTTACACCAACACCAGAGCCACCAGATGGAAATCCATTACTTGAAGCAGCAAATCTTCCATATGGTCCAACACCATTAACAAAAAATAAGACATCTGCCAAAATAATACAGATGCCTCAAAGAAAGATAATTTAACACAAACCTACACTAATTTGCCACCAAAACGATGTGATACGGAGTAGTTGCTATTAGTAGCAAAATAGTAGCAGAGCAAAAGAAAAAGTCTTGGAAGCCGCTTATTCAGCGGGTTCCAAGACTTGTGGCTACTATTCAAACTCTTGGGCGGAGAGATTTATCTGGCTGTTTTGTGGTACACATTTGTGCGTTTTATTCTTCATATTCATCTTATTTCGCATTTTTGTGTACCTCATCTAAAATTTTTAGAGCCAAACTGGAGCCAGCTAATTCGTTACCCTCCACCCCAAAAATATTTTATGCTTGTTTAGCATTATTCTACTGTTTCTAATTTTACACTAAACATTCAATATAATTTTTTGAATATATTTACTTATTAATGTAAATACGTTAATATATTTTATGTATATTATAGAAAGGAGCATATTCCCTTGACTAATGCCTTTGAAATTCAATCAGGACAAGTTACTAAATATACAACCTGTAAAAAAAAGAAAATCAATCATTTACACATATATCACGTTATATACTTAATTTGTTTTATTTTATGTATAACTATTACTTTTTTCATATTCAAATTATGTATATCTAATACTGCAGATTTGTCAAATACTATTTCTTTAGGCTCAATATTTGCAACATTTGGTTCTGCTATTGTTAGTGTTTTTTCAATTACTTTATCAAATGTATATGAGCATTTTTGCTGTAACATAAACATTCTTTTTAAGGAACTTTGTCCTGAGAATGAGTGGCACCGTTGGCCATTTATAAAAAGAGAGTCATATAGTACCTTGTACAATAAAGAATTAACTTATCAAGTATTAGAAAACAGTAAAATTACTTTTAATGTTGGGAGTCATAACATATCAGTTTTTTTACCAACCATACGAGAAGATTTTTATGATTTACATAATTGGAGAAGCTTAAAAAATATGCTTCGTGAATCTAAAAATTATGAAAGTTACGTCATAAATAATATAACTGATTCTGCTACATCATTAATGATTTGGGATTGTGTCTACGATAATTTTAAGTCGATTGCTTTATATAAATTTTCCCGACTAATGATTGTTATTGGTGGATCATTTATCTTTGCCAGTTTTATATTTGCATTTTTTTATACATTATTACCATTTTAGGAGGAAATTATGTCTATTGCACTTTACTTTGGAAAAATTAATATGAGTTCATCTCAACTCGGAGATGTTATTACTAACAATGCCTCTTTTAGAACAATTCTATCTAATGTTCTTAATGCATTAAATGATGACATTACATATACTCATCATTACACCAAACAAGTAGATGATAAAACAATTGTTGAAGATATCGAATATAGTTTATCTGTTAAAGAAAAGAATGATAATGAATTAATTGGATATATACACAAAAAATCATATCTTAATTATAAGGATTTTGATAAAAATAATAAAGAAATTATCCCAAAAAAAATTCAAAATACCGAAACATCTGAATTCTATTATGATGTTTTTCGAGAAATGGTAAGCTACCAGCGTACTTTACGTTTTGGATATAAAGAATTTTTATTTGCATTTGAAGGAATATTAAATTCGGCTTGTAAATTAGCACATTTAAATTATTCATTTACAGTTAATCAATACACTGAAGGACTCGACATTAATAATTTGCGAAGTACTTTACAAAACGAACACCAAATTCAAAAACTTAAAATTAAATATCAAATCCCAAATCCAGATGCGGACACATTAAAATATATTCAGGAAAATCCTGAAAAAACCATCAAAGATTTTAAAGATGCTAATTTAGCAATAAAATATGTCACATATCAGTCTTTTTCAGATACAGGATTAAATGTCGATTCTGAAATGATAGAAAAAGAATTGCAAAACATTAACAATATCCACAGCAATATAGGTGCCCAAAAAGCTATTCAAAATGGCTATGTAGAAGTCGAAACTACTGACATTAATGGTGTAACACGTTCCACAGCTAATACTCGTCCCGTTATTAAACATATTGATTATATATATGAATTAAAAGAAGCCGCATCAAATGTAATTCTTAGCCATATTCGTAATTCAATAATAGAATAAAATTTATATATTTCTATATCCATTGTTGGGAGTATCCCAAAGTTTGTGTAAACCTCCAAACTGATGTAAGATAAAATTAC
>ERZ791825.108-NODE-108-length-89946-cov-25.258502_pt1 | contig 89946 bp, 76 predicted proteins | sample MGYA00510298_ERZ791825 | MGnify/ENA primary metagenome ERZ791825 (study PRJEB30046, sample SAMN00792010) | human gut metagenome | study: EMG produced TPA metagenomics assembly of the A metagenome-wide association study of gut microbiota in type 2... | reverse complement strand
CATGTACAACTTTTTACTCATATTTATCAACTTAAATTAATTCCGCCAACGGGTTACATTTGTTGACTCGAACAAATGTATGAAATTAATAATATGAAGCTTAGATATACTTTGATAGGCGTGTTGTGTTTCAGCATAAACATCGTTCTACAAGCACAACAGCAGGCATTGGAAGGCAAAATTGCCGGTTTCCTTAAAGGGAAGAAAGCCACGGTCGGCGTAGCCGTACTGACAGACAAAGACGAAACCATACTGCACGACAACGAGATGCACTATCCGCTTCTGAGCGTATTCAAATTCCATGTAGCCCTGGCCGTATTGGATAAAATGAACAGAGAGGAAATCCCATTGAAACATATTGTTCATGTAAAAGCTTCCCAATTACAGCCAAATACCTACAGTCCGCTGCGGCAAAAGCATTCCGGTCAAGATCTGGATATATCATTGGGAGAGCTTTTACAATACAGCATCTCGCTAAGCGATAACAATGCCTGCGACATCCTCATAGAATATGCCGGTGGAATAGGGCATATTCATCAGTACATCAGGAAATTGGGCATCAATGATTTCAATTTGTCCGAAACGGAAGATTCCATGCACCGGAATCCCCAAAAGGCATACGCCAATTGGAGCACGCCCTCTGAAATGGTACGGTTACTGAAAATGGCTGATGAGAAAGATTTATTCGCCCCCGTGTACCGGGACTTCCTTTGGAAAACTATGACAGAAACAGCCACAGGAAGCAACAAACTAAAAGGCTTATTGCCTTCCAATACGGTTGTGGGGCATAAAACCGGCTCTTCCGATCGTAATTTGAAAGGCGTGAAGATGGCGGATAATGATGCCGGAATAGTAATCATGCCCGGTGGCAAGAAGTATTATATCGCTGTCTTCGTAACGGACTCAAGTGAAACGGACGAAGAGAATGCCGCCATCATCGCACACATTTCCCGGATGGTATACGACGAAATGAAGTAGGAAAGAGTGGGAGAAGTGCATCTTTTTTGCTATCGTGTTTAACATGGTTGCCGTTCTTTTCAATCCCCTCAGGAAGGTGTTCTGAAAGGGGATGTAATGAGTTAGGGAGTGAAAGACAATGAATCAGGGAGTGAAAGGCATTCACTCCCTGATTCATTACGGTTCATTCAGCCAGTAAAATCAGAGGCTTGCGTAGTCTGGAATATCTTGTAAAAAAGTATAACTGTTCTGTTCGTAATCCATACGGCAGCAATAATGCCGGATACCGTTACTTACTATCAGATAGTCCACTTTCAACACCATGTTGTAACGGGTAATCTGGTCGAAGACCTTCTGAGTGATTTCCACCTCGGGAGCCTTATATTCCACAATCATGCGTGCCGTAAGGTCATGCCTGTAAAGAACTGTATCGCAGCGCTTTTTAGTACCGTTCAACTGCACCTGCACCTCGTTTGCCATCAGTGCCTGCGGATAGCCCTTATGCGTCATGAGAAAATGTACGAAATGCTGCCGCACCCATTCTTCCGGGGTCAAGGCAACGTATCGGCGGCGGATAACATCGAAAATACTTCTTTTTCCATCCCTTGTAATAATCTTGGCTTCAAACGCCGGCAGGTTCAGTGAGAACATTCTATTTTAATTTCTTGTTTTTACTTTTTTATTGTATTTTTGTGAGTTAAATAATCGTTCCCTAACGGTTTTACGGAACAAATTTAATGAAATCTTATGAAAACAAAAGAAGAAATCGTAGCTAATTGGCTGCCCCGTTACACAAAACGTAACCTGGAGGATTTTGAAGAGTATATTCTGTTGACCAACTTCAACAAGTATGTCGAAATTTTTGCCGAAAAATTCAATGTTCCCATACTAGGCAGGGACGCTAATATGATTTCGGCCAGTGCGGAAGGAATAACGATCGTAAACTTCGGAATGGGAAGCCCCAATGCCGCCATCATCATGGACTTATTAAGTGCCATTCAGCCCAAAGCATGCCTGTTTTTGGGCAAGTGTGGAGGCATCGACAAGAAAAACAGGATAGGGGATCTTATCCTTCCAATCGCCGCCATCCGCGGTGAGGGTACTTCAAACGACTACTTCCCGCCGGAAGTTCCTTCACTGCCGGCTTTTATGCTGCAACGTGCCGTTTCTTCCGCCATTCGCGACCATGCCCGCGATTACTGGACCGGTACTGTATATACCACCAACCGCCGTATTTGGGAACACGATGAGGATTTTAAGGAGTATCTCAAAAAAACCCGTGCCATGGCAGTCGATATGGAGACGGCAACCTTGTTCAGTTGCGGCTTTGCCAATCATATCCCCACCGGAGCTTTGTTGCTGGTGTCCGACCAACCGATGATTCCGGAAGGCGTCAAAACCGATAAAAGCGATAACATAGTAACCCAAAACTATGTAAAGGAACATGTTGAAATCGGCATTGCATCTCTGCGCATGATTATTGATGCGAAGAAAACCGTAAAACATCTGAAATTCGACTGGTAAAACCAAGAAATATGGCCAAGCAAGAAATTACGTGCGATGATATCTTAAGGGAACTGAAAGCCGGGCAATATCGTCCCATCTATTACCTGATGGGCGAAGAACCGTATTACATCGACCTCATCTCGGATTATATAACGGACAACGTACTGAATGAAACCGAAAAAGAATTCAACCTCACCGTTGTATATGGCGCAGATGTGGACGTGGCTACAATTATCAATGCCGCCAAACGCTATCCCATGATGTCCGAGCACCAAGTGGTAGTAGTGAAGGAAGCACAGAACATACGCAATATAGAAGAGCTTTCCTACTACCTTCAAAAGCCCTTGCTATCTACAATATTGGTAATATGCCACAAACATGGCGTATTGGATAAAAGGAAAAAACTCGCAGCTGAAATAGAGAAGTCGGGCATACTGTTTGAGTCCAGGAAAGTGAAAGAGTCCCAACTGCCGGCATTTATCACATCCTATATGAAACGTAAAGGAATAGACCTTGAACCGAAAGCCACTTCCATGCTTGCCGACTTCGTAGGGACAGACCTCAGCCGCCTTACCGGAGAACTGGAAAAACTGATTATTACACTTCCAAAAGGTCAGACACGTGTCACCCCCGAACAGATAGAACGCAACATAGGAATCAGCAAGGATTATAATAACTTTGAACTCCGCAGCGCCATCGTGGAAAAGGATGTTCTAAAGGCTAACAGAATAATAAAATATTTTGAAGAAAATCCGAAAACCAATCCGATTCAAATGACTTTATCTTTACTTTTCGGATTCTTTTCCAATCTGATGCTGGCCTATTATGCCCCCGAAAAATCGGAGCAAGGCATCGCAGCATTCTTAGGTCTGAAGAGCCCGTGGCAGTCCCGCGAATATCTAAATGCCATGAGGATGTACAATGGAATAAAAACCATGCAGATCATCGGAGAGATACGATATACAGATGCCAAGTCTAAAGGAGTAGGAAACCCTTCCTTAAACGATAGCGACCTTTTACGGGAATTGGTCTTTAAAATCCTGCATTGATTTTCTCATTCCATATCTTTTTAATAAAAGAAGAAAATACGAAAATGATTCATTTATGTGTCATTTTATCATATTTAGGGGGATTTTCCCCTTTTTTTTCTATTATCATGATTTATCCGGCAATTAAATATACACATAATATACTACAATACAGTATAATACATTCAAAATAAGCCTCTGAGAATCGTTTCTTTTCAATCATTCGGGTATTTATATTGAAATAAAGCAAAGAATTTATTGTTGACCTTCATAAAACTGATAACATAGAGTCGCTTCCCAATTTTGTCACCAATTTTCTTTTAGAATCGAGTATTACTTTACCAGGATTTATAAACCGGATAGAGGAATAGTTGTACTATACAACTATGAAGCATTACCAATGTAATACACAATATTTACAAACGTATATATTACAAAGCTAAACATATTACATGTATACATAATAGATGATTAACACTTTTGTAAATAGGGGTGTTTACGTCTATTATATACATTATTACATCTTTATCCCGTGAGCAGTTAACAACATATTAATCATAGTGTATATCATTATAAATCTGATATATATAACTATTTATTAGACTTTTAAATTATAAATATAAGAAATAGACGTCAAAACATTTGTAATCTCTGTAATACTCCTATTACAATACAATATATTAAACTGTAAATCAGCATAATAATGTATTTTATTAAAGCTAATATTAGAGATGTTTTTCATGAAAAATAACCTCTTTACAAATATAAGCTTGACATAAGTAAATTTGCCGAGTATGATTGTAAATTTTAAAATATTACACTCGTAATTTGCTTTTGTAAATCCTATTATTTACTTTTGTAATCGGATTTAAAAACTTATACAATTGTAATAATATCTACGCCATGAGTATAAAGGATAGATTTAAGATGATAATGGACAGGGAGCAGTTAACTGCTGGAGCATTTGCCGAAAGTATAGAAGTAGCTCAAGCCACTATTTCCCATATATTAGCCTCCCGTAATAATCCAAGTACAGAAGTTATTCTGAAACTTCACAAGCGGTATAATGACATCAACCTTGAATGGCTGCTAACAGGAAAAGGAAACATGAGCAATAATTCTCCATCCGTTGAAAACAACGGATTCGACTATCCTTTATTTGCTGACAATCCGGAAAATCCGTCCAATGAGCCAAGCACTCCGGAAAATCGCAAGGAAATCGCGTTAGAAGCTCCAGTAAATACGCCTAAAGAGATTGTAAAACAAGAGATTATCTATAAAGAAAGACCACCTAAAAAAATAACAGAAATAAGAATTTTCTTTGATGATAATACTTATGAAACATTCAAACCGGAAAATTAAGAGGCAACTACGGCTATTTGCACAAATTCCCGTATCTTTGCAGTCAAAAGATAATCCTTCTTTATAGATAATATGAAAAAATATATTTTAGATCTGACAGTGACCGAGAACGTCCGACTGCATGCCAATTATGCGCTGCTGAAATTGACTTCCCCGTCCCTGCTCCCGGAAATGCTTCCGGGACAATTTGCCGAAATTCGCGTAGACGGTTCACCCACTACTTTCCTGCGACGCCCTATCTCTATTAATTATGTAGACAAACAACGGAATGAGGTGTGGTTTCTAATCCAACTTGTAGGAGATGGAACCAAGCGATTAGGAGCGGCAAAACAAGGAGATATAATCAATGTGGTACTTCCATTAGGAAACAGCTTCACAATGCCTGAAAAGCCCTCGGATAAGCTCTTATTAGTAGGTGGCGGCGTAGGTACAGCACCGATGTTGTATTTAGGCGAGCAATTGGCGAAAAACGGAAGCAAACCCACCTTCTTATTAGGTGCCAGAAGCGATAAAGACTTGTTGCAATTGGAAGATTTTGCTGCCTATGGAGATGTATATACCACCACGGAAGACGGCAGTCATGGCGAAAAAGGATATGTCACCCAACATTCTATATTGAGCAAGGTGAACTTCGAACAAATATATACCTGCGGTCCTAAACCAATGATGATGGCTGTAGCCAAATATGCCAAAAGTAAAGGCACTAATTGTGAAGTGTCTTTAGAAAACATGATGGCATGCGGCATAGGCGCTTGCTTATGTTGTGTGGAAAATACCACAGAAGGTCATTTATGCGTATGTAAAGAAGGTCCGGTTTTTAATATAAACAAACTATTATGGCAGATTTAAGTGTAAACATTGGTGAATTGCAAATGAAAAATCCGGTGATGACAGCATCCGGAACTTTTGGATATGGTGAAGAATTCGCCGATTTCATCGATATATCGCGAATAGGTGGTATAATTGTAAAGGGAACTACTCTTCACAAACGTGAAGGTAATCCGTATCCGCGTATGGCAGAGACTCCATCAGGTATGTTAAACGCTGTGGGACTGCAAAATAAGGGTGTACATTACTTTGTTGAACATATCTATCCGCGTATCAAGGATATAAAAACCAATATGATTGTGAATGTTTCAGGCTCTGCTATCGAAGATTATATGGAAACGGCTGCAATCATTAATGAACTTGTAAATATTCCTGCCATAGAATTAAACATATCCTGCCCTAATGTAAAGCAAGGTGGAATGGCATTTGGCGTCACAGCCAAAGGAGCGGAGGAAGTGGTAAAAGCCGTACGCTCAGTTTACAAAAAGACACTTATCGTAAAACTGTCACCCAATGTTACAGACATCACAGAAATAGCACGTGCTGCTGAAAATGGCGGTGCAGACAGCGTATCACTCATCAATACCTTGTTAGGAATGGCTGTAGATGCAGAACGCAGACGTCCCATCCTTTCCACGGTAACAGGCGGCATGTCCGGAGCAGCAGTGAAACCTATTGCACTCCGTATGGTATGGCAGGTTGCTAAGGCAGTAAAAATACCGGTCATAGGTTTAGGGGGCATCATGAATTGGAAAGATGCTGTGGAATTTATGCTCGCAGGTGCCTCTGCCATTCAAATCGGTACTGCAAACTTTATTGATCCGGCAATCACCGTGAAAGTTGCAGAAGGTATTGATGACTATCTGAACAGACACGGATATAAGTCAGTTAAAGAAATAATCGGTGCACTTGAGGTATGACGAATAACAAAGCATAGCCATTCGCAAACTATTTTCATAAAAAAGGACATTCAAACTGAATGCCCTTTTTATTTTTATTTACATCTTACAGATTACTCACCTAACAAATCCGGACGTAATTTCCGAGTTCTTTCCAATGACTGTTGCAGCTCCCATTCCTTAATTTTAGCCTCATGACCGGATAGTAAAATTTCCGGAACTTTCCATCCTTTGTAATCAGCCGGGCGCGTATAAACGGGAGCAGCTAACAGATTATCCTGAAAAGAATCGGAAAGAGCCGATTGCTCGTCAGAGATAACTCCGGGAATAATACGTACAATAGCATCAGCCATAACGGCCGCCGCCAGTTCGCCACCGGTCAATACATAGTCTCCGATACTGATTTCCTTCGTTATGAGATGTTCGCGGATACGGTAATCAATTCCCTTAAAATGCCCGCAAAGAATTATAAGATTTTTAGCGAGAGACAGCGTATTAGCCATAGGCTGGTTAAACTGTTCACCATCCGGAGTCGTGAAAATGACCTCATCATACTCCCGTTCGGCTTTCAAAGCATTGATGCAACGCTCTATAGGTTCTATCTTCATAACCATTCCGGCAAAACCACCAAAAGGATAATCATCCACCCGACGGTATTTATCTTCAGTATAATCACGAAGGTTATGAATATGTATTTCTGCAAGCCCTTTATTTTGAGCACGTTTCATTATAGAGCAATTGAAGAAGCCTTCAATCATTTCCGGCAGAACAGTAATGATATCAATACGCATATATTTTATTTTTTCCGCAAAAATAGTGTAAGTTAAGAGTAAAAGCAAAAAATATTCGGGAGAAACCCGTATTTTTGTGTCCAAACTCCAAAATCGTTATGATAGTAAAAGAAAAGATAGACCAGCTACGCGCCGACTTACATCGGCACAACTACAATTATTATGTATTGAACGCTCCCGAAATATCAGACAAAGAGTTCGATGACAGGATGCGCGAATTACAAGAACTTGAAAAGGAACATCCCGAATACCAGGACGACAATTCGCCTACCATGCGCGTAGGAAGCGATTTGAATAAAAACTTCACACAGGTAGCCCATAAATATCCCATGCTCTCATTGGGAAACACCTATTCGGAAAGTGAAGTGACAGACTTTTATGACCGGGTGAAGAAGGCTCTGAACGAAGACTTTGAAATATGCTGTGAATTGAAATATGACGGCACATCCATTTCACTGACCTACGAAAACGGCAAATTGGTACGTGCCGTGACCCGTGGTGACGGTGAAAAAGGTGATGATGTAACGGACAATGTAAAAACGATCCGCACGATACCATTAGTGCTCCACGGCAGCTATCCTGAGTCGTTTGAAATCAGAGGAGAAATATTAATGCCCTGGGAAGTGTTTGAAGAACTGAACCGGGAAAAAGAAGCGCGTGAAGAACCGCTTTTCGCCAATCCGCGCAATGCAGCTTCCGGTACTTTAAAGTTGCAAAATTCCGCTATTGTAGCCTCACGCAAGCTTGATGCCTATTTGTATTATCTGTTAGGAGAAGAATTGCCCTGTGACGAACATTATGAAAATTTACAAGCAGCAGCCGGCTGGGGATTTAAAATCTCGGAACACATGAAAAAGGCTCATAGCCTGGAAGAAGTATTTGAATATATCAGATATTGGGACACCGAACGAAAGAACTTGCCGGTAGCAACAGACGGTATTGTTTTAAAAGTCAACAGTATGCGCCAGCAGAAAAACCTCGGTTTTACCGCAAAATCTCCCCGATGGGCTATAGCATATAAGTTTCAGGCAGAACGCGCCTTGACTCGTTTAAACAAGGTCACTTATCAAGTAGGACGCACCGGAGCCGTAACTCCTGTTGCCAATTTAGATCCGGTACAACTGTCCGGCACTATCGTGAAGAGGGCTTCTCTGCACAATGCCGATATTATTGAAGGGCTGGATTTACATATCGGAGACATGGTTTATGTAGAGAAAGGTGGAGAAATCATTCCTAAAATTACGGGAGTAGACAAAGATGCCCGCAGCATGCTTATCGGTGAAAAAGTGAAATTTATCACTCACTGCCCCGAATGTGGCAGTAAACTGATACGATACGAAGGGGAAGCAGCCCATTATTGTCCTAACGAAACATCCTGCCCACCTCAAATTAAAGGTAAGATAGAGCATTTCATTAGCCGTAAGGCAATGAATATAGATGGCTTAGGCCCGGAAACCGTAGATATGTTCTACCGTTTGGGACTAATCAAGAATACGGCAGATTTATATCAGCTCACAGCAGATGATATTAAGAACCTGGACCGTATGGGTGAAAAATCAGCGGAGAATATCATCAAAGGAATCGAAGCGAGCAAAGAGGTTCCATTTGAAAGAGTGCTCTTCGCTTTAGGCATCCGTTTTGTAGGCGAAACTGTAGCCAAGAAAATAGCCAAGTCTTTTAATGACATAGACGAGCTGGAAAATGCCAACCTCGAAAAACTGATAAACATCGATGAAATCGGGGAAAAAATAGCACAAAGCATTCTGACGTATTTCGCAAATCCATTGAACCGCGAGTTGATAGAACGTTTGAAATCCACCGGATTACAGCTCTATCGCAGAGAAGAAGATTTAAGCGGATATACGGATAAGTTGGCAGGACAATCCATTGTCATAAGCGGTGTTTTCACACATCATTCACGAGATGAATACAAAGAGCTGATAGAAAAAAACGGTGGAAAAAATGTAGGCAGTATCTCTGCCAAAACCAGCTTTATTCTAGCGGGCGAGAATATGGGACCCGCCAAATTGGAAAAAGCTCATAAATTAGGGATAAAGCTCATGAGCGAAGATGAGTTTCTGACACTCATATCCTAACAAATTTCTACAAAAAGCTTTTTTATGGCTTATATTTGTATGGTAAATTGAAAAAAATCGTACTTTTGCGAGTCGTTTAATTAGAGATTACTTTATAATACTCATGATACAGACTAGATTGAAAGGAATGGGGGTAGCGCTGATTACTCCATTTAAAGAGGATGAAAGCGTTGATTACGATGCATTGATGCGTTTAGTAGACTATCAGCTCCAAAACAACACTGATTTTTTATGCGTGCTTGGCACTACAGCAGAAACTCCGACGCTGACTGAAGAAGAAAAAAAGAAAATCAAGAAAATGGTTATCGAGCGCGTGAATGGGAAAATACCTATTCTGCTTGGAGTAGGTGGAAATAACACTCGCGCCATAGTAGAAACTCTGAAGAATGACGATTTTACCGGAGTGGATGCCATTCTTTCTGTTGTTCCTTATTATAACAAGCCTTCCCAAGAAGGGATTTATCAGCATTATAAAGCGATTTCCGAGGCTACCGACCTTCCGATTGTACTTTATAATGTACCGGGACGTACCGGAGTAAATATGAAAGCCGAAACAACCTTGCGCATCGCACGCGACTTTAAGAATGTAATAGCAATTAAAGAAGCATCGGGAGATATCAGCCAGATGGATGACATCATTAAAAATAAACCCGCCAATTTTGACGTTATTTCGGGCGATGACGGCATTACCTTCCCTCTGATTACCTTAGGAGCCGTTGGTATCATCTCGGTCATAGGAAATGCCTTTCCGCGTGAATTTAGTCGTATGGTACGTCTGGCATTGCAAGGAGATTACTCAAATGCGCTGACCATCCACCACAAATTTGCAGAATTATTCAAATTACTCTTTGTAGACGGTAATCCAGCCGGAGTAAAAGCCATGTTGAATGCAATGGGAATGATTGAGAACAAACTTCGCCTACCATTAGTGCCTACCAGAATCACGACTTTTGAAGCAATGCGGAAGATATTGGATGAATTGAATATTAAATGCTGAGTACAAATCTTATTTAGTATATATGGAAGAGATGTGTCGAAATTGACACATCTCTTTTTTTATGTAAAGTTCTAGCAGTCATCCTCCCCAAAATTGCTGGCAAGAAGTATTTATCGGGGCAGTCCGAAAAATTAAAGCATTCAGAGCACAGTTTAGAGGAGTCTGAGATATTGTCCTGTTTCCGGGTCTTCCCAACGACGGCACTTGACGCGTAGATATACAGCTTTGCCACGAATAGGAAAGTCTTGCACTTCTATTTCCGGGAAGAAACCTTTGGAATGTAGGTGTAAATGGGAATTCCCCCAAGTTTTCAAACTGACCCGAAGTTTCTGTGCAAAAAAAACAAAAATCCTCTACAAATACCTTGTAGAGGACCTCTGTGATCGCGACAGGATTCAAACCTGTAACCGGCTGATCCGTAGTCAGCTACTCTATTCAGTTGAGCTACGCGGCCATTGTAAAACTAATCGAACTTTTTGGTGGTGACCGCGACAGGATTCAAACCTGTAACCGGCTGATCCGTAGTCAGCTACTCTATTCAGTTGAGCTACGCGGCCTTGTTTGTTTTACGGGTGCAAAGATACGTACTTTTTTTGAATTAGCAAGAGATACGCAAACTTTTTTTGAAAAAAATTACTCGATGAACCGATAATTAAACAGCTGCCAGCCGAGTGTCAACCCCACATTCCACTCCTTTTTCGGTGAGCTATAATGATTTACATATGCAGATATTGCTCCAAAGGGCAATTGGCATATTACAGAAATTTCTCCTATATATTCAAAGCGCGAAAACGCTTTTCCATAATAAGCTTTGTTCAATGCATTCTTTTTAATAGGAAATATCGGTACGAAACCATAAAATTCAGAACGGAATTGGAACATATCATTGAAAACAAAAATAGGCTTGATACCCGCTGCCAAGAATTGGTTGGCCCGGAATGCTTCATTATACATCAGCTTACTATGAGGAGTAGGAGAAAAATCTGCCGCCTGCAACATGGTTGCCGTATAATTCTCCGAAAAGTTCTTCGATGAATACAGCATCTCTGCCATCCATCCCAAAGTAAATTTGGGACTCATAGTATGATAGGCATATTTCATATAAGAAATTTGCAGCCAAGATTGCCTTTCTTTAGTCATAACACTCGTTTCCGTCGGATTTCCCGGTATAAATTTCTCCTTTCCGCTAAAGACCTGTGCCACCAGTTTTTCAAAATACCCTTTAGTGGCATACTGTCGTGCATTCAGCGTACTCCCATAAAATCCGATAGCCCCTCCCAAAAGGTTGTAGGTACTCCTATCCGAACGGTCCTTGTCAAAATTAATCACGCTGGACTGAAAGTAATTGTCTTGAAGTTTCCCATATCCGATGCTTATTTCCGCCCGTTTATTGGCCAAAAAAGGCAAGGCTACCATCAACTTGACAAAACGTTCATCTTTAGAGTTAAAAGAGGGCTTATCATTCTTAGAAAAGAGTTTGTCCTTTTTATAATAATCGAACGTACTTAAAGAAGCAATAAGGCGGTAAGAGGTTGGAATACGGGTAGGAAGGTCTATCTTGGCCATAAGCTGCGCATTATTATATACCTTGCCAATCTGGCCGTCAAGGGTTATTTCTTTGGAATAATAATTCAAGTCCTGATAACCCAATCCCAAATAAATCTGATTAGAGCTGGTTGTCGATACACTTCCACCCATCCTTACAGAAAAATTATCTTCCATTTTCACTTTCAGATGCAGCGAATACAAGTCGTTTTCAGAGTCATATACAGCATGAGGTATAATCTCCGATATCATATTATCAGACAGCAAACGGAAATATCCACGTTTCAAATCTTCATATGTAAACACCTCATGGTCTTCGTCATGAAATTCTTTTTTGATATACGCCTGCTGTTGTGGATTGGCGCCCTCTATATAGATGTCCCTAAAGCGGAATTGAGGCAAATTACTGCGGTAGACCAACCGCCTTAAACGAACATTTTCCGCACTTACCCTCCGATGAATACGGCTTTTTATAGAATCCATTAAACTGATAGTCCGGTTATAGCCGATATCGTGCAACTCCTGCAAACGGTCAAAGTCCAAAAGGCTTACATCATCATACTTGAATGTCATAATAATGCCTAAAGAATCCGGAAGAGTATAATCCGTCTTCTGCATAATCATATTTTCAAGCTGGCTCATCAAATCGTTCTCTTTCGGCTTACCGGGGTTGGCGGCTACCACGCTACCTATGATGACTTCCGGTTTAAAGTCCTCACGCATAATATCTGTGGGGAAATTATTATAAATTCCACCGTCATAAGCTAAAACGCTATCAATCTCTATCGGTTTGAAAACAAACGGAAAACTCATGGAAGCGCGTACCGCATCTCCCAAATCTCCTCTACGCATAATCAACGGTTTCTTGTTATATACATCGGAGGCAATACACCGGAAAGGCACAAACAGGCGGTTAAAATCGCCGCTGCATGCAGCCGTAGCCCGTGCAAATAGCTCCACAAAGACCAGATTCATCTGAATGGGATTTACCATGCTTGTAGGAAGTATCTGAGGCTTGATATGCAGCGAGTCCTTAAAGGAGAAACGGATATTGAAAAACTCCGGGGTCGGCCGGTTCTGTTTGAAATAATACCCGTATTCGGGTTCTACCTGTCCTGAATACCAGCGTTTGAAGTCTTCGGAACGCAATAAAGCCTCCATATCATCGGGAGAGTACCCCATAGCATAGAGTGAACCTATGATAGCTCCCATAGAAGTACCCGTAATGTAGTCGATAGGAATATTGTTTTCCTCCAAAGCGCGAATGATACCGATATGGGTCATGCCTTTCGCACCTCCGCCACTCAAAACAAGTCCTACTTTCTGAGCTTGCACAAACGGCAGAAGCAATAAACAGGCTGACAAAAACAAAAAAAATCTTTTCATGAATACGGTTTCGAGTGAAATATACTAATTTATTCAATGCTCAAATATAGACAATTGTTTCCAAAAACCTCGTATCCAACGAAAAAAAACAGATCTATTACGAAAAAACAGACAAAAAAAGGGCATTACAACTCATATTAGCTGCAATGCCCTGTTATAATAAAAATCTAAAGGGGCTTATTTAATCAAATCGATGCTTCTCTTTACAAAATTATTCAAAGCTTCACCTTTCAACATGCCATTTTGAAGCAATGCCAAATCAATAAGTTGACGGACAACCTTATTCTGAGCGGCATAGTCGGCAAACAATCCATTTTTCCGGTTTTTCAAATCTTCCCACTTCTTATCCAAATCATTTACCTCATCCTTTTCGGCTGTAGGAATGTCCTCGTCTTTCTTGCCCTCCTGCTTCTTTTTCAATTCATTACGACGAGTATTTACATCGTCCATTTCTTTTTGAATCGGAGCAACGGCAGCCGCACATTCCTTGTCTTCATCAGCCAGAATCTCCTTTACCAGTTTATGGTCGGCATTCAATACCAGGTTGAACATGTCCGGCATTTCGCCATAGAAACTCATTCCTGCCTGGATATTAGCCATTTCTTTCATACGACGCATGTACTCGCTTTGAGTAATCATGACCGGTGAAGCATTTTCACCCAAGGCTTGAGCCATTACATTGAACTCTGTCTTTTCTATCTGCGGCAACTGGCTCTTGAAGATAACAGAGAGAACCTCCTGTTTATCGGCTTCCAAGACATCTTTCGCCTTGTCTTCCTTCACTATCAGATTGTCAACGACATCACTGTCTACACGGGTGAAACGCACTTTCTCAAACTTTTGCTCCAGCATGCTTACCATGGCAACATCAAGCTGGCCGCCCATCAACAGCACATTATATCCCTTATTCTTGGCAGCCTCGATATAGCTGTATTGCTCATCTTTGTTGTTGGCATACAGATAAATCAGATTACCATCCTTATCCGTCTGGCTATCCTTTATCAAGGTCTTATACTCTTCGAAGGTATAATACTTGTCGTCCGTATCGGAAAGAAGGGCGAAATCCTTTGCTCTATCATAGAAATCCTCTTGTGTGAGCATTCCGTAGTTGATGAAGATTTTCAAATCGTTCCACTTCTCTTCAAATTGCTTACGGTCGTTCTTGAATATGGATTGCAAGCGGTCGGATACTTTTTTCGTAATATATGTAGAGATTTTCTTCACATTAGAGTCACTCTGCAAATAGGAACGGGATACGTTCAGCGGAATATCCGGCGAATCGAGTACACCGTGCAGCAATGTCAGAAAATCCGGAACAATACCCTCTACAGAGTCCGTTACATAGACCTGATTGCAATAAAGCTGGATTTTGTTCTTGTTCAACTCTATATTGCTCTTTACCTTCGGGAAGTACAGAATACCAGTAAGATGGAACGGATAATCCACGTTCAGATGTATCCAGAACAAGGGTTCATCGGACATTGGATAGAGGTCGCGATAGAACTTCTTGTAATCCTCGTCTTTTAATTCGCTGGGCTTCAGCGTCCACAACGGATTAGCGTTGTTGATGATGTTATCTTCGGCTGTTTCAACCTGCTTGCCGTCTTTCCACTCTTTTTTCTTGCCGAATGCAACGGGAATAGGAAGGAAGCTGCAATACTTCTTCAAAAGAGAAGAGATGCGCGCTTCTTCAAGGAATTCCTTGCAATCGTCGTCTATATAAAGAACGATATCCGTACCGCGTTCTGCCTTGTCCGTATCTTCGATGGTAAACTCCGGACTACCGTCGCAAGTCCATTTCACGGCTTTAGCACCATCCTGATAGGATTTGGTGATGATTTCGACCTTCTTGGCAACCATAAAAGCCGAGTAAAAGCCAAGTCCGAAATGACCGATAATGGCATTGGCATCATTCTTATATTTCTCCAGGAAGTCGTTGGCTCCCGAGAATGCAATCTGATTGATGTATTTATCTATTTCTTCTGCCGTCAGGCCGATACCACGATCGGATACGGTAATCGTATCCTTGCCTAAAGACACATGCACGGTCAAATCACCGAGTTCACCCTTAAACTCACCGATAGAAGCCAGTGTTTTAAGTTTCTGGGTAGCATCGACGGCATTAGAGACTAACTCACGAAGGAAGATTTCATGGTCACTGTACAAAAACTTTTTGATAACGGGGAAGATATTCTCTGTAGTTACCCCAATATTTCCTTTTTGCATACTAAGTTTATATTTTTAGATTTGTATTTTTATTGTTTTGGCAAACTGAACACAAAAAAAATGCCAGTCCCGAAGAACTGACATTTTGACTGTTTTATTATAAAGGCTTGTTAAGCTTTGGTTATACTCAACTCGTCTTTTTCCTTATCGACAGAAACATTAACCGTATCACCGGGCTGTAATCCGGCAGACACAATCAGCTCCGAAAGTCCGTCTTCCAGATAATTCTGAATGGCACGCTTCAACGGACGGGCGCCAAACTGCACATCGTAGCCTTTGGCAGCAAGGAATCTCTTGGCTTCATCATCTACAACCATCTTATAGCCAATGGCTTCAATCCGTTCATACAAACCTTTCAGCTCTATGTCCACAATCTTCGTAATGGCATCCAACGAAAGCTGGTCAAACGTTATGATTTCATCCAGACGGTTCAGGAACTCAGGAGCAAAGGTCTTGTTCAATGCTTTCTGAATCACACTGCGCGAGTACTCGTTATCATCCGTACGTGCCTGTGCCGCAAAACCTACACCACGACCGAACTCTTTCAACTGGCGGGTACCGATATTGGAGGTCATGATGATGACTGTATTCTTAAAGTCAATCGTTCTGCCATAATTGTCAGTAAGACGTCCCTCGTCCAACACCTGCAACAAGATATTGAACACATCCGGGTGAGCTTTTTCAATTTCGTCCAACAACACTATGGAATAAGGCTTCCGGCGTACCTTCTCAGTCAACTGTCCGCCTTCCTCATAACCGACATACCCCGGAGCCGCTCCAATCATACGGGACACCGTATATTTCTCCATATATTCGCTCATATCAATGCGTATCAGCGCATCGCTGGAACCAAACATATATTTAGCCAACTGCTTGGCCAAATGCGTTTTACCCACGCCGGTAGGACCGAGAAACATAAACGTTCCGATAGGGCGGTTAGGGTCTTTCAAGCCTACACGGCTGCGCAGGATGGCTTTGGTAAGTTTCTCTATCGCAGCATCCTGAGCCACAACTTTTGCCTGCAAATCTTCTTTCATACCTGCAAGCTTAAGACCTTCCGCCTGAGCCATACGTTGCACCGGAATACCGGACATCATCGATATGACATTGGCTATTTCTTCCTCTCCAACAAGCTGACGGTCGTCTTTGAGACGTGCTTCCCATTCCTCTTTCATTTCATCCAGGCGAGCGGAAAGTTCTTTCTCTCTATCCCGATAACTGGCAGCCAGTTCAAAGTTCTGCGACTTTACGGCTTCAGCCTTCAAAACACGTGCGTCTTCTATCAGCTTTTCCTGCTCTTCAATCTCTTTGGGAACATTAATGTTCGTCAGATGCACACGCGAACCGGCTTCGTCCAAAGCATCAATGGCTTTATCCGGGAAGTTACGGTCGGTTATATAACGCTCTGCCAACTTGACACATGCCTCTAACGCTTCGTCCGTATAACTCACGTTATGGTGGTCTTCGTACTTCTCTTTTATGTTTCTCAGTATCTGTAGCGTTTCTTCCGGAGTAGTGGGTTCTACTATAACTTTCTGAAAACGACGCTCCAAAGCACCGTCTTTCTCAATATTCTTTCTGTATTCGTCAAGCGTGGTAGCACCGATACATTGTATTTCGCCGCGAGCCAAAGCCGGCTTCAACATATTGGCTGCATCCATAGAACCGGCAGCTGCACCGGCGCCTACAATAGTATGAATCTCGTCTATGAACAAGATTACGTTCGGATTCTTCTGCAACTCGTTGATAATGGAACGAATGCGCTCTTCAAACTGTCCGCGGTATTTGGTTCCGGCTACAACAGAGGCCATATCGAGCATTACCACCCGCTTGTCAAACAAGATACGGGATACTTTCTTTTGAACGATACGCAGTGCCAATCCCTCTACAATAGCCGACTTGCCGACACCCGGCTCACCAATCAGCACCGGGTTGTTTTTCTTACGACGACTCAATATCTGCGCCAAGCGTTCTATCTCACGCTCACGCCCTACAACCGGATCGAGCTTGCCTTCTTCTGCCGCACGGGTCATGTCCGTACCGAAGTTGTCCAGGACCGGAGTATCATTGGAAGACTTCTTCGATGCAGTCTGTGCAGAAGAAGCCGTGCCCTGTCCTGCATTGCGAGAGGGATGGGACATATTCATGTCTTCATCGTCTTCTTCCTCTTCTTCCGGAAATCCCATACCAGCATTCGGGTTGGTAGATTGCATTGTAAGCTGTTCAAATACAGCTTGATAATTCACCCGGTTTTCTTCCAGAACGGTAGCAGCCAGGTTGTCGCCATCCTTCAGTATAGCCAACAACACATGTTCGGCATCGGCTGTTGCACTCTTTAAAATGCGCGCTTCCAGAATGCACATCTTCAATATCTTAGCGGCCATTGGCGACAATGGCACATCCGCATCGGGCAATAGGGTATCGTCTTCGGCATCTCTCAAGAAGCTTTCAATGCGCTTTTTTACTTGCTTCAAGTCTATATCGAGTTTCATCAATATCTCGATAGCTTTTCCTCCGCCGTCACGTAGCATGCCGAGCAGAAGATGCTCCGGGCCGATATATCTATTTCTCAGTCGGTTGGCTTCCTCCTTGCTATAAGTTATAATATCAGAAACTCTTTGTGAAAATTGATTGTTCATATAATTTTTATCTCCTTAATTAAAGGTTTTGACTGACAAAGATACGCATTTCTTTATATTGCATACCATAAACTGGATTAATAATATACAAATCCCGTGCCATAAATCACATCTTTCCGATTCGCCCTACACATTATATTATAATACGTGGGAATTTCATCCGTACCCAACGGTTGGTATTCGATGTACCAACCTAAGAAACTTCATATACCTAAGCTTGGTATGGCTCGTACCTTAGTAAGGTACACCGAGTACCAAAGGGAGGTATCTTTCTGGTACTTGTATCTGTCTTATTTTTAACCGATTATACATCAAACAAAAAACCATACGTCCAAACGGGGTTTCAAGCATGGAAATCTGCAACAAAGTTTATGAGGGAAAACTTTTGTATATCGTAAAAAAGCAGTACTTTAGCGTGGTTTTTCACAAACCCGCAAATGTATAATTAATAATCTTTTTAAATGCTTGAACAAGACAGAATTATAAAGATTAACATCGAGGAGGAAATGAAGTCTTCGTACATTGACTACTCCATGTCGGTCATTGTTTCACGTGCCCTTCCGGATGTTAGAGATGGTTTTAAACCTGTTCACCGAAGAATTCTTTTCGGTATGATGGGACTGGGAAATACGTCGGATAAACCCTATAAGAAATCTGCGAGAGTTGTCGGTGAGGTATTAGGTAAATATCACCCGCACGGTGACTCATCCGTATATGGCGCTCTCGTCCGTATGGCACAGCCGTGGGCTATGCGCTACATGCTTGTAGACGGACAAGGCAACTACGGTTCTGTGGACGGTGACAGCGCAGCCGCCATGCGTTACACGGAATGCCGCTTGCAAAAGATTGGAGAAGAAATGATGCAGGATCTTGATAAAGAGACTGTAGACATGCAAACCAACTTCGACGACTCGTTGCTGGAACCCACCGTAATGCCAACCCGCATTCCGAACCTTCTTGTCAACGGTGCTTCCGGTATCGCCGTAGGTATGGCCACGAATATGCCGACCCATAATCTGTCCGAAGTGATAGATGCCTGCGTCGCATATATCGACAACAATGATATCGACATCGAAGATTTGATGACTTACGTCAAAGCTCCCGACTTCCCGACAGGCGGTTATATATATGGTATGAGCGGTGTGCGCGAAGCCTACATGACCGGTCGCGGACGTGTTGTAATGCGCGCCAAGGCTGAGATTGAAACATCTTCCACGCATGACAAAATCGTTGTAACCGAAATCCCTTACGGAGTAAATAAGGCCGAATTAATCAAATCCATCGCCGATTTGGCCAACGAAAAGAAGATAGAGGGCATTTCCAATGCCAACGACGAGTCTGACCGCGAAGGTATGCGCATCGTCATCGACGTAAAACGCGATGCCAACGCCAGTGTAGTGCTGAACAAGCTCTACAAGATGACATTGTTGCAGACTTCCTTCGGCGTAAACAACGTGGCATTGGTACACGGACGTCCTCGCTTGCTGAACCTGAAAGACCTCATCAAGTATTTCGTAGAGCATCGTCACGACGTAGTTATCCGCCGTACACAATATGATTTGCGTAAGGCTAAAGAACGTGCCCATATCTTAGAAGGTTTGATTATCGCATCGGACAATATTGACGAGGTAATCAAAATCATCCGTGCCGCCAAAACTCCGAATGACGCAATCAGCGGTTTGATGGAGCGTTTTGAATTGACTGAAATCCAATCGCGCGCCATCGTAGAAATGCGTCTGCGCCAGTTAACCGGACTCATGCAGGACCAACTCCATGCCGAGTATGAGGAAATCCAAAAGCAGATTGCTTATTTGGAAGAAATCCTCGTTAACGACGAACTCTGCCGCAAGGTTATCAAAGATGAATTAATCGAGATTAAAACTAAATACGGTGATGAACGCCGCTCTGAAATAGTTTATTCATCGGAAGAATTCAACCCGGAAGATTTCTATGCAGACGATGAAATGATTATTACCATTTCTCATATGGGATATATCAAGCGTACGCCGTTAAGCGAATTCCGTGCCCAAAACCGCGGTGGGGTAGGTTCTAAGGGAACAGAGACACGCGATGAGGACTTTGTAGAACATATATATCCTGCAACAATGCACAATACCATGATGTTCTTCACTCAAAAGGGTAAGTGCTATTGGCTGAAAGTATATGAGATACCCGAAGGAACCAAAAATTCTAAGGGACGCGCCATTCAGAACCTGTTGAATATAGACTCTGATGACGCCGTAAATGCATACCTGCGCGTGAAGAACCTGAACGACCAGGATTTCATTAACAGTCATTATGTACTGTTCTGCACAAAGAATGGCGTCATTAAGAAAACATTGCTCGAACAATATTCCCGTCCTCGCCAAAATGGTGTCAATGCCATTACAATCCGCGAAGATGACCGCGTAATTGAAGTGCGCATGACTAACGGTGACAATGAGATTATCATTGCCAATCGTAACGGACGTGCCATCCGTTTCCACGAAAGTGCCGTACGCGTAATGGGACGTACAGCTACCGGTGTACGCGGCATGACGCTTGATGAAGACGGACAAGACGAAGTTGTCGGAATGATTTGTATCAAAGACCCTGAAACTGAGACAATCATGGTTGTGTCAGAACAAGGATACGGTAAGCGTTCCGATATTGAGGATTATCGTAAGACGAACCGTGGCGGTAAAGGTGTAAAAACAATGAATATCACCGATAAAACCGGTAAATTGGTAACAATCAAGTCTGTAACAGATGAGAACGATTTAATGATTATCAATAAATCGGGTATCACCATCCGTCTGAAAGTAGCAGATGTTCGTATAATGGGACGTGCTACGCAGGGAGTACGACTGATTAATCTTGAAAAACGTAATGATGAAATTGGCTCCGTATGTAAAGTTACCTCGGAAACCGAAGAGGATATCATTGCAGAAGAGGATAGCGATGCATCAGAAAAAACTCAGAACGATATAGTAAACAATGAAAATGAAGAATAGACACAATATTAATTTAAAATTTTCTACAATCATGAAAAGAGTATTATTTTCAATGGTTTTACTACTTGCGGCAGGCTTTACCTTCGCTCAGGAAAAGAGCGTGAAAGAGGCAAAAAGCATCGCTAACGACGTAAAACCGGATTTTGCACAAGCAGAGAAGCTCATCAATGAAGCTCTGAACAATGCTGAAACCAAAGACAACGCCGAAACATGGGATGTAGCCGGCTTTATTCAAAAGAGAATCAATGAAAAGGAAATGGAGAATGCTTATTTAAGAAAGCCTTATGATACTCTTAAAGTGTATAACAGCGCACTGAATATGTGCAAATACTACTTTAAATGCGATGAACTTGCACAGATTCCTAACGAAAAAGGTAAAATCAAAAATAAATTCAGAAGATCGAACAGTGCTGCTATATTAGCTGCGCGTCCCAACCTGATTAACGGTGGTATCCAGTTCTTTAATTTAGATAAGAATAAAGAGGCTTTGGATTTCTTCGCAACTTATGTAGACATTGCCATCAATCCTATGTTTGAAAAGGAGAATCTGCTTCAAACAGATACTGTATTGCCCCAAATTGCTTATTATGCAAGCTTAGCTGCAGCCAAAATGGAAGATTATCCAAGCGTGTTGAAATATGCACCTTATGCAAAGGAGGACAAAGAAGTGGGTAAATATGCTATGGAATTTATTTCTACAGCATTGAAAGCTCAAGGTGATACTGTCAAGTGGATCGCTTCCTTAAAAGATGGTATCCAAAAGTATCCTGAACATTCATTCTTCTTTGGACATCTGATTGATTATTATAGCAATAATAACAAGTTTGACGAAGCAATGCAGTTTGCAGATGATATGTTGGCTAAAGATCCTAATAACACATTCTATTTGTACGTAAAAGGATACCTTTATCACAACATGAAAGATTATGAAAAAGCCATTGAATTCTACAACAAAACCATTGAAGTAGATCCTAATTATGCAGAAGCATATTCTAACTTGGGCTTAATCTATTGCCTGCAAGCTCAGGATTTCTCTGAAAAAGCTACTACTGATGTCAATAATCCAAAATACAAAGAAGACCAAGCTACACTGAAAGTTTTCTATGAAAAGGCAAGACCTAATTATGAAAAAGCAAGAGAACTGAAACCTGAACAGAAAGATTTGTGGCTAAATGGATTATACAGAGTTTATTATAACTTACAAATGGGTCCTGAATTTGATGAAATAGAAAAATTGATGCAATAATTGAATTGCTACTATACCAAAGATAGCTTGAATATTAAGCTATCTTTGGTATAATTTTCTTCCAAATTAGAGAAGGATAAAGGTTTATTTTAGTTTATGGTATTATATATTAAACATAATATTGATATTACATCACAAACATAGGAAATGGGATATGTAATAGTATAACCATGAAAAGATAAAAAATAAGTGGACTCCACTAAAACTAATTCAGCATTTAGCGGTAGCCCACGTCCTTACCTAGACAGATTAAAATTATCATTTCAATTAGGCCGCCCATAGATAAACCAGCAATGGTGTATCAGAATGGAAAATCATTTTTCTGGCAATTCCTGGATTAAACAAACGAGAAAATATATTTCGCTTATATGATGTCAATGTAATAATATCTATGTGATTAGTTTTAATATATTCATCCAAGCTATTAAGGAAGTCATCATTCTTCACTACATCATAATGAATTTCCAATTGCGGATACTGTTTTTGGAAATACTCTTTAATGCCACCCAACTTTATCTCATTCCAAGTGTCTTTTACATCAGCTAAGTGTATTAAAGAAACTGAGAAACAAAATGGCTTTAAACTATTGATTAATGAATCAAAAGCTATCAAGTCGCGCTGGTCAAAATTCGTAATAAATGCAATACGTTTCACAGCGTTAAATTCTTTGAACGGTGTATTCTCCGGAATGGCTAAAACCGGTACACGACTACGCTCGATAACTTCAGCGGTTACACTACCAATCAAATCAATATCTTTCTGATTCTTACCACGCGTTCCCATGATGATAATTCTCGGACGATTTTCTTTAGAATAGCGTAATATCTCTTCTTCTGGAATGCCTTCTCTCAATACGCAAGTGTATTTTATATCAGGAAACTCTCCGGATGTAACTTTAGCTTTTACTTTATCGGACAAAGCATTCAAATCCGAATGTACTTTCTGCAATATATTCCGGATATTCTCTTCATCACTCAACTGATAGTTAAAAACATCACCGTATGGCAATGAAGTCGCATAGATAGGTGTAAAATATACATGAAGCAAAACTACTTCAGCATCTATGTTTTTTGCAAAATTAAAACCGAACTCACATGCTTTCAATGAATAACTTGAAAAATCGACAGGAATCAAGACCTTATTACTGCCTTTCTCTATTTGGGGCGTCTTCTCTCCCACTACTTCTTCGGACAACCATGCCGAGCTTTCCGTAATTTTCAAAGCATGCGGTAAGTCGCTTTCTTTTATACGAACACGCACACCGGAAGATACAACCGGCTGTATTTGATTTACATTATGAATGTAAGTCTCAATACCTTCATTTTCGAGAACATTCTTTAGTATTTGTGCCTTAGCATACGTAAGAATCGCTAATGTTACTAATTTATCTTCCATAAGTCGTCTATTATATTTATTTACAAAACAAACAAGAAATCCCAATTGTTTCTCAGCAATTGGGATCCTTCTTTACTTTCTTTTCTTAAGCCTGAACAGGTTCAGCAGTTTCACCTGCCATTTCATCTAAAATTTTTAAAGCCCGATCAAGAACGGTAGTATCATCAATCATTACTAAACCGCCATCCGGACCAGGTTCTAAGTGAATTCCAACACTTTTACCCTCCTTAAAGTTATGACCGCCAAAGAAATTTCTTACAGTGTCAACATTAAGTCCAAGTTCATCGGCTATTCTATGCATACTACCACTAGGTAATGAGTCTTTAATCTTACGGAGTTCATTAAATGTTATCGTTCTCATATTCATAAATTTAATGGTTAATACTTTGTTATTTCTTTATCACGCTATAAACTTAAGGAAAAAAAAAGATAAAACAAACTATTTATCTGTATTTTTCCATTATATGTTTAACATTCCCATAAATACAAAAAGAACCCGTATGAAGTAAAAGGAAATAGTTTCCTTTATTTCATACGGGCTTCTATATTTAGCAATGGATACTCTTAAATCACTTCTATCGCAGAAGCAGGAATCCACCCTACCTTACCATCTTCCAAGCGAATCTCTTTCCATTCGCGCATGGAATTATCTTTAATTTCAATTTTATGCCCTTCATGCAGAACGAATAAACCAGTACCACTTTCACTGGGAGTACTCCGTACTGTAACACTGGGAGACAAGACTATTGCATCATTCCTATCCAGTAATTCACTTTTCTGCTCCGAAGCAAAAATATTACTTAGTACAGTAAATACCAAAAATAGAATTCCCGCTATAAACCCGCTTTTTTTCCAGATAATCTGTTTGGAAAAAAAGAATAGGGAAAACGAGATAAGCAAAAGAATAAAAAACACAATACCTAATTTAGCCCAAGCATCTACACTTAAACAATTTGTCAACGACTTAATCCAAGCTACAAAAAATATATCAGGTACAGAAACTACCTTATCTATCGTCTTGGAACGTGCTATTTCCAAATTAGCGCGAATATCTGCATTACCTGGTTGCAATAACAAAGCGCGTTCATAATTTAAAATTGCCTTTGCTATATCGTCTGCTTTATAATAGCTATTACCCAAATTATAATAAACTTCAGCAGCTTCACCTTTTTTTAATAAGCTCTCATATATTTGAATGGCAGAAGCATAATCATTACGCATATATGCACTGTCACCTTGTGCTTTCGTAACATTGTCAGCTGATTTAGCTGCAGAAAATTCCGTATGCGAACCTATAGACACAGAATCTTTGGCAGAAGCCGAAGTATCTGCCGTTTCTTGCGCCCAAACAGCTAATCCTATCAGTAGACCAAATACTAAGGATATTACTTTCTTCATCATTATACATCCTCCCAATTTAATGTTTTATAGAGTTTTCCATTTTACTGATAACTTCCAAAGAATCTGAATAAACTTTATCCATAGCCTGATTATCATCTCCGGGAGCAAAACGGGCAAACTCACAATTGTTCAATGCATCAAGGAAATCTTTTATCAGTGCATCATCAACACCGTAATTGAGAAGCTCTCCCTCGACATTATCTTTAGATAAACGTGAAACCGGAATACTCAATTTATCGCTAATATATCCCCACAATGCTTTCAATACTTCATCATAAAATGCATCTTTCTTGTTATCTGCCAACAATTTCCCCGCTAACTTCATACGTTTCACAGCAACCTTATTTGCTTTCTTCGTACGCATTTTAGCAACATTGGCATTGGCTGCAATCTGTTTACGATAAACAATGAAGAACAGGACAAATGCAATGCCGGGCACTATGTAAAACAGCCAATAAGCCAAAGAACCGAAGAAGAAATCTCCTTTTTGGGAAAGAGTTACGTTATTCTGCTTGATATAACGTATGTCCTCATTCAAAACTTTCAAATCTTCTTTATTAGTAAAATTGGCAATAGTCTGAGCTGCATTACCACTTCCCTTTTCTACATGGAGTTCGTATTCCTCGGTCGTTAAAGTCTTGTATGTACGAGATTTAATATCGAAATAGCTGAACTTTACAGCAGGAATCTTATATGTTCCCGCATTACGGGGAATGGCAAGATACTCAATCACCTGACTGCCGGAGAGTCCGGCATTTGTCAAACGGAACTTATTATCAACCTTCGGGTCATATACTTCAAAGTCTTCTGGGAATTTAACTTCCGGAGTAGAGATTAATTTCAGATTACCCGTACCCGAAATAACAAGCCTCACAGTAACAGCATCGTTTGTCTTAACATTCGTACTATTTATAGAAGAAGAAATACTGAATTCTCCCACTCCTCCGGAAAATCCCGAAGGCTTACCATCCGGTAAAGCTTTTACATCAACAACCAATTTAGGGGTCATTAATGTCTTCTTCACTTCTACGTAATTAGAACCACCATTGAAGAAAGCTTCGAAAGGATCGTCCACATGAGTAACCTTGGCTATAGATGCATCAAAACGTGCCGCATCAATCGTTATTTTTCCCGGTTGTTGCGGAAATAATACAAATTGGCGGTATACGGTCGTCTGATAGTTTCTTCCTTTATAGTGTTCAAGACTCCATTTACGGTCATTAGGCAATTCGACTTCCTGAGAATGAAACCCTTTAAAATCAGGAAGTTTCACGTTGTCAAAACCTCTCAAGTCTACTAAAGTATATATCTTATATGTTAACAAGAGAGCCTCTTGCTCATACAGGTTCGTCTTATTGGCAGTAGCTGTAATAAACAAATCGTTATTCGATACTGATGTTCCTGATGAAGCACGGCTTGCAGAACTACTTTGTCTTCCACTATTTCCGGAAGCCCCTCCATTTGTTCTATCAGCAGGAAGAACTTTTACGTGCACAGAATTGGAAACCATCTGATTGCCCTCTGCCGTTATAGTAGCCCCGGATATAGTAAAACTACCTTCAGCCGTAGCCATCAATATATAAGTAAATGTTATGCTACTTGTAGAGGTTGTCTGCCCATTGATAACTTGCACATTCTTTTGTTGTGAACGACTGGGCCCCATCAGTACATCAAAACCTTTTATAGAAGGAGCCCGGAAATCTCTCACTTTCTGTGTGGTCACTGTATATGACAGCCTGAATTGATCACCTACTGCCACAACATCAGGTGCAGATGCAGTAAACGAAACCTTGCTATCTGCAAAAGCACGCAAACTGACTATCATCAGCACCATCCATAAGACAATTATTTTTCTCATATATTACTTCCTGTTATATTTATTACCAATCTTTTTCCAAACGACCACCTTGAATAACCTGCTGTTTCTTTACTTTATCCTGCACATCTTTTTCATCTTGCATCACAGAATTTAAAAGCTGTTCAGCATTCTCTTTAGACATCTCACTGTCCTTTTTCTGTGGTTGCGGCGGTTGTTGTTGGTCTTTATTCTGCTGTTGATCTTTATTTTGGTCCTTTTTATCCTCCTGCTGGTCCTGTTGCTGCTGTTTATTCTGGTCCTGGTTTTGCTGATTCTGCTGCTGGTCTTTCAGCATCTTTTGCGCCAAAGCCAAATTATAACGTGTTTCATCATCTTTCGGGTTATTACGTAATGACTGCTTATATGCTTCTACCGCTTTGCCATAATCTTTCTGTGATTGAAAAATCACCCCCATATTATGATAGATTTGCGCTAAATCATTCTTGTCCTTTTCTATTTTTGTAGCGGCAACATATTGTTCCATAGCCTCTTGCAGTTTATTCTGCTGAGCCAATGTATTCCCCAAATTAAACATTGAGACTGTAGACTGAGGATTCGTCTCCAAAGCTTTACGATAATTTACCTCCGCATCCACATACACGCTATCTTTAAAAAAACGATTCCCTTTACGGATAAAATCACGTTCGGCTTTCTGAGCCGAAGCTGTAGCTGCCATTAGCAGCAATAAAAAAAAGCTTATATATTTTTTCTGTAACATACGCATCATTTCTTATTGGAAAACAAATGAATATTACGGAACAGGGGGTTCTTGCGCTCCAATACCAGCATTTCTGCCAACAAAAGCAACAGAATAATCCATGCCACAGCCTGGAACTGCTCATTAAACTCTGTGTATACCTGTGTTTCCACATCAGCTTTCGCCATTTTATTAATTTCCCGGCTAATCGCCTTTTGAGCACCATTTGTATTATCTACACGCACATAGATACCATTGCCCGCCTTAGCTATCTCCTGACACATCTGTTCGTTCAAACGGGTTACAATCACGTTCCCGTCACGGTCGCGACGATAATCATTTGTCCCTTCTGCCGGGATGGGAGCTCCCTCAGGCATACCTACGCCAAGAACATTCACCTGAATACCTTTTTCTGCGGCATCTTTAGCAGCTTCCACTGCACCACCTTCATGATTTTCACCATCAGTAATGACAATCACTGCACGCCCTACCCCCTCTTGCGGAGTAAAACTACGGGAGGCCAAATTAATGGCTGCCCCAATTGCTGTACCTTGTTTGGAAATCAATGAAGGATCTATAGACTCCAAAAACATCTTGGCTGATATATAATCGCTTGTAATAGGAAGCTGTGTAAATGCATCACCCGCAAAAACAATCATACCTACTTTATCATTCTCCATTTTATCCACCAACTGCGCTACAAGTCTCTTTGCCTTCTGCAAACGACTAGGCTGTACGTCTTGTGCCAGCATCGAATTGGAAATATCCAATGCAATCATCACTTCAACTCCCTGACGCTTCACTGTTTCCAGTTTAGAACCAAACTGCGGACGCGCCAACAATACAGAAAACAGACCGATAACAACAAATACCATCCAAAACTTCACATCCGGACGATATTTGGATACGTCCGGCATCAACTGTGCCATCAGTTCCGGATCACCGAATTTGCGGATATTCTTCCGTCTCCGATAATTGGAATACAAGTAGAAGGCTGCTAACAAGGGCAACAACAGCAACAAGTACAAATATGCAGGTTCTTCAAATCGAAACATTTCTTTATTTATTATTTTTACGATTTACTATTTACTAAACTTGTACAAGATACAATATCCTGAGAAAAAGGATGCGTATACTACGGTATCTTCTTCAATATTGAATTACGTAACAGAACTTCCAACAGCACACATAAGAAAGCTGCCAGAGCAAACCAGCGATACTCTTCCTGGCGCTTGCTGTATTCTTTTACGTTCAGTTTCGTTTTCTCCAGCTTATCTATTTCCTCGTATACCTCTTTCAACTTCGAATTGCTCGTAGCGCGAAAATAATTACCATCCGTTGTTCCGGCAATTTGTGTCAGGGTCTTTTCGTCAATCTCAACCGGCATATTGACATACTGCACAGTTCCACCTACCGGATAAGGATATGGAGCCATACCGTTAGTACCTACACCGATAGTATAAACACGGATACCGAAACTTTTAGCTATCTCGGCAGCCGTCAATGGAGAAATATCTCCTCTATTATTCGTGCCGTCTGTTAAAAGAATAATCACTTTCGATTTGGCTTTGCTGTCTTTCAGCCGGGTAACCGCATTGGCAATACCCATACCCACTGCCGTACCATCCTCAATAAGACCACATTTTACGTCCTTTATCAAATTTAAAAGCACGGCATGATCTACCGTCAACGGACATTGCGTAAAACTTTCTCCGGCGAATAGCGTGATGCCGACATTGTCATTCGGACGGCCATTGATAAACTCTGCCGCCACATCCTTGGCCGCTTCCAGGCGATTCGGCTTCAAATCTTCAGCCAACATACTGGTGGAAACGTCTATGGCAAGCATTATATCAATACCCTCTATTTCACTATTCTGCCAGCTATCAGTAGTTTGCGGCCTGGCTAAAACGAGAATAATCAAGGTTAAAGCTATTATCCTCAATGCAAACGGTGCATGCAGCAAGTAATTCTTATAGCTCTTAGGAGCATGCGCATATACACGAGCGTCTGAAATTTGAAGCGTGGCTTCACTATTCTTCCGCCTCATGATATACCATACTATATAAGGTATAAGCAACAGCAGCAAAAATAAATATTCAATATTGGCAAAAACCATGATATTTACAATTTTACAAATTATGATTTATGATTGAAGCGTATCTCCCTGCTTTTACTCTTAGGCAAAATAGTTATACAGCTCCAAACCTATATATATCAGTGAACCGGCAAGTGCTGCCGTTAAAGCAACGATACCTGCACCAAGCAGTATCTTGGTACGCAAGGAACGTTTTTCAATGATAGTAATTTCAGTAGGCTGCGGCTTGGCATTTTCATCTTCTTTTTCCTTTGTTTCATTGATAAAGTCAATCGCATTAATCAAATTTGCGTCATTCTCATTCATCAGTGGATTATGTTTGGCAAACTTCACTAAATCCGCGGTTTGGAACAGGATACGCAAATCCGATATTGCATTTTTATCATTCATTTCCAATAGTTTATCAATGATTTCAGAGGAAGTCATTTCTAATGCATTGAAACCGAAACGGTCTTTTATATAAGTACGAATAGCATCTGTCAATTCTGTATAATACTCCTTCGATTGTCCTTTCTGCCATACTTTCTCACCTTTGATGCGTTCTATTTCCTGCATAGCCAACTGATGCGGAGGCAGTTTCGGTTCTACCTTCACCTTGCGAATTATCGGTTTGTTATCGCGAATACGTTTCACAAGATAGATAAGCAGCAACAGGAATGGCACAAACAATACAGCACAAGCGATAGACATATACCAGTCTTCCCATGCAAAAGGTGCTTTCATTACGGGTTTAGGACCAAAAAACTGATCGGGATGCAACGTATCTACCGGCATGGAATACACTTTCAATGCCAAAGCTTTGGAGCGATATGCCTTATTATCAACAAGCACCTCCATCGGGGGCAAATAATATAATGCCGAGTCAAAGGAAGTTACGGTGTACTCCTGAGTTATCAACGAGCGCCTGCCGTCATTCAGCATCTGTGTATCGGGCTTGGCTATATCAACAATTTCCACTCCACGCACCAAAGTATCAGTATAGGCAGGAAGAATAGCACGCTTATCAGTGTCCAATGAAACCTGAAGCTTAATCTTGGCCTGCTCCCCTATAAGGATTTGCAAGGAATCAATTGTAGCATCCACTGTCACCGACTGGGCTATTATCCTACCCGTCAATGCTGTCAACAGCGTTATCAGAAATAAATATCTTTTCATTCTCCGATTAGTTTCTTTTCGCAAATAAATTCATCAATGCTTTCACATAATCCTGGTCCGTACGTACTGACACATTATCTACATTGCTCTTAGTAAATGTATCATTCAGTTCCGTCTGCTTATTCACCCACCAATCACGATGAGCACGCCGTACGGCACGCGAAGAAGTATCAATCCATTGTTCGTGACCCGTTTCCGCATCTTTTATTTTCATCAGCCCCACAGCAGGCAACTCCTCTACACGGCGGTCGTATACCTGAATTGCCACAACATCATGCTTCCGATTGGCAATAGTCATGGCATTTTTAAAACTCTCCTGGTCGATGAAGTCCGATAAGATAAAAGCCGTACAACGACGCTTCATAACATTCGTAAGATACTCCAAGCCGAGACGGATATTGGTCCGGCGACTTTCCGGACGGAAATCAAGCAATTCGCGAATGATATATAGTATATGTTTACGTCCCTTCTTGGGTGGAATAAACTTTTCTATCCGGTCTGAAAAGAAGATGACACCGATTTTATCATTATTTTGAATGGCGGAAAAAGCCAATGTAGCAGCTATTTCCGTCACCATATCTTTCTTCATCTGCTTCACAGTACCGAACTCCAGACTACCGGAAACATCTACCAGCAACATTACAGTCAATTCACGTTCTTCTTCAAACACCTTCACAAAGGGTTTATGAAAACGAGCCGTTACATTCCAGTCTATGTCGCGTATATCGTCACCAAACTGATATTCACGCACTTCGGAAAAAGCCATACCTCTACCTTTGAAAGCCGAGTGATACTGGCCTGCAAAAATATTATTGGACAATCCGCGCGTCTTTATCTCAATCTGACGGACTTTTTTTAATAAATCAGTTGTTTCCATTCAGTAATACATAAATAGTAAACAAATTGTTTACATTAGGGCACTTCAACCTTATTCAATATTTTGCTGACGATTTCATCCGAAGTCATATTGCTTGCTTCAGCTTCATAAGTCAGACCGATGCGGTGGCGCAATACATCATGTGCCACTGCGCGCACATCTTCCGGGATAACATAGCCACGGCGTTTAATGAAAGCATAACTGCGTGCCGCCAATGCCAGATTGATAGATGCACGAGGCGAACCGCCGAATCCGATCATATCTTTCAGTTCTTTCAAATCATACTTCTCCGGATAACGGGTTGCAAATACAATATCGACAATATATTTTTCAATCTTTTCATCCAGATATACCTGACGTACGACCTTACGCGCTTCGATAATCTCGTCTGCTTTCAGAATAGGCTTTACATTCAGTCTTTCTCCGTTTATATTCTGGCGTATAATTAATTTTTCTTCTTCCAGTTTAGGATAGTCGATAACTACCTTCAGCATGAAACGGTCTACCTGCGCTTCAGGCAACGGATACGTACCCTCTTGTTCGATAGGATTCTGAGTTGCAAGCACCAAAAAAGGTTCAGGCAGTCTGAATGTTTCCTTACCTATGGTAACCTGACGTTCCTGCATAGCTTCCAATAAAGCACTTTGCACCTTGGCCGGAGCACGGTTAATTTCATCGGCCAATACAAAATTAGCAAATACAGGTCCTTTCTTTACCTGAAAAGTTTCATCTTTCTGGCTGTAAACCATCGTACCGATAACGTCCGCCGGCAACAAGTCAGGTGTAAACTGAATACGGCTATATTGTGCATCAATCAATGAAGCCAGTGTTTTGATAGCCAATGTTTTTGCCAAACCGGGCACACCTTCCAACAACACATGTCCGTCAGACAACAAACCGATTAACAACGACTCTACCAGGTGCTTTTGTCCTACAATAACCTGGTCCATGCCCGTAGTAAGATTGGTAACGAAAGCACTTTGTCTTTCAATCCGCTCGTTCAATTCGCGGATATCAATTGTTTCAGCCATAAATCAATGTATTTTAATGTTTAATTTTTCGTTTTCGTCCGGCCATACACCGGTAATTATAATTCGCTTCCAAAAGTACGGGAATAAATTAACCATAGCAACTAATTTTTATTAAAAAACAATGTGAAACCTTTAGATTAAACTACTTTCATAGAGTTTAGAGCCTGTTTAATTTTGTTCAGCATTCTTTTCAAGAGTTCTTCTTTGAAAATATTTTTCTGTTTTTACTAAGAGCATAGCAGGCTATGTAACGGATAAAAAGAGGAAAACAGACCGGGAAGAAACTCAAAAGGAACTGAAAAAATACTTCTTCAAGAATTTTTAAACAAGCTCTGAGTATTTAACAAAAAAGAAGCAGTATCTTTTTACTGCTTCTTCACTAATTTAGGTATCTTTATTGTTGTGCCCGCAGGTACATTATCCGGTTTTTTGATAACGTCCGGATTATGTTTTACTATATATGGATATAACGCTTTAGTTCCATAAAAACGAAGAGCCACTCTGGTCAATGTCTCACCCGGCTTTATCGTATATGTCGCCTGCGTTCCTGCAATGGTATAATTGGTAGAATCGGGTACATACTCAACTTTCTTCTGCTTTTTCGGCTGGGAGGCAGATGTAGCGGCTACTACAGTCTGTTTGACGGCAATCGGTGCTTCCTGCTGTTTTATTACAGGTTCAGCAATCAGCTTCTTCGACACAGTATCTTTTACGGCAATCGCCACACTATCCTTAACACCGATACTATCCATTAAAACCGTATTACCTGCCGCATTACCAGCGGTTTCCTCCACAGGCGGTTCAGCCGATAATCCGTCAAACCAATCAGGATAATACAAATAAGCGACGGTTCCTGCACATAGCAATACCACAAGAGCCACGATGGCAATGAAGTATTTCATTGCGGAAGATTCAGCCGGACCGGCAGTTTTGATAACCTCCACCCTCTCTTCATTAACTTCCTCCGAAGCCACAGTCTCCACAGGAACAACGGCTTCTTCTACAGGTTCCGGTTCGACAGGACTATCGGTTTTCTCCGCAATCTCCGGTGTCTCAACCGCACTACCGGCAACCACTTCCGGCACAGCATCTTCCACTTTCTGCTCCGTATCTTCATCTTCCTCACTGCCACTATCTACAGGGGTATCTTCTAAAACAGTACCTTCATTGAGCACTACTGTTTCAAAATGCGCAAACGGCTTATTGATAATATCTTTCAAAGCAGGCTCCGGAGTAAATGAAACTTTGGTATGGCCTTGTATCTCAAAGCGTTCCCCAGTATTGACATTTACACTCTCCCGGCTTTCCACATCAATCAGTTTAAAAGCGCCCAGGCCTTTAATCTTCACATACTTGTCTTTTTCCAACGCTTCTTCAATCAGTTGGAAAAACTCTTTCACAAAACTATCGGCATTCTTCTTGCTCATGCCATGCTTTTCAGCCAGCAAGTCAATCAGATCCTGTATGTTTAGTTTTTCATTCATAATATGGAAGATTTTAAAAGAAAGATTACTTAAACTTATCCTTTAGCAAAGTACTGGGTTTATAAGTCAGCACCAGTTTAGGCGGAACCAGCATACGCTGTTTGGTTGTTGGATTTACGGATATACGTTCCGCTTTCTTTTTCACTTCGAATGTTCCAAAGCCTTGTATGGAAATCGTATTTCCTTCTTCCAGTTGCCGCGTCATATCCGACAGTAAAGAAGTAACCAACTCCGAAGTATCCTTCAAAGTATACCCTAACCTGCGTGACAATTCCGAAGTAAATTCTTTGTTATTCAAAATCCAAGCTTTAAAATTGTGAACTACTGTGCTATATTAGCAAATCTTCCCCACATACACAAGAAGTACGAAAGGAAATATTTAAATAATCCGTCCAAAAAGGTCGAAATCATCGGAATTTATTATCTCTACCTGATAAAAGCCACCAATCTCCAACGGTTCATCACCACATTCAATCAGCACTTCCGGGTCTACTTCGGGAGAATCGAACTCCGTACGTCCGATATAGTAATCACCTTCCAGACGGTCGATTATTACTCTCATCTGCCTGCCTACCTTTGCTGCGCTCAGTTCGGCAGAAATACCTTGCTGGATGGACATCAATTCATCCAACCGGGCTTGCTTTACTTCTTGAGGAATGCTGTCTTCGTAATGGGCAGCGGCATACGTACCTTCCTCCTCGGAATATGCAAATGCCCCCATTCTATCGAAGCGCACCTTGCGGACAAACTCCTTCAACTCTTCAAAGTCAGCTTCCGTTTCTCCTGGATGCCCCACCATAAGCGTAGTACGCAAATGAATTCCCGGCACTTCTTCCCGAAACTTTTCTATCAGCCGATAAGTATCCTCTTTAGTAACATGACGGCGCATTTTCTCCAACATATTATCACTGATATGCTGCAAGGCAATATCCATATATTTACATACATTGGGACGCTCGCGCATTACGCGGAATAAATCCATCGGGAAATGAGCCGGATAAGCATAATGCAAACGTATCCATTCCACACCTGGAATTTCTGAGATTTTTTCAATTAATTGGGGCAACATCTGCCTCTTATATAAATCTACGCCATAATAGGTCAATTCCTGCGCAATAACCTGAAACTCTTTCACTCCGCGGGCCACAAGATACTTCACCTCGTCCAGGATTTCTTCCATAGGACGCGACACATGCCGGCCTGTAATAATAGGAATGGCACAATAAGAGCATTTGCGGTCGCATCCTTCCGATATTTTCAGATAGGCATAATGCTGGGGAGTGGTCAGTGTACGCTCTATGTGCAGTTCCTCATGGTATGCCTTACCCAAATCCTGCAGCAACTCTTTCCAATTGAACTTGCCGTAAAACTTATCCACCTGAGGAATCTCAATCGCCAGTTCCTTCAGGTAACGTTCCGAAAGGCAACCCATGACATAGAGTTTCTCCAGTTCGCCTTCTTCCTTAGCCTGCGCAAATTCAAGAATCATATTGATAGACTCCTCTTTTGCATCGCCGATGAAACCGCAGGTATTAATTACGGCAATCTCTCCTTTCGGACGCTCGGCATCATGCGTCACATGAAAACCCGCTTCCTCCAGCTGGCGCATCAAATGCTCCGAGTCCACTAAATTTTTAGAGCAGCCTAATGTTATGATATCAATGGTTTTCCGTTTCATGCATTCCCTCCGAACAACGAATCGACAAACTCTTTTTTACGGAACACCTGCAAGTCCTCTATACCTTCTCCCAGACCGATGTACTTTACCGGAATCTTAAACTGGTCAGAGATTCCGATTACAACACCGCCTTTAGCCGTTCCGTCCAGCTTGGTTACAGCCATTGCCGTAACCTCCGTTGCCAAAGTAAACTGCTTGGCCTGCTCAAATGCGTTCTGTCCGGTGGAACCGTCCAAAACAAGCAGTACCTCATTCGGGGCATCCGGCACAACCTTCTTCATTACATTCTTAATTTTGGTCAGCTCATTCATCAGACCCACTTTATTATGCAGACGTCCGGCGGTATCTATAATCACCACATCGGCATTATTGGCTACTGCTGAACTCAAAGTATCAAATGCCACAGAAGCAGGGTCAGCACCCATTTTCTGCTTGATAACGGGAACTCCCACACGTTCGCCCCAGATAACCAACTGCTCCACCGCCGCCGCACGGAAAGTATCGGCAGCACCCAGATAAACGGATTTGCCGGCTTTCTTAAACTGATAAGCCAGTTTGCCTATAGTCGTGGTTTTTCCTACACCATTCACTCCCACTACCATAATCACGTATGGCTTCTTCGTAACAGGAGTTTCAAAGTCGTCCACATCATCCGAGTTGTTCTCTGTGAGCAAAGCAGCGATTTCATCGCGCAGAATCACATTCAGCTCCTTCGCATTCATATATTTCTCGTCTGCAGCACGCTTCTCGATACGTTCTATAATCTTCAACGTAGTTTCTACGCCCACATCCGAAGTAATCAACACCTCTTCCAGATTATCCAGCACCTCATCATCCACTTTCGATTTACCGGCTATAGCACGGGCAATCTTCCCGAACACACTCTCCTTTGTTTTAGATAATCCTTTATCTAATGTTTCCTTCTTTTCTTTTGAGAAAAAACTAAAAAATCCCATAGTCTATTTTTTTGTACAATACATTATGCCACAAAGATATAACAAAATTAACAAATAATAAAAGCCGAAACGATTTAATAGCAAAAAAAATCCCCCCGCCGATATATCGGCGAGAGGAGCTTTATAAGTAATCAGCGCCTTACAGCAACTGCATTTATCTTATTTCTTGAAAAAGTCCTGTACTTTTTCGTTAGGAACCATTTGTTCATCGAAGATGTAAGCACCGGTCTTCGGAGACTTAACCATCTTGATAACCTTCGTATAAGCACGACCTTCCTTAGAACCATCGTGCAAACTTGCTACTGTTTTCTTTGCCATGGGTTATACTATTATTATTTAATTTCCTTGTGTACTGTTACTCTCTTCAGAATCGGGTTGTATTTCTTCAACTCCAATCTCTCGGTAGTGTTCTTTCTGTTCTTCGTTGTAATATAACGAGAAGTTCCCGGCATACCGCTATCCTTGTGTTCTGTGCATTCCAGAATCACCTGTACTCTGTTACCTTTTGCTTTCTTTGCCATAATCAGTTATTCTCCTCTACTTTTAGCCAATTACTTTAATGCTTTTCCAATCACAATAACCCTTAGCTACTGCATCCTTCAAAGCAGCATCCAAACCTTTTTTGTTAATAATGCGCAGACCGTTGGCGCAAATGCTCAGACTGATCCAGCAGTCCTGTTCTACATAATAGAATTTCTTGTTAAACAAGTTCAAATCAAAGGTTCTTTTTGTTCTTCTCTTTGAGTGTGAAACATTGTTGCCAATCATGGCTTTCTTTCCGGTAATTTGACAAATCTTCGACATTTCTATCTTTATTTTATAGTTTTTATCTATACTTATTTCAAACAGAGCGCAAAGTAAGCACTTTTATCGTTACGAAACAAGTTTTTCCTAAAATAATTCGTTGTACGAAAACATTTTTTCCTCATTTCAGCATACTACAGAGCATAAACAGCGCATTTTGAATAGCCGACTGTACATTTTCCACCCTTCCGCGATCACCTTCCTGCTTCATGGTTACAATTTCGTTTTTGCAGGCAGCCGCTATCCACACAGTACCTACCGGTTTCTCCGGTGTACCGCCACCGGGACCGGCAATTCCCGAAGTGGCAACCGCGCAATCCGTTTTCAACGTTTTCATCGCACCTTTCACCATTTCAACAACCGTCTCCCTGCTCACTGCACCGTACTGCGCCAGCGTCTCGACAGAAACATGGAGCAAACCCGCCTTTATTTCGTTGGAATACGCCACAATTCCGCCTTTAAAATACTCCGAGCTCCCCGGAACCGAAGTTATCAAGGCAGCTATTCCACCACCGGTACAACTTTCAGCGGTGGAAAGGGAGAAATTCTTTGCTTTCAGCAGTTCCCCTACCTTCTCTTCCGTCTTCATACCTTATTATATATATGCAATATACTTTTTCCTTATAAAGTGACACGTGAATAAGCCGGCGCTTCCATCGGGCAGAAATCCTTATCCAAATACTTGAAGTATCCGGTTATGGCAATCATCGCAGCATTATCCGTTGTATAGCTGAACTTGGGAATGAAAATATTCCATCCATACTTCTCAGCATGTTCGCGGAATGAGTTACGCAGACCATTGTTTGCAGATACACCACCTGCAACGGCCACATCCTTTATCTTGTACTGTTTTGCCGCTTTACGCAACTTATCCATCAGAATATCGACAACAGTAGCTTCCAGCGATGCCGCCAGGTCTGTCTTGTGATGTTCGATGAAATCGGGGTCATCCTTTATCCAGTCGCGCAAGGAATACAGAAACGAAGTCTTCAAGCCGCTGAAGCTGTAATCCAGTCCGGGAATATGCGGTTTGCTGAAAGTAAAGGCTTTAGGATTTCCCTGGCGGGCAAGCCGGTCGATAATCGGTCCGCCGGGATAACCCAGTCCCATTACCTTGGAGCATTTGTCGATGGCTTCACCTGCAGCATCATCAATTGTCTGCCCCAGGATTTCCATGTCGTTGTAGGCCTTTACTAAAATAATCTGAGAGTTGCCACCGGAAACCAGCAGGCAAAGGAAAGGAAATTCCGGCTGCACATTCTCTTCACCTTCCGCTTTAATAAAATGAGCTAATACATGTCCGGTCAAGTGATTGACATCTATCATAGGTATCCCCAACGCACGGGCGAACCCTTTGGCAAAGGACACACCCACCAGCAAAGACCCCATCAGCCCCGGACCGCGCGTAAACGCCACGGCACTTAATTCTTCCTTGGTAACTCCGGCACGTTTCAAAGCCTCGTGCACCACCGGCACTATATTCTGTTGATGTGCACGCGAAGCCAGTTCGGGCACTACCCCACCATAAGCTTCGTGAACAGCCTGACTGGCAACGACATTCGACAGCAGGTAGCCATCCTTGATGACCGCTGCGGAAGTGTCATCACATGAAGATTCAATTCCTAAGATTATTGTACTCATAGTGTTTATTTACGTTTAAACGCTGCAAAAGTAGTGATAAAAGTAGTATCCATAACGTATTATTTCATATTTTTGTTGGCTGAATTAAAAAAATAACCGCCTATCAGAACGCTGAAAACGACAGTACGCTGGATAATCGGTATAGTGTTAGGACTCTATATCGGAATAATTTTGCTGCTGAACATTCCTTATGTCCAGCACCGCATGTCTGTACTCGTTGCCAAGGAGCTGAGCACCGTATTAGGTAGCGAGCTCACAGTAGGGCGGATAAACATAGGACTGCTGAACCGGATTATCATCGACGACCTGGTGCTGAACGACCAATCGGGAAAAGAGTTGCTGAAAATAGGCCGTCTGTCCGCTAAGTTCGAGATACTGCCGCTATTCAGCGGAAAGATATCCATCGGTAACGTACAGCTTTTCAGTTTCAATGCCAATCTGGAAAGACCTACTCCCCAGGCAAGCACCAACTTCCAATTCGTGCTCGATGCTTTCGCTTCCAAAGACACCGTCAAGAAGAAGAGCAATCTGGACCTGCGCATCAACTCACTCCTGATACGACGCGGAAAGGTATCTTACGATGTGTTGTCGGCCGAAAGCACTCCGGGCAAGTTCAACCCGCAACACATCCGCCTGTCCAACATTCTTGCCAACATCTCGTTGAAAGCGCTCCAGAACGACTCGGTCAACGCTGCCATCAAGCGGATGAGCGTTGAAGAGGAGCACTCCGGCTTCGAACTGAAAAAGCTGAGTCTGAAGATAATAGCCAACAACCGGAAGATGCGGATAGAAAACTTCGCCATAGATTTGCCCAACACCTCTTTGGCAATGGATACCATCCGTATGGAATACGACAGCCTGGAATCACTCGGCCATTTCACCGATGATGTCCGTTTTTCGTTCCGTATGCTGCCTTCGGAAGTAGCATTACAGGATATATCGGCATTCGTGCCTGCCTTCAAGCCCTTCAAGGAAAAGTTGAAGTTGGAAATGGAAGCCGCCGGAACGGTCAACCGGCTCAACTGCCCGAAACTGCTTATCTCTTCCAACGATCACTTCCTGCTGAAAGGCAATGTATCCCTGCAGGACCTGTCTCATCCGCAAGATGCATACATATTCGGCAATCTGTCCAATTTATATGCCGACCCGGACGGCATTGCATTCTTTGTACGCAACCTGAGTAAAGATTACAAAGGAGTTCCTCCGGTATTGCAGAATCTGGGCACGGTATCTTTCCGTGGAGAGATTTCCGGATACTTCACGGACCTGGTGACCTATGGCGAAGTCCGCACGGATATAGGCACTATCAAGACAGATGTCAAACTCAGTTCCGACAAAGACAAAGGCTATTTCGCTTATTCGGGTGCGGTAAAGACAACCGGATTCGAACTGGGCAGGATGCTGAATAACGACAAGCTTGGAAAAGTCACCTTCAACATGGACGTCAAAGGCAACCATTACGCCCAAAGATACCCCGCCATTACCATGAAAGGGCTGGTGGCATCCATAGACTACAGTGACTATACTTACGAAGACATCACTTTGGACGGAGAGTATAAGCAAGGCGGCTTCAACGGTAACGTATCGCTCAACGACGAAAACGGCGCCATACAACTGAACGGCTCTATCAATACTGCCGGCAAAACACCCACATTCAACTTCCGTGCCGCTATCGACCATTTCCGCCCTAACACCCTGCATCTCACACCCAAATACAAGGACACGGAATTGGCCGTAAAAATAAAAGCCGACTTCACCGGTAGCTCCATCAACGACATGAACGGTGAAATCAACGTCGACAGTCTCCAATACATCGCCCCGGAACAGAACTTCTTCATGGACAACCTGCGAATTGCTGCCACTCAGAGCGATGAGCGCCAGAAACGGCTGACTATCAGCTCCAACTTCCTGCGCGGTACTATCGAAGGCGACTATTCCTATCAGACATTGCCCGCCAGCGTGCTCAACATCATGCGGCGTTACATCCCGGCTCTGATACAGCCCGCCAGGAAACCGCAGAAAACAGAAAACAATTTCCATTTCGACCTCCATATCTACGATACGGAGATACTCTCCACCGTATTCCAGATACCGCTGAAAGTATATACCCACTCTACTCTGAAGGGCTATTTCAACGACAAAGCGCAACGGTTGCGCGTAGAGGGGTACTTTCCACGGCTGAGTTACGGCGGAAAGTTCTTTGAGTCGGGCGTGGTTCTCTGCGAAAATCCGGGTGAACAGTTCCAGGCAAAAGTTCGCTTCACCAACCGGAAAACAACCGGCGCGGTAAACGTAGCCCTCGAAGCCAAGGCAAAGGACGACCGGATACAAACCATATTCAACTGGGGAAACAGCAGCGCTGTAACTTACAGCGGCAAGATAGCGGCTCTCACTCAATTCGTCCGCAACTCTTCCCAAGAAGCTGGCGACGACAAAATACACACAAAATCCTCCCGCCAAGCCCCAAAAGAGAAGCCCTCCCTGAAAACGATTGTCAACGTACAGGAAACGAACGTAATCCTCAACGACACCGTATGGAAGATACACCCTTCGCAAATCGTGGTCGACTCGGGCAAAGTGCACGTCAACAATTTCTACTTCAGCCATAAAGAGCGTCACTTGCAAATCAACGGAACCGTATCCGAACAACCTCAGGACACCGTACGCCTGAACCTGAAAGAGATAAACATAGGATACGTATTCGATATAGCCGACCTGGGTGTCAACTTCAAAGGCGAGGCCACGGGCCCGGCATATGCCAGCGGAATACTTAAAAAGCCGGTGATGAGTACCGACCTCTTCATACGCAACCTCGGTTTGAACGAGGGTCTTTTAGGCGATGCCAACATACACGGCGAATGGCATCACGACGTGAAAGGCATCTACCTGGATGCCCGTATCCGCGAGAAAGACATTGCCAAAAGCCATGTATACGGGTACATCTACCCCATAAAGCCCACCAGTGCACTCGACTTGCAAATCGAAGCCGACAGCACCAACCTGAAGTTCATCCACCACTACATGCAGAGCATCACCCCCGAATTCAACGGGCGTGCCAGCGGCCACGTACATTTCTACGGCAAGTTCAAGGCGCTGACAATGGAAGGTCGCGTATTCGGTGACGCCTCCCTCAAGGTAGATGTACTCAACACTACTTTCTCCCTGAAAGACAGCATACTTATCGAACCGGGCGGACTTACTTTCCGCAACAACCGCATCTTCGATACGCAAGGGCATCAGGGCAGAGCCAACGGTTACCTGCACTACCGGCATTTCAAGGATTTGGAATACCGCTTCCGGTTCGATGTGGACAACATGCTGGTTATGAACACCAAAGAATCACCCGACTTCCCCTTCTACGGCACGGTGTATGGCACAGGCAACGCCACCATTGCCGGCAATGCGGCAGACGGGGTGAATATCGACGTGGCAATGACCACCAACCGCAACACCAACTTCACTTATATGAAAGAAGGTGTCGCCTCGGCAGTGAGCAACCAGTTCATACGCTTCGTAGACAAGACACCGCGCCGCGTACTTCAGGATTCCATCATGCTGATGTCCGAATACGAGCAGGCGCAGAAAGAAGTCATGGAAAAGGAAAGTGACACCGACATACGACTGAATCTCCTGATAGACGCAACTCCGGACGCCACCATGAAAATCATCATGGACCCCATTGCAGGTGACTACATCAGCGGTAAAGGAACGGGAAATATCCGCACCGAATTCTACAATAAAGGAGATGTGAAAATGTTCGGCAGCTACCGCATCAGCCAGGGAGTTTATAAATTCAGCCTGCAGGAAGTTATCCGCAAGGACTTCATCATCAAAGACGGAAGTACCATCACCTTTAACGGCGCGCCGCTCAATGCCACCCTCGACATCCAGGCAGGCTATCTTGTAAACTCCGCTTCGCTGAACGACCTCGTTCCCGATGCCGGCAATTACGTCAACCAGACCAACATCAAGGTTAACTGCCTCATGGCACTGACCGGACAGCTCACCTCACCGGACATCAAAATGAGCCTGGAGCTGCCCAACGAACGCGATGAAGTACAGGCATTGATACGGAATTATATCCCCACAGACGAGCAGATGAACATGCAGATACTCTACCTTTTAGGTATCGGCAAGTTCTATACTCCGGAGAATGTAGACGCCACCGGCAACTCCAACATGATGTCGAGCGTGCTCTCTTCTACCCTTTCCGGGCAACTGAACAATGCACTCTCGCAGATTATCGACAGCAATAACTGGAACTTCGGCACAAACTTCAGTACCGGAGAAAAAGGCTGGACGGACATGGAGTTCGAGACAATGCTTTCCGGGCAACTGCTGAATAACCGCCTGCTCATAAACGGTAACTTCGGCTATCGCGAGAATCCGATGGCGAACACCAACTTCGTAGGTGACTTCCAAGCCGAATGGCTCGTAAACCGTTCCGGCGATATCCGTCTGAAAGCGTATAACGAAACCAACGACCGCTATTACACCAAGACCAACCTCACCACTCAGGGTATAGGCATCATCTTCAAGAAGGATTTCAACAAATGGAATGAACTGCTCTTTTGGAACAAGTGGAAGTTGAAAAGGCTGAAAAGAAAACAAGCGGAGAAAAATACGTCCGCTCCGGACAGTATCCCTCAAAAGAAATCCCGTCCGGAAGCACAATCCAAACGGGAAAGGGAAGAATGAGTGCATGCTTTCTTTTAAAACAGATGGTCTGTATGGTGTAAACAGACCATCTGTTTGTACCGTACAGACCATCTGTTTCACTCCGACAGACCATGCGTTTATTTCCTATACACTATCTTAAACTACTTTTGGCATGAACAACGCTCCTGACATCTCGGCGTGCACCTATAAAAACAGTTCTTCAAGGAAGGAACCAATGTAGCGATACGCTTGGTATGTCCGTACCTGCAAAGAGAGGATGCAAATCCTCTGCGAAGCCGAAACATCGTCCGCAAGCAAACAAATTCCAATAAAATGCAATATATTATATCGCGTGCAGCAATGGCGCACGCAAAGACTGTAAATATTATAAAGCCAACAGATTATGAAAGATTTAACAACCTTTACGCTTTCAGTCATACAGGAACTGGAAGACGAGGGGCGGTTCGGAACCGCCCATGTATACCGCAGCATGCTACGGGCTTTCCAACGGTACTGGGAAAGCGAACATCCAAAAAACGAAATACGCATGCGGAAAGTGTTTGATATCGCCACGATACACAAATTCGAAAGGCACCTGCTGGAGAGGATGCTCAAGCTGAACACCATGTCCACCTACCTGCGCATGTTGCGGGCAGTATACAACCGCGCGCTGCTGGCAGGCCTCACCGGCTATGTGCCCGGACTGTTCAAACATGTATATACCGGAACCCGTGCCGACGTGAAACGCGCACTCCCACCTGCCGAAATGGGACAAGCACTCGACATCTCCGCTTCCTTGCACCGGGAACTCAAAGAAGCGCAGATATGGTTCGCGCTGCTCTTCCTCTTGCGGGGAATGCCGTTCGCAGACCTCGCAAGGCTGCGCAAATGCGATTTCAAGGACGGGGTAATTACCTACCGAAGACAGAAAACGGGAAGGCAGATACGTGTACACGTAACCGAAGAAGCCGCTGAACTTATCCGCCGATGCGCCGACCGCCGTGCGGACTCGCCCTACCTGCTCAACATACTGGGAGACGAAAACTGCCGTTTCCCCCTGGGAAGGCGTGAAGAATACCGACATTACCAACAGGTCCTGCGGAGATTCAACCGGAAACTCAAACTGCTGGCGGCAGCCCTCAGACTGGGCGGAAAGCTGTCGTCCTACACCGCAAGGCACACATGGGCAACAACGGCGTTCCACACCAGAGTCGCCGTGGGAGTAATAAGCAACGCACTGGGGCATTCATCGGTAAAGGTTACGGAAACCTATCTGAAACCCTTCGAAAACGAAGCGCTGGACAGGACCAATAAGAAAATTATCGCTTACGTGAAGAAATGCAGTATCCGACAAGGATGACATGGAAGCATTCCATGTATATAACTATGATACAGATTATTACAAAGGAATTACTTTGTAGGTAACGGAGGATATTCCTACCGCAAAAGTAACTATAAAACTTGAAAAACAAAATAAAAAAGATAAAATCTTATCATATACGGCATAAAAGACCGGCAGCAGACAAAACAGAACAAACCGACTTCAACCAATAAAGCAAAGCCCCCCTTGCCGCCTTCCGGTAGGAAAGCGGGAAAACGTCTGTCATATAACTTTATCGGTTATACAACCCGGATGCATATGCGGCAGACGCTTCTGCAGGGTGCCTAAAGGCAATCTTCCGTTACCTACAAAGTAACGGCAGGATACCAACAATCAAACAAACAAGAAAACTACATGATAACGCCCAAAACACAGACTGCCATTGCAGTACTCAAATGCATCTATGCAAGAGACTACGGTACTTGCATAAAACCATACACACTTACAGAAGGGCAAATGCGGGTATTGCTGACACAGCTCACCAATGCCGGACTTATCATCCTGAAAGAAAAGGAACATCCGCAGGAAATACAGTCCTATATTCCTGCTAAAAAAGCCATGGAAATATCCCTGATGGATATTCTCGAAGCTACGGGAGAACATCTGAACTGCAACCGCCCCATTACCGAGCAATTCTATGCACAATACGGAAGAGCCGCCCAGAAACTCGGAATAATAAACCAGATAGCCAGAATATACCTGAAGGAAATTACACTGACAGATTTATAAAAGGAGGACAATAAATTGAAAAAGATAAACTATATCATAATATCGGCTTTGTTTGCAATATTGCCTTATACAAGCAGACTGAAAGCGCAAACCATAGCTGTAAAAAGTGACCTGCTCACCGGAGCACTCTCTTCTCCCAATCTTAGTGCAGAGGTAAAACTCTCCGAACGTTTTACGTTGGAAGCCGGATTCCATTACAACCCTTTCTCAATAGGCAAAGACAAATACCTGAAGCACTGGTTTGTACAACCAGAATTGCGTTATTGGATGCATCAACCCTATAAAAGAAGTTTCTTGGGGATAAATCTCATGTATGGAGTATACAACATAAGCAAAATAAAATTGCCTTTCGGAATATTCAAAGGAATGCGCTCGTCAAGATACGAAGGAGATTTTGTAGGAATAGGAATATCGTATGGCTATCATTTTATCCTGTCTTCCCATTGGAGAGTGGAAACAAGCATCGGAATGGGATTTCTTCACACCGGATATGAGCGTTACTATTGTTCGAGTTGCGGAGAAAAGACAGGAGCAGGCAATAGAAACTTCATTGCACCTACCAAAGCGGCAATCTCCCTGGTATATATAATAAAATAATGACAAACAATAACAAATTACATATTAACACTTAAAAAAACAGATGCATATGAAAACAAACAATTTTTTATGGGCAACATTGGCAACAGCCATCCTTACACTGACAGGATGCAGCAGTGACGACAACGAACTGACAGTTCCTCAACTGCAAGATAAAACAGCACTCTTGGAACTGCGTCTGATCGGGAATGGAATAAATACCAAAGCAACCGGTGACAATTTACCCACGCAAGCCGAAGAAAACACTGTAAAGCATTTCACTGTTGCTATTTTCAACAGCGACAACACCGTAAATACCCTGCACACTGTAACCGAAAACACAGCCTCGGCAACAACCATCAGCTGCACACCGGCAACAGACTGTACAGGTATCGTAGTAGCCAACGCTCCTTCCGATAGTTATTTTACAGGTGTGCTGAACAAGGACGATTTCTTGAAGAAGGCCATCGCATTGGCGGATGCACAAACCAAAGACTGCCTGCCTATGAGCGGAAATATAAAAGACAAAAACGGCAACGTCACCTTCACGTTGAGCGCAGGCAACAATGACGGAATAACCGCCCAATTAAGCCGGCTTGTGGCAAGAGTATCGATAAGCAGCATCAAAACTGACTTCGACCCCAAAGGGCAGTACTCAGCAGCATCGTATGAGCTGAAAAACATCTTTGTCCGAAATGCAATAAAAGAAGTGATACCGGGCACAGGCGAATACAGCACAACGAAAATGGAAACCCCTGCTTACCTGAGCGGAAACTACGACAGTTCCAACGGAACAGCAGATTATCTGGCAAATACGATAAACCCTGCTACGGATGTAAAAAATGAACATCAGACCAACTACTGGTTTTATGTTCTCCCAAACGAGGAAACCACCCATACGGCATTGGTACTGGAAGGTACATTCAAGAAAAACGCGGACGATACGGGAAGTACCATCTATTACCCGATAATCATCAATAAAAGCCAGAGCGGAACAACCATCACCGGAGGTTCGGGCACAGGCACTTCAAACATAGCCCGTAACACTACTTACAGCATAAAAGCCACCATCAAAAGTATAGGTATTGCAGATCCTATGGGAGATATAACCCCTACTTCACTCCAACTGACGGTAAGCGTGGCGGACTGGGCATTGAATATTGCCCAGGATGTGACTTTCGAATAAAACCTGAATAACAAGCAATACTTTAAATAACTATGAAGTTTCTCCGAATATCCATACTTACGGCACTACATGTATGCCTCATATTCCTGCACACATCATGTATACGGGAAGAGATGAACGCCTGTGTACAATACAAGCTGAACACACAGGCAGTGGATGAACAAGGAAATGACCTGACCGGAAACGGGATACTGGAAAAATCGGAAGTTTATCTGTTTGGAGAAAAAGGATTTATAAGAATGATACCGGCAAAAGCATCGTTGGAATATCTCTTTGGAAACCATAAGAGCGAAAGGCTGACACTCGTAGCATGGGGAAACATCAAGGAAGACACCTTGATTACTATCCCCATCCTGCCGGGAACCTCCATCGAAAATGCACGCCTGAAACTGAAAAGACATACCGAAGGCAACCATCTGCCTGTAACGGATATGTTCTATTGCCGCAAGGAGCTGAGTAATACCGCCACAAGAAGCATACAGGAAGAAAGCATCACATTGGTAATGAAAAGAATAGCAGCAGGACTTAGCATACATACCCTGCACCTGGAAGAGCAATATCCCCGACAAGAAGAAAACTATACACTTCTTATAAGAGGCACGGGAACGGAAATGGACTTCACAGGTAAAGTGACAGGCGAAAATGCCGAGTACAAACCACTATCCATTACCGATGAGCAAGGCAATGTACATGTTCCCCCTTTCAGGATTTTTCCTACTGAGGAAGGAAAGGGTATAGAAATAGACATATACAGAGGGCAGGATAAGGTATGTACAGTGGAACGGGACAATGAAGGAAAACCTCTCTACGTAATGGCAGGAAAGCAAACGGACATTGAAATTGATTTCAAAAACACACAAATAAAAGCAACAGTAAAGGTCTTGCCTTGGGGAGAAGTGAACCAGAACACAGAAATCTAAGTAAGGAGAAGTATGACACAATTATTGAAATACAAAAGTGGTAAAATGACCGCATTATCTGTTATAGCCTTCACTGCAACCATTGTTACCATGTTAGCATCATGCGATACCGAGCAACTCGAAATTCCGGAAGTACAACTGACACTCCGCCTTTCGTTACCGGAAACAGGAGAATACGCACGTACACGTGCTATCACAGCCGATGAAGAAAATGCGATAGATATTGAACAACTGAAAGTATTGGTCTTCAAGGTAGAAGGAACTTCCGAGCTCTTTGCCTATGAAACTCCGCAGATACAGTTGCAGGCAAACCGGTATACAGTGACCCTAAAGCAAAGCCAAGCGGAAGAAAAGTACAGATTAGTTGTCATAGCCAATGCCGGCAAACAATTACCGGCCATTCAGGAAAACACTCCTAAAGACGAGGTACTAAGAAAAATTACGTTCAGCGCCAGCGGCAACTGGAACACGGCCAGTCCCTCAGATTACACTCCTTTTCCCATGTGGGGAGAAAGCACCACTGCACAATCGATAACTTCTGCCACGACTTTGGGTTCCATCACCCTGCTTCGAGCATTGGCGCGTATAGATGTGGGCTGCGGACTCAAGGAAGAGACAGCAACAGGAGTCGGCGGATTCGCACTAAAAACCGTCAGCATATACCGGACTAACAATAAAGGCTATGCTGCCCCCGTAGACAGTAAGACAATCACCGACAATGTGGTTTCAGCCGTATCCGTACCTTCTGATACCGGCACCAATGATGCCCTGACCTATACCTGTACAGATGATAAATCATTGCTACGGACTATCTATATAGCAGAAGCAGAACAGGGAACCAACAAGGATAACAATATATGTCTGGTCATAGGCGGGATTTATACAGGAGATACATATTATTACAGAGTGGACCTGACCGTCAACGGGAGTTATATTCCTATTAAAAGGAATTGCCGCTATATCGTAAATATCAAAGCTGTGAACAGCATAGGCTATACAACAGAAGAGGAAGCACTCCACGGCGACATTGTATTGTCCGTTACTGCCGACTTGTCGGCAGAAGCATGGGGCAGCCAGACAGAAGCGGGCAAGGGAACAATAACATTACTCTAAAAACAGTATAAAACAGATGGCAAAAATCATATCCTATACAATATTCATACTATTATTCGTAACCGGATGTAGTACCGATGAAACGGAATATTTTCCAGAAGATAATGTATTGGTCGAAGTCAAAGCGCCACAGACCGATGGGTGGAGTACAAAAGATTATATCAACACCCGGAATTACTCAGAGAAAACAACCGTACGGAAAGAGGAAGACGGACTGAATATAAAAATACATACGCTTCCCGATACGAAAGGAACTGCAAAAAGCGGCATAAATACCCGCTGGGCGAATATGGAAGATAACATCACTTTCAGGGTGATAGCCTACAAATGTGCAGATGCCGCCAATATTTCAACGGCCAATTATGCCGGTTACGGAGATTACAGATTATCGGGTAGCAGCGTGCAAACGAACAAGAAACTATCCCTTCTAATAGGAACTTATACGTTTGTCTGCTATTCTTTTGGTAATTCAAATTCCTTAGCCGGCTTTGATAACAGTACAACCAATGTTCCTGTTTCAAACGGACAAAATTTCATGATCTGCATAAAGCCTAATATCAGCATTAACAAAGCGGAAGATAGTAAATACACTTTGGACAATATTGTATTCAAACACCTGTGCGCACGATATAGGGTATTGGCAAAAGCACAAAGTGGAAGAATGAGTAACATCACAGCATGTTCCGGTTCCATAACATTGCCTAAAAAGACAGCAGTCTATTCATTTACCGACAACACATTGAATGTACAAGAAGAGAATACAGAAACCGTAAACATACTTTGGAACAATCCGGACGCCATGGAAGTATATAGCGAATACATATATTTACTTCCTCAAAACTCTGCAAAGATAACCGTCAGCCTGGATTTTACTGTTGGCGGAAAAGCCTACACAAACAAAAGTATCACAGCGGACGGATTGACATTTACTGCAAACAATACATACTACAGCAGCATAGATTTTAGTACAGACCAAGGTTACATAGTCGGAGGCGTAATATGGGCCAACGGAAATCTTTATTACGAGAACAATGAATATAAATTCTTTCCGAATACAGAAGACTTCATAGGAGGTACAAATACCGGCGAAATATTCTATTATAATGCACTGCTGCCATATCCATCCCTTAAAACAGATCCTGTAAAAACCTGGAATCCGGCGAATGACCCATGCAGTAAAATCGCTCCGGCAAACACATGGCGCACTCCAAGTTCCAAGGACTTCACCAAGTTACAGGAAGCAGGTTATACGATAGATGCAGTAAGTGGGAGCAAGAAAGGGTTCAAATTCGGCAATACGCTTTTCCTGCCGTATTGCGGTTATCTGCAATCCAAAGTGTCTCCATATTATAAAGACAAAGACTATCGCGGATTATATGCCACTTCCGATTACAAATATATATTTGTATTTTGGAACAGTGCTTATGCCAACGGAAAAGCCGGATGCAACATGCCTAATGACTACAACTGCCCGTGGGATGCCTTTTGTATCCGGTGCATTCGAGATTAACACCGGTCTGGCAGATTTGCTGCAATACCTGTTGTACAGCACTACCTATGACACAAAAAGCCAGCTAATCCATTGCGAGTTAGCTGGCTAATTCTATAATATTTTCCGAAAAATCTTAGAGTTCTGCCCAATGCCATTAAAACGGCACAGGCCCGTCCAATCCCACCCCGCCAAACGGATTGTCCGTTTGAGGCATATAGTCGGAGGCAGACGGAGGCGGTGGCGTAGAGGGACTGCCGATGGGCGCATTCATACGCGAACCGAACGTGGCTCCTCCCATACCCTCGGTAGGCGGCGGAATAACCATATCGTCTTCCGGATTCTGGAAGCGGGTGTACTGGCCGATAAAGCGCAGGCGCACATCGCCCACGGCACCGTTACGGTGCTTGGCTATGATAATCTCCGCCATGCCGCGCAGGTCTGTGCCGTCGGCGGAAGTATAAATCTTGTAATATTCGGGACGGTGGATGAAGCACACCATATCGGCATCCTGCTCGATGGCTCCGGACTCGCGAAGGTCGCTCAACTGCGGACGCTTGCCCTCTTCCCCCTCACGGTTCTCTACACCACGGTTCAACTGAGACAGGGCGATAATGGGAATGTTCAGCTCCTTGGCCAACCCCTTCAACGAACGCGAAATCGTACTCACCTCTTCCTGACGGCTGCCGAACGACATGCCGCTGGCATTCATTAATTGCAGGTAGTCGATAATAATTACCTTCACCCCATGCTCGCGAACCAGACGGCGGGCCTTGGTACGAAGTTCGAATACGGAAAGCGAGGGAGTATCATCCACGTACAGAGGCGCATCCAGCAGGTCGCGCAGCTTATAGTCCAACTGCTGCCATTCGTAATCGGCAAGCTGTCCGCTTTTGATTTTCTCACTCGGTATCTCGCACACGTTGGAGATGAGACGGTTCACCAACTGTACGTTGCTCATTTCAAGGGAGAACAAGGCAACGGGATTGCGGAAGTTCACGGCAATGTTCTTCGCCATGGAGAGCACGAACGCCGTCTTACCCATAGCAGGACGGGCAGCTATGATAATGAGGTCGGAGTTCTGCCAGCCGGAAGTCATCTTGTCCAGTTTCGTAAATCCGCTCTCAAGACCGCTCAAACCGTCGGTACGGGCGGCGGCTTTCTGAATAAGGTCGTACGCTTCGGCAATGACCGGATTGATTTGCGTATAGTCCTTCTTCATGTTCTGCTGCGAAATCTCGAAGAGCTTGCCTTCGGCTTCCTGCATCAGGTCGTCCACATCGAGCGTCTCGTCGAACGCCTTGGACTGTATGTTACTGGTGAAGGTTATCAGCTCGCGCGCCAACGCCTTTTGGGCAATGATACGGGCGTGATACTCGATATGCGCAGAGGATGCCACCTTGCTGCTGAGCTGGGTGATGTAGAACGGGCCGCCCACCTCTTCCAAATCTCCGCGCTTGGCAAGCTGCTCCTTCACGGTGAGAATGTCCACCGGCTTCTGATTGACGGCAAGGTCTGTGATAGCGGAGTATATCAGCTGATGCCGGTGTTCGTAAAAAGATTCGGGACGGAGAATTTCGCTCACCAGCGAATAAGCGTCTTTCTCGATCATCAATGCACCCAAAACGGCCTCTTCCAGTTCCGGCGCCTGCGGCTGGATACGCCCGTAATCGTTGACCGGCTGGGGTGATTTCGACTTCGGGGTGCGGGTTGTTCGTCTTTGTTCTGCCACTTTATGAATTAAGAATTGAAATTTAAAAATTAAGAAATAAATAGTCCGCCTTTCAAAAGGGAAAGCAAAGATAAATGATTTTATTGATAGCAATCAACAAATCGTTGTTAAGTTTTCAATCTACTATGAACAGAATTCATTAACTTTGTCTCCGAAGCCTGCTTTGACAGGCCCGTTTTTATTTTTAAATTTTAAATTCTTAATTCTCAATTTAACAATGCTTACTTTTCCGAATGCTAAAATAAACCTGGGACTGAATATTACAGAAAAACGACCGGACGGTTACCATAACCTGGAGACCATCTTCTACCCTATTCCCGTGGAAGATGCGCTGGAAATAAACCCGCTGCGCGAGGGTGACGGAAAATACTGCCTGCATCAGGCAGGTATGGAAATAGCGGGAGAAGCGGAAAACAACCTCGTGGTGAAGGCGTATAAGCTGCTGGATGGGTTGTTCGACCTGCCGCCGGTGGATATTCATCTGTTCAAGCATATCCCATCGGGGGCCGGATTGGGTGGCGGCTCGGCAGATGCTGCATTTATGCTGAAAATGCTGAATGAGAAGTTCGGCCTTGGACTGAGTACCGGGACTCTGGAAGAGTATGCCGCCCGCCTGGGAGCGGATTGCGCTTTCTTCATCCGGAATGCTCCTACCTATGCGGAAGGCATCGGAAATGTGTTCTCGCCTGTATCCTTGTCGCTGAAAGGATATCAGCTCTGGTTGGTAAAACCGGATATATTTGTTTCCACACGGGATGCTTTCTCACAAATAAAGCCGCACCGTCCGGAACGGTCACTGAAGGAGACGGTGCAGCTGCCCGTTGAAGCATGGAAAGAGTATATGGTGAATGACTTCGAAGAGAGCGTGTTCCCGCAGTTTCCCGCTATCGGGGCAATCAAGGAAGAAATGTACCAGCAAGGTGCTGTCTATGCTTCGATGAGCGGTTCGGGATCATCGGTGTACGGACTGTTTGCGGCGGATGCCGTATTGCCGGATGTAGACTTCGGTGAAAAAGCATTCGTATATAAAGGGAAACTGACCGTTTAAAAGTATGAAATATAAAGTATGAGGAATGAACCATGCGGACGGGACATTGTTATACCCTATATTTTATACTTCATACTTAATTTCAGGATGAAAAGATTCAGATTTTGTTTGGTAGCAGGCATGCTACTGTTTATTTCCGTTTCCACCGTTGCCAAAGGAGTTCCCACAAGCATACAGGCTGCTTTCGAAAAGATGTACCCGTATGTTGCAAATGCCCAATGGGAACAGATGGCAGGATGTTACGTAGCAGAATTTGTTATTGACGGCAGGGAAACAGATGTGTGGTTCGATGAAAATGCCCAATGGGTAATGGTGGAGAATGATGTGGAGTCGCTGGAGAAAGTTCCCGCTCCCGTTGCGGAAGCATTTATGGAAAGCATTATGGCTTCCATGAGATTGAGGGATGTAAGGATAGTCACGTTTCCCAAACGTCCTGCGGTAATCGTTATCGAAGTGGAAGGCTACAACTCCGGTGAAGAATTCCAACTGTTCTATGCACCGGACGGAAAGCTGCAACGGCAACTGAATGTGAGTGAACTGGGCGGAGAGATTTACCCGGGACTCTTTAATTAAGCATAAAAGTATGAGGTATAACCATGCGGATGGAACACGGTTATACCTCATACTTTATATTTTAAATTTTCAACAGTTAGATACAACCAATTGAGGAATAAATATTTAACGGAGTATTTGAGAAACTGCAGTAACGAATTGGTCCCGTGCTATTTTCAACGATATGCGGTGCTATGCTGCCAAATAACTCAATGCAAAGGTAGCCAAATTCTTTAATTAATCAAAGAATTTGACTACTTTCATAATAAAATCACATTTTACATAGTTGCCAATTCATTATAAATTTCCTCTAACTCATCATGGTCAATTGGATTGTATGATTGTTCTACTCCTGAGTGAAGATCTCCACCAGACAAACGACTAAAAAGTTCATTTAACTTATCAATAGCAGCAATATCTGGATTCAAAGTTTTCAATTGTTCCCATTGAATTGCGTTCTTTCTACCATGAAATTTAACAGGAATCTGGTTTCGAAAAATTCTTTCATCAATTATCAATTCGATTGTATGACGAAGAATTGAACCAATCATAAGACCATTAAAAGGTGTTGTATTTAGTAGTCTTTTTGCATGAGCTAAATTATTAACCACATTATCTTGCTTCATTTCCGCTACTATGCCTTTTTATCTCGACCATATGATTGCACTGAATACATATAAAGATGTTTTGTTGTTTTGCGGCAAGAAGATTTTTGATTTGCGCCACATTCGTGCAAATCACGTAAATTAGCTAGGGAAGTTTGCAATAATAAATTATGGGAAAAAATAATAATTTGATTACCCAAATTAGACAAACGTTCTACTAATTTTGCTGTTATAAAATGGTCGAGACTATTTACTGGATCATCTAAAATTATGGGATTTTTTGATAGCTGCATTCTCCTTTCTGCAATAAACAAAGCTAGCGCAACCCCTTTTTGCTCTCCTTCACTTAAAACATCAGTTACTACATTATTGTTTACAAGTTTCAACTGCATAAATGATTGTCCTCGTGAGGCTCCCGCATCTGACAATTCTACATATAACTTTTTTAAACCTAAAGCATCTAGTTCTTCTTGAAACTTAGATTTGAGATTTTCCGTAACCAATGTCTGACTAGCAGTCTTTGCTAATGTAGATATATTTCTCGTAGATAATTCTGTTTGACATTTTTTTAGTTCATTTACTTTGTGCATTTTTTCAAACCACTCTACAAATAAATGCCTTTGCAAGGAAATATGCTTATTCTCAATTAATGGCTTCATCTGTGTTGATAAATCTGAAACCATTTGATTCTTTTTTAATAGCTTTTCTCGAAGATTGGCAATATAATTATCATAATCTTTACAAATTACAGATATTCGAGAAAGAACAGTATCCGCAATTTCAATAATATAATTACTTTGTTGTTCATTTTCTAGATTATCCAGAAGCATCTCTTTTTGTTCAATCTGTTTACGTACTAACTCTATAATATCAGTATATAAATCAGAATTAGCACTTCTTGTTTCAAGAAGTACCTTGAATTCTTCTGAAATAGTATAAGCAGGAGATATTATGGCAATTTTTTGCTTAAGATTATTTTTTTCTTTAATCAGATTAGTTAATTCCAAATGGCTTTTGTCAGATAGATATGTCGCATACGCAGTCACAATATCAACAGCCTTATTGATAATAGGCTGACGACAATATGGGCAAATATGAGGAGGAAAATTATTACTTTTAACAAACGTAGCCCCGGCGTCAATAAATGTCTTCCATTCTTCTGAATTGGTATTACCTATTTCACCTAAAATTGCAATTTTAAGTTTAATATCCTCACTATTTTTTCGAGTTATGATAATATGGTTAATAAGCGAATTGGCTTCTTCTTGGTATTTTTGGAGGCTGTCTTTTGTATTTATTAGATATTTTTGCAATGAAATAAACTGTAAACGCTCATTAGAAGCTAATTTAATTTTATCCTCATAATTAGTTTCTTTCAATGCCTTCAATTGCTCCTCTTGCTGTTTTAATTTATCTGATTGTTCATTTGAAAATGCGTATCTCGTTTGGATATAGTTTTGTTGTGTTAAACGATAAGTTCGTTGAGTTAAAATTCTTACAACATCGTCAGATAATCCGTCCAAATTTATTTGTGGTAAAGCTCTCAAAATACCCTCAATTTCTGTCTGTATTCTGGTCTTTATGTTATCCATTGCAGATGTAAGTGCCGTGAATAAATGTAACCCATATGGTAAAATAATTGCGGAATCAGCACTTCTCTTTTGCAGAAAAGTCATTGTATAGCTAGAATCAAATACACTAGAAAGGTTCAATGGACTTATGGAACGGCTACTCCCATCCCATGATAGATTATTAATACAAGAGCCTTCAGTGTAAACCAATTCAACATTTATAGGATTATGTGCATCAGCATAAATGTTTGGATGAAGTTCTGTTTGGTGGTTACCTCCGATTAATTCATTTAGAATACGGAAATAACTACTTTTTCCAGAACCATTCTTGCCATATAAGAGGGTAATATCGTCAGAGAATACTATCTTTTGTTCATTAGCTAATGCACAAACACCTGTATGATGGGTTAATGATACAAATCGAATATTAGCATGGCTGTTTAATACACTTGTACTAGGAATTGTAAGCGTACTCGCTGAATTTGATTTTAGTTGGCAAAGTGACAAAGCAAGCTCTTCATCAGAAACTTGTCCATTATTGTTTACAATCTTAATGATGAGATCTTTTAGCCACCCATGAGTACGTGGATCACTTGCTAATTCTATTAAATAATCTTTTGAATGTGTATACTCCATTTTATATTGCTGCGCTCAATATTATGAATTTTATGTTTTCTAGCATTTGTTCTCATATAAAAGATTCTATATCAAACAATGATGGTTGAGCCATTGGTCGTTTAATACAGCTTTTACTTTGAAGGTCAAAATTGAAAACCAATGCTTCTGTCATTGCATGTCTGTTTTCTACATGACCACCTCCATGATAGAAGTGTTCCTTAGTTTCTACATTAAACCTTTTCCAAAGACGATTTATCATATCATTGTCTCTGAATTCATTATGATGCCATGTTGACAATATAAATTTTGCCTTAGTGTTGCAGAGCGCTTCATACAAAGCAATTTCATCCTTTTCTGTCCAACCGTTATAATAATCGACATATCGTCCAAAATATGGAGGATCACAATATATTATATCATTCTTACCTGCAAGTGATATGGTATCCAAAAATGTTTGGTTGTGAAATACCCAATCTTTTCTACGAATAACAGATGCTACATTATCTATTTGATTGCATATTTTTGTAATATATGCAGGCGCAAAACGTTCTGGTTTTTTACAAAAAGGTACATTCCATTTACCGTGTCTATTGAATCGCATCATTCCATTAAATCCTGCTCGTGACAGGAATATGAAATCAAACGGATCAAAATCTGTATTAAATCTATCTCTCACAATCCTGAAATGAACATATCCGTTCTCATCCGCCATCTCCAACAACCGTCCTTCTTGTTCGAGATACCGTCTCATAGTATAACTCGATATAGTACCATCCTTTACTTTATTATAAAAATTGATGATATGAGGATTTGTGTCGCCAACGATATGCTTTCCAGATAAAGGAGAATTGAATCCAACAACGCCAGTACCAAAAAAAGGTTCAACCCAATTAGATTTAATTGGGTCTATGTCAGACTTGTCAATGATATCGATAATCCAAGGTACAAGTTTGGTTTTTATTCCTTGTGATTTTATAGGAGGTACAATCATTACTGCTCTATTTTGTTTATTTTTTCACGCTGCCCCCTCAAATACTCCTTATATGAAGCCAAGTTGTTATAGTGAGGAGCCCCAATACCTGCAGAACGAGCATCAACCTTATTGTAATAGTTCATCCAGTAATCATCGAATACGTCTTCTCCTAATTCTGCAAACGGTCCTGTGCCATTTATCAAATTTTCAAGATTATCTATACCACCGATATTTCTTGTATTACCGCTACCTGGTCTATCAAGTGCAATCTTCCATTTCGGCTGAACAAAGAATATAAAATTCTCTATAACAGACTTTATCATTGATAATTCATCAATTGAATATATAGTTTTTTCTCCATTTTCTATATGGGTCTGTTTATAAAGCAAACCGACAACAAGATGGCATTTGTATTCTCCATAAGAGTAATCCATATTCATTACTCTATCTCTGAACCTAAAATAGCCCCAATATGAGCCCAACGTCAATCCATTCGCTTTGTTTCCTTCATAATAACTTGTTTTAAAATCAACTGCAAACAGATTACCATCGCTATCCTTAAAAGTTAGGTCAGGGTAATAATTTTATTTTGATGGCAACTCAAGTGTCAAACCATTCTTTCTTGCAAAAGCATCGAGTTTTGGAATTAACAAAATCTCTATAATCTTTGATACGACTTTTGTGTCGTTAGATATAGTATAGACATTCCTGTCAACATCAACGAATCCTTTTACAATCCATTGATTGTTTGCTGTTTCTAAAAATGTTTTATAGGAGCTAACTTCATTAGTGAGAAGTTCCAAAAATTTATCCTCGGTCATAATTTGATTTATTTTACTGTTACTTAAAAGGTTCAAACAAATCATCCAACTTGCAATCAAGTATCTTTGATATCTCAAGTAGCTGTATTGCACTTGGCTGTGTTGTGTTGGCACACCATCTACTAATTGTCATATTTGACACGTCCAGTTTTTCTGCCAAATAGGTTTTAGTAATCATCTTGTCTGCTAGAACCACTCTGATTTTATTTTTGTATCTAGTTTTATTCATTCAGAACTATGTTACAATTCTGTGCAAATTTACACATAAATGTTAGGATGGGCAATTTTTACTCCAACGAATATTAATGGTCGGAATTATAGTTTTATTCCTCTGTTCTGTCTTGGCTTCGGCATTCCCAACGCTTCCATGAACTCGTCTTTCTTTCGTCTGAACCAGCTAATGTGTGAAACACCGTCTATGTTGAGGTTAAAATTGCCATCCTTGTCCTCTTTAAGTGAACATATCGTTTTGTCTGCCCTGAAATGTTGGTTAAACTCTCTTGAATACAATTCGCCTTTAATGGAAACATCCTTGAATGTGCATAGTTTCCTGATAACGGTATCGCCAAAGTTCAGAGTTTCACGCAGGAACTTTATTGTCGGCATCAGTTTCTCAACATACGGGAAATAGCGTTTAACGAAATCCACGAATTCGGACAACTTGCGGTTCTGCTGTTCGTATGCGCTTTTCATCTCCTGCATCTGTTTGGTTTGCTGTTCCTCTCTTTGTCGGGCTTCCCCTTCAAGTTTAATGATGTGGTTTTGTAATGCTGTGTTTTCCCTTTCCAATGATTTGACCTTATTACTTCCGAAAAGAGAACCTACACTTTTCGCTATGTTGGTGGCTACGGTCGTGGCTGCACCTTTCAGTTTCTCTGTCTGCACTTCTTTCTTGGCTCGTCTGAGTTCCTGTTCGGCTGCTGTCTTCTGTTCCTGTAAATCCACTACTTCCGATTTCAAGCTGTCGGCAAGTTTCTGTATGTCACGATAGTACTGCTGCGTGGACTTGTGGCGAGCCTGTGAACCGTCTATGCCACGTTGCAGGCCGTACTTTGCCATGGCAACGGCATAACTGTCTTGGTAGGATTTCAGTTTCAAGCGTGTCATAATGTCATCGGCACATAGCCTTACCGTATCGGCCGGTTTCTTGCGGTAGCGTTTCTTCGCCTGTTCCTCACGTTTCCTGCGCTTGCGCTCTCCCTTGACGATGGGAACAAGCGTGATATGTATGTGTGGCGTTTCCTCGTCCCTGTGCAGGTGCGCCGCCACTATATTCTCCTTGCCGAACAGGTCGGCAAAGTATTTCATATTGTCGGCGCACCATTCATCAAGTCTGCCCTCCTTTTCGATACGCTCCATATCTTCATGCGTTCCCGATACGTTGATACGGATAGCCCGAACTTGGTTGCTCCCGATTTTGCGTGTAAGCCCAGCTTCCTCCAATCTCTTTTGAATGGCTGCCGAGCGATCTTTTATCCCATCGGGATATGAAACAAGGTTTCGGTTAAGATGTGTGCGTGTCGGGTCAGCGTTCTTTGGTATGATGAAACGCTCTATATGGGCGGTAGTTCCGCTGTCGGAACCGTGCGCCTTTTCCATGTGTAATATACGAATCACATAATTTTCCTTTCTTATTTTGCTTGTGAAACGATGTTTGGTTATTATTATACGGCTGTTGCCGTTGGTCGGGGAGTATCCAGAGAGGTGCAACCTCTTTGGCTTATTGGGGAATTTTCAGCGTTGCTTGCAATGCGGCTCGGACAAATTCCCTAATAAACTACGGTATTTTCCGTTGGCAAATATCCGTGCCGCTGCAAACATGCTTTCCCTACATCTTCAGCCCTTTCTTTTTCGGTGGCTGTATTATCCGCCTTGCGGATTGGACTTGCTTTATTGGCTCTGTCGGATTGGCGGATTGTCCGCTGCACAGATACTCGTTCAAGTCGTTGTACCCAGCATAGTGTATCGACATGTCCTACAAGCGGTCGCCCAATATCCGTTTCAGGTTGTCGTATGCGTTCCGTCCTGCCGTGTCATTGTCAAGGTAACAGCCGATTCGGGTGTAGGTCGCCAATATGCTTTCCGCTTTCGTGAGGTTGGAAACGGAGTTGAGTATGATATAGTCCTGCGTATCCAATCGTGGGTATTGCGAATTGTTCTTCACTCTAATAGTAAGGAATGAGAGGTAATCCATGAAACCCTCGAACAGATAACACACATTTCTCGGTTCGCCCTGTTGTCTGATATGGCAGATGTCTTTCGGGGCGATACACCCCTTGAAATATCTGTTGCGCACCTCATATCCTCCTGCCATGTTCGGAAAACCGATGGCGAAATAGGGTTTGTCGGCATTTTCAAACCGTAGTTCCTTACACTCCCTTTTGGCGAGTTCGATATTTATTCCCCTTTCTTGCAGATAGGTAATGAGCGCAGGGGATGACAACTCGCCAACCCTTAAACTCCGATAAGTGCGGTTATCGGATTGTTGCACACTAAAAGAAAACGATGCAGGGCGGATGTATGGTGTCCGTTCCTCGATACGCTTCAACAGACAGGCTACATCTTCCGAGTGGTAGAGTTCCGCTGCCAATGCGATGATGTTTCCTCCTTTACCAAGTCCGAAATCATACCACTTGTTGAGTTCTGTGTTTACCTTGAACGATGCTTCCGTTTCCTCCCTGAACAGTGATTTGTACCAAAGGCTGTTGCCCTGTTGCTTGACGGGCGTATAGCCCAAACTTTGCAGATAGTCCGCAATACGTATATTTTTTGCTTCTTGTGTAGTCATAATTTTTCTACTGATTTAATGATGATTGTAAAAACGATGAATTGTTGAATGGGTAATGTAATCCACTTATATACAGAGCTGTATTTGCTCAACATCTTCTCAACAAACCACTCACCAAAAGAGAAACCGACAATCGTGTGCTGTCCCTCTCTCAACTTCTCTTTTCGATTGTTGGGATTTTGTTGAGAATGTATATTGTTCATTACCAGTATAGTTATATCCATATTCAACAATTCAACAAAAAATGAATGGTATTACAGGGATTCAAGTTGTTTTCTTGTGCGGTATAAAATCGTCCGACCCTTTTAACAGGCTCATACCGACATTCCCGATTATAATTCAGTTGATAGGTGGTATAGGTCAGTCCGTTGGATGCAGGGATAAGTTTCCAACATTCCTGTAACACTTTTCGGACTTGGTGTTTCTCCACCTTTACCTGTGAGTGTACCAGCAAAAGAAGAATGTCACTGTAACAGAAAGAGAATGTATCCGTGCCGACACTGTCCATGATGTCAAGGACAAGTTCGTGCATCTCTATCTCCAACCGGTTACGGTTGCTGCGGATTATCTTCCGCAAGGCTTCTGTATGTAACAATGCCGGAGCGAACCACATTCGGCTTTCCTTTTCGGTGGAAAGCTGCCTGTGTTGCAGGAAATGGAGAAAGGCGGGTATCTCAGCTTTTAGCTTTTGCAGGAAGTCGGTATCGTCCGACTGTAAGTGGTCTATCTTCCGCACCCAATAGCGTGTCTCCCCTGCGTCTATGATTACGGGCAGATACTCGTTGTTGGAACATAATACGAACTTGGCAAAGAACGCTATCTCATCACGGTCTTTGCCTTTGGCTTCTACCTTGTAGGATAATGTAGTGCTGAGATTCTTCAACCGCTCGCTGTCCTCCCTGCGGTTTAGCAGCACCTCATCCACCAAGATAAGGAGCTTTCCAGCCCAATCGGAGTTGAATTGACTTCGGAAATCCTCGTTGGTGTTGAAAGTGACATTGTTTTGAAACAAGGCTTTCAGAAAGTTCAGAAACGTGCTTTTGCCTGTATTGCGTTCTTCCGACACCAACAGCAGGATAGGCAGTTTTTGAATGGGTTGCAGGTAGAGCAGTTGCAGGTAGTCCATGCCCAGCTCGTATTGCTCCCCAAAGATATGATGCATCAATGAACGGATAGAGGGAAAATCCCCCTGTCGTGGTACATGGTCTATCGGCTCATAGAGGTTAAGGAACTTGCCGACCATAAGGCGGTAGCCGATGTGTTCGGGTATGGTGCAGAAGCCGTCATACTTGGGAACGCTGCCGATGTAGTCCTTGCCGTAGTCTTGGCGCAGGGTTTCGTTGTTCCATGCTATGCGTTTCCTTACATACCCTCCGTTCAGTTTGGGCTGCTCCACAATCTTGTAAAGCGTAGTCCCCACTCGGATGAATTCCTCCTTTGCCATGCCACCATCCGATGGCGGTCTGTGGCTGTCTTGTTGTTTGTTAGCTGACATAATCAAATGGTTTTAAGTTTGAAAAACACCAGCTACAAAAGTATAAGCATTTAATGTATAAACTGTTACGCAAAATATAGCAGAATGCGGAAAAAAGCCCCTCGAAACAAAAACTTTCAATGGCCTGGGACTAGAATCGAACTGTGAGGATGAAAAAACTCCCGAAAAACGCATGTTGGTATTACGCTTTTCGGGAGAAAAAATCGGAGTGTCTGTTAATATGTCGGTCAGATTATATGCTGATACGCTTATATGTTGATTTGGTTATTGCATTCGTGACTGACTGAATGAATTTCGCCAGTCGTGCAGCCATTCAGCTACGAGAAGTGTTCGGCTTTGGCTATACCGCTGGTGTTCAGCGAAAAGAAGATGCTTGTTTTCTCTTTTCGCAAGTACAGTCTTTCAAGAACGGCATTACGCACCTGCTCCGCTCCGTATGTGCCGATATGAAAAGAGAGGGCGATTATCGTTTCAAGATTGTAAACTTCCATGCTGCAATTAGCGGATATCCGTATGCTTCGCCTTATCCCGCATTCCCTTAAAACTCCGTTCTTGCAAAGAGCCTTTATCCCTGCCTTGATGGTCGGGGCGGTTACTCCGAACAAATCCAACAACTCGGCTTCGTTCATCCACACATCGGTTATATCTTTCGGCATAACTACATTGCCGAACTCATCCATTGTGATGATATTTCTTTCCTTTTTCATTTCCGTTTGATTTTAGGGTTATTGAATGGCGTTGCAAATGTTCTTTTCCATATCCTCCAGCCTGTGCGACAGGTTTTCCATGTCCTGACTAATCTTTTGGGCGGTTATCTTTGCGTAGATTTGGGTTGTCTTTATGTTGGTGTGACCCAAAAGTCTGCTGACGGTTTCAATCGGTACTCCGTTGGATAACAGAACGGTAGTCGCTGCCGAATGTCTTGTGACGTGATAGGTCAGACGGGCTTTTATGCCGCACAACTCAGCAATAGTTTTCAACTTCTTGTTGCAAGTCGTGTTGCTCGGCATGGGGAATATTTTGTTGTCCCTTGTCATGCCTTTGTACTTCTCTATTATCTTTCGGGGAACGTCCAACAGTCTGATATTGGATTCCGTGTTGGTTTTCTTTCTTCGGATGATAATCCACAGGTTACCGTCAAAGAATGTTTGCAGGTTGTCTTCCGTGAGGTTCTTGACATCGGAATACGCCAACCCTGTAAAGGTTGAAAAGATGAACAGGTCTCGGACAAGCTCGTGTGTCTTGTCGGTCATATCGGTGTTCATCATCGTGTGCATCTCCTCCTTTGTGATATATCCCCTGTCCACGCTTTCGGGTGAATTGATATATCCTGCAAAGGGATTGAACGGCAGACGACCGTCATTCCTCGCTATAGAGATAATGTGTTTAAGCACAATCATGTAGCCCCACACGGTATTGGTGCGGCATTTCTTTTCCGTGCGCAAAAAATATTCGAAGTCATTTATGAATGTGAGGTTCAACTCTTTCAGCGGAATATCCTCACGCTTATAGGTAATGGGGCAGGAACTCACGGATGTGTTTGCAGACGGTCACATAACGTTGGAACGTTCCCTTTGCCCTGCTGTGTCCCACTTTCTTGGCAAATTCGGCATTATGTTGCTCGAATAGTCTAAGCAAGGTTTCCTGTTTGACACCGATACCGAGATAGACATCTTTCAACTTGGAAGCTGTAACATAACCGTCCGTCTGCATCAGTTCCTGATAACGGCGGTTTACCTCCACACGGATTTTATCCACTGCACGGTTGATTCGCTGCGCTTCGACACTCTTGCCCGAAGCACGGTTGTTCTTCACGTCCCACAGCCGCAAGGGAACATCCATCTTGCAACTGAACTGCTTAATCTCTCCATCCACTGTAAGGCGGCACATCAATGGCAGGTTACCATTGGGTTTCTCACTGCCTTTCTTCACATAAAACAAGACCTTAAAAGTACTTCTCATAACTCACTCTTTTTTTGGTTACAAAATTAGTTTATAGTGAGTTACAGACAGATACGACAAATGATGCCAAACGATGCAAAATTTAGGTTTCGCAAAAAAATTGCATCATCACACGGGTAATGATGTAGTAACTGAACTTTTGCGTCATTTGTCTATATTATGGTTTTCTTTGGCTTTTTGCCGAGAGAAAAATATAGCGTAACGAACGCTGTTCCAGTCCATTCGCTACGCTTTTCTCAAATTTGCTATTCCGTTAGGTGTTTATTTTATACTTAAACTCAGTACACTTCTACTTTCGCGGCTATCTGTTTGGCTTTATCGCGCAGCGCATCGAGGTCGCTGTCCAACGGGGCATAGCACAATACAACACCCATACGGCGATTGACGCGGGTGGTAGGCTTGCCGAAGATACGCAAGTAAGTATCTTCTTCTTTGGTCACCTCTTCCATGCCGCGGTAGTTGGGATGCTCCTGACTGGCAATGGGAGAAAGAATAACGGCACTCGCCCCTATCCGCTCCTGCTTGATACCCGGAATGGGCAAACCGAGTACGGCGCGGCAATGCAATTCGAATTCGTTCAGGTTCTGTGTTCCTGCCAGTGTCACCATACCCGTATCGTGCGGACGCGGAGAGAGTTCGGAAAAGTAAACGCCGTTCTCGTGGCTCAGGAAAAATTCCACTCCCCACAAACCGGCGCCGGTCAGGGCACGGGTCACTTTCTCCGCCATATCCTGCGCTTCCTTTAAATGGGCAGGGTCGATATGGGCAGGCTGGAAGCTCTCGCGATAGTCGCCGCCTTTCTGTACATGTCCGATAGGCGGGCAGAACAAAGTAGGACCATTCTTTTGGGTAACCGTTAGCAAGGTGATTTCACTATCGAACTTGATGAACTCCTCAATGATAAGCTCCTTGATGTCGCCACGGCTTCCGTTGCAGCCGTACTCCCAGGCATGCTCCAGTTCGTCGGCACTCTTTACGAGGGACTGCCCCTTGCCGGAAGAGGACATCAACGGCTTTACCACACAGGGGAAACCGATTTTTTCGGCAGCAGCCTTCAGCTCATCCAGGGATTTGGCATAGAAGTATCTGGCTGTTTTCAGTCCCAGTTCCTTGGCGGCAAGGTCGCGGATAGCCTTACGGTTCATTGTAAAGTTGACCGCACGCGCGCTGGGCACAACCTGAATACCTTCTTTCTCGAAATCGTACAGGCGTTCCGTACGGATAGCCTCTATTTCGGGTACGATAATGTCCGGCCGGTGTTTGCGCACCACGCGTTCCAATGCTTCGCCGTCCAGCATGCTGAACACTTCGCACTCGTCCGCCACCTGCATGGCGGGTGCTCCGGCGTAAGAGTCGCAGGCTATGATATATTGCCCTTTACGCTGAGCTGAAATTACAAACTCTTTACCCAGTTCACCGGAACCTAACAGTAAAATCTTTTTCATCGGTTACTAATTTATTTACTACCTATTATTATTGTTTTCTATGATTGGCTATTTGTTGTTTATCACTGGATGATGTTCAGGCATAAAACTGACGATTTACGGCCTACCGCCACCGCACTGCGGAAATAGTAAACCGTAAACCGTCAACTTGCAGCTATCATCACTGGTGCTGTTCTCTCAACAGGTCATTCACCGTCTTTACCGGATTGAATGTAGTCAGAGGTACTTCTACAAAGACCGTATTCCAGTCGCTCATGGCACCGTTCCACAATCCGGGAAGTTCCAGAGCTTTCAGGTCTTTGCCGTTCTTCGACTTATAGGAGATAAAGCCCGTAGCCTTGTCCACATACTTCACCAAATCGAACTTATGGCCCTTATAGTCGCGCACTGCACATACCAGGTCTACCGGATTGAAGTGCGTACCTTTTTCAAACATATCCTTCTTCTCAGGGTCGTTCATGTCAATCTGAGAACTTTCGAGGATTTGCAGGGAAATCGTACCATCGCTGTTGTAAGCAAGGAACGGACCGCCGCCCGGCTCGCCTACGTTCTTCACCATGCCGCAGACACGCATCGGACGGTTCAGCTTCTCTTTCAGGTAAATCACCAGTTCGGCATCTTCCAGGTTCTTCGTTTCGGGGTTCTTGCAGAACAGCTTCTTCTGTACAAACTGCAGGATGTCGAGAACCTGCTCGTGCGTGTACTTGCCGCTGTCCAGCAGTTGCAGATAGGCAAAAGCCTGCTGCTGCAAGGTGATGAGCACACCGGCAATCAGCTTCTTATATAATACGGTATCGCCTTTCAGTTTATCGGGCACTACGTTGTCGATGTTCTTAATGAAGATGACATCGGCATCGAGGTCGTTCAGGTTCTCTATCAATGCGCCGTGACCGCCCGGACGGAACAGGAGCTTGCCGTTATCGCGGAAAGGCTTGTTCTCCATATCGGCAGCAACGGTATCGGTGCTCGGTTTCTGCTCCGAGAAGCTGATGTTGTAATCCACGCCGTACTTTCTGGCATAAGCCGCGGCTTTCTCGTCTACCAATGCCTTGAACAGCGCACGGTGCTCGGGAGATACGGTGAAGTGCACGTTTACCTTACCGCTCTTGTTGGCAGCATAAAGCGCACCTTCCACCAGATGTTCTTCGAGCGGGGTACGGCTGCCGTCCTCGTATTTATGAAACTTCAGCAATCCTTTCGGAAGCGCGCCGTAATTCAATCCTGCCGATTCGAGCAGGGCGGCAACCACCGCCTTGTAATTGCCGGCAGCAATCAGGGCGGGAATATCCTTGCCGGTTGTTTTCAGGCAAGCGGCATTCAGGTCGTCATAGAAAGCGAACTTCCCGATTTTCCCGAAGAATGTTTTCTCAAAGTCCGACTGCGGAGCATCGTATTCCGCTCCGAGGAATTCAAATAAATTCTTAAACATACGGCTTGCCGCGCCCGATGCCGGAACAAATTTCACCACCGTTTTGTCTGTCTGAGTATATGCTTCCCACGCATTCAGATATTTTTTCTGCTCATCGGCATCCGGAGCCAGTATACCCTGCTCCACGGAAGCAGCGGCAGACAACTTTAAATATGGAAATCCCTTTTCGAAGCAGGCCAGCTGTTCGGCTATCTGTTCTTCCGATATGCCTTTCTTGGCAAGTAGTTCTTTGTCTTGGAGTGTTATCATAATATCTAAATTAATTAATTGATGCCCAAAAATACAAAAAAAGCACAAGCACCGTCATGAAAAGGAAGAAAAAAACTACCTTTACAGCAGAAAATACGGACAATTATGGAAACAGGTGAATTTTTCACAGCCGAAGAGAAGCGTTTGCTCTTCGTGCTCTACCGAAAATTATTGCAGCTTTCCGGAGAGACGCTCCACAAGGGCGATTGCAGAAAGCTGAAAACACATCTTGTAAACTCTATACAGAACAACCGCATACAGCGGGATATCTTCGGGCTGAACCCGATTATAAAGGATATGCAGACCGCCGTTATCGTGGCGGAAGAGATAGGCATGAGGCGGGCATCCATCCTGGGACTGATGCTCCACGACTCCGTACGCTGCGGCACCTGTACCGCCGAAGAGGTGGAACGGAACTACGGCGAGGATGTGGCGGGCATCATACGCGGACTGATACGGGTAAACGAACTTTACGCCAAAAGCCCCACCATCGAGTCGGAGAACTTCCGCAACCTGCTGCTGTCCTTTGCAGAGGACATGCGCGTTATCCTCATCATGATTGCCGACCGCGTGAACATCATGCGCCAGATAAAGGAGTGCGAGAACGACGAAGCGCGCAGGCAGGTGGCCAATGAAGCCGCCTATCTGTACGCTCCCCTCGCCCATAAGCTGGGGTTGTACAAACTGAAGTCGGAACTGGAAGACCTTTCGCTGAAGTACACGGAGAAGGAAGTCTACTACCACATCAAGGAGAAACTGAATGAAACCAAGGCATCGCGCGACAAGTATATAGCCGCTTTCATCGCTCCGGTACAGAAGAAGCTGGAAGAGGCGGGACTGCACTTTCACATCAAGGGGCGCACCAAGTCCATCCACTCCATCTACCAGAAGATGAAGAAGCAGAAGTGTCCTTTCGAGGGTGTGTACGACCTGTTTGCCATCCGTGTAATCCTGGACTCCCAAGTGGAAAAGGAGAAGCTGGAGTGCTGGCAGGCATATTCCATTGTAACGGATATGTACCAGCCCAACCCGAAGCGTCTGCGCGACTGGCTGTCCGTGCCCAAGAGCAACGGCTACGAATCGCTGCACATCACCGTTATGGGGCCTGAAGGCAAATGGGTGGAAGTGCAGATACGCACCGAACGCATGGACGAGATAGCCGAACGGGGGCTTGCCGCCCACTGGCGGTACAAGGGCGTGAAAGGCGAAAGCGGACTGGACGAATGGCTGACTTCCGTACGTGAAGCGTTGGAGAATTCCGACAGCAGCGGACTGGAGACCATGGACCAGTTCAAGCTGGACTTATACGAAGACGAAGTGTTCGTCTTTACCCCCAAGGGAGACTTGTTCAAACTGGGCAAGGGTTCCACCGTGCTCGACTTCGCCTTCCACATCCACAGCAAGCTGGGCTGCAAATGTATAGGAGCCAAGGTAAACGGCAAGAACGCACAGTTGAAGCAGATACTGAACAGCGGCGACCAGGTGGAAATCATGACGTCCAATACACAGACGCCCAAGCAGGACTGGCTGAACATCGTCACCACTTCCAAGGCGCGCACCAAGATACGGCAGGCGCTCAAGGAAATGGCTGCCCGCCAGCATGCCTTTGCCAAGGAGACATTGGAACGTAAGTTCAAGAACCGGAAAATAGAGTATGACGAGGGTACGATGATGCGCCTCATCAAACGGCTCGGCTTCAAGGTGGTGACGGACTTCTACCAGAGCATTGCCGATGAAACGCTCGACGTGAACGGCATCATCGACAAGTACCTCGAACTCCAGAAACGGGAGAACGACACGCACGACGACATCGTGTACCGCAGTGCCGAAGGCTATAACCTGCAGGCTGCCGCCCTGCCCGAAGAGACCACCGCCAAAGAGGACGTGCTCGTCATCGACCAGAACCTGAAAGGACTGGACTTCAAGCTGGCACGCTGCTGCAATCCTATCTACGGAGATGAGGTATTCGGTTTCGTAACCATAAGCGGCGGCATCAAGATACACCGCTGCGACTGTCCGAATGCAAGCGACTTGCGCGAACGCTTCGGCTACCGCATCGTAAAGGCACGCTGGGCAGGCAAGTCGCAAGGCACGCAATACCCCATTACGCTGCGTGTGGTGGGACACGACGATATAGGCATCGTTACCAATATCACTTCCATCATCTCCAAAGAGACCGGCATTACGCTGCGAAGCATCGGCATAGATTCGCACGACGGATTATTCTCGGGAACGCTTACCATCATGGTAGGTGACACCGGAAGACTGGAAGCGCTCATCAAGAAGCTGAGGACGGTAAAGGGAGTAAAGCAGGTATCGCGCAACTGACGGGGTAAATCCCAAGTTCAACATTGCGGACCGTAAAGTGCTACACTACGTTTCTAAAGTGCTACTTGGCGACGCTAAAGTTCTACTTTACAATCCTAAAGTAGAACTCTACGTTTCCCAAGTCCAACACTGCGTCTTCCCCGCCCTTATTTCTCAATGTTTTAATTCTAAAGACTCAATTTACCAACTATGCGATACGATTTCAAAAAACAGCTCCGCAGTTTCGGTTATGCCTGGCAGGGCATCCGGAGCTGCGTAGGCAAGGAGCAGAACCTGAGTTTTCATCTGATTGCCATGACGGCAGTAACCCTTGCGGGATTTGTTTTAGGCATTACGCGCACGGAATGGACGGTCGTTATCCTCTGTTTCGGTGTGGTGATTGCCGCCGAGCTGTTCAACACCGCTATCGAAAGGCTGGTGGACCTGGTATCTCCCGAACGGCATCCCGTTGCGGGGCAGGTAAAAGACATTGCCGCCGGAGCAGTGCTGGTGTGCGCTGTTGCGGCGGCAATTATAGGATTGATAATCTTTATACCGTATCTTTAAAGGCAGACGTTATCTTACCCTTTTCCTTTTATAGTAGGGATACGTCAGCAGGACGAAGAAGAATAAGGCAAGTATGGCGGCTACACCGGCGGCGTGGTAAAGCAGGAATGCATCTGCCAGGCGGCAAGCCGTTGCCAGACCCGCCAGAAGTCCGGTTTCCATAACCAGGTGGCAAGTCGTGTTGCCCGTTCCCCGCTGGCAGTGATGAGACAGCTTTACGAACATCCTTGTAAACGGCAGCGTCAGAAACACCAACGCCGCCAATGCCAGGAATGCAATGTAGTCGCCTATATAGAGCAGTGGCAGCAACACGCCCGGCACGAAAGCTATCAGCAACATATTCAGTGCAGGAACCCATGCACGCGGCAGCAGGAAGCGGTCCAGGCTGCACAGCCTCATCCCGATAGGCGCACGGAAAGCCACATATACCCTCGATGCGAAATACATGCCGAGAACTCCCACGGCAACGGCTGCATAAACAACCGTGCGGAAACCGTAAAGGTCGTACAGCAGGAAGCCTGCGCACGCCCCTGCCAGCATACCCAGCCGGGCAGACCACGCATAAATCATATTGCCGGCACTGCGCCTTGTAGATGTGGTAATGTCGATAGCCACCGTAATGCCCGCCGTCGTTGCCAGTCCGAAGCATACGCCCTGTACCGAAGCAAGCAGCATCAGCTTGAGATAGCTGTCGGCAAAGGCATACCCTGCCATTGCAGCCAGCATGACGAAAGCAGAAGAAAGCAATACGTTCTTCCGCTTATACTCATCGCACAGATAGGCATGAAACGGGCCTGCCGCAAACATCGCCGCAATGAATGCCAGAAACATGTCGCCTGTCCGGGAAACGGACATTCCCAACTGCTCCGGCATTACGAACGAAAGTACGGGAAAGAGCATGTAGACGGATGCGAACAGCAGCAGATTAGCTGTGCACATCCGCCAGAAGTTCAGCGTCATAAGCCTGTCAGTACTGTTCTTTCTCATTCGGGAAGTCTAAGTTCTTCACATCGGAAATGTAATGGCTGATAGCATCGGTCATTACAGTATGCAGGTCGGCATAACGGCGCAGGAAACGGGGGCGGAAACCGTTGTTCATGCCCAGCATATCCTGCACTACCAGCACCTGGCCGTCCACGCCGCTACCGGCGCCGATGCCGATGACGGGAATAGTCAGCTCGCCTGCCACACGCTCTGCCAACGCAGCGGGAATCTTCTCCAGTACAAGGGCAAAGCATCCGGCTTCTTCCAGCAGGTGGGCGTCGCGTACCAGCTTCTCCGCTTCGGCATCGTCCTTGGCGCGTACCGTGTATGTTCCGTACTTGTTGATAGACTGAGGCATCAGTCCGAGGTGTCCCATAATAGGAATACCTGCGCTGAGAATGCGTTTTACCGTACCGATGATTTCTTCCCCGCCTTCCAGCTTCAGGGCATCGGCATGGCTCTCCTTCATGATGCGGATGGCAGATGCAAGACCTTCCATTTCGTTTCCCTGATAAGAGCCGAAAGGCATATCCACCACTACCATTGCGCGCTTTACGCCGCGCACGACGGACTTGGCATGATAAATCATCTGGTCGAGGGTTATGGGCAGTGTAGTCACGTTGCCCGCCATTACGTTGGAAGCGGAGTCGCCCACCAGGATGACGTCCATACCTGCGCCGTCAACAATCTGCGCCATGGTATAGTCGTACGAGGTCAGCATCGATATTTTTTCGCCTCTCTGTTTCATCTCAACAAGGCGATGCGTAGTTACTTTACGAGTGTCGTCTGAAATATATCCAGCCATAATCTTAATGAATGTGTTAATGAGTTATCAATTAAAATAGCGCGCAAAGTTAGCGCTTTTTCCCATTACTTGTGCACTTGAAGCATTTTATCGTAAGTGAATCCCGTAAAATCATCCAATACACAATGACATAACGGAGCTATAGCCTCACGGGAGTTGGTCGTTGCCAGTCCTATCACGGTGGCTTCGGATGCCATGCCCGCTTTCAGTCCGTTAAAGGAGTCCTCGAATACATAGGTGTTGCCGGGAGTCGTACCGAATACTTCCATACCGAGCAGGAAGCAGTCGGGAGCCGGCTTTGAACGGGAAAACATCTCTGCGGTAAGAATCCGGTCGAACATAGTCCTTACCTCAGGGCGGGCACGGTAGACGGCAGCCATTTTCCGGTCGTTGGAACTGGTGACAACCGCCATTTTCACGCGGTTACGGCGCAGGTCGGCAATGAAATCGAGCACACCGGGGATGTAATCATACGCCATGTCCCGCTCAAAAGCGTTGAGGGCGGCGGTGATTTCCTGCTGTTCCTTTGTCTTTCCGGCAAAGAAAGTGTCGTAGATGTAGGTCATGGTCTGCCCCTTTATGCGGCTCTCCAAATCGTCCATGCCCAGATAGTCCACTCCCGCTTTATGCCAAAAGACGGAATACTGCGTTTCGGTATCCATTACCACTCCGTCGAAATCGAACAGGACGGCCGTTGTTTTTGTTGTATCCATATTAAAAAAACAAATATAATATTAGGGCGCAAAGGTCTGAATAATCATCGAACTGAGCAAATATTCATTATCTTTTGATAAGATAGGAAGCTTTCACTATCTTTGCAAACACTTAATTGACGTATATCCAATGAACGATCCGCATATTTTGGGAACCGAACGAATAGGCAAACTGCTTGTGCAGTATTCCATCCCTGCCATTATCGGTATGACAATTACTTCGTTATATAATATTATCGACAGTATATTCATCGGTCATGGCGTAGGCGCCATGGGTATTGCCGGGCTTGCCATTACCTTTCCGCTGATGAACCTGGTGGTTGCTTTCTGTACGGTAGTCTCGGCAGGCGGCTCTACCATATCATCCATACGTCTGGGGCAGAAAGATACGGACGGAGCCACAGAAGTGCTGAACCACACCCTGATGCTGTGCCTTGTCAACGCATTCCTGTTCGGCGGCATCTCCTTTATCTTCCTGGACGAAATCCTGCGCTTTTTCGGTGCCAGCAACGAAACGCTGCCGTATGCGCGGAACTTTATGCAGATAATCCTGTTGGGTACGCCGGTGACATATACAATGATAGGGTTGAACAACATCATGCGTGCCACGGGTTATCCCAAGAAAGCGATGCTGACTTCGATGGTTACGGTGGTGTGCAACATTATTCTCGCCCCTATCTTCATCTTCCACTTCGACTGGGGTATCCGCGGCGCGGCAACGGCAACGGTCATTTCGCAATTTATCGGCATGATATGGGTGGTGAGCCACTTCCTGCAAAAGACAAGCATCGTACGCTTGCAACCGGGTTTCTGGAAGATGAAAAAGCGCATTATCAGCAGTATTTTCTCCATAGGGATGTCTCCGTTCCTGATGAATGTAACGGCATGCGTCATCGTCATCATCGTCAACAACAGCCTGCAACGCTACGGCGGCGACATGGCTATCGGCGCTTACGGCATCATGAACCGGCTGCTGGTGCTGTACGTAATGATTGTACTGGGACTGACCATGGGCATGCAGCCCATCGTGGGCTACAATTTCGGAGCACAGAAGTACGACCGCGTAAAGGCTACGCTGCGCCTAAGCATCCTTACGGGCGTGTGCATCACCAGTACGGGCTTTATCATCTGCGAACTGTTTCCGCATGCCGTATCGGCTGTCTTTACCAGTGACGGGCAACTGATTGACATGGCTTCCAGAGGAGTGCGTATCGGCATAGCCATGTTCCCGCTGGTAGGTGCGCAAATCGTTATCGGCAACTTCTTCCAAAGCATCGGCAAGGCGAAAATCAGCATATTCCTGTCCCTTACCCGGCAGTTGTTGTACCTGCTGCCGGGACTGATTATCCTGCCCCGCTACATGGGGCTGGACGGTATCTGGACGTGTATGCCCGTATCGGACTTCTTTGCATTCGTTACGGCGGTCATTGCCCTGTGGATATATGTAAAGAAACTGAAGAGGTTGTCTCCTCTCCAGTCTTAATCCTTATAAATCGTTCGAGGCTACGCTCGCTACCACGCTACCGTCGAACAAGTGTACCGTGCGGTGTGCAAACGAGGCATCGTGCCGGGAGTGCGTCACCATGACAATGGTAGTGCCTTCCCGGTTCAGTTCCGTCAGCAGATTCATCACTTCCGCACCGTTCTTGGAGTCCAGGTTACCGGTAGGCTCATCGGCAAGAATCAGTTTCGGGTTCGTCACCACGGCGCGGGCAATGGCTACACGCTGCTGCTGACCGCCGGAAAGCTGTTGCGGAAAGTGCTTGGCACGGTGGCTGATGTTCATCCGTTTCAGAATATCATCTACCATGCGCTTGCGTTCACCCGCTTTCACGCCCAAATAGGTAAGAGGCAGTTCTACATTTTCGTAAACGTTCAGCTCATCTATCAGGTTGAAACTTTGGAACACGAATCCTAACTTGCCTTTGCGCACGCGGGTACGCTCTTTCTCTTTCAGCTCCGCCACTTCCTGCCCGAGCAACTTATAACTGCCTTCTGTAGGATTGTCCAGCAGACCGAGTATATTCAATAAGGTAGACTTGCCGCAACCGGACGGACCCATGATGGCTACAAATTCCCCTTCTTTCACTTCAAGGTTTACATGGTTCAACGCTACCGTCTCCACTTCCGAGGTACGGAATACTTTACTGATGTCGTTTATCTTAATCATATTGTTTTGTTTTTCTATGTTATACGCTTTTTTATTCACTCTTGATACTGTTCACAGGGTTCTCGTTGGCTATCCGCCAGGACTTCCAAAGGACGCAACCTACGATTACCGCCAGATTGGCGATTACCACCAGCAGATACACAACCCAACCGAGAGGAACCTGCTCGGCAAACTGCTCCATCCAGATACCGTTGATGTACCACGATGCAAGGGTTCCGAGAACAACTGCCGGCAATGCTACGACAAGCACGTCTTTGGAAAGCAATTCCAGGATAGAGGATGCTTCCGCACCGTTGACCTTGCGGATGGCAATCTCCTTGCCGCGACGGCGTACTTCATCGGCAGTATATCCTATCAGCCCCATCAGCATGACGAAGAACATCGTTACGGCCGCCATCAGTGTGGCATTGCGGAACACGCGGACACTGTTGTAGGAATCGGTAATCTGCTTTTCATAGCTGACGAAGTCGATGGTCTGATTGCCGAAGGCATCGGCTGCATCCTTGTTCAGTTGCCGCAGGTTCTGTACAAAAGGTTCTTTCAAACGGACATGTACCGTCCCCGTGAAATGTTGATTATAGCGGGCAACAAAAGGCATCTTGGCTTCCGTAAAATCCCCTATCTGGAAATCTTTCAGCTCCCCCGCCACTTTCATCTGTGCAGCATTGTCTACATCGACGGTACGCCCCACGACATCATTTCCCCAATGCATCATGTCCGCAAATGTTTCATTTACGATTATCTCATCTTTCGTACGTGCCATACGCCCCGCCTTGAACGCCATGCCCATCATTGCTGGATAGTCCTCCCGCATATAGAAACAGGCACGTGTGGAAAAAAGCACATTGCCCGATGCGTCACGAATCATAGAGCCGCTATATCCGCTGACAGGCGTATTGTTGGCGCTGGTCACCGCCTCTACATAAGGAAGCCCTTTAAAGAACCGGAGAGCGGCATCACTCTCTTTATCCTCGTTCCAATAGGCATTGGCAAACGCCATACGCTGCGGATTATACCCCATATCCTTGTTCAGCACATATTGATACTGCACCATCACCACGCACATCAGTCCGCAAATGAATGCCACCCCTGCAAACTGGATGAAAAGCAGCGGACGCTTCCAGCCTTTCTTCCCTTCGGTATAGCGGCGGAACACTTGGGATACGGGAATACGGGCAAACAAACGTCCCGGCAATACTCCGCCCACCATAAACAGTATGCCGACCACCGTCAGCGGAACCCAGATACGTTCCGGAGCAAGCAGCAAAGAAAGTTTCGCCGCAGCGGTATCTTCAAAGAACTCCCGGAAATTCAGCAGCACCAAAGCCATCAGGAGCAATGCCGCCGCAATGATAATGCCCGTTTCCAAAAGGAACATGCCGAATATCTTGCCGCCGCTTGCCCCGTTGCATTTATGCACGCCTACCGCTTTGGCACGGTATGTAAGTGAGGAAATGGAAATCAGCACGTAGTTCAGCGCCGCAATGAAAAGAATGGCAAGGCCGAGGACGGTCATGATATTACGCATCCGCTCTACGCTTTCGTAATTGCGGTAGGTGTCACGGATAGGCTTTACAAACGCCGTATAGCCATACTTCTTTTTGTCCTCTTCCGGGCGATATTTCTCTATCATAGCGTCTATACGCGCATTCACCACCGACTTGTCCGCACCGGGACGGAAACGGATGTATTCGGGATAACTGTCTCCCCCGCGCCATGAGTAGTTGCCGACTCCGTCGTTCCACAAGGTGGGCATAGAGATAACGGCTTCAGGATGGACGGTTGCATTTTCGGGCAATGCCTCATAAGTACCTTTCACCGTAAAGTCTTTCTCGTGATTGTAGTTGACGGTCTTTCCCACCGGATTCTCTCCGCCGAATATTTTCCCGGCAAAGCGGTCGCTTAGGAAAATCACATTGGGCTGCTGAAGGTCTTTCACCGGATTACCGCTCAGCACTTCGATACCCATTGTCTTGAAAAAGAGTGAATCCGCCACTATCTTTCTTTCGTCAAAACGGGCGTTTTCATTGTATAACGGGGCATTCATCCAATGGCAGGTGCTGGTAGCAGCTTCCACCTGTTCGGGAAAGTTCTCCAGTATGGCGCCCGCCACAGGGCCGCAATTCTGCTCTTGCGGCGGGTACTTCTCGCCCTTAACGGTAAATACCGACCAGATTTGGTAGAGATTGTCGTAGTCTTTGTAGCAGGTGTCGAAACTCTGCTCGTACGCCACGCGGGAGAACAGCAGGATACTCATCGTCAGGCTTAATCCCAAGGAGATTATCTTGATGATATTCGAGCCGCGTCCCCGAAGCAGTGTTTGAATAACATAATAGATTTGTTTCATCGTATACTAATTTATAATTCGTAAACCTACAGTATCGGAAATACATGGCTTGCCGCCATGTTTTCCTGCCTATAATAATGCAGAAAGCGTGCCAAAGGAGTTATGGTTTTGATTATCAGGTAATCCTGCATAAATAATCCATATACAGGTGTCTAATTATTAGACACCACCCGTCCAATAATTAGACACAACCTGCCGAATAATCAAATACTATCTGCTTAATGCCTGCCTACAAATCAGATAAACAGACATTTATTCTTTGCAACCCCTGGCCTGATTAGCCAAATCATCACTTACAGAACAGAAAAACGGAAAATAGGACAACTTTTCTATCGAATGAAAACTTTACCTTTGCCCTCAGTTTCCATAGATATAGACTGACAGATAATTCAACTTTCATAGATATAGACTGTATAGAGTTGTTATGATAAAGCCATATAAACCTTTGCTCCTATCATTCCTCTGCCTGCTTATGGGCAGTTGCGACATGATAGACTATCATCCGTATGATGTACGCATCAACGGTGAGACCGATGTAAACGCCCATAATATTGCAGAGATAGAGCAGAAATGCAAGGACAAGACAACGATTAAGTTCGTAACCATGGGCGACTCGCAACGCTGGTACGACGAAACGCTGGACTTCGTGGGAGAGATAAACAAGCGCGATGACATCGACTTCGTTATCCACGGCGGTGACATGAGCGACTTCGGCGTGACGGACGAGTTTCTGTGGCAGCGCGACATCATGAACAAGCTCCGTGTGCCCTACGTAGCCCTGATAGGCAACCACGACTGCCTCGGCACGGGAGAAGAAACATACCGCGCCGTATTTGGTGACCCTAACTTCTCATTCATTGCCGGACGGGTGAAGTTCGTATGCCTCAACACCAACGCTATGGAGTTTGACTACTCCCGCCCCATTCCCGACTTCACGTTCCTCGAAAAAGAGCTTACCGACCGCAAGGACGAATTCGACAAAACCGTTGTGTCCATGCACGTACGTCCCTATGCCGACCAGTTCAACAATAACGTGTCACGCGTCTTTCACCGCTACGTAACCGAATTTCCCGGCATACAGTTCTGCACTGCCGCCCACGAGCACCACGTCTTCGAGGAAAACCTCTTTGAGGACGGCATCATGTACTACATGAGCGACTGCATGAAGAACCGCAACTACTATGTATTCACCATAACACCCGAAGGATATGAGCGCGAAGTGGTCTATTTCTAATCTGCCGGCACTCGCCGCCATCTGCCTGCTGTTGCTGTGGTGCAGCCCGCTTTCCGCACAGAAACGGGATACGGTGATTATCGTAAAGCACGATACAGTTTACCTGCAACGCAAACCCGACACCGTCGTTACCGGCCGTACACGCCACAGCCGGTACGACCGGCGCGTGCACCGCTACCGCAAACGGTGGGAAGCTTTGATTCCGACACACACCAAGATACAGTTTGCCGGCAATATGGGACTCCTCTCGCTGGGTACGGGCTGGGATTACGGCAAGCGCAACCAATGGGAAACGGATATTTTTCTGGGTGTCCTGCCCAAATATCAGTCCGACTGCACCAAACTGACATTTACCTTGAAGCAGAACTACATCCCCTGGAGCCTGCAAATCAAAGAAAGCCGGTTCTCGGCAGAACCCCTTACCTGCGGTATGTACTTCAATACCGTGTTCGGCGATGAATTCTGGGTGAACGAACCGGATCGTTATCCGAAAGGCTACTACGGTTTCTCGTCCAAAGTACGCATCCACGCTTTCCTCGGACAACGCATTACGTATGATATCGACCCGCGCCGCAGATTTACGGCAAAAGCCATTACGCTGTTCTACGAAATCAGTACCTGCGACCTGTACATCGTAAGTGCATTCACCAACAAGTACCTGAAGCCGAAGGATTACCTGAGCTTGTCCTTCGGAGTGAAGCTACAGTTGCTGTAAGACATGTCTTTCAAGTGAAATTACAGTTACCGCAAGGTTACCGGCTGTATCTTGCAGTGGTACGAGACGTATCCCACAGTGGTACAAGAAGTACCTCGCTATGGTACGGCATGTACCCTGCGGTGGTACAGCATCTACCATGCCGTGGTACAACGTATACCACACCGTGGTATGACACCTACCTTGTCGTGGTACGGCATGTACCCTGAGGCGGAACGTAGCGCAGCCCCTCTTCTGCTACTGCTTTTGTTACTTCCGCTCCTTATAAAAAACATCCATGTGTCTTGCCGGGCAGCAAAGCCCAATGAAAAAGTCCCCGAATTATTCCTCTCCTTTCCCTTCTTTCTCGGGAAAATAGAATATATTTGCCCTCACAAATATAACAAGACATCGTTCTGCCATGAAGAAATCCGGAAACATTCTTATCGTTGATGACAATCGCGGCGTACTCACCGCATTGCAACTGCTGTTGAAGCCTTATTTTGATAAAATAACCGTCCTTTCTTCACCGGTTACCCTTCCCGCCACCTTACGCGAAGACACCTGGCAGGCAATGCTTCTCGATATGAATTTCACATCCGGCATCAATACCGGAAACGAGGGGCTTTATTGGCTGCACGAAATAAAGAAACAATATCCGGCGCTCCCCGTAGTGCTGTTCACCGCCTATGCCGACATAGACCTTGCCGTACGGGGGATAAAGGAAGGAGCAACGGATTTTATCGTCAAGCCCTGGGACAACGGAAAGTTAGTGGAAACCCTGCTAAATGCCGCACAAAACGCCCCTGCATCCGGGAAGAAAACGGCAACCACGCCTGCAAGCACCGCTTGTTCCATGTACTGGGGAGAAAGCCCCGTCATGCAGCAGCTTCGCATGCTGGTAGAAAAGGTAGCGGCCACCGATGCCAACATCCTCATCACCGGCGAGAACGGCACGGGTAAAGAGATGCTTGCCCGCGAGATACATGCCCTCTCCGCACGCCACCGCAAGGAAATGGTAAGCGTGGACATGGGTGCCATTACCGAAAGCCTTTTTGAAAGCGAACTTTTCGGCCATGTGAAGGGGGCGTTCACCGATGCCCATGCCGACCGTCCCGGAAAGTTCGAGGTTGCCGACCACAGCACGCTCTTCCTCGATGAAATAGGCAATCTCCCCTATCACCTGCAAGCCAAACTGCTGACCGCCATCCAGCACCGCAGCATCGTGCGGGTGGGCAGCAATACGCCCGTTCCCGTAGATATCCGCCTCATCTGCGCCACCAACCGCAACCTGTCCGAAATGGCGGACAAAGGAGAATTCCGTGAAGACCTGCTCTACCGCATCAACACCATCCATCTTGAAATCCCTGCACTGCGTGAACGGCAGGAAGATATCATCCCACTGGCAGAGCGTTTCATCATACGTTTCTGCAAGCAATACGGGAAGCCGGCCTTGCGTCTGGACAATGCGGCACGGGAGAAGCTGATGCAGCACCCCTGGTCCGGCAACATCCGCGAACTGGAACATGCCATCGAGAAGGCCGTTATCATCTGCGACGGTGCATTCCTCTCTGCCGGATTGTTCCAGTTGCAACGCAGGAACGAAGCCCCGGAAATGCCCGCCGCATCCACTCTTGAGGACATGGAAAAGCAAATGATACGCCACACGCTGGACAAGTGCGGTGGCAATCTCTCGGCGGTGGCCTCGCAACTGGGAATTACCCGGCAGACGCTTTACAATAAAATGAAGAAGTATGGGCTTTGAGAAACCTAAGGATATCAGCCAATATTACGTTTTCCGGACTGTCGTCAGCCTGCTCACAGCCGCGGCTGCCGGCATAATGTGGACGCTGTTCTTTCTGAAGCCGCCGGGTGCGCATGGCTGGGGTGACCCTCTGCTCTGGGCTGTCCTGTTCACCGTGCTTCTTCCTTTGGCAGTATACTGGCAGCAGCGGTTATACCGCCGCCACACCCGTAAAGTTCTTTTCATGCTCGATGCCATCGAAAACAACGATACCGCCATCCACTTCTCCGAAACGGATGGAACCGAAGACAACCGCCTCGTAAACCGTTCGCTGAACCGCGTAGCCCGTATCCTGCATAATGTAAAGAGTGAAACCGCCCAACGGGAGAAGTACTACGAGCTTATCCTCGACTGTGTAAACACCGGTATCATCGTGCTGAACGACAACGGAGCCGTCTATCAAAAGAACAACGAAGCCCTGCGCCTGCTCGGACTGGAAGTATTTACGCACGTCCGCCAACTGTCGCGCGTGGATGCCCATCTGACGGATACGCTCACCGCCTGCCGTTCCGGCGACAAGTTCCAGGCGGCATTCGGCAACGAACGCGGAACCGTAAATCTATCTGTCCGCGTCAGCGACATCACCGTACGCCAAGAGCACCTGCGCATCCTCGCCCTGAACGACATCAACAACGAACTGGACGAAAAGGAGATAGACTCCTGGATACGCCTTACACGCGTGCTGACCCATGAAATCATGAACGCCGTAACCCCCATCACTTCCCTGAGCGATACCCTGCTGAAACTGACCGAAGCCCGGATATCGAAAGAAGAGATGCGGCACGGTCTGCAAACAATCAGTACCACAGGCAAAGGGTTGCTCGCTTTCGTAGAATCCTACCGCAGGTTTACGCGCATCCCCACTCCCGAACCGTCCCTGTTCTACCTCAAAGGCTTCATCAACCGTATGGCGGAACTGGCGCGCCATCAATACCCCGACACCCCGGTTACGTTCAATGTTTCCATCGTTCCCGACGATTTGATACTCTATGCCGACGAAAACCTCATTTCGCAAGTCATCATAAACTTACTGAAAAATGCCATACAGGCTTTTGAAACGGGTGCTCCGGCAGCAACGGGGACAAATGCGGAAACAACAGCGGAAACAAACGCAGCGACTACGGAAAAACACATCAACATACGCGCCTACTGCAACGAAGCCGAAGCCATACTGATAGAAATATCCAACAACGGCCCTGCCATCCCTCCGGACATTGCCGGGCATATTTTCATTCCTTTCTTCACCACCAAAGAAAACGGAAGCGGCATCGGACTGAGCATCTCCCGGCAAATCATGCGCTTATCCGGCGGAAGCCTCTCTCTGATAGCCGGGAAGGAGACAACTTTTGTATTGAAATTTAATTGAACCAATTAAGTTTTGGTTTTGTTGTCAAGAATGAATATCTTTGTACACAAAGGTACAAAAAGCATTTTCCAATAAAACTCATAACACACTATTTATGCTATTTACAGCTGAAAACATTTTACTTGTAGGTTCTATTTTACTTTTTGTCAGCATCATCGTAGGCAAAACCGGTTATCGTTTCGGAGTTCCCGCCTTGTTACTTTTTCTTGTGGTGGGCATGCTTTTCGGCAGCGACGGACTCGGATTGCAATTCCACAACGCCAAAGAAGCGCAGTTCATCGGTATGGTGGCTTTGAGCATTATCCTGTTTTCGGGCGGAATGGATACCAAGTTCACCGAAATCAAGCCTATCCTCTCCCCCGGTATTGTACTGTCTACTTTCGGTGTGCTGCTGACGGCACTGTTTACCGGACTGTTTATATGGTGGTTGTCGGGCATGAGCTGGACCAATATCCACCTGCCGCTCATCACCTCCCTGCTGCTGGCTTCCACTATGTCGTCTACGGACTCGGCATCGGTATTCGCCATCCTGCGCTCGCAGAAGATGAACCTGAAGCACAACCTGCGTCCCATGCTGGAGTTGGAAAGCGGAAGCAACGACCCGATGGCCTATATGCTGACTGTCGTACTTATCCAGCTCATCCAGTCCTCGGGTATGGGTGCTTCGCAGATAGCCTTCTCTTTCGTGATACAATTTGTGGTAGGTGCTGCCGCCGGCTATCTGCTGGGCAAGCTGGCCATCCTTATGCTCAACAGGCTGAATATAGACAACCAGTCGCTCTACCCCATTCTGCTGTTGTCGTTCGTATTCTTCACCTTCTCCATTACCGATCTGATGAAGGGCAACGGCTACCTCGCCGTCTACATTGCCGGCATGATGGTGGGTAACAACAAAATCATGCACCGCAAAGAGATTTACACGTTTATGGATGGACTGACATGGCTTTTCCAGATTATCATGTTCCTCTGTCTCGGTCTGCTGGTGAACCCGCACGAAATGCTGGAAGTGGCAGTCGTGGCATTGCTCATCGGCGTATTCATGATTATCATAGGACGTCCGCTCAGCATATTCCTCTGCCTGCTCCCGTTCGGGAAACGTATCAATATGAAGTCCAAAATGTTTGTGTCCTGGGTAGGATTGCGAGGCGCGGTTCCCATTATCTTCGCCACCTATCCGGTAGTGGCAGGTGTGCCGGGAGCAGATGTAATCTTCAACATCGTGTTCTTCATCACCATCCTCTCACTCGTCATCCAAGGTACTACCGTCTCTAAAGTAGCACGCATCATGGGGCTTTCCACCCCGATGGAAAAGACAGGTAACGACTTCGGAGTGGAGCTGCCCGAAGATATCGACTCCGACCTGCGCGATGTAACCGTCACCCGGGAGATGCTCGACGCGAAAGGCGATACCCTCAAAGACATGAACCTGCCCCAGGGAACTCTCGTTATGATAGTGAAACGCGACAACGAATACCTGATACCCAACGGCACTCTGAAACTTCATGTGGGAGACAAGCTGCTGCTTATTTCTGAAAAGACCAAAGAATAGGAAATAAGAGGGAGAAAATGCACTATTTGTTTTTTAGGCACGGAATTATACGGAAAACACAAATTTTCTTTATTCTTTTTCCGTGAAACCTATGTAATCCCATGCCTAAAAAAACAAATAGTAAGCGAATTTTAAATTTGACATACCCTCATGAAAAAAACTTTAAACCACTTGCATTGCATCACTATAAGCCCTATATTTGCGCAGTTTTAACTAAAGTGTGCAAATATACGCATGGAACAAGAACAACTGTTCATCGACTATATCGAACAAAGCATCATACAAAACTGGGACAGAAACGCTCTGACAGACTATCAAGGAATAACCCTACAATATAAAGATGTTGCCCGCAAGATCGCTAAATTTCATATCGTATTGGAAAGCGCCGGCATCCAGCCCGGTGATAAAATAGCCGTATGCGGTCGTAACAGTGCCCATTGGGCGGTTTGCTTTCTGGCAACAGTGACTTATGGTGCTGTAATCGTTCCTATTCTTCACGAATTCAAAGCAGACAACATACATAATATCGTTAACCACTCCGAAGCCAAACTCCTTTTTGTCGGCGACCGGGCTTGGGAGAACTTGAACGAAGAAGCCATGCCGTTGCTCATGGGAGTTGTCTTGCTGACGGATTTTACTCCGGTTGTCTGCCGGGACGAACGGCTCATGGAAGCTTTCGAACACCGCAACGCCATCTATGGCACGCGCTATCCCAAGAACTTCCGTCCCGAACATATCTGCTACCGCAAGGAACAGTCGCCCGAAGAGCTGGCGGTTATCAATTATACGTCCGGCACTACCGGCTATTCCAAAGGCGTGATGCTGCCCTACCGCAGCTTATGGTCCAATATAGCCTATTGCCACGAAATGCTGCCCGTACGTCCCGGCGACCATATCGTATCCATGCTCCCTCTGGGGCATGTTTTCGGCATGGTCTACGATTTTCTTTACGGTTTCTCGGCAGGCGCACACCTTTATTTCCTCACCCGCATGCCGTCGCCAAAGATTATCGCGCAGTCATTTTCCGAAATCAAGCCGCGCGTCATATCCTGCGTGCCGCTCATCGTAGAGAAGATTATCAAGAAAAACATCCTGCCACTCATAGACAACAAGATAGGTAAACTGCTGTTACGGATGCCTATCGTCAACGATAAGATAAAAGCGGACATGCGCAAAAAGGCTATGGATGTCTTCGGCGGCAATTTCGATGAAATCATCATCGGCGGCGCACCTTTCAACGCCGACGTGGAACGCTTCCTCAAACAGATAGGCTTCCCCTACACCATTGCCTACGGCATGACGGAATGCGGTCCTATCATCTGCTCCAGCCGCTGGGAAACCCTGAAGCTCGCTTCGTGCGGAAAGGCCACTACCCGCATGGAAGTAAAGATAGATTCTCCCGATCCTCAGCACGTAGCGGGCGAAATCATCTGCCGGGGAAGCAACCTTATGCTGGGCTATTACAAGAATGCCGAAGCCACTTCCCAAATTATAGATGTCAACGGCTGGCTGCACACAGGCGACCTCGCCACAATGGATGCCGACGGCTACGTCACCGTACGCGGGCGCAGCAAGAATATGCTTCTCACTTCCAGCGGACAGAACATTTATCCCGAAGAGATAGAAAGCAAACTGAATAACATGCCTTACGTCTCGGAGTCGTTGATTGTATTGCAGCATGACAAACTCGTAGCCCTGATTTATCCCGACTTCGACGATGCCTTTGCCCACGGCCTGCAACAAACCGATATAGAGAAGGCAATGGAAGCCAACCGGAACGAACTGAACCTGCTTCTGCCGGCATATTGCCAGATTACCAAAGTAAAAATACACTTCGAGGAGTTTGAAAAGACCGCCAAGAAGAGTATCAAACGCTTTATGTATCAGGAAGCCAAAGGCTGAAATTCCTAAAAAAGAGATAGAGAAAAAACGGCGGAATTAATATATGTGCACAGATAATTCCGCCGATGGAATAAACAGCAAGCCTCCATCAGCCTCATTTGATATAGCAATTATACAGCAGCAATTCATAGATTTCCTTAGCTTCTTGTTCTTTCAGGCTTCTTACGGTAAAGGAGGAACCATTGGTAGAAATGACAAGATTTACTCTGTGATAAAAGGGAGTAAAAGGAGTAGCTGTCATGCGAACCACTTCCATGTTCGAATATTTGAAATAGTTTTTCACTTCTGCAAACTTTCCTGAATTGATTTCCACATAATCCTCTTTTAAAGTGATAGAACTCCGACGTACGGCAAAAATCCCTTTTATCAGGGATATCAGCATATAAACGACCGGGAGCCAAAGCCAACCGTAATATTGAAAATAGCATAAGGCTATACCGGCTGCAAGCGAAACCAACAGATCGAACCGGATGGTATAGCCTAATAAACCGTATCCGGATTGAGCAGAAACGATAGGTTGCGAAGATGCATAATCCTTTCCCAACCACCAGTCCAGAAAAGTTGTAGCAGAGTCTGAACCATAAATTCTGACATCCGCTCCTCTATTCCTGTCAGTGGCATTCAATGCCTGTTTCAGCATAACAGTGCTGCAAGCCAACCATTTTTCAATGATATTCCGCTTGATATAAACAGTACAAATCTTATCGTATGAGAACCGGCTGCTATTACGCGAAATCAGTCCGCTCTCAAAGAACAGCTGTTCCCGGTCTATACGTATATCCATATTGAAATAGCGCAAAAAGACTTTACCCAACCATAGTAGCAATGTAACTATATACAAGATAGCGGCAACAGTGATACAACTTGATAATGAAAGCCGTAAGAAATCGGCATGTGTAGCCATGTAACCATAAAAATATTCCACAGCATTTTCATTGACCGATATAATCTGGTCATATAAAGTAACTAAAATACTTCCAAATACAACCATGCCCCGAAGGTGGTTTTGACAAAGTGCTCCTTTAATCAGATTCAAATTACCAACGCTCAACTTGGTAGTGTATCCATCGGTTTTCTCTTCAATCTTATCTGCTTCGGATGCCTGTATCTGTGTCTGACTATCCAAAGTTTCTATCCGGCTGAGCAATGCTTCCCAATCTTCATTGTCAAGAATCATTTCTATTTCTTCCGATTGCGATGCAAGCGTATCAAATGATACTCCCTTCATATCCAGCAAACGATAAATCAATCCCTGCTTAGTACGCAAAGAATGAATTTTCGTCAAAGATATACTGGTAATTTCCTTACGTACCAAACCGTGAATGAAAATCAGATTTCCATTCTCCACATAATACTTTTTGGAATAATAATTGATAAAAGCAATGACTGCTGCCAAGGTCAGACAGATTGCCAAAACAACCAAAAAATCCAAAGCTGCTTCAATAAAAGATAATTTCTTTTCCGAATTAAACAATTCAAGAATGACTATAAAAAGAAAATACTTCGCATAAAGCCATAGGTTGTTGACAAGGAATATTACGAACGCGCTTTTGCTCATTCGCCTCGGCGCAGAGAAATCATTTGTTTTCATTTTTTATACTTTCTATGACAAGCGCCTTCACTTTATCTGCTCTCTCTTCCGTCAGTCCGGGAATTCTGATTGTAGCCAACAATTGGGCTCCGTTTACCAAGTCAACGGAATACAGTCCAAACAGACGTGTAACAGGATTCTGACAAACACTCACCTGCTGAATTTTACAGAAAGGAACGGTAATAACCGAAGGAAAGATAATCCCGGAGCGAAAGGTTATATCGTGCTCACGAATAACGAATCCTTTATAGTTGTATGCCTTGGGAAGAATTAGCAAATTAACAACGGATGCTACAAGCAAACCGCATTCAACAATGATAGTAGCGGCATACCGGTAAGCAAACCCCTCTGCACAAAGAAGAAAAAGCGAAACAGCCATAAGGCTGAGATAAACCAATGCCACTTTGACAAACTGCACTTTCAGATATTTCTTTTCCAGAGGCGTATAAATACTATGTTCTATTCTGTCAATGCTCTCCGGGTTCATTTGTTTATTTGTCATATCATATGCCGATAATTCAGTTAATATATACCGCTCTTAGCAGAGTTATGATTTTTATAATACAAATATTCACAATTTCCCCTGACATTTACAAGCTAAAAAAGAATTTTATTTTATTCAGGCTTCTTCCGAGTCTCTTTCCGGCTTGTTCTCTTGTTTTTATTCGTCACATAGCCTGTTATATTCCTCAGACAACTGCAAAACAGCTCTGAGAAGAATATCGAATAAAATTTAAACAAGTCCAAAAAAGAAGTTCTATCTTATAATAAATGTTATAAAACATGCTTTTTTTCTTGGATAATTTGCAGATTTATCAAATGTCCGTATCTTTGCAACGTGTTTTTCATAGTATTAGATTTAAGGTTAACAAAGGTTGGAGTACAGCGGTACTCCTTTTTTTATGCCCATGCATTTCATCCGCTTCTTTTTCGGAACCATCTTGGATCAACGTAACAATCTGAGGGATTTTATATTTAAGCATATAATTTAGCAAGTC